>Ga0163217_1058044_pt1 | contig 10905 bp, 10 predicted proteins | sample SynspAceP_FD_185933 | JGI IMG/M metagenome (GOLD analysis project Ga0163217, IMG submission 185933) | Saline lake microbial communities from Ace Lake in Antarctica - Synechococcus sp. Ace-P (PacBio error correction) | ecosystem: Environmental > Aquatic > Non-marine Saline and Alkaline > Saline ...
TTGTATTTGTTTCCTTTTTAATGGTAACTACAATTGGTAAGTCTTTTTATCTCTAGGCTCTGCTATCTGTTTTTGCCTTTGCGGCCTTGCCATGGGCCGCTCGGTTTTCCAGTCTTCAATTTGTGGGACCAGTGGTCGTTTCCGGAAGGGACAACTTGGGCGGATCTTGCATTTTGCGAAAGCCAACCAAGGGCTCGTATTGGCGCCTATAAGGCTTTTTGGAGTTCCTTGCATTCATAGGGAATAGGGTTTCATGGTTTTGGTAGCAATATGGTTTTAAAAGCGGCGGTCCCAATTGGTACTGGGCAAAAGTGGCAAGGCCACGGAGCCAACCAGCGGTCCTGGGAAATTAAAGGCCCTTCTGGAACCTTGGATTTTCAGCATCCGTATTTTTGGGTTTTTTTTCATGTTTATAGGATAATTAGCGGGAAATTAAAAGTACTCTTTATTTTTCAATTATTCCCTAATGGGTTGAAATTTTGGTTAAACCAGCCCAGCTAGGGAATATTCACTGGATAGCGCCGAAAGGTAAATCCCTCTTTCTTTTTGGAATCAAACCTACTAGTGGGACTGCTAATTATATGTGGTTAAGAAAAAGGATATCGCGAAATTGATTTTTTGGAAATGAGAAACTTTTACCCTCTTTAATGTGTTTTGAGAAGTTTATCCTTTAGTAAGAACCCTAATAGAATGGGGCAATTGTTTAAGGATAATCTTTGGATTTTAAGACAGTATTAATAAGTTCCACTATTAAACCTGTATACTTGTTAACAATTTAAACAATTACTATGAAGTAAAACTTTTTTGAATACAAAGTTTAAGAGGATAACCCAAAACAGTAAAAGCTGAATTCTTCCACAAGGCCGTCAGAGCAAACAGGGGAAGTTCGTGAATTTATTAAAGGAACAAGTGGTGGAAGGCAATAGAAAAGAGTGGAATGGATGTATTTAAAGTCTCCGAGACGGAAAGATGACCAAAAGGAAAATAAAAATTTCCCTATGCCATAATGAAATAGGAATACATAATAAAGAACTATAAGGCTATTTTTAGATTCTCTAAATGGCCTTTTAGAACTTATGATAACAAGCATTAAAAAAAATGTAAAACATGATTATCAAAAATAAATACGATAAACGCTTAATGGAGAACAAGAAGTGCCGAATTTTTTTACTTCTCAATTAACGAAGCCTTAGAAAGGTTCGAAATTTCCCCCATTAAATTTTTTTTTCCCCAAAAAAAAAAAAAAAAAAAAAATTAAGAAGGGGTTTTTTAGAAACACTTGAAAAGATGAAAAATGGAAAAAAAGGATGGTTTAATGATAATCTCATTTGTCTATTGGAAGCCAGACTTGAAGGCCAGACAACCCATTGCCGTCACAAATCCAGGCAAAATACTATAGATCTTGCGGTAAGCTGGTGCCATTGACAAAATAAAAGTGCCTTAGATAACCATTGGTTTGGAAAATCCAAAATATTAATAGCTATAATGAATAGAAAACAGAAAATAACGTAGGTCAGTGAACAGTTTGGCAGTTTGGCAGTGGTCATTTTGTGAACAGTTGGCAGTAAAACAGTTGGCAGTGAGGCAGTTGACAGTGGTCAGTGAACAGTTGGACAGTGACAATTCTGAATATTGCTTCTGACACATCTGGCTTTTGACTCGTATGTGCGACTTCTCTCCCGATAGCTATCGGAGCCCGAACAAAGGCTCATGTCGAAGTGACTGTTTTGTTCGTTCTATTGCGTCAGTTTGCGAGTGAATTGCATTGGGCATTTTGTATCGAGAACTGGTAATGGAGAGTGAACAGTAAAGAGTAAAACCAGTGGTCAGTGGTTAGTGGAACAGTTCGCAGTGAAGAATTCTCTGAATATGGACATTTAACATACTTGGGCTTTTTTAAATCGTATGTGCGAACTTACTCTCCCGTTAGCTATCGGGAGCCGCGAAAAAAAGGCTCATGTCGAAAGTTGACTGTTTCTTGTCGGTTTGCGCAGTCGAGAGGTATTGGAACACTTATATTTTTAAATGAGGTCTCGCCCGATAACCATCGGGGAAAGCTTTTGGCGTTCCACTCCGGATTGCTTTTAATTAGTTTATGATCCTTTCAGAAAAGTTTAGAATATATTTAATCTCACAGTTCGTGTTCTGTTCATTTTTTTGCATCGCCGCAAATGCGTAGCATTCATGAATACCATTAAAAATCAAATAGACGCGGCCGCGATGAATAACAACGAACCAGGGCCGAAAAACGAAGGTACGGTGTACCTTTCCGTTAGGAAGAGCCAGCAGTAAGCAGTGGTCACCTTGCGCTACGCCTTCCTGTCCCCCGTGTGAACACCCTTGATTTTACTACTAAAATAAAATAGGCCCGGTTCTTAGTTTCCTTCAACCTACTCGTTTCCTATATATCATTGTAACGTAAAGATTAAACGTTGAGTAAATCTTTAAAAGTCTGTGGTTATTTCGATCTTCTTCTGTAGTGGAGATGCCATGGCCGTTAAGAATTATGAGCCTTGGAGATAATTTAGGCCCATGGCATCGGTCCATAAACCCAAGATTTTTAAATGGACACCTAGTGAAGAAGGGTTCCTTTTTCTCTTGCCCGACGGTCAAGGCGGGTTTGGTTGCGTTTTATTCATTGGCCTGTTTATTATTGAATAAAGGTATCATGAAACTTCCTACCGTCGGTTTCATTGGAAAGCAAAGAAACCGAAGGTTCATGAAAACCCAAATAAAAAAACAATAACAACCACTTGAAGTATAAAATGAACAAAGGTGGTTTCATCGAACCTCCTACTCATGAGTATAGAAAGAAAAACGTTATACAGAATGAATTTTTGAAAATTTAATCGATTAAGCGAAATTGCATTACCTATATTTTGGCCCTATCATTAGAAGACTTATAATAAACTCTTGGCTGTAGTACTCCCCCGTCTTACAACAGCTATAATATTATGGTATTAAATAGAAATTATAAGACACTAACAATGTGTTCAAGTAACGAGGCTAGTTGACTGAAGTTTTGTTTATAAAAAAATGTATAGTTTAATATCTATATCCATTGTTTGGTAATTAAAATTTGAAATAATATGAGAATAATGGTAACAGTAAAACTATTAAGTCCTTTCTAATTCTTTTTATAGCAAGCACTTTGGGAAAACAGTAAATGCTCAATATAATCCACATAAGTGGATGAGATCGCTTATCTGGAAACGTATCGGGCCAATATCATTTCAGCCCAAATCAGAATGGATGAACGATATAAATGATTGGTATATTTCAAGGGAGGAAAATATCACATGATATACCCAATGGGGAAAAGAAATAAGGCAATGGTGGTTATGCTACAAGTCAGGAATTTTATTACATTGGAAAGATGAAGGTGTGGCATTGATTCCCCAAAATCCATTTTTGCCAAGCCAGAGGCCATTCGCAAACGTTTGCGGGCGATCAAGTGGTATTTCTGGAGTGCTGTAGTAGTTAGCGGGGAATCGCCCAAAAGAATTACAGGCTCAAAAAGGAAGCGATTATAGCTATTTATACGTACTGCCTGCAGGCACGTGTTTTTGGCATGGAGCAATGACGATGGAAAAAACCATGGCATGATTACGCCAATAAATCCATGGCACTTTTTGCAAAGAAATGCCAATCCTCGAGATCCCATGTGGTCACATTTTGGCACAAAACCTAAACTTCACAATGGGTAATTGGCACTTTACTGAAAACGGGCTACTTTTATCTCTCCTGAACCTTATAAATGGAAATTTTTTAAGCAATCTTGATTTTGGCTACGAATGCCCCGATTTATTTCAAACTACCGTTAGATGGTGATGAAAATAATAAAAAAATGGATACTACAAGATGCCAATGGTTTCCTTATCCTTGGTAGGAGAGTTTTGATGGAACAACTTTCCTACAAGATAAAGATGCAGGAAACTCTGGTATGGATGTTGGGGCCCGACTTTTATGCGGCTCAGACTTTTCCCATGGGGAAACCTTCCCAATAATGATCCGAGAATTAATTCAGTTGGCCCTGGAATGGATCACTGGGAATGGTGAATAGGAGAAAAGGTATGGAAACGAAACCGCTACTTTTCCGGTATCCTTGGTACTGAACAAACTGTTTAATGGACAAAACGAATTACCAGTAACTCCTAATAACGTGAAATTTTCCTCCATTTAATGAAAGCACCAAGGACCTGGGGAATTCATGAAGGTAAAAACCAAAACAAATTTGGCTGGAAAGGTATTCACTCAAAAGAAATTTGAGGTCTCCCTTAAAATTGATCTGGACCGAAACCTTAACTGCCCAGACTTTTGGAATTAAAAGTAGGCCAATAGATATATCATATATGACATTTCATAATAAGAACTTTATTATCCAAAGAATTATTACCGATGATTCAAATCATATCACACATAAGATTATTGGTTGACTGGGGGCCAACTTGAGTATTTGGAAAATGGCGTTTTTCATAATTCAAACAATTTGCTTCTCTCCGACCAAAGATAGCCTTGAACTATTTACCGGATGGTGAACTAAAATTAGTTTCCTGGAGTTTCAATGAAAATTGCAAGAACATGGGTAAACCATTTCTACGACGTTAGTTTGTTGTGTTTTTTAAATGAAGTTACTAACATAGCCTATTTCAAATCGGTTTGGATTAAGAATAAGTTTTTATGAGGGATTTTAAAAACCAGTGTAGGTTTGTATGTTACTGCAACTATTTTGGCTTTTTAACTTTTCTATTGCTGGACCTTAATAAAAAAACAGGGCTTGTTTAAAGGTTTTGGTAGAATCAATTTCTTCCTCTTTTTTTTCTTTGTTTCTTTGTGGCCCAGTCCGGCAATGTGTTGGTACCTTGTTCGTCGGTCCAGTTTAAGCTTCCCAATGCAGCCAAAGGTAAGATTTAAGCGGGCAATGGAATGGTTTTTCATGACGCAAGTGAAGGTCATCGAATTTCTTGGCAGCAGTGGTCCCGGTGATAAGTGGCAAATTCAGAAGAAGTTCAAAAGCTTTTTTGCATTCTTAATATGGCCCGTTCATCACCAACTTACCGGTTTGTAATTGGTAATACCATGGATAATCTTCGGTAATAATTTGAATGGCAATTATAGCAAGCGCCCATACAAATCCATTTGGATATCCATAGGGACCTCTACATATCTTTATGTCCACAAACGGTAATCAGCGTCGACATATTTTTTTCAGGATAAAATATAGGAATTTTGGAGAATCAGGAAACAACAGATACCCAAAGGACAATCTTTAACTAGTAATTTCATAATTTCAAATTTTCAAAACGGTTTAACTTTTAAGTAAAATAGACCGCAAAGAACCCTAAATACAATTGGGACAATACTAATGATTTTTTTTTTAAATTTTTTGAGAAACATACCAGTAATCGCTGAAATATTTCCTTTTACAATTATTCCAAATACTGTGTTTTTAATTGTAAATTAGAGGAGGACTATTTTTAAAAAAATTAGATAATATGAAACATAGAAAAACTCATTATTTCGGATTACTAGTGGACAGCTTTTCTTTTTATTTTTCTCTACCAGTGCTTTTGGCACAAAGTTTCGAAACTAATCAAAGAGAAGTTTTAGACGCTATCTTGTTTATATGACGCAAGATGCTACGGGACAAGGCACAAAAAATGTGCTCAAGCCTGTTTTGATAAAGGATTCCTGCCGGAATTCTTAGCGAAAACGGAACAGTTTATCTCTTGGTGGAAGAACACAGCGCATCCGATGCCTAATAAGCAAGTGATCGGACGGCTGCTGAAATGGTAGAAGTAAAACCGGAAAAAGTGGTAGATAAAAATTGGCGGTTAAATCCATAGTTGTAGAAAAAAAGTTAACGGTAAAGGTTAAACTAAAAAATCTTTTTTAAACCTATTCCAAAGCATTTCTCTTACGGGACTGCTTTTTTTATTTCAATTTTTTTCCATTGTTCCAATGTAAGGGCCACCCCAAACCAAAAAAGCGTATCTTTTGAGGTGGGCCCGTTTAGGACAACTATTTTGGACCGCTATGTTTTGATGGTTCAGCCTATTATAAACATTGGCAAAGGAACACTACTTACTGTATAGTAATTAAGCATACAAGCTCATGGGTAATAGAATTACTTAGTCAATAAACTGACATTAGGTATACCGGCAATTTCGATTCAATATTTTTTCCATCGATGAAATACGTAGTAATTCATGAATACCCTATAAAAAAGTGATAGATAATAACCATGAATAAAAAAGTATCCAAAAAAAATCTAAGGCTGATTTTTATTTTCTTGAAATCTAGGACTTTCCACGGCCGCAGCGTCCAGGCCGCTTTCACTTTGGGAAATGCTCTTGGACGCCTTCCTGCCCCCTGTGTGAAAACCCTTGATTTAACTACTAAAATAAAATAGGCCGTTCCTCTTTGTTCCTTCATCCTACTTAGTTCCAATAAAATCATTGACCATTTTTTGAATACCCTTAAATATTACCTTGAAAGCTCCTTGGTGGGTCCGCTTCTTTCCCGTATGGAGATGGCCAATTACGTACCCCTGAGCGGAGTCGAAGGGTTGGACCAGCAAAGAAACCGAAGGTTATGATACCTTGAAATTAAAGCGAAATCAATGAAAGTTTTTCTAAAATCGAAGATCACGAAAAATCAATAAAAAACAATAACAACCACTTGAGTAAAATGAACAAAGGTGGTATTCATAACCTCCCTTTCGTCAATATACTTTTCTATAAGCCCATTAATCTACCTTATTGGGGTAAACCAATAAGTCAGGTTTCGGTAATATTTAGAACCAATATAGCAGCTTTTTTTATTCCCATAAATTGATGTTTTTTTAATACAGACCTAATTATCACCCATGACCACAACCAAACACTTATTAAGAAAACTGTTTTTTATTTTCCGGATTAATGATACGCCATATCCATTTCCGGGTTTTTCCCAATCGAGCGCAGCGATGGAATGACAATTTCCATTTGCCAAACAACATCAAGAAGGATTTAACGCCTGAGCGTATATATCACCGCACATTCTGGGAGCGCTTGCTTTCACCCAGACGGAAGAAAGGGAAGCTACTTCGCTCAGAATGGCTAAAATGGTCATCCACCAAAGTTTATTTGGAAGTCTACCGTGGGCCGGGGTTTGGTCGTCGCTCCCGAGTTGTTGGCCGAGAACCCCAAAATATTTTACCCAAAACGGCTTTGACGTTGTTGGTGGAATTGCCAACGGTTCCCCGGAGGTGATATAGGGGTAAAACAAGAGGGCGACTAGGTTTGGTTTTTCAATTGGCAGAATCCAAGACCCAACAGGACATGAAGCAAGTGATGTTGGACCGCAGCCCCTATTTTTGACACTTTTTATTGTGGATGACTTTTCTATGTACGGGAGATATCAGTTTGGGAACATCCAAGGCCGCCCAAAGGGAGACCGTAGTTGGTCCGACTACCGCAGACAATTAATGACGGGAATTGGCAACCTCAATCTTCATAGATCCGGCCAAGTCCCCGTTAATCCTGATATCCATATGATCATTAAATATCACAGTGGTACGATTCGTTTTCAATAATGTTCGGTTCATGATGTGGAAACTGCCCAAATTATTTGAACGAGGTTTGGGTAGAACGGAACACGTTGACAATACACTCAGCGGTTTGGAATTTGTAACAGCCTTATGAAGGCTTTGTGAATTATAGTTGGATCAAGTCTATGGCGGGGAAAAAGATCGGGGGAGCCTGGTTTTGATCATGGGGATTGCGATGCTTTGGATTTTGTGGAGGACAGGCGTAATCAATCCGTACTAGCGGGGCCAACGAATTGGTGATTTTCATTATGGGAGTTTTGTAAACGGCCATGCGGGCACCAACTTGCTGCGAATGGGGATTTTGGAAAATTGGCAGGCTCGCCAAGGCCTAAAGACCTCTCCAATACATGGGTGTAAGCCGGGTATAAGCCCCGAATAGTGATGCAGGTGGCCGACCTGTAATATCTGGGATTTTTATTGGGATGTTGGGGAATTCCCATTGCTTCCAACGGCTACTATCCCGAAAATGCAGCAATTATTTTTCTACCTAACGCAAGCTGCTGCAGATCCGACATTTGTCGGCAAAGTAATGGCAATCAGCACAAGCAGGGAAAAAGAATCATCATGAACGGCCGGATTTTTGTCCACCGTTGACATGACAAGGGAAAACTGGCCAAATTAGCTTGGTATCCTAAAAGCCCAAGATTGGAGAATAAATGCGGAGAAAATTATCTTTTGGACGGAAAGTGAAACCACTTTTGGAAAGGCCGTTGATTGGAGGCCACATGGAAATCAAAAAATGGCATTTCGATGCTAGAAAGTAAAATCCGGTGATGGCAGCATTCCCTTTAGTTACCAAAGCCAAAATGGGCAGGTTTATGTATTAAATACCCATACGTTTTTTCCGAGGCGGATTTTAGGCAGTAGGGGAAGTTTTGCTCATGCCTCGCCCACTGGTCTGCTGGATCTACCTACTCCTTGGGCCAGATGTGCTTCGAAATGTTTTTCAAAACGAACAATTAACAGATAGAACTTAAATTGCGCCCCAGAATCACCCCTGCACCCATGGAAAAATGGGGACCTAATTTTAAACACAATTACAACAAGGGAAGACGTAGAATTTCCAATTAAAGGGATTTGAAGGGAATGGATTACTTGATGCTTTTTATTTACCGGTCAAAAACTTGGATACGGAATCAGGAAACACTGAAAAATGAAAACCGAGGGTCGAGGCTTTTGGCTTGGCAAGAAATTAAGCCCATGAACAATTTATCCCTTACTTTCTCCCCTTTTTTTAATTGGACCCCATGCAGGACAACCCACCATTAAGAAGGTTACAGGACTAAACCAAGCCGTATTTAGCTTTATTTTTGATGAATCTGAATACCACTGATGCCGATTTAAAGGCCTTTTTGGATGAATTTGGTTTTCAGCCTTCATTTGCCATCACCACTAATAATTATACTCAAAACGCCTCCTCTCTTTATAAATCCTATGCCGAGGAGGGAATAATAATTTTATCCCATTCACAACACCCATCCCAAGATGAAACAATGCATCAGTTGTGATAAGGAAAGCCATTCTTTTGGAATTACAAAGTTCTATAAAGAAAGGATTGAAAGTTATGGTATTTCCCGTTCAGGTTTTGGTTTACGCGACGCCCAAATTCACATAAAAGATAAATACACATATGCGGGGGGGGGCACCAAATTTTCTAACGTTACTGTATGGGTGCAACAAGTGATGATTATGCCTTTAATATGATAACATCGGTAGACAAACAACAATCTTCAGCGATATGGTATAGAAGTAATATTGGCTACCCCGACACAGTATACGAAAAAAATAAATGTCGCGCATAGACCAGCCATAAAGAATAAGGAACTATTTGGTGTTTTACTGGCATGCCCTTGGCCTTCCACTTACGCTGGATGATTTTGGCAAGCCTTAGAGTTACCGCCAATGATCTAAGGTTATTTTTGAGGTATATAAAAAGCAAATTGGACAATAATGAATACCTTGTACTTACTTCGGATGTTACGGTATGAGGCGTATTATAAATAAGGGGGGTTCAAAATCAATATCTTTTTTTTTGCATTTTACTCAAGTAGTTGTCCGTTTTTATTCCAACTCTTCTATTTAAGAAATCCAAAACTCGTTTCTGAATTCAATGGCCAGATATATTAAACCTCTAAAACGCAAAGAGTCCTGAATAAATCAGGACTCTTTAAAATTGTCTGAATACTATCAAACTAGTTTTTTTCTGATATACTTTTACATCAACTTGTTGGGTATCTTTGTTATAATATTCTATCAACACAACATCCCCATTAGTATTGAAATGACCAATACCCAGAATGTGTTCCTCCTTCTACAATATAATATTCCATCATTACTTGAGGCCACAAGGATTTGCACTTTCTTACCGATGCAGCCATTGGTCTGGATTACTCTTTTATAACCAAAACCAGCCCTGATCATTAGGAGAAAAAATAATTACCGCCATCGGAAAAATATAATCACGTCTCTTTTGTTAAAAACTGATAAATCCGGTATTATCATCATTATCCACCATAAACCATCTTTTTCTACTTTTGTAAACTTGATTTTACGGCGGTTCTTGATTACTTTTATCCAATCTTAATGTTCAGATGTTTCCTTTGGTAACTACCCTTTTACACTTTATTGCGGAACCAAATTTCAATCCACCATCGGTCTTTTGATTTTAAACAAGTAAGTTTATTCCGTACTCTTGTTTTACTTCGCTTTTGGATTTTTCTTGTGCCAATAGGGTTCCAGAAATCAGAAGCGCTATTTATACATAAATGATAAATTTTTTCATTTGTTTTTCATTCTTTAAATTTTTAGTGTTGCCGTTTTTTACAGATGCCAACCATAACAAAGGGTGAGCTAATTTCCTAGCGTTCTCGCGTTTTACATAATTAATCTGCCAAGTAATTGTATAATTTTCAACTATATTTCACACAACTAGAGTAGATTGGAGAAGGTGAATTAGATCGAAACTCTATTGGTGAAACCGATTTATTGAATTTAATCCTTAATCTAAACCTTCAAATGCAATTAATCCTATCTTTGCCCAGCTAAACAAATAACTGGCCTCTACGCCTACTTTTTTCATACACCGTTTAACAAGGTTTTTACAGATTTTTCAAGGTTTCGCAAATGCCTTCAATCATTACTTTGGGGGTCTCCGCATACTTTTTATTTCCGCCCTACATTAGACTAAATGGAAAGCTGAAAATAAGCAGTCCTATCAAAACGATTTCTATTACTCGAAAACAACAGCTACTTTAAGAGGTGATATCCACAATATCACCACTAATGATGCCTCCGAGGAGTTTTTATTTGTTGCC
>Ga0163217_1069962_pt1 | contig 10905 bp, 5 predicted proteins | sample SynspAceP_FD_185933 | JGI IMG/M metagenome (GOLD analysis project Ga0163217, IMG submission 185933) | Saline lake microbial communities from Ace Lake in Antarctica - Synechococcus sp. Ace-P (PacBio error correction) | ecosystem: Environmental > Aquatic > Non-marine Saline and Alkaline > Saline ...
ACAGGAAAAAGGGGAAGAGAAAAAAGAAAATGGGGGGGGGGGCAGAGAATTTGGAAAAAAAATGTTTCACCGTGTCTTTCTATCGGTGAAGCGGGTAGTTTTACAAAGGGTGGTAACCTTGTTTGTACAGGACCTTTTTGAAAAGGTCCTTGATGGCAATATTTAAAACGCAAATTGCCAAAACAGGGCAAAGTTTTTAAAAAGTCGGCAAGTGGTTTGGAAACGTGGCCAAGGGGCCGATGGTTCAAAAAAATTGTTTCCCAATACACCTTACGGTCCGGCCCCGTATTGGCTAATGTGCCTTAGTTTGAGCGTGCGGTTTGTCAGTGGTTTTTTAATGCAAAAACGACTATTTGGACTGAATCTAAAATTTATCCCGATTTTTCTACCGCTAAAAGATCTTAGCCGATAGCCAATTAATATGCGTTAAAAGGTGCGGATCCCTGACAAGGGCTTACATCATTGCTACGCCTATTGACATGGCCGCATCTGTTCGGTCCGCCCCTCGAGATGTTTGGGCCAACGAGTCGGCCTTTTTTGGCCCACCCTTGAAAATTTCGAATTTACCCCAGCAAAGCTCCCGGCTCCGTGTGGGTGAATAAACAGTCGTACTGGCCTATTGTTAATTTGGTCAAAGACGTGCGTTTATTCCTCGGCGATATTACCCATGGTGGACTGACGGTAACGATTGCGAAAATCAAAACTGTTTTCCACAGCCTATGCACTTGCCCGCGGGGGATACCGGGTCACCAAATCAGTCGATTATAGAATGTCAGTCCCTAGACGATTCTCGCATGTTTTTTAAATTTGACCCAGGCGTCACTTAGACGAACTCGTGCGCGCCGGTGAATAAGTGGGCGCCGCGCCAGGGTGATTTGGATGCGATCCTTGGAGCATTGCGCCAAGGCCGGCGCGCTTCAAGGTGATTGGATTGTGATATAGAGGCACGTCGATGGTCTTTCTCCTACTCTCCAACAGCAACCTTGAGTTGTCCGCGTAACGCGTAAATAAATATTAAGGCTAGATACCTTAGTCGTGGCCGCTACAAAGTGGCGATAAAGGAGCGCTGGAAGAGGTGGCAAAAACAATTCCGAAGGTATTTTTTTTGCAAATGTGCTAAGTCCATGCGGACGAAGGAAAGCGCAGACGTATTATCTGACCAAGCCACCCGTTTAATTCTGAAACAAGTTAAATTTTTATCGCGAAATTATGCACGACCAACAACTGGCCTAACGAATTTAGCTAACTAATGTAAAGTGTAGGTTTTAGCAGATATTAATCGTTAAAACAATTAGGTGCATTGGAGATTGGCTTATACACCCGCAGTGTGATCCGAAAACGATGGTAAACTTATCCAAATTCATCGCCAGCGGATAAAAGCTGCTGCACCCACCTCAAATTCCCAGTTTTGGACAAGCTGTTGCCGCGTTTAAGGCCAGTGGTTTTGATAGTCCCCAAAAGCGTTTTTAGAAAGCTTGTTTTTCCAGCGGTTTCAAAAAGTCCAGAGCAAATCGGTTTAGATCCTAAAGCGCATGTAGCGCAAGCCCGCTGTAGAACGGTTGGGGAAATACATGATCCATCGGCAATGGGCAAAAATACCCATAAATTGTTTGGCATAAAAGCCAGATAGGAAGTTGACAGGAACAAGGCCGTGGTTGATTCTATTGAATTGACCAAGCGCGTGGCGACCACCAAGAAATCGCCCTTTTTCGGTGCCTATGATAATGTTGCTGATCGCGCCTGCAAGACTATGTGAATTTTGTGCAGCAAAAAGCCCGCGATAACGAAAATGCTCTTAAAAAAGTGGCCAGCCTTACAGTATTTTAATGAATTACAGCAAGGCGGTATGCACTGTCCCACTATGCCGACAAGATAATGTCGTGTTAAACAGTGAGCTTACTTCACGACGTTTTGAGCCACAAAAGTAGCCTTATGACGAGAATGGCAAGGTGATATAACAACAACAATGTTACCGCACTGCCGATTTAGTCTATCGCTCGCAGTGGCGGTGAGCCAGTACCATTGTAAACACGGCCGTCATAATATGCCAATGTCAATACCGAAGTTATGTTTAGGGAGCGCAACATAACTTTGTTTTCGCAATTTAAACCCGGGGAGTGGGCGTTCACAACTGAGCGGTGAATAATACCTTGCTCAGAACCACCTGCGTCGCGATACCACCTAGAAAGTCACTACAAGATATTGGAACCACCCTCAGTAGTCGACAATGTATTCGCCATGAAGCCAATAAGCATTGCCCAGCAGTATGAGCCGTTTTTTGCCGCCCCCCTTTTCCCCTTTGGTTTTTTTTGCAAAACCGCTGCCGACGACCTACCTATATTGCGGCGCGCCAAGCTGACTTTGGGCGAAGCGAATTCTTGGTGGGGTCAAATAGGCAGTAGACGAGCTTCTTAAGGGACAAAGAAGAGGGAGCTGAATTATGAAATTCACAAGCAACATGACGAAGTTAATTCATTAGTTAAAAACATTCTGATCTCAATGGGGGCGGATTCCGTGCAGCCAAGCCAATAATGCAATATACGAGCCCGGGCACCTTAAAAAATGAAGGGATAAAGCCGGTATACAATTGTCCAGTTTGATGTCAATTGAAACACTGAAAACACCAAATGATGGGCTCGTAATGATTAAATTTTGACGACGGGCGAATCTTTAGTTTTGCAAGACGGTTCGTTTAATTTTATTTACCATTAAAATTTTCAGCCGATACGCCAATATAAGTCCTTAAAACTGAGTAGTAATGGTAAGCCAATCACCATTAATTTAAAGAAAAAACTTGGTGGTACTACGTGGTTTGTTCCGTTATCGGCGTGAACGTATTAAAAGTAGTCGCAAGAGAGCTGGGCCAACTTGCCATGGCGTAACGGAAAAGCTAAATAACCCCAAAAAATCGACTTGTATGGATACACGGCAATTGGGTACAGACATTTTTAAAGTTACCAAAATTTGCTGCTCTTAATTACTCAGGTATAGTAAGTCTGCTCTACGGTTTGTGACAGGGCGTGTGACGCAAGGGCCAAGCCAGTCAACTGACAATGCAGATTAATCAGGTCACCTTTGGATGCAGTTACCGCTGGTGGCAACCCCCTACAGTTGGACGTCACGAATTGCCGCGCTGCATCCTGAATGGTCACCCATTAGGATGTTTAATGGTGTCGCTATTACCCAACATCTTATAGGCGCTTAGTCGCACAAAGCGTACTTTTAACCTAAAAACCATCCTTGGGGCATAGAGTTGGAGTTTGGTAGTGGGGCAGCTTATGTTGGGCAGGCCGATAAATTTTTTAGTCCAACCGACAAAAAACTCCGCAGAATAAAATTACTGTCAGCATGAAATCGGCCCGAAGGAATTTAGCCTTGCCTCTCCGTTACATGTTGAAGCAAGGCTTGAATAATTTAGGTGATGTAAGTTGGTCCTCAACGACAGTGCCTAATACGACTGTGGATATACTTGCCAATGCGCAGCTTCTGCTTTTTTGAGGAGCAGGCCGGCAATCCACGGTCCTGGATGCTTCAACCTACAGGTGCGGCAAGTGTAGGCGCCCGGCTCAAATATTGTTTACTGCTATCATGAATATCCAGGTGTGGATAGCGCGGGGAACTGTGAATTCACCACGGTGTCAGGCTTCACCGATTTAAACCTAATATGTTAGCGCAAGCAAGAAGCGAGTGGGGCATCACCTGCTTGGCCTCAGCGTTTAGTGCTTTGGACCATTAAATCCTGGTTTTGATTGAGCTTTACAGGGTGGCCTAAAGCTGGACATTTTTACCCTCGCTTTAATACCGGCCGGTTTGAACGATAACCGTAATTGGTTTTGGCATGGTTTGATTTACAAGCGTCCACGGTGCAGTTTGTGAACCACCAGGGTCGGGCAAGCCGGTTAGTTTTCACGCAGCCTAATACAAATTGTAAGTGATATTGGCCAAAAGGCCGCCAGTGCAGACATTTCCATTGAAAGCGGCCGAGGCATATAAAAAGTCTTCAGTCCTAAAAGACCTGGTTTTGAAGTCAGTATCAGGTGTGAGCTTGGGACAGAAGAGCGGCAAATTAAGTCAGGTTTCAACATCTTATTCAGCGGCTGCAAAATTATTAGGTACCGCGCCAAGATAGTTTAAACACCAATCCTAAGTATTGTTTGAGAAGGAATAACGAGAGCTAACTAACGTAATCAACAGTCAACTTACGAGAGAAGTATTAGTGCTGTAGGAAAACAGGGTAAATTATCTGATATCCAAACTCAGTTTATCCTCAGGTAAAAACTGTTAAGACCTTCCGACGGATCCCGTAGGCGCTGCACAAGTTAATCGTTTGACCGAAGAGGTCGATTTTAATTGCCCAATATAAAGAAAAATAGTAATGTATTAACCAACAGCTTAGAAGCAAGAAAAAACGGTGTTAAGCAGTATTAATACCGCGGTTTAACCGTGCCGAGTATTGATGGTGCATCAGGTTAATGCATCTTGAACAGTGGTGATAAAAAGCGATAGCGATTGAAATTGAACAAATCGCGATCAGGTTTTTTGATCTAATGAAATACTAGAAACGCTGGTGGTGAGTATGATTTTTGCCGGTTTATCAGTCAGAGCACGGCTTTGAATTAAAATCAAAGTGCCACCGGTAATAATCATAACCTTTGCTGGGTGATGCAGGTGTAAACAAATAAAGATTTCAAATACCGTCAGTATTCAAGCAATAATTCCGGTAAAGAGGTATTTGAAGATGTTCCTCGCAGATTGAACATCTATTACGGGTCGTGGCCGTTAACATCAGCCATTCCAAGTGGTTCCAGCAAAGTAGTTATGAATAATTTCATTCGGCTAATTATGTGCGGTCAACTAATGCCAATAATGCTTAATCATATGACGCTGCTGCGAGTAATTCAAAAGTCAAGTACCATGTGTCCCAGTGGGAATGTCGTGAGAACGCTTGAATTTTTTCCTCCGAGTTTCCGTAGTTTTCAAAAGGTATTTCATTTGATATTGAAGGAGCCCGCAGGGATACCGTCACTTCAACTGGAATCTCCTGAAAAAAGCCAAAATTTGCTGAAACACCTAATAAATTTTGTTATTGCCTAACGTATGAAATATAACCCTACCGGTTTTGATGAAGCGCTGAAATGCCTTAATTGGGTCAGACAATGCTTGTCCTACTATTGCCGATGCGACCTCGGCTATTGGTGGACGTTAAACCGTAAAACATGCTGTTTTTATGAAAGCCAAATTTAGAATTTAAGAAATCACCATCAAATCTGCCCGTTCTAATTATCGAAGATTCGATTATGCTGAAGCGGTGTCGGAGTTGTAGTAACAAGAACCGCCTTGCAAGCTGCAACAAGCGACTTTTAGCGTGTTACTGGCACCTCATTATTTGGATTACATTTAGTCGTATTAGGGGCACCACATTATTTGATGTTAAACCATGCTATTTTTGGCTAAATAAATCTGTGCTTTATGGTCAATATGGGAAGAATAATAACTTAAGTATATATTTGAACCCATAATGACCAAGCCAGGGATAACTATATCACCCGCCGAGGGTAAAAATAATTTTTGTACTACCTTGCCAGTGATAATTGTAGACCAAAAAAAACCGCGGTTACCATTTGTTTGTTGTGCAACCATCCCTTCCTGCAGTAATCCCAAATCTCAATGCAATAATTGCATTTCACTGGGCCGCCAAAGATAAAATTTCAAGCAAGCCAGCGCCAGGTTTTATAAGAAAGCCGACTTGACCCAGTTTGCGCCGAGTAGCTGCCAGCGTCTCTTCGCAGCAATAGCAAAACAGCAGCGATCATCCTGAAACACTAATCTGAGCTCATTAGGATAAGCAGTTGATGTTTTGTAAACTCCAAGGCCGCCAATGGCTTGTTGCTGAAGTAACGCCGAGGATCGCCTTGATACAAATCAATGAATTTGCTCCGCGAATTATAAGCGAAACCATAGGCTTGGTGATTTATGCATCTAACCCGCCATAACCCACCAAATTATCTTTAGCGGAATACAGGGCTGAAAAAACCAACTATGTCCATCTGCGGAATACCCAAGTCAATATTCCGTGAAGGTTGCGGGTTAATTGTTGATTTTATGCCGCGCATGGGCCGAATTAATAATAATTTGCCCATCTGGGGGTCACACTTAGTTTGGGATTCCCGCAGATCATAATGCTAAGGCGTATCTGTTTGATTTAGCCACACTTGCCACTTAAGTTTCAGGCTTTATGAATCTTTGACGACCACATCATCCTGACGGTTATCTGGCTCCTGAAACAACAGTAAGCACATTATCAACCAGCAATAAGTCGGTAAAGCATTGTGTGAACCCCAAAGAGCTCACCGTTGTTATCCATTCTATTTTTCATATTGAATCATTTTTTTATCTATTACTTATTGAATCTTTCGATAAAAGATTCTAAATCACATGGAACATTTGCCGATTTTTTTAAAAAAAACGGCAAAATTTCGTTAAAGGGAATTTTTTTTGGGTCGAATACCTTTTCTGAGAGAGCCAGTAGTAATCGATTTTTTTAAGTGTCATTACTCTATTAGTGTTATTTAACCATTCGAATAGTAATCGAAGATCGCCAGCTAACGCTGGACTGAGAAGTGTAGGATTACAAACCATCGCCAGGTTTTATACGTAAATACCAATGTCTTCGTCGTTGAATGCTCAACGTCAATTGTTCAAATTCAAGCAACCGTCCATTAAATACTCTTTTGAACGTCTGTCATCAGTTTTCAGCAATCAATCGCGCAAGCGGAATGATGCTGCCTGGGCTGCAAATTACCGATCGTTTAACCTTCCAATCCAAAAGGCTTAGAATCAAGCGCTGAAAAACGCCAATGACCGCTTATTTCTTTTGGGCAAAACGCTGAGGTGCCTGTTCAGAAGTCCACATCAATCCTTACAAACGTATTCGTACTTAGCGGTACAATGCACAAAACGGCATTCAAACAGTTCAGCTGACCGTTTGGCCTTACAACAAGAAGTGCAGCCTTAAAATCAGAAATTAACCTCGTATTGCCACGATTCTCAAGTTTGTAAAACGGATATTTTGACCGGGGCATTTCTGCGACGCTTCTTAGTGGTGCTAACGGTGGTCAAACTATCGATATACCCTCACGCCAATCCGGTGGTTATGGCGCTTCAGGTTAAATATTACAGGTACGACTGGTCCGCCACTGAAGCAGGCCTCTGCTGCTACATTCCTATCGATGCAGCGATTTCGTCATTGCGGGAGCGTGCTGACTTAGGTGTTTACAGAAACCGTTTTTCCAATTCTAACTATCAGAAACCTAAGCAATATATCTGAAACGTTTTCGGCCGGATCGTTCGCAAATACGTGATACTGATTTTGCTACTGAAAACTGCGGAATTAACCCGTATCAGAATCATCCAGCAGGCCAGTTTGACTGTCTTGAGTCAGGCAAATCAGAGACGCAGAGTGCATTGTCGTTGTTAGCTAAGCTTGATTAGAATTTGCTTAGACCCATCTTCCTGTTTGGGCTAAGACGCCAGGAGTAGTAACCAGGTATGTGATAAGACCAAAACAGCGAGAGCGTTGCTCACCTCTCTCAAGAGAAAAGAGCTATATAGACCGGAGGGTAACTCCGCTACCCCCATAACTAGAATAAAAATACATGAATTTAAATTCGTGTTTTATTTATTTTTTATTTATTTGTGTTTGTCTAAAGGTTTTTTTCACTTCGATACGATACATAAGCATCAGACGTTTACGCCTACTAATAAAATAATAGGCGAACGACTAACAGCGATCACATAATACTAAAAATTACGATCCTGTTTACCGCTAAGACAAACTAATAAAAATTTTTAAATAGTCGGCGGCGCTCAATCAAATGCGTTAGGAGAGAAAAAAATGAGCTTATTCGTTAGCAAACGAATGCTCGGCGTTGAATGCTACCCGTCAAATTATTCACGTCGACCAACAATTACCGTACTGCATTTGAACGTTTTGGTCGTCTGGTTTTTCGGCATATAACAGTGCAAAAGAATGAATGCGGCAGGTTTTAACAAATATCTAATCGTTTAACCACCCAGGTTTTCTGGTTTGAACCATATGCTTGCGAAACGCCAACGATGGCAATTTCGTTATCCAAACGGCTGAAGGCGCTATGGGTTGAGAATAACTAACTCATTGCAAACGCTAGCGTCCTTGTCTGTTCAAGCCAAAACGGTATTAATGGCTCAATCTGATAGGTCGCCCTACCAGAAAAGAAGTGTCCTGCCTTTATAGGCTGAAAATAAACCCGTATTGCTGACACAACTCAGTTTTGGTGGCGTCAAATATTTTGTCAGGGTCCCTTATTCTTCGGCGTTTTTTTTGTGGGTAGCCAATGCGGACAAACTATCAAGGTCAATAATTTCCAGAGCGGCAGTTCCGGCGCTTGCAGGTTTATTAGGTGGTAACTAACTTAACTGTTGGCACCGTTGCTGAGCCTTCAAGAGCATGACCCAAAGTATCCGAAGCTATTTTCTATTATTGATGCAAAACGGGGGCCCGACCGGTGCGGTACAAAACCGCTTTTCAATCTATCCATTCGAACTTAAGTAATATTTTTGAAAAACGTTCGGCGGCAAGAAGTCGCGATCCGGGATACGACTTTGCCCGTGAAACGGCAGAATTGACCCGCTGGCTAGATTATTCACAGGCGAGTAATTACGGTGCTAAGCCAAAGCGAACCAAGCGTCCACAAGCCGCCAATTGTCTTTAATTACAATAATAGAAAAGAGGGCGGAGAATGAAATACGCTAAAAACGCATACTGCGGGGGCAGGCTGCAACGCTAGAGGGATAGCAAAGAAAAAAATCGGTTCGAATTGCAAATTGTGGGGCAGGGCCTGCCAATCGACGGGGATGATACTTTTATTAAGGTTTTAATACTGACGGGTTAATGAGTTGGACGTAACCGTTCCACTCTAATTAACCAAAGCGGGTTTGGCGCCTTTTTGGTAAATCGCTGCAGGCAAGGAGAGACCCAGAGGTAGTGAGTATTGAGGTTTAAGGCCATCAATCCTGACTGTCAGCATGAGCTTACGCTCGCACTTTTTTGCCATTTGTTTTGTGCGGATAACATCTTAACAAGCGCTTAACCAGGGTACCAGTTTAAGCAAAGAAATAAAAAGCACGTTTTTGTGCCACTTTAACTTGGGTTAATACTTGTTACATTGACATCTTAATTAAAACAATAAGTCGATGGCAGGTTTAGGAGAATTAAAAATGGTTTATATGTAAGTACTAACGTTTCTCGCTAAAAACGCGACGAGACAACTTTTTTACCTTCCAACAGCAATTTTGAAGTACGGCATTTGAAGCGGTTGTCATCGCGGGCTTTTCGAATTAATGGAGCAAAAGTGCGCGCCGGTTTGCAGACTTTTCCAATGCTGACGTCCTCAAGTAATGGGTTGAAACATGGCGGTGCGAAATGCCAATGATTGGGTATTTCTTATCGCAAACTTGCAGAGGGAGCCATGGGCCGAGATTTACCAAAGTGCTTTGGCCGTATCGAGGTTTGTCCCGTGCAAAGCGCAAAACGGGATTAATGGTTCGTCAGATAGAACTGGCGCTGCAAAAGAAGTCTCGCTTTAAAAGTCAGAAATAACCCGTTTGCCGAGACCCACAAATTTGGTGGGGTGAATATACTCGATGGTGGCTATTCCTCGGCTTCTGGTAGGTGCAAATGCGGGGCAAACGATCAGCGTTTAATATGTCGCGCAGTGGGGGGCTTTGTTTACGGTCGGTTTTGTTTCAAGGTGCAGATGTGAGTGGTGGCTACATCACGGATGCAATCACGGGCAATCGACTCAAGTTCCGAGACGATTTCCGACTTATTGAAATGCCTAAAGCGGCTTGATTGGGTGCTGTACAAAACGCTTTCATCGAACCATACGAAATCCTAGTAATAATTTTCAGAAAAACTTTCAGCGGCAAAGAAGCCGCATAAGGGATAAATCCAGGATTTTGCCGTTGAAACGGCAGAGTTGACCCGTTGGCAGATAATTCAACAAGGCGGTATTTACGGTGTTGGGACAAGCCAATCAACGTCCCCCTCAGGAGCCGCTTGAGTTTGTTGGGAAATAATAAAAAGGTGATTTAAAAAGAGGGTAGGAAATGAGAGGCCACCGTGCAGCGAATAAGGTTGTTCGCTTGATTGCAAGCCATGGACGGCTGCTTTAAAGAGACAAATGAGAATTTTTAGTACTAGTGTTGATTTGGTAAGAGGAATAAAATAAGTGTCAATAAAATACTGATCTTCGTACAAACGCTAGTAAGTTACAAGTTGCTCGTTCTCCCTAACGTGAGCAAGTTGGTCGGGGTACTTGCCCGGCCCTTTTTTTCCGCAGCGCTTAGAGTAAAAGGAAACGGATAATTTTGCTGTGATTTTCGCCATAATTTGGGTGAGAAAACTGGCTAAACGATGATAAATAATGTGGCTAAACCAGCCCAATGATGTCAGCTAACCCATAAGTAATGCTGATAGTAACCGATACTTTGCTCTATCTACCTTAAGCGTGGAGCAAGTTGGCCTAGGCAATGTTGCCAGGCCTTTTTTATTTTTCCATCACCAGCTAAGTCTTTTGAATTTATTATTTCTTCTTTGGTAATTTTTTTGAAAAAAAAACGTCCAACTAACAAGCCTGAGAGTGTAGAAGTTTTGGTTGAAGAGGCCAGTATTTCATCTCTAACCCTGCGCAGTCGGACCATGACAATCGTATTTAAACTCGTTCTCCTAACGCTAACAAGTGTGTTTAGCTAATATCCGCATGGTGGCGTCTTGAGCCTACCTGTCACGGTTTCACCCTTAACCTGTTTTTATTATTTTTGGTAAACGGTACTTAATAAAACGTCCAACTAACAAGACTGAGAGTG
>Ga0163217_1074896_pt1 | contig 10905 bp, 5 predicted proteins | sample SynspAceP_FD_185933 | JGI IMG/M metagenome (GOLD analysis project Ga0163217, IMG submission 185933) | Saline lake microbial communities from Ace Lake in Antarctica - Synechococcus sp. Ace-P (PacBio error correction) | ecosystem: Environmental > Aquatic > Non-marine Saline and Alkaline > Saline ...
GGCAAGAAAGGAAAAGATGGTGCCCAAATTGGGGGAAAAAAAAGAAACTTTTTCCCCCCCCCCCCCCCCCCTTTCTACCCCTAAGAAAAATAAGTTCCCCCCCCCCTTTAAAACGTTTGCAAAAAATACGGGTTTTTTTTTGGTTTTTGGTGGCGCCCTTGCCAATTTTTTTTTTTTTTTTTGTGCTAACTTCGCCTTTTATTGAAGTGAAAAGAGTAATAAACGAAGAAAAAATTGGTTTTTGGTTTTTTTTGGCGGTGATGTTTTGGCAAATACCACACGGAGTAAAAGAATTTCAGTTTTTTTTGACATGGTTCTACACAAGGCTTTTAATCTTGAGGTTTTTCGTAACTCCTGGCCGGCGGTTACGGTTTAGTTTTCGTAATGAAATTGGCGAAGTCTTCAATACCCTATTGAATACTAGGCCTTCGTATCTGCTAGCTTTTTAAACAAGTTGGCCGCCCTTTAAGTTATCAGGAACCATGAGCGTTTGGGGTGCCGCCTGCCTATATCTCTTCAAAACAACATTGAGTGGCATGGATAAAATCATCTGTCCCTTTTGGCTGGCAGCGCCATGGCAAAACCATAGTCGAATAAGAAGACAGGCTTACAAAAACCTGCACGTAATCTCTTCCCCTGTTTTCCCTAGTCGATGTTAAGAAATTAAAAGCTTGCCTGCAGAAATCAATATAAAGCTTATCGCCAGGGGCCATGTTCCAATACAAAGAGGGTTTTGTGCCTGCTGGTGGATGGCTACGTAAAATAGAGCAAAATTGGCTGTAAATAATGATCGCGAAAACATGCTGCGCTTTTATATTCCCCCATAGGACCAGTTCGGTTTCACGCCTACTTTTTCAGTTCTTTGTGTAATACTGCCAGTTTAAATCCTTCCAAGGAGCAGGTGACCGCTCATCCCTGTAAGGCTGGATTGCCCGATAGATAACGCGGGATCTAGCTCCTGGGCTCCTTTCTAATGCATAGAACGTGCTACTGGGGATCGGCTGATGCTTGACCTTTCTTACATAGTTCTTTACCGTGTTCTTGCCTAATTCCAAGGGTTCTAGCTATCGGTTTATAGCCTTTACCTTGATGGTGGCATTCGTTAAACAGTTTGTTTTACTTGACTCAATACGTTTTGGTTTCCAGCCCATAGACTATCTTTTTGATGTTAATAAAGAGAGCATAGATATACATATATTCTTCCCACCACCGGTGAGCTTTGCCTCTAGAAAACTAATGGAACAAGGATCGCTTAAAAGCGAGGGATGAGTTTATGAATACACGATTTGAGAATACGATGACTCACTTGGAATTCTATATGTGAGTCAGAGCACAGCTCAGAGCGCAGACAAGCTTAGCTTCGGGTACACTCCCGGTAATAGGACATATACGTCTCAGACTGATGCCGCGATATATGTAGCCACAATGCGCACTCCAAGTTTTCCGCTCTTTAAAGACCTGTAAGCTTTCAAAAGAGTAAGAAGCAGGCCCCCTAGATTCTATAGTTTCTTTTTTTTGATAAGGATCTACGTCCCTCTACTGCTTCTAATTTCATTTTTCTTGATCCTAATATAGAAAGAGAGAAAGACAGGCAAATAGAATCAAATGCCATCTAGGTCGTAGAATATTACTTAAAAGTTGAGGTAGAATAAGAAATCGTGTTGCTCCAAGCACTCCACACAATAGCGAGTGAGTAGTGTGTATGTGCGTATATCTCGGGCTATAGCGAGACTCTCTATTGGCGCAGCTCAGGATGAAGTCCAGGGTCGTAGAGGCAGAACAGCGTGTGCCATTGCGGTGACAGTCTAAACTAATGAAACAGGTTAAGTTTTTGCTCCCAATAACTTCTAAAACAATATCAAATGGCCCCATTATTGAGGCTACAGAATCACTATTTATTACGTGCGCGGGATGTTCCGACAAGCTACAATGTCAAGCCTATTGCCAACTCTGAAATTTGTTTTGTCCCGCGAGGGGAGGAAAGCTCGTCGACAGCCAATTTTGCCTCGGAAAACCAAGGCAAAACAAAAGCCTATTAAAAGCGATACATGAAGAGATTACTTATCATAAATAATCTTTATCAGTTTTTTAATAATTCCGATAAACCAATTCAAATCACACAAAAGCCTAATGACGTGTATTATTGTTCGAAAAAAGATTTACCCTATAGTCCAATCCCATCTCATTTTGTTTATTAATTTTTGTTAAAGGTTATCATTCCCAATAGTGGAACAAAGCGTATTTCAGAGTGATCGTCGCGATCTGCCACTGATTGAAGGTATTCGTTATTGAACTTAAAATAAAATTCCTTGGGTCCAACAGATTTCGCCATTTAGAGGGACTTCTGAAGCTATTCGGTATCTTAATTCTAAATTCGGGTTTTTCATCCAGGTAAAACGTGTTGGTCGCTTGCGAAAGCGATGTTGCTAACCTAAAAGACACAAGGTCTTTTGCACCCACGTTTTGATATTTGCTGAATAATCTACTTGAAGTAACTTTTCTTCTCGAACCTCTGAATAAGATAACCGCCCGCTACAGGCGGGAATTCAGGCCAACCTTTGGCGGTAACATTGGATAAAGCAGTTAGAACATATGTATACGTTTTACTTTCAGTCGAATGCCATTGAAATGCGTCGCTGTTCGAGATAGTTGTGCGAGACTGCTACTCTTGAATTGAGCGACATCATTTTCAGTTTTATAATTTAGAATTTTATTGATGGCAACAATCCGATCTTGCTACCTACTTTGGGCCGATGCACTATTTAAATTAGCAATGAACACCAAATAATAATGCAAGATGGGAATGTTTATATTGCAACGAGTGGATAGGGCTGGGTTTCAACAGTAATTGTTGGAATGCTAAAATGAATTGGCGCTTTATAGTTGGTAGAAGAAGGTATTTTCAAAAAACCCTGTACTTTTTTCAGCAACGGGCACTTTGGCTATGTATTTCATATTTAACTGTCAAGTCTTCAGTAGGTTCTCCCAGATAATATTTTAATAAACAGCAGCATTTGGAGTTTCCGGGTATACTTGTATTTGGGTTTTATGAGCAATTTTAAAAATGTTTTTTGAAAATGCCTTTAGAAGATGCTTCTTTATAGAATTCTTTTAATTGGTGTTTTGCAAAAACATCCACAATTTTATTTCAATTTTCCACATCTTCATACTTTCCCGTAATATCAAATTCACCGCTGTGTTTTTTCCGCTTCTTTTAAATTTAAGCCGAGAGAGCTGTTTCTTCTATGCTTCTTCCAAATACCATTTTAGCTTTTATTCTTCAGAACTTAAAAGAATCGATAAAATTTAAAGCATATGGATGGAACGGTCATTTTGTTTTACGACCATTTCCATTTCAACTTTTCCTGGGCGAGATAAGATTATTGGAATTTTACTTCAAAATTCAAAAATAATGAGAAGTGGCTATAAAATATTTAGTCATTTTTTTCTTTTTTTCAATTTTGAATAAAAACATTGCTCGGTATGGTTATTTGCTCTCCTTCATTTGTTTTGAAGAAATAATGAGAAAAAACCACCAATAGCGCTCACCCTTCTTCAGTTTCGTAGTCCTTATCAATTATGGTAATTAGTATCATCCCAACGCTTAACGGGGTGATTGAATAGAAAATAAATGATCTGGAAGTACAGTTATTAGATAGGATTTTGACCCATTGAGCGAACATTGCTATTCCAGAGGTACAGTAACTACCTGATCCGATAAAAACGGCCAATCTGACTGGTCCGACGTCCCCAAATTATAAGATAATTATAAAGCAAACTGAGAGGTTTGATTAATTAATTGCTTTTTTGATTATTTGCCTCTTGCCTTTTTTTAAACAAACTGTTTATTGTAACGTCTTATCAAGCTAATTTGGTATTCACAATTGAGCAAAAAAATGAAATCTCATATAATCAGCTGCTGCCGTTTCAATATTTTTAAACTGCGTATCTATCCATGATTTGGGTTCTTATCGACACCGTATGTGTCGCCTGCAATTTTTTTTCCTTACAGCGGCACTAAAAGAAAAAAGTGTTATTGTCTATAAAACCCAAAAGTGAGGATTTGTAAATCCATTCCCAATGCAAGACTTTGTTCTAAATCGAACAAGCCCAAGGGTAAGGGAAACGTTCAGCAGAAGCTAATCCAGCATCGCTGGGCCGAGAGAGGAGATACCAAGCTCGATCAAGTACCTTAAATGAAAATTTAACCGCTGTAGGGTTATATACATAGTCCGCGTAATCCTAAGAAACGAACTGACATATTACCGGTATTGTTCAGGGGCTCGAAACCTTTTTAATTCGCCTTTCCAAAATAGCAATAACCATTTCTATCTATTGTCTTTAACCGTTCAGTCCGATTTTGAAACCTACCCCAAAAAAGGTAGTTTTATGATATTCTTGGCTATTGATAAATTGACTACCCCGGTATCCATATCATATACAGCTCCTTATATGTCACATTTCCCCATTATTCGGGCCATTGTTTAGTAACGGGCTTTTCCTTGATAATCTTTTTGCAATCGTCGATTCGGACGTTGTTCACGTTACTTCAATGAACCAACAATCTGTTCAGCGAACTTCTTTGGACCTGTGGCGATAGTAGATATCTTGATCGCCGGTTGATGTTTTGGAGCATTTTGTGATACTGGCCCAAACTTTGCAACCGTCATTGCCGCATGTACGGCCCGCAGTTTTCATGGGACCTAATATTACGGACCAATTTTGGCCCCTGCCACCTTGTCGCGAATTCCCATTACTTTCCAAGCAATATGTCGCGTTAATAAAATTTCCTGCTAGCCCTTGCCACAAAGATGTCGCCTATGCCCCCTAGTCGAATCAGTCTTCTACAGGGACCGCTGCTACATCAGACAGGACAATACTAATGGCCTTTGGAAATTGTACATCGGCGCGTCTCGCGAATGCTTGAATGAGTGATCCCTTGCCGTAAGATCCAACTTCTGACAATCTTTCGTTTCCCGCCTCAGATTATCATACCGCCAGGCCTCACTCAGGGTTTGAATAGTGCGTCTCCTGTTTCCTCCTTGTGTCAAAACTGTTCTTACCCACGACATTCTCATCGGCTTCTGTCGATTCTACTTTCCTGTCTCAGGTTTGCTAGGCAATTAGTGGCGACCGAAAAGCATAAAACCTACTACTCGTAACCTTATCTTTTTTATCTAATTCTTGTTTTTGAATATATGGTGTAAAAATCGTCAATCACAACACACACATATAAAAGTATTAACTATTCATATTAATAGTTAAACTTTATGATTACTGATAGCTTTACTATTATTTTTTTCCCCGACTTAGATGTATCAAGAACAATTTAGCTTATTTAATGAGGATATAATAATAATTTCCGGGATTCGCAAGTCCCTGCGAAGGAAAAGAAGGGATAGGTCCTTTGAATCGCATGCCAAAAAAAATTAGTGGATAATACCGACATAAAAAAATACCGGCGAAACAGGTATCATCACCCTCATTCAACGACAACCCTAACTAATAGATTGGTTAGAACCCGAGCGTAACGAAAAAAAACTTCTAGGGATTATATCAAACCTCGAAGGACAAATTTGCTTTATGAAATAAATTACAAAGTTCTATTTTTGCTTCACTATCAACAACCAAACTGACAACATGTCTAATTCCTAATGAAGTTTGCTTTACTACAGTCTTTAAAAAGTGAATGCCCCAAAAATTTTTACGGAAATTACCATACAAGCCATTTAAGAAATCGATGCCGCATTTTTGTTATCACTTTCCAGCTCCTTCCCATATAAAGTCCAAGCTTTGATGATGTTGCCCTTACTGATCTATGTCAATTTTCTCTATCTTCAGAATTCAGTTCCTTACACTGACATACTTATAACCTTATTCCACTTTGTCTTTCTTAACCGGGAATCCTAGAAGTGTGGTCTTATTGTCAGCAGTTATTCAGAGTACAGTTAACGTTTTCACTAGGAAGTATATTTCGCAGAGATGAGTGCCTCTCACAGAAAGTCAACGCGCAATTAAATTTCTTAGTACTTTTTATTTGCAGACATGACGATATTATCAAGCCCGGAGAACGAAGGCACTCTGGCGGTGAGGATTCCAATTTTAGCACACGTCAACTCACTTCTCGCGTCTCGATGCCCCCATGAAAAATGGCCGATACCTAAGCACGCTTTCCATATAATCGATACATTGTAAAGGCAGTAAGCCGACAATTTTGATGGCCTTAGGTAGCTTTTCCTCCAAGCATTTTAGTCCTGATTAAGCCAGCACACAGGAAATTGGTAGCCATTTGTACGCACCAGTCCCGTGAAGTGTCGGTGTTTAGGTTCACATATTGAATAAGAAGAATAGCACGGGAAATATATCCAGCGAGAGGCACAACAAGGAAAACCATTTTTTCGATTAGATGCTCCTAGCATTCTATAGCTACAAAACATCACGTTTATTTCTAGCTGATTTACAAAAAAGAAGATGGCAATTACACAGATCATTATCCAATGTATAGAAGGTTGTAAAGGCCTCAAAACCTGTAAAACCGGAACCTCCTTTACTATTCAAAAGCGAAAAATAACAATCTGGTAAATGACAAGGTTGTGCCAGATAAGTGCAATAATGGCATTACGCAATCCCCAAAATCCAGTAAACACTCTCATTCTGGTCGCATCTTCTGAAAGGCGTCAAACATTTTATTGGCTTGCATAAGGGGTCGATTTAAAATTAAAAACATGTATAGGATGTAAAACTGGTCCCAGATTTTACCGATCCGGCAAAGAACTTTTTCAAAATAACCAAATTTCGATTTTAGAGGATTTGTTCGAGTTTATGATCTCTCTTAAACGCGGCATTATGGAAGTGCGTAACGTCGGCAATTTTAGTGATAATCTTTCTGCCTTTCAATACCTGATAAATTTACGGATTTCCAAACATTGTAAAAAAACAAAAATTGATGGTTTTTTGGAGTTCTGGCAACAGCAAACAACGAATCTCGTATATTAGTGACTGTTCTGTATTTTCAAGGATGTGGATTATTCTTTTATTTTACCTTTATCTGTTGAAAGGCTGAAATATAATTCCATTTGGAAGAATTATTTTCTTATTAACTGATTCCACTTGTACATTTCCAAGCCGTCATGAAGAGGAACGCTTGCTCTCATCGCGGTCATGACACGACTCACGTCCGTTAGTTTCAATGGTATTGAAAGGTGAACGATTGCGGCCGTTGTATCAAAGACTGATCTGCTGTTATTGATAGCTTGATTTGGGCGTTCAACTTTTAAGTGTTCCGCTGAAAAACATACAATACCGTACAAGTCGCTCCGTCTGTTCCGGCAAGTACAAGGAGCGTAAATCGTTTTCATTGGTTACCCACCCCCGCAATATCGCAAGTCCCATCGTATCGCTACTCCACAACACCCGTAGCGAGGGTTCGTCTTGGTACGAGAACCCAATAAATACGCCATCTCGATCCCCTACATGGCTGTTATAGGGTCAAGCTCGTCCGGAGAAATAAATCTCGGGGCCTCAAGTCTTTTTCTTCTCGGACGATGAATAATATGTGGAGTGGAGGCCATTAACTCAAACATCCGCTATTGTCTAAAATCTTTTCTTACATTGAAAAGAAGGCGATTTTCGCAGACTTTCATGAGCAGTAGAGCGAACGGCTTCGAATTCAAATGTTCTCTACTGAGAACAAACCTCTTCAGAATCCGTATGTTTTCGACTTTTCCTGGTTCTAGAAGTCAGGACAAGGATTATCCATCGTCCACAATGAGGTGGTGCACTATGCGTATAGAACAACGACACTCGCGGGGGGAGAATTCTCGCCTGCGGTCTATGTTCTGGGCCTAAATGCACGAGAGCAAATAAGGCCGGTACATCGGGGTGCCTATGCTAGTTGCCCGGATACATCGGAAGGGTTCTGAATGCTGCCAACTGCCGGGAGCCACCGCGCTGGTCGATATGCCGAGTTTTTTTTTGGAATTATCATGTAGGTCAGACCACTATCAGTTTTTACTTTTTGATGTTCAAGAAGATTTTGGGCGCGTTTCACAACCCCGGTCCGATAGGATCACCGGAGATTCCCTGAGCTTGGTGGCTGCCAATACTTAGGTCAAGCAATTCGTATATTTATAGGAGACGGACTCTTGGGTTTTGATATTTTATCGCTGTCATCGAACCATCTTATTTTATTTTTGCCGAAATTCCATTTTTCTGAAGGAACGGGTTTTCGAGAATAACCCCGGAATCGGGCTCCGTAATTTGCACAATTTTCTGCCTTTCTTGAAGAAGGAGGCATTACCCCGGTAACCAATCACCGTAAACTCAAAAAACAATTTAGCCGACCCGCCTTTTTTCAGGAGGGCCCACGCTAAAGGGATGATTTGCTGTGGTTTCCTTTCGCCTACCAAGTCCAACCACAATTCGTCAGATTCCCTGTGCTAGTTTTTGGTAAAATTCCTGTTTTTTGTAATCCCAGATGGTTTCATGCCAGCCTTCCGCTGACTTCAATGACGATTTAAGGCAGCTCAATGCACTTTCCGAACAGTTACCTCCATGACATGGCCAACCAAGTCCTTTGGCCATCTGTACCAAAACACTACCCGCCCCGAAGGAGCCCGCGCCACACACTACCTCGCCGCGCCAACACTCGCTTCATCCAGAATAGGTGCTCGTCGGACCACACCCCCTACAGGAATCTCCGGCACGGGGGCGGCGGCCGGTTGTACTATAAGGCCCCGAGGTCGGTCCATGTGCAGCGTGGCATTGGTGTTACAACACGCCACTCGAATATAGTTGTAGGAGTTACGAGGCAGGCAGAGGGATAGTGATGAATGCTTATAGGGCGCCAAAGCCAGGGGCTAAGAAGAGAAGCTGGGTATCGCGGGTAAGACTGGAGCGGATGTGATTGCACACAGACTGCCGCTGTCATGGGCAGAAACAGGATAGTCCGGGGGGAGTTGAAATGTGCGAGAGCTATGCGGGAAAGGGATGGATTTGTTGCATTCGAGCCGATTTGTGAGGAGTTTGAAGATGTTGAAATGTATTCAGACAATAGGTCGCCGCCACCTGGGCCGGAAATATAGGGCCAGGCTTGATAGACTCGGGACCATACAGGGTGGGTAGTCGCAGGAGGTCGTGGAGGGGGAGAAGGGAAGTGAGCTTCATTTTGAGTCTGGGTGGTGGGTCGTGATTCTCTACCCGGTGGAGCGCATGAAATTACTATCGCGGCGGTCGGCCCCCTTTTTTATTAACACGGGGTTACTTTGGCCTGTCCTGACCTCTCAGAATACGTTTCCGTGCAACGTCAAAGAGACCGGTGAGTTGGTATGCGGCAATTCAAAAGAGAGAGGCCCACCGGGCCCGGGCATATCCTTTTTTTGTAACGAACCTCGGAACGGATTTTTTCATTGATCACATAGGATTTCGGTCCAGTTGCATTGTTTACACCAGGACTTACATTATGCTTGGTATCAAGCCGGTTTTTTCGATAGTCGTTTCAAGAACGATAACTCCCGAATGTTTCCAACTGACAGTCCTTTATTATTGTAAATCGCGCTTTCAATCGGCTCTAGAAAATTCTAAATTTAGCCAACATTTTCCTATCGTCGAATAACTCTCTTCAAAGACACAGTTTTGAATGCGGCTTTCTTTTTCCCACACCATCCAGTTCGGTTGCCCAAAGCCTTGAAATTAGCTCTCCGGCCGCGTACTTATCTGATTGTATTGTTGTGGTAAACGGGACACCGGAAGGTTTTTCGGCCTTTTTCCCATCTGGTTTGCGGGCGCAATATCAGTCGGCAATTCTGTGTGGGCGAGCCACTGCATCTAACCGACCACCTGTACGCTCAAAACCTTCCTCGACATACTGGATCGACTGGTAGGTTAATGGGCAAACATCAATGGTCAAGCCCGTCGCCATGATTAAACATTTTTAATTAACGGGCCTACATCGGGCCGCTTTTAATATATCCGCGCTTTATAGTTACCAATCGTTCGCACCAGAACCAAATTCCAATGAATTCGTGAGCAGCCCTTCTCTTACCAACTTTTAATATCCTTCGGTAATAAATCTTGTAGGTCTTGGGATCAACCTTTTGTCGTTTTCTTCCTGGCGTGCTGGTACAGGTACAATGCTTTTCCCAAATCTTTTCCCCAGGCGCGCCAAACGCCCTGTCACTGCCCTTTTTTTTTATCAATTCTTGCGAACGAGTTTCGCACACAACTTTTGATGTCCGACCTGGTGGTGTCATATCAACAAATAATAGATCTGTTTATCTTTTTAACAAATGTTTCGATGAGAGTTATTTTTAAAAATTGTTCAATACAAATAGTGTAGTAACCGATGAATACCAAAAACCTATGTGTTTAATTAAGTATCCTTTTAGTAACTTTTTATATGTCGATCTTTTCGATGGATTTGATGACTTGTATTCGATTTTGATCATGTATTGCTTGGTGAGCATGCGTGTGACGGAGATTTTTCGAAGCGTTCTTATAAAAGCACGCCCGTGCGTTTCGTTCTGTTGGCGGATACTTTTCCTTAACAGATGGATAGAAGCTCATGTCCCGTCTCAGGGTTGCCTAGGGCGGCTCGCCTTGGTGAACGTAAGTGATCAGATATAAGTTTCTTGGAGTAGTATGTGGCGCATTAGCAGTTGGTAAGAAGAGATTCTTGGCGGCGAAGTTTTTCTCTTTCTTCCGCTGACTCTTCTCCTTTTACTTTCATAATGAAAGTACGTATCGTGCGCAACGGTTACTTCTCGGATGAGTCTCTGGTTTGAGAAACACGCTGTGCAACCACTTCAAAAAGCGGGTAAAAGCGTCTCGGTCTCGGTATGTTTTGATCGGACGTTGTATTTTTGGGCCGTCCCGTGTCGCAGCGTGAAACATGCCCTGATTGCCCGA
>Ga0163217_1033833_pt1 | contig 10904 bp, 9 predicted proteins | sample SynspAceP_FD_185933 | JGI IMG/M metagenome (GOLD analysis project Ga0163217, IMG submission 185933) | Saline lake microbial communities from Ace Lake in Antarctica - Synechococcus sp. Ace-P (PacBio error correction) | ecosystem: Environmental > Aquatic > Non-marine Saline and Alkaline > Saline ...
CAGGCAGGGGCTTCGGAGAAAAAATTTATCATTCGGGGGAGGCCCCCAGGAAAACCGCGGGCGCTTGTTTCCCCAGCGAAGTCCCCGCTTTTCGGGCCGTTTTGAAGTCCGGAAATCGAGACGCCTGGAACGATGGTTTCGGCTGTTTACGCAAACATTGCTGTGGCCGGTTGTTTTTTTTTTGCCCCCGAAACCGTGAAAAACGTCACCCTTACACTTCGCCTGCTCTTTTGCATAGGGTGCTCGACAGGTTCGCGGTAAAAACTGCCTATGACAGCTGCAGGCCCTTGCCGCCTGGCAAAAGCACCGGATTTCCGTGCTTCATCAAAGGCCGGCACGGCCCGTTCGGTTAACGTTAGCAAGTGGATTGGTGGCCCGCTTAACAATGACAGGCAAATGCCCCCGCCAAAAAGTTGGCGCGAAAACTTTTCCCCTACATGCCCGCACACCGGAAGGTTTGGTCTGGCCGTCTTATGTGCACAGGGCTAACACCACACGGGTACAAGACAATGTGGGTGCCCGGCGATAGTGGGTTGTTCTTGCCCAACTGCTGTTACCGGGGCCCTCCCGTGCACTACGTTTTGCCAGACGGCAAAGCCTCGCACCGGCCATACTGGTCGTAGGAAAAACATAGGTGCCAAAGCCCGACCGTTGATGTCGAAGCCGTTATCCGCTTTGCTGGGAACGCGGTGTCATAGACAACGCGTACAGCTCTTCCTTGTGCTCCTGCAAAGGTGACAATCGCATGGACTTGAGCACGCCAAAGCACGTTCCTAGGAAATCATGGCACGAGGTTTGCCAACGACTTTTGCGGCCGTGTGTCCTGCGGCTTTTTGAAGTCCAGAGTGTCGTCGTGCGTGTGCGCCACAATCGGCCGTTGATGCGCCTTGGCCAGGCTTTATTAGCCCTGCCGCTCCACAATCCCATCTCCGGCAATAAACGCTTTAAGAACCTCGACATGTAAAAAAACTCCAGAAATTAACAATTTCGTCGTAGGTCAAGAACGACCTTGTCGCTTGACGGGTAGCCAAACTGCAATGACATCCGCACATTAGCTCTCGCCACTCTAATGCCCCAGCGCATAAGTTCTGGTCCATTTCACTTCGCCCTCAATGACCTGGCGCGGCAGGTGAACAACACGCCGGCCTGGCAACGATAAGGGCAGGTCGGCGCCTCCGTCGTTACCTGCCCTGAAGAATGCTCATTTTTTTTTTTTTTGTTTTTTTGATCGCGCACCAGGTCGAAGTCAGGGACGGGCATCGGCCTTTTCCGTGACAACGCTGACTGCTTGCGGGTCGAACTTGGTTTTCAGCGCGGTCTTTGCGTGCCTTAGGCACACCTCTCCTGCAGGCGTAAAGAGCTCGTAGTGAACGTTCGATTTGTCCATGCCGGTGGGCGCGCCAGTGAGTCGCCGCCACGTTTTCGTCATCTATCTGGTGGGCCGCAAAGAAACCGCAGCGGTCAAGGTTCTTGGCGTCGATCCAATGGTCGGAACAAACCGGTCGCACTGTCTAGTCAATGCGGCCGTTAAGGGTCGATGTCTGTTCTCGCGGTGAAGATGTACACCAATTGAAACGTCATGTTATTCGTTTTTTCGGTTCCTGTAGCTGGTACGGAAACATGGTGCTCGCTGGTGCCCCTTTGTTTGCCGTAGAACTAAGGTGGAACTCGCTCTTGGGCCGGTCCAGAGTGGTTTTAATAATGGACAGAATAGGCGTGATGCCCACTGGCCGCGCGCGACCGCCAGGTAGTTCCTTTCGCAGCCTCGTCCAGCTCAAACGAGAAATGGCCTCTTCGGCGCATAAACGTCCAAACGGATCCGGGCTCAAAAGTCGTTAGCCAAAACGGACAACTAGCCCACCGGTACACGTTTGATGGCAATACGCAGTTCTTGATCGTTCACACTGGAACAAATGAGTAGGGTGCGCGCACTCTTTCGCGTCTACTTATGCGCACCACCAGGTGCTGCCTGCTTGTACTGAATTTCTGCCACCGGTGGGCAGGTAAGCACAGATACGGCTTTCTGTTTCCGGTCTGACCTCTCGTGAGGGCCGTGAGGTATAAGAATTTGATTCATGGTCGATCGCTCTATATGCCATTGAAATAGTCGAAGGGTTCCAGGCAGTCGGGCAGCGGTAAAAGTCCTTGCAGCAGTAGAACCGATCCGCTGACTCGTTCGGTGTGCTTAACTGTCACAAAACGGGGCACGTAATGACTGCACTGCGCCCCCAGAGCCCTCATTTCTGGCACTGCCCGGGGCCGTGCTATGCAATACCCCGGAAAGTTTTTTTCCCGGCCTAACGTCGGTTATCCAGTCGTGCTCCAGGCCGGGTTAACACGCGATAATGGCGGGATCGCGGATGCCAACGGCGCGCAGGCTCGGCAATGCAGTTTTTCTTCAATCACGCTCGTGCGGGCAAGCCGGAGTAGTGTTCTGGGTGACATCGAATACTCATTAATGTTCCCATCCAAGCTATAGGGCGCACGATTACCCAGCTCTAAAACGCTTGACACGCGGGCACTTCGGATCTTTGACGTTATCAGCAAGTGCCAGATTGGTCTTCTGTCAGCAGTTCGGGTGGGGTGGCCGGTACCGTCGGTCGCTGGCAACAGTTAGGTCTACAGACGATGGTCACGTCCATTCACGGGCTGAGCCCTCTCCTTTTACGAAAAAAATTTATCCTATGTTGCATCCGGTAGGCGCGAGGCAAAAACCTCTGCATCTCGGCCCAAATAAACCCCAGCGTGTCGTCGGTGAATCGCCGCTTTTGCCGCCCATTAATACAACTCCAGGCGTCTTCCGCGCCATTTTCAGGTGGCTTGCTGCTACTTCGCCATGCCATGCAAACCAGTCTGCTTCAGTTCTCTGGATCCGACCAATGCCCGGCCTTGAACATCGCGTGATCGTGTCCGTCCTGTCGTCACCAAGTTCGCCGGTGAAGCGCCACATCAGATCAAACGCTTCCGAATGCGGCGGTGGATTCTCGGTACCCGTCGCCCATGCCGTGACCACCTTCTTAGACGAGCGCGTAAGGATAAGTCAGCCCTCCCACACAACACTTTCGTCGCGCCGATGATTAGCAAATGCGCTCAATCGCTGGCATTTACCAGGCTTAACAATGCAGAGGCACTGCTCGACAAACCAGCAAGGTTGCGATAACGAAGAGCGTCCCGCAAAGCACCATTTTGTCGCGTCAACGGCCAGCATTCACACACACTCGTAACACAACATTGTGCCAACCAAGTCTAGCCCGACTTTCATTATGGCCATTTCTTCTCTATCGCGGGCTTTGCAAACGTTCGCAAAGGCCGCTGCCTTAGAATCATGTCGAATCCGCCAGTCGAGCAGGTAAGCCTGCAGAGCTTTTGTTCAGTCATGGGTTCGCTCCTCCACATGTGTCCGACTTCGTCTGGCAGTTGTAGAAAGACGCGTGCCGATGACACTTTTGGTCTTCTGCGGATCGAACAGGACTTCTTTCTCGTCTGGGCAGAGGCCGTGATGGGTCAGAAAGGAACCACCCATCCGATGCTCACCGCCTCGCTTGCGACGGGTGTACAAGAACGGGCGTTTTCCATGGCCATTTTCAATCTGCGCAGCGGTGCACGCTGCCCACAAGTTTGTGTTAAGGCATGCTTGCTGCCACGAAAAATCTTCGTAAAGGCGCCATTCAACCATAATCTACTCTCACTAATTCGCAGCGCTCTGTTAAGCCGGCTGCGCGTTGTTTTTGTTTGCGGCCTAGCAACGGCGGCTTCACGTACCCAGGTCCTTCGTCTATCGCCTTTGCGGCTGTGGAAAACGTCACGTTACAAGGGCCATCGCCCTTTGAGTACTCGTAGAACCTTTTCCATCAATCGCCCGAAGTCGTAGTGGACCGTTTTCTTCGTTCACTTCAGGTCCTGCGTCGGGTGGCGGTGCAGCCGAGGAACCCACTGTGGAATGGTTTTGGTCCAATGAACACTGGCGCAGTCGTCGTTACTCTTGCGCTTGATCGTCCACCACCATGGACCGCTTGCGAGTTGGGACTCGCTCGTCCGTCGTGGCGGGCCAAACAACATCAACGGTGCCGCCACAGAGGCATTAAAGCACCTGCACCATGTTTTCCTGGCCTGGGTGCCTTCACGCATCATTCCACAAATCTGAAAGCCCTGACGCTGGTGAAGCTCTTCTTACAGACTCGCACCATGGCACGGGAGTAGGCCATAGGATGTGCGCTGCATGAACCAACCTCGGTTCACGATAGCCGCGCCATCCACAAGCCAACCCACGGCACCCATATCAGCCCAGTTCAAGGGTCGGGTAGTTGAAGTGCTCGAGTACTTCTTGTTTGCCGTCGTGCCAGCTTTTGATTTCTTCATCGCGAATCAGCGCCAGGTTTCATGGCGCTGTACAGCGTAAACGGCCGTGGCCGCTCGTCTTCGAATTTGGCCCATCAGCTCCAGCTTGCGCTTCAACGTAGTGCGCGGTAAGCCGTTGCCTTCCTGTAGCATGCCAACAATTTCCGATGGCGTGCTGGGAAAATCTCGGCGGATCAGGGTTTTCCGGTAGCCGTCCTGGCCATCCTTTTGGCTTCGATTTGGTCTTCGGCGTCTATTTGTCCTGAAAGGTCCGCTCTTCGGGGACAACTTCTCACGGTCTTGAGGCGCTGTACCTGTGTCCAACGTAGCTGTGCGGTACATAACTCCCCCGAAATCTGTCTGTTGGTCCCTGTTTATTGAACCGCAATGCTCGCGAACGAATCCAACGGGCTATTTCTTCATACTATATTGATAACTGATAAATTCAAGCTCGATTATCCTTATCATATGGTCGTTTTAGATCTAATATAAATACTGAATTTATTGACTAAATTTTGTCCGATAAGTTGTTGGCTTGGATCTTCATAAAAACAACAACATTTAAAGATGACGCGGTGCATCGGCTTATCACCTGTCCAGCTTACGTCGGTCGAATACGCGCTTTGCTTTGGCCTCCGAGCGGTTGATGCTTCCTCGTTCTGCACGTCTATTTGGTGCTGATACAACTACGTAATTTGACGATGATGCCCAGTCTTTGGCCGTATGGTTGACGTTTCTCTGCCTCTGCGCCAGGACCTTTCAGTCTAAACCGAAATACTCACACGTCCAGGTTGCCTTTTGTACACCTCGATTTGCGTAATGAGGCGAATAGAGCGCGGCATTTCAACACCCTGCTTCTTCAAACTCTGGCTGGGGAAATACGTTAACGCCCGCGGAATAATCCAGCACTTGTCGCTCGCTGCGGCAGTTATTTTGTCCAATGCGGCGTCATGGGGCGGCGGTGCCGGAGCAGGCGGTAAGTCGCGGTAGTCGGTTAGCGCAGTACCGGCAATGGCCACTCTGGTGAGCGAGTAACCCAGTTCGCCGTATCGCTCGTCGGGCAATACGTCGCCGGTCTCCGGGTTAACCAATTTCCCGGGTAGAAAAAGTGGTCCGTCCCAAATGGTGGGGCCGCTTTGGTTTCCAGCATTCCAACCTACACCCGGTCCTCATACACTCAGACAGCGGTCCGTCAATTTCCAAGCGCCTGCAGATGCCTAATGCGCCTCCGCCGGGTCCTCCGATTTCGTGTTCCCCGCCATTTCCCGCGAGTTAGGCTACACCGGCTCAGAGCCCGCTAATCTCGAGGATATTCCCCATCAAGCAATAATGCAAATCCCTTGTGTGCAAAACATGACGTGCCCCCGGCGCGATCTATTTCTGTCCCGTGTCTGGCGAGGTTCACCACATATAAGAAGGCGCGTGAACCATAAGACGTCAGGACCTCAACTGTCTGTGATCAAGCCCAACTTGTAACTGTAATCTTCGTTGCCAACACACCAGACATGGATCAACGGTGCAGCCCAGACGCTCGGCGTTCCGTAAGTGGGTCCACGCAAAGACCTGCCTTGTGAACAGGCGTATACCGACGCACGTGCAACTCTTGTGCACGCGTGCCAAGCGCGACTCTGGCGTAAAACCGCAACGAGCGCGACTACGTCGAGCGCAGGGGCGACATGTCCGGCATTCGCGGATATAGCTCCACAAACGTGTCCGACCGTTGCGTGACCGTAAGGAGCGGCACCCGGACAACCGAGAACAAGTTTCAGCTGATCAAACGACTTTGAGACCTGACATGATCACTTTTTCAATGGAGTAATGCCGCGAACAGCTGAACGGATCACGTCTATCGCATTCCCTGCTATTTTCCAGTGAACGGAATTCTGACGATGTCTTCCCAAAGCTTTTCGATGCTCCCATCGCGCACTTGTCAAGAGCCCTATTATGAGGACCGACTCAGGAAAAAATCCGCATGGAGCGCGGTAACTCGAAGGCACATTAGTGTAAAAAAAAAAAAAAAAAGCCCGTTTGTGCCAGAGCCGTCTCAAAATTCTTTGCGCCATCGCAGGCGCTAGCAGCGTTTAACTGGTGCCATCCCGCGGGCGTAATGTGCCGAGTTCGTCCCATCGCGAGCGCAGTTTCACACTCGAATCCCAGTTTTCCTGCGACTGACAGTTATGCATTAGGTCACATCTCAATTTGTTTGTCCCTGTCTTAATCTTGTTGAGCTAGACCGTTCAGGCATCCCGAGTTTGCCACCGGTGGGCGCTGCTGTTAATCTAACGGCTAGAGTCTGAACTGCATGGTGTGGCGCGCGCAGAGTTGCCGCGGCCGGATTACATCAGTCGGCGCTTGTCTACGCGTTTCCGAAGGTATGGACATGCTCATCTGATGAGATTGCAGAACCCGAAGGGACGGGCCCCACCCCATTCCCTTATGGGTAAGACATTCATCTACCCGGAACACTTAGGTTGTATAAATCAATGAGCACCGCGAGAGTGCGCGGACAGATGGCGTAGCGAGGGCTCGTCTTGCGGCCCTGCCGGCGGCAGGCAAGTTCCGAAGTTCATTCATCCGCGAATACCGGCGAACGCGTGGTGGTGTCGAACCAACTATAGCGCTCAGCAAGTGGGCGCGCCACTGGCTCCGGTTCATAACCCGCGGCTGTACACCCCAGTGGCGATGGCAATCGAGCGCCGGCGGATAGATCAATTAACTTCCATGTGCGTCTTCGGCTTCAGCCGCCGCAACCGTCGTCCGGCAGGCCCAGTCCCAGTAACCGCGAAGCCTGGGCGGCGAAAGCCTCGTTACAGCTCGATGACTCTAATGTCAGCCAGTGCGCACCGCCCCCGCGGTATTGTCGCCGACAACTGTTGCGCAACCGTGGCGGGGGCGGGCCTCACCCATTGGCCCATAGATTCGAGGGTTCAAACGCAACATAGACATGGTCCGGCGTTGCCATGGCTACTAGAGCGCCGGCAACGGGGTCGTCAGATTGTGATTTTTCAGGGCCACGAGTCGCGGCCTGATGTAATCCAACGCAGGGTTAGCGGGCGTAAGCTATCCCAGCAGCCGCACGCCATTGATAGGAGCAGGTGTGAAATGACCGCGCCGCTTTAACGCCCAGAGGCGTCTTGCCGTCGCGGTTACGCTCTATCGGCCTGCCATGCCATCTGTGCCTTCGTCAGAGAAATGCAGTGTGTGTTGTAGGCCAGGACCTGGCGAGCATTTATTTACTCAACAAGGCTAGTGGGCGAACCTTGGACTGGCGGTGATGCTCGATCCGAGGTATCTGCACCACCTCTCGAAGCGTTAAAGTCTAGGCACTGTGAACGGGAAGGCGAGGAAGACGGCTCGGACGGGCAGAATTGCGATCTGCACTCAAGTCAAACCAAACGCGCAAACGACGACCCGTCCAATGTTTGAAGGTCAGCTACTGCGGTGCCGAGCGCCGCCACCTGGTTACGGCGCCACCAGTCCAGGAGCATTCAATAGCATCTTTGGTAAGTTGGGTACCTGAGCCCTGTCACCAAGCCACGATGAAATATTGGGCTATCTTTGTGCGACGAACCAGGAAGCGATCAACCGCTCGAAGCGCAATAGCAAGCGGGTATCGTACCGTCGTTAAGGCGGCCGGTAAAGACTGGAACAACGGATATGTAGAGCGAATGCATGCGCGCGCTCAATCTATATGTCCCAGTTACGAACAGTTGTGTTTTATGTAAGATTGAGTCCCCAAGCCAAACAACTAAATACGACAGATTAGTTTTTCCTTCACAGTCAATATTCGGAGCGAATTATGTTATTCAGATTGCATTTAAACCCGGGCGCCAATTCTGAGGATGGAGATAATACATGTAATAATGCATTTACTTGAAATATGGGTTTTCTCAATATTCCAGCCTATCGCTAAATAATTCTAGTGTTATTTTTTTTTTTTTTTTTTTTTGTTTATTTTTATCTTTTTTAGCATTTTTATGTCCCTTTGTGTTATCTTCCGATTATCGCCGAGACAAATGCGGTTAGAAACTACAAGGAAACAAGCGCCAAACAAGAAGAAAACTAGATCGTGCGGAGAGGAGTTTATGAATTGGGGGTTTTTTTAGGTGTACCGCGACAGGCTCGTTGACCACCGGGCTGACCAAGCGGCCTCAAGACCCGTAGATGTCCCCGATAAGCGGACCTTTCAGGACATGAATTAGACGCCGAATTACCAAAATTCAGTGAAAAGAAACCACTAAGAAAACTGGATGCGTAAAGCGGCCCAGCCAGACGACCGAATGGTTCGTTGTCACGCAGATCTTTCTGAGAAGACGCGCGCAACCTGACTGGCTTGTGAATCGCGGGAGTCTCGGGCCAAAGATGGTCTTTGCCTACCCTCACCATGACACCCCACCACTCTACCGGAAAAGTAGGTGCGATTCGGTGGCCATCGTTAACCACGAAAGGCAAACTTGGTACCATTGTGAGCACACGCGCACCTCTACGTTGAAGCGAGCCTGCAGCTGATGGCCTAAAATTCAAAGGACGAACGGCCACGGCCTTTACCTTTACGCGCCATGGAAACCTGGCGCTGATCGCGATGAAGAAATCAAAAGCTGCCACTTTACGGCAAACGCCAAGTACTCGAGCATCATCTCTCCAACTACCGACCCTAACTGGGCTGAATATGGTGCCGTGCCCAGCCAGGTGCGAGATCTGAGCCTTGTGTTCGGCCGTCGCTATCGGTGATCCCAGGCGTTTCTGCACAGAGCGGCACATCCTTAGATGATACATGCATCCCATACGTGACCGCGTGCGCAATAACGTCCCCGGGGCATGCGCGTGCGAGCTGTACAGAAGGAAAGCCGCCTGAACCAGATCGAGCGGCAATCCATGCTGGACCGCACGAGCTGCGCGTTGACTTAGAGTTCGTGCTGGACAGGTGGAAGCCTGGTTAAACAGGCACCGTAGGCAGAAAGAAATGGTTGGTCTACAGACATTAGGGTCATATATAAATCGCCTCCTGGTGCCGGCGTGATGATGTTGGCCCCGCCGAACGACACACCAGGTCCAAGCAGTGACATGCAAGTCGTCCGCGCACCCGGAACGGTCTCTGTAACTTTCAGCTCGTGGAGAGCCGCAAGCGCAAGAGTAACGACGAACTGTCGCCAATTTCATTGGTCAAAACCACTATCAAAAAGCTTGAAGTTATCACACGTCGTCTGGAGGCCTGGCACCCCAGCATCCCCACGCCGACGATACGGCGAGTATCCTGAAGGTCAGACTTACGAGTACAACCGGTCCGGTACTAACCGGCACGATTTGAACGGAGAAGACGGCCCAGATCTACGCGACGTGTCCTCAGAGGCCGAGCGGCCCACGGCGTCAAGAGCCGTCTTTCCCAAGAGCGCCACCGTAGCGGCCAACGGGTAGGCGGAAACGGACGTCAATATGAGGCGTCTTGTAGAGGTTTATTATGGCTCATTTGCATACGCCCGGTCTACAATCAGACGGGATAAGATGACGTCGACACGGCGCACACCTAGTAGGAATGGTAACCTGCGCGCGATGAGAAACAACCGCCCACCTCCATGGCCTGTCTGATTGGGGCGTGAGTTATGCCCCTGCGTTACATGCTCAGCCCGGTACGGACTGCCGCGACTCGCAAAAACATAAGCGAGCTACACGCGCACCGCGCTGGCCCGCTTAAAACCGGCAGGCGCGAATCGAGAGTAATTATGTCAATGGACGCTCTTTACGAAGCTTTTTCCGTGCGCATCAGCATGCCATTACAAAAACCACAAACATTAGGTCACCCTCCGGCGTGGCGCCGCAGCAGGTAATCTCGATGAAAAGCAGCCGAATTGCTAACGGTGGCAGGCCCTTTGTTGTAACGCTGTTAAACCATAGCCTGCCTTGACGCAAAAAATCGGCAAAAAGCGGAATTGCGCTCCGCATCCAGGGATTATGGAAAACGTCACGTACAATGCTGTTATAGCCACCTGTGGCCAGGACCGTGGCACGAACTCAGTGATGCTCGCGCAGCACAGCCATGAATAAGCGGTTGTGACGCTTTGCCAGTGGAGAAACCGATGGTGAAGTTCCATGTGCGCGGTGGCTTCCTACGTATCTTGCGACTGGACTCGTCCCGCTGGTACAACTAGCGTCGCGCATAGTCGCCAGCTGGCTGCGGGGGTTTGTGTGTTCGGTTGGTTGCTCATCCAATAGAACCCTCTCTCGGCCGAAACGATTTTTGCCGGCAAGCCGTCAAGGCACGCCGAGCGCTCTCGCGCGAGTAGCTCTGCAGACGTGTTCAGCTACGGTAAAAAATGCGACAAGGAAACTCCCTTTTGAAAAAAAGCTAGAGAAAAATCCGCAGAAGACTAAGTGTATCGCGCCACACGTATTCACCTCGGCAGATGTCTACCGTCACAACTAGGCCAGAGCTTTTCATAACGATATGTCGGGCAAGTCAATATCTGCCAATCAGACGCCTACTCCGGATGCAGAGCCGCATCGCGGCCTCATTTTTCAGAGTAGCAGACGTGGCCGCATAACACACAAGGCTGGCCGGTTCGGCAATC
>Ga0163217_1086539_pt1 | contig 10904 bp, 7 predicted proteins | sample SynspAceP_FD_185933 | JGI IMG/M metagenome (GOLD analysis project Ga0163217, IMG submission 185933) | Saline lake microbial communities from Ace Lake in Antarctica - Synechococcus sp. Ace-P (PacBio error correction) | ecosystem: Environmental > Aquatic > Non-marine Saline and Alkaline > Saline ...
GAGAAGAGATGCCTCTTAAACAAATCAAAGATGGTTCGCTTCTCTGTAATGATCGGACATGCAAGGAAAATAAACCTGCAAGCTGTCCGAATTCCTTTGGTATTTTTTTTCTTTGATTTAAGTCTTCGTTTTCCCTAACTGCCTCAGTGGGGATTTGCAATAATCCCAAAAAACCCTCATTTTCTCACTTTTTAAAGGTGCAATAATTATTCCGCTTTGCAAAGCTTTCTGCCAATCGATCCTGCCCAAAGCCTTTTCCCATTCATCACCAATTAATGCCTATTGTAATCGGTCAATGGTTCGCTTCAATCGTGCAAATGTGTTTTTCTCTAAATTCCCCCCCTAAAAAAAAAAACCCCCCCCAAAAAGTTTTTTTTTTTTTAAGTTACAGTCAAAACAACCTAAATAATTCTAACTTTCCCACTTTCCTTTGGTGCAATAAAATCAGATAAAACTTAAAAATTGGGAAACATTCGCTGCTTTTCTTATTTTTGTTGGCCTCAGAAGTAATGAAGTGTTGTCTGATCGTTTTTTACATCTTCCTCATATACTTCTATGTCAATCACTATTGTAATTGGCCGGCCAATTTCCATAGAACTCCATTTGCTGTCCAAACTCAGTTTTCGGCGATGATTTTGTTGTAGCAATTTTTGAGCATCATCATAATACTTTTTCTATGCTTCGATACCCACATAATTTCGTCTTCAAATATTTAGGAAACTACCTTTCATTCCCAAAGTACTAAAAAAATGGTGTCCATCTAATAACCTAGAAAATCTCTCAATCGAAATAGTCCTTCAAATACTTGAACTCCCCAGTTTGTTCGGCCGTAGCAAATATTCACAGCACTCCAATCTATTGCAAGTATTTTATTGGCCCTAAGCCTATTTCAATGCTAACCATATTCTTTGTGGGCCAAACGTCCTTTAATGTGCAACTCGAACTGCTCGTATTCCCTCAATCCAACTCCGTCTAAAAAAATTTCTTCACGAGCTTTCTTTCATTATCACTCAACAAAGTACTTCAACTGGCACACTTCTAGAAGCATCCAAATAAACATGAAACTACAGGTTTTGCCGAATAGTGTTTCAGCTATTTAAACAGAATGTGCGCTTTTAGAAGTTTTGTGGCCTTCCCCCCGATCAAATAATGGGATTCTTAAGATCCAGCAAGCCTTTTTCCATTTCGCTGGCCACAAAAAACCATTTCAATCCATGAGGGTGTGATTAATCCCACTCAAGCCCGATCCATATCCTTACGTCAATACTTCTTCGCTTCTTTCCAAAAATTTTCTCGCAAGGCACCATTACGACCTAAGTCAATCACCTCAAAGTTATTACAAAGCCAAAACTACACTACAATATTTTTACAAATGTCGTGCACATCTCATTTTTACAGTTCGCCCAATAAAATCTTTACATTGTTCTTTTCTTGTACCTCCGCCCCGTTTTTTGGCCTCTTCAATAAAATGGCAATAAATAAGAAACAGACTTTTTCATTACACGGGCACCTTTTTACCAACCTGCCGGTAAAAACATTCTTTCCCAGACCCCAAATAATCCCCCCAACGATGTTCATCCATCCTCAAATGGACCGCTTCAAATCACTTTAAATGGTTGGTCATAAAGTAAAACGAGCTTCCTTCACTGTCTTGGTCGATTGTATTCTACAATACCCTTTCACCAAGGAATGAAGCCAGTATCGTTTTTTTGAACTGGCTCTAACGCCAGCTTTCATCACGCAACCATTAACTTTTCCGTCTCCCTTACACAGATTCAGCAAACTCTAAATAATCGTTCAGTTGCGTCATCTCTTCTGTTTAATAAAACAATCTTTTTTTCGCTCTAATAAATCTTAGAAATGTCTTCATAAAACCTCAAATCATTCCAGCATTTACTATTCCCATATCCAACCCATAGCTGGATACAAGAAATAAAACACGCAGAATTCATTGCTTCACGTACAATATCAATTTCCTCTAAACGAAAGGAAAACATTACCTGACACGCCACTTTAACTAAACACCAAGGTAATTTGCTTTGATCCATTTGGTGGCTTTTAAAGAAATCCACCGCATAATTATTGTGTTCTTACTAATCCACGTAACCAAATGGTCAAAATGTTTTTGGATGCGAAAATATGTCATGTGGTGGAATCCGACTATATTTTATTAGAATATCAATAAGCTCTCCTCTGGCAAATACTCTATTTCGTCCGCTCGTATTGTTCCCGGCTTGCCATTTTCATCAAAATGCCATTACATATTACAGCAGCACCATACTTTCCGGAACAACTTAAGCCTGCCTGATGAAACTTCTCTTCTCCTTCTTTTTAAACTAATAGAGTTTACAAATGGCTTTCCGCCTGAACACACTTTAATCCTGCTCAATTTACTGAACCATTTTAGAGGAATCAAATCATATTGGGAACAACGAGATATTTCAAAGGACAGAAGCGATCATATTCCAAAAATTGAAGTCATTTCCTCCTCCGATTTACTAACAATTCCCTCCATCCATATTTACATCGATGATTTGTGCTCCCTTCTACTTGCTGCAGTGCCACAAGGCCAAAGATCTTCGTAATTTCTTCTCTTTTATTAATCTAGAAAATCGTTTTAGAACCCCCGTTACATTCGTACGTTCCCCCTATGTTTTACAAATAAAGAACTTTTCCGTCGATGTAAAGTGATCTAAATCCCACTCAAATCTAGTATCTTCGGTTAGATTCAGTGCCCTTGGCGGATATTAGCAGCAATTCCTGCTATTTTCTGGATTGTTTCTGGAGTAGGTTCCAACACCTCCGATAATATTCACCATTTCATTCTTTAATGAAATCTTCAATAAACCGCTCCATTTGATCAAGGAGACTCATCGTATTCCACCAAAAGCATTTCGAAGGCCCCAGCGTTTGAATGAACCAACTTACAAATACTTCGTTTTCTTACCAAAATATTTATCAAAATATGGACGCCATATCTTTTGCTCCCAAAGCCCACAATTGAATCCTACGGATAGAATGGGCAAATGTGAGAAATAAGAAACCAGAAAAACGCTTCTCAGTTTGGCCCGATAAAGTTTTCATACCCGCTGGCATCAGTTTATTGTTCCAGAAATCAATATTGGCAATTGAATCCCCCTTTCTTGAAATAAATGGTATCCAATTGGCAAACAATGCTGCCTTAGCATTCAATGTATCAGTGATGGTTTCAAATTAACAATAAATCAACCCCACCATCAGATTTAATCCTTCAGCTTGCTCTTTAAATGCAAGTCACCAGTTGGTCAAAAGTAATTTGCTCGGAAACCCAGGATATTATTTACAATCTTGGAGACCATGGAAGCCAATTTAGTTGTTGGCCTCCAATTGAAAACCCAGCAAACGAAACGTGTTTTCCAGGCTCTCTCATTGGGGAAATCAACGCGCAACTTCCTTGCAATCTTAGCTGATTCAAATAATTGGATGGTTGATAGAACATATGCTTGCAATTCGTAATCGTCTTGTGCTATACTTTTCCCTGAAAAAATGTTTATTGGTTTTCAATTAAATCAGAACCGAGCCTCAAAATAAGCTGCGTGAAATTTCTTTATATATGTCAGGATCGAGTAATCGATAACAGTCATTGTTCCTTTTAAGGATTTATGATGATCTTTAAAAACTTCTCCCCTAAAATCATCTTTCCGTCAATTTATGGCGCTGATCATAGTACCCATAGCACCGTCTAACACCAAAATTCCTTCTCCTTTAATAATTCTTTCTATCTTAATCATATATTTCTAAAAAAAAAGCCATTCACAGTAAGTCAAAAGGGCTTATTAATTTTATAATTCCTATTTGAACTTAATCTTTTTTTAAATTCAAAAAGGAATTAGCACCTTTCCTATAAAAAAATATAGGATGGTTGCTAAAGGTTCACGGGCCTTCCTCCACCTTTCTTGATAAGTAAATCTAAATTTTAAGAACGCTAAGCAGACGCTTGGACCCTGCTTTTTATGTGTTTTGTATAAAAAGTATCCCAACTACTAATTGCTAGTAAATAAGGAAAAATCATTAAATACATAATTCCACTATAATTCCCCTTCAGCTAAAGAAACTTTCTTCCTGATTTCCATATGCCTTTTCCAAAACTGCTTACACATGCTACATTGAAAGCCACTAAGAAGCCATCTTCAATTAATAAAAATGCCAAACATAATGGCTAAAATAAAAATCCTTTAATATACTGATTTCAATTGCTGCCAAAGTTTAAGAAGTTCTTGTGATTTCTAATAATATGGTGCAATATTAAAGTAAACTAACCACACCTGTAATGGTCACATACAACCAAAATGGGTAAAGTCCACTAGCAATCTTTCGATGTTATCAAATTTCCTGCCATAAAGCTCGTGACAATGTGATCATACAACGGTAAAAACATTGCATAGCTAGTACAATATGAGTAAAAGTAATAAAACAATAGACTGAACGAATAGTTCCTTCACCGCCAAAAAACCAGTGATTCTGAAAGTAGCCATGATAAGTAATGTAACTAACTAAAAATAGAACCCGAGACGACTACCAGCAGACAGCAATTAACTTTTATGCAATTCAAACTTTTTTAAGCTTTTTACGCAAATCCTGCTGCAATAAGTAACAACACAGTAGCAATGGAAATTCAATGTAGCGTTTCACCTTTTGCAAAAATGAAAACATGTCGTAGCCAAAAGCCCTCTTTGGCATCAAATATAAAATCGCTACCCACAACTGGGAATAATGAATAGAGATGGCAATAATTAAACTGGCTAAGGTTATACTGTTTTATCGCATTGTGATTACTTCTTCTATCTAGGACATACTTTTCCAACATATAGAATATCGATTGCATCAAAACAAAATCATTGGTTCAAGAAACACTAGTTCCAATCAAATACACCTCGCAATCGTCACTTCTCCATCACTAAACATCATGTTTGGAAGAATGTAAAAATCCTCCTGGTGCTATGCTGGTCCCTTTTTTGAGCAGAAACGAAACTAATCCTTTAAGCCTATGTTGTAAATGGAATCCTTATCAACCAGTAAGAAAAGTCCAAAGGCCATCAGCTAGCATGGTTACTTTTTCAGCATATTCTTTCAATACTTCCAGGGGTGTCGTGCTCAGGATTAACCTGTAATATAGAGAGAGACGAAAATCTATCCTAATCCTTAAAACCGGTCTTGAACTTGCAACATTATTTGTAGAATACTTTAGGACAAAAGTTTGGGCAGGTTGCAAAAAAAGAAATTGGCAAACATAGATTTTTTCCTTTAATTCTTCCACTAGAAAAGGAAAGCACCATTTTTGAATCAACAAATTGAAAATTGCAGGAATAGTATGATAAATGGTATCAATAACCAAATTCGCCATTCTTTCAATGAACTTCTACACGCCTCTTTTGCCCATAAAGGGAAGAGGTTTAAAGTTGTTAGTGCCAGTTACTTTAGTAAACAAGATATCAATAATGACGGCACCAAAGTAATAGCAATTAATAATTGCCAGCTTTTTTCCAAGCTTTTGGTTGACGCATAGTTATTTTAGTCTGCCTAAGTGCAAGAAGTCCAGTTGCATGGAGAAAATTAAAGATTCAGTCAACAAATATAATTAAATAAACTGCGAAATTATAAATGGTATTGCGATACCATTTTAAAATTTTTTCTTTCACCACCTAAGTGCATATAGGACATTACAATATAATATGCTTTTAACCAAAGTTAAAAACAATAAAAGTCCATTTTACAATACCCCAGAGCAACCCCGATATCTTGCCAAATTAGTCTTAAAGTAACCTCAAGCCGTTGTAACAGCAAGTAATACCCAGAAGATAACCCAAAATCAATCCTTTCCTACTTCTTTCTTCCTCTTCTGAGTGTTTGTGTGCGTATTCCGCAGTTCTATCTAATCAAAATCCGATTGTGTCGTTGATTTAGTCGTTTTGAAAATTATACCAATAGAAGAATGTAATACAAACACCCAAACTAAACATCTACAAAGTGCCAGTAAAAGACCCTTACTTTTCTACCATTTTCATAATGACCTCTTTTTTTTCGTAAGTCCACTTTTCAATACATTTACCAAAAATGATGAAGTTGATTACAATTCCACTAAAAACGTGATCCGTGAAATCCTGTATGAAGAAAAAGAAATCTGCAAACCAAAGGAACTCCATATTCATTAACACGTCAAATTTGCTCCATAAATTTCCGGTTCTTGAGCGATCATTGCTGCTGCTTTCAGTTCCAGTTACTTGCATCCCAACTCCGGAATCTAAAGGCATTCTTTGCCTCATCAACCCATTGGACGATAGTTCCATCAAAGCCAACTGTAAAGCAAACCCAATTTCAGTTCCATGAAATAACAGTGACCCATCCCATGCTTGAGATCCTACGAAAATAAGACCAAACCAACAATTGTTTAAGTGCCCATCCCAAAAGAATTACTTTTCTCTCTCATTCGTTGAACCTGCTTCTACTGCAAGAACCATTGTCACAGAAACTCATAATCAAAAAAATAAATGTCATTAACGATACACATAAAAGTAACGGATGGTCACCGATGCATAATGGAAAAATGTGTAAAAACATTTTCAAGCTAACTGGCCAAACAATCTTCAAAACGATGACGCATATAGCCGTAAAGCCACTAAAATCCGGTAAACTAAACGCATCAGAAACAGGAAAAACCCACATCATCATTTTTCCGTAACTATACCATAAAATGGAGAAGAAATTTCCACCCATAACTTCTTATTGTCCCAATGTCTCAGTACTACTCGGCTGACATACTTTTAAAAAATTTTTTATACGATATAACTTAAAATAAAAAATAATACAACCATAAAGCATCTAAGAAATGCCAGTAGATTGAACATACCTGCAAACCTAATAATTTTTTTCGGGGCTTATAGGTTATTTTTTTTAAAGAGCCTTAAAAAATACAACTGAAAGGTGCAACCAAACACACCTAAGCAAGTGCCAATAAATGGACGAAGGTTTTAAAAATATATAAAAAGGAACCTGATGCGTTACTTTTACTTCCTTAAAAACACTTGACCGGAAGTCAACTGATCCAAGCCCTCAAACTGCGAAGAATGCAAATGCAATTCCTAATATCCAAGGTAAGGCAGCCAAAAAGCTTTTTACAGCCTTAAAAGTTTGATTTCTTTGGCAAAAGTGTAGCCGACAAAATAACATCGTTAAACTAACTAATCCAGAATAAGCCACTGTGCTTACACAAAACATACCTCGGCATATGGCGAGAAAATTCCAACCAAAGCTCCGTCGATTTCCTAAACAATAACTGTGATGTTAACCCAGCGAATAACAATTAACGATACTAAATCCATTCCCACCCACAGAAAGTGGCTTCATGGTTTTTCTCTTGTGCGTCTTATCTCAAATGAAATTGTGTAATCGCCATCATCTTTGTTAATAGTTTATCAAAAAGTAAAGTGCAAAATAGCAACCATTGGGATATAAATAAAATGAAGCAAACATCAATTTTGTTGCAGACTTTCAATTGCATTTTTTCGATATAAAATTAATTTGCAAGGAAATAAGCATTAATATACCTGCTAATCAATTACAATAGCTCTGCAACCAACCTGCCAATTGGTTCCGAAAAAGATAGGGCAAGAAACTACTCGCAATCATAATAAGGTTATACAAACAATATTAGAAATGCAGATAAACTGAATTCTCTCCCTTGTGGAGAAGGCAATAATTTGAAACCCCGCTTTTAAGTAATCATCATTTATTTTCCCAAGACAATGGGCCAAAAATGAGGAAACGCCAACAAACTGTAAGGCAAATAAAATTCCCGCTTCTAGTCCGAAGGTTACTGTAAGCTGCTACCTCAACCAACATTGGGAGGGATAGCTCCAAGGAAACGCACCTATACAAGAACCTGCCCAAGGGGGTAATTCTTTTAAGTGAGTGTATTAATGGCAACATATGAGAAACAAGGCTAAAACACCTTAAAACATCCGGTTAAAGTATTTAAGTAAAATAACATTGCGATCGATGGTCCCAAAACAGAAGCCAATAACAAATTGCTCAGTTAAACTCATCTCGACCAGTAACCATGGACGCTCTTTGGTTCTGTCCATCAAACTTTATCTCAAATCTCTTTCATAATTTTTGATTAAATCCGTTAGAAGATGCCTGTTACTAAAAACCCACCTAAATACAAAGAATAGTTAAAACTGCCCAATCCATTGATGGAACTGCTAACATATAGCCTAATACTGCAGAAAAAACCACTAAATGATGATAAACCTCAATTTTAATGAAAGAGGCATAATCAGCCTTACCTTAGAGGAAAAATTGTGTTGGTTTTTGAAATGACTTCTTTTTTCTGCTGTTAGAAACTCATCGACTATTGTCTCAGACTTTGAGTACAAAATTAAAATAATTATTTCAAGCTATGAAAGGGAAAACTGCTTATTTAAATTGATACAGTTAATATTATTGTTCCTGAGACATTCTAAAATCAAATCGGTTCTTAGTCTAATGAGATATAATGTTATATTTTCCACTAAAAAAGATCTGTTCCAAAAACTCCATGCAAACAACTGAAAGGTTTAATTTCCAAAAATAAACGCGAATAAGAAACATTGAACTAGTAGTCAATGAATTCTATTTCTTTCTTGATGTAAAATCTTTCCATAATCTGAGTTTTCTAGAATTTTGAAATATTAGGATTATCCTCACAAATTTTCAAAATACCCAGAGCGACCTTGATGCAATAAAAAGATTGCCCTTTTAATGGTCGGATTCTATTTTTTTTCATACCTCACCTCTACCATATAAGCTCTGAAAAAATTAGCATCCATTGATGAGCCAATGATTGGCCCATAATTAGTGTAATGACTTGAAACAGGGCTACTATGACATAAGTATATGGTCGAACTAAATTAAATTCCAAACCGGTTCGCATCGCACCTAACAATTTAATATCCCAAAACCCCCTTCAGCCCAATTTTGAATTCCAATATTTATTCCCCACCCTACTTTTCTTGAAGTATTTCGTTATTAGATTATTGCACATCAGCTTTTTATTCATTTAAATAAAAACTCATCCAAACAGGAAATTTGCCCATAAATTGATATGTCTCTATAATTGGTTTTTACTTTCAAATTCAGCCCAACCAATCATTATCTGGTAACCAACTGAAAAACTCTAACAAGGTCCTATAAAAATGATAGGATTGGCATAGGTTGAATATCAAATCCCCCTATTTATAAAAGCTATCTTTTTGCTTGCCAAACTACTGTCTCAAAAGACCCACCACCGAAAAAATGTATAGAAATGTTTCCAATCTAAGTATGTGAGGCGTATAAACTTTTTCCCTGAAATTAGACGAATATAGAAAGTTTGTTTCGGTTTGCTATTCCCAAATCGTTTCATGTTCGACCCAAATATTTGTGTAGCTCATCGCCAAATTAACACTCAACTTTAAAAGTAGGAAGATTATGGCGTTATCAGAAAGCAAAAAGCGACCGATAGCCCTCTCCCAATAAATTGCTTTCCGTTCCCAATTCAAAAATGAAATATTTTATTAGGTGAATAGGATAAATTAGGTTTGAAAAAACTGGAATGGTAAAATCCCATTTTGACAACATGACTTAATATCAACTCATTCCAGGAGAGAAATTACTTGAATGTGGATTTTGCCAAATAAGGAAGGTTGTCATTGGAGCCATCCGGCATAGGTTAGTTCCAAAAGCTAATTTATTTCTCAAAGCTGCCTGATATATCAATACCTGCACCAGAAAACTTACTAAGAAATTTTTCAAATTGTAAAATCAATAGCTCGGATGCCAACTGCCTGAAACATAAGGCTGCAAGTAAATTGCAGCTTTACTTCCTTCCTTTTTTTTAGTAAATTTGTTCGAATGCTAAAGCGTTAAATATGCACCTATCTATATTGGGGTAAGATACATTGCAACTTTATTTAACCGATAAGGTTGAAATAGAAGTATGAATTAGATAGATTACTAGAGGACTTTGTTCCAATTTGAATCGCAAATAACCCGATTCTTGATTAAAGTTGTGAGAATACTGCAAGATACAAATAAAAGCAAGATAAGAAAAGAAGAATAAATTAATCCACCTTTGACATCCTTTGGTTTTCTTTAATCAAATAAAACAATGAAACTACCAAAAGCGAACAAAACCCAACAATTGCTAAAAACGATGCTGGAATGATATCCTGCGAAAATAACAGGCAATGTAATCATTGCAATATTAAAAATGTAGATAAAAATTTGCAGTTTTAACTATGATTTTCCTTTAGTCCAGTAAAGTACACGGGTGAAATGTGTAGAATTCAGCTTCAATGGGCTTCTTTTGTTGCTATTCTATAATAAAAATTCGGAAGGTATCTAATAAAGGATACACCAGAACAGTCATTGAAGATTGGCTTAGAAATACAATGATCTTACTTGGCAACTTAGAGCAATCAAAACTCAATTAGCTCAAACTCGCTAAAAACTTAAATCAGACGCAACGAATAAGGATCCTGAATCTCCCATGAAGATACTAGCAAAAGGCTTTAAAGTTTATACTCAAAAACCTACAATGCTCCCGCTAAAGCAAATGCAAACTAAGCGCATAACTTTCAATCCCTGCCATCAGAAAACCAACAACAAAAGCAGTGGAGGCAATAAATCCAACTCCTCCTGCTAAGCATCACACCTCCATTAAATTAAACGAAATTGAATGATTACAATGTATGTTAGAAACTTGATAATAAAACGCTCGCCAATTCTGGCAATCTCGAATATCGAACAACCATACAAAGCTTGTAATCTTAACCCCAGCAATACTTAAACCAATATATAAGGCTACGATGAAATTAAGCCAATAACTTTTTAACTTGGAGCTTTTT
>Ga0163217_1069098_pt1 | contig 10903 bp, 9 predicted proteins | sample SynspAceP_FD_185933 | JGI IMG/M metagenome (GOLD analysis project Ga0163217, IMG submission 185933) | Saline lake microbial communities from Ace Lake in Antarctica - Synechococcus sp. Ace-P (PacBio error correction) | ecosystem: Environmental > Aquatic > Non-marine Saline and Alkaline > Saline ...
CCGTGTAAACCACACCCTTCAAATTCTATAATTGTTGTCTCTGGAGGTGTAGCCGCGAGCGAGGACTGGAGTTGCGATCACACATGCGGGGACTCACAGCGATCACCTGCACCAGCAATGAACTTACCATTAACGTACCCAATTCCATTTGAATCGGGTATTGCCCTGGTGCAGGAACTTGTATATTCATAACATAAGCTGCGGCGCCGAGAGAGAGTTTCGGCGCCTCGCGATGTATCGTCAGCCGCGGAAACACTAATCGACAAGCACCCAACCCCCGCGCGGCGAGCGCTTCTAGATGACGCAATCCAATAACATGCGTCTTCGAGCATTGAGCGACCGTTTGTCCAGTTTCTGGCTGTACCGGCCATGTCACCCGATCTCGGCGGTAACTCCCTATACGAGATTGTATAACAGCAGTTAGTCAACACTGACTGAACGAGCGATGCACTCACGCGCACGTTCCAGCCACAGAGCACGAGGGCATGAATCCTGCGCGCCCCACTAAGGCTGATAATCGGATAGGCGGAGTGATCGCTGACAGAGCCGTTGAGAACGATACAGATTACTGATCAATTCCTGCAACCATGCAGTAAAGTCCGGCTACCAACAACCCGAAGTATTAACGACTCCCGGAAAATGAGGGACATGAATTTGGGAGCTCTTGCGACATCAACTTTTACAGATGAACGCACTGATCCCTCGAGATTCCGTGGTACACTTGGCGCTCGTCATCTGACGCGGACCCCAACATAAGGTCCTTATCTCAAAGAGCCAGGGTATGCGCGATCTTTGCATCCTCAGGCGCGAGACATCTGCTCTAAAGGGCAAAAACTCTAACGCTCCAGGCCCGATCTACCGCTCCCGGGTTAGCGACTGTCGGCTTTAAAAAACAGCGGCGACTGTCGAAGCTCGGAGTTAATTGCGCAGCATTATAGGATCTATGCGCGACGGTCTATCAAGTATTGTGTGCTCACCCGCGGTCTGCTGAGAATACTCTGGTCACGAAGGCCCGGGAGCTCACTGATGGACTATGGCTTCTAGTATTGCGGATCAATGTTTCGGTTAGGCAGTGCTGTGCGGTGCATTTAACACCAGCTCTCGCCGGGCAGCTATGGTCAACTGGCTCTATCTCGCATTCTAGCCGCGCACATAGCAGGCCTCTTCGTTCGGCAGAGCCAGGCGATGAGACATATTGACGTCCTGAGCTCGCTACAGCAAACGCCTCTCGTGATCCAATATGGAAGTCTGCAGCTGGATCTCTAGCATCGCGAAGTTCTCGCGCATGGTGACCGCGGCCGGCTAAAATGGTGGGTATTTCGGGAAATCGACCAGTGGCGTCATTCTTTATCAAACGCTGCCAGGACAATTAATACGGATACACTCCAGGCAATCCTGGATCTTGCGTCGGGCAAGAATATACACACTCGTCAAAACACATGAAGGCATCGCGCCTTGATACGAACCAGGCTATTTTCACAGCAGAAGACGTGCAGCAGGGAGCACGTTGCAAACGCCGCATCTCACCGAAGCCAGCCAGGCAGGATTGGTAGCTAAAAAAGGATCTTCGAAACTCATCGGCAATCAGGTCGCCAAAGATTCGCATCATTCATGTTCACCGGATTGGAACGTCTTCATCATCTCAGTGTGTCTGATGGGTGCGGTCAACATGCGGTACAATCGGCAGGGCTAAAGCGGTGGTAGTCTCTGAGACTTACCTCGGGTTAGGTGCCAATCCGAAGTCTCACTCCCCAACGTATAACCATGTGGTACTGGCGCGGGCCCCGGCACTAAACCGATGTGCGCACGCCATCTACGGCGTCCGAACCCAGACCACGACCGCTTGCTCCGGAGGGAGGACGCGAGAGAGCCGGATATTATGAGATTCAGAGGAATAAGCGCCGCCGCAAGAGAGGCGGGGCATAGCTCCCGTCAGGGCGGTGTCACAAGCCTCAAACAATTCACCTTCCTTGGCAGAACTCAGCCGAGTGCATCGAGCCAGTCACTACGTGTCTCCAATGTACCTGGATACGCGCCTTGCCAGTCCGAGGCAACCTGATAAGTAACGATATGACAGCGCAGTAGATGTTCATCAGGGGCCACAAAAGCTTGGGATACGAGCGCGGATATAGGGCACCTCGACCACCAGACTTGCCGTCCTCATCGTAGAGGCGCTCGGCGAATTTGCCGCGGTTCCGGCAGAAGAACAAACTTAGAGCCGGAACGCGAGTCTAGTTCCAGGCAGGCTATCAAGCGAGAGGGCTGACTTGCCGTGCTTCTATTCCAGAGAGCCGTCGCCGTACAACGGTAACGTGCCTGTCCTCGACCACGCACACATACAACGCCCAGTAATCGAGAGAGCCAGCATCCTACTGTCTCTGCCGCGAGGTCGAGACGGTCAGCAGCACGCACGTCAACGGAGAGACGCACGTAAAGACTATCCGCGTATGTCATCCAGATAGCTGGCTTCCAAGCCACGATTAATCTCTAAGGCCTCTTATAGAGTAGTGTATAGAGTTGCGGGCACTTAAACCAGTTGGCCAGAAAAACAGAAACGAACTATGCGAGACGCACGCTACGAGCGAGATTGCATTAAGAAAATTAGCCTCAATACAGACTTCGGGGCTGTTATGACAATCCATGGGCACGAAAATCCAGGTGCCAAAATAACCAAACGCTTGTACCAGGCCCACCTATTTTGTCTACACATCTAGAGCTTTCCAATATTTTTACAAAAGGGGCCCGTGGCTCGGGCAGAAGCAGGGTCTCCTCCAGCACGCGCTGCGACATCGCGCGGAGGTCTGACAGCACAAGTCTTTTGGTCTGGTCCTACTCCGACCGTGCATCTGAAGCACGAAGTCGGCGCGAGGAGCACTAAGCTATGATTGGGATTCGATAATGCCATTGTTCTCACCAAACGTCAAAAATAGACATCGCTGTAAAGGAGACTCGCCACCAAGGTTTCTCAGTACAGGTCTTGAGAGTCTCGGCGACACAACAACGCGACTCTGCACCCACTGTGTGTCACTTCAGCACTCAGGTTAAGTCATAACACAGAGTTAGCTGCTGTGACTCAAGTTAAATTCGTCGGCACCCAGAGCTCATACAAGATCTCCTCGCCACGCAATCTACGCAGTCACGTACTATCTTTACTATCGCGCCGCGGAGTAGCCGTAACAACGAGGTACTGGACCGAAACACGTCAGTGGTGTACTCGTGCCGAGCAAGTTCTCACAAGTTCACAAAGAGCGAGACGCAGCACCTATCTAGAACCGTAGCCAGAATCGATCGCCACCGCAGCATAATAGAAGTCAAAATGCGCAGGGCGTGGACGCTCCCCTCGCCACGTTCAACCGTCGATACCGCATCCACGCCATCACGATCGTCATGTTGTCAAATGGACTCGCACGATCTCCGAGCTATTGAGAGAGCATGTCCGAGGTTGTCAGACTGGTCTCTATGCCGAGCTCCGTGAAATACTCTCACCACAGACGTATATTGTTCGCAAACGCCGAGAGACTCTCCAACACACTGTCTCATCATATCCGGACCGTTATCGGGACAGAGTGTATACACAGACCAAACGCTGTCGCGCCGCAGACATGAAAAGAAGTTGGGCTGATAGCCCGTTATGCCGCTTTAGGATTTGTCCGCATGCTCACAATTCCAGGAACATCCGCGGGGTTGCAGTACGTCAGCTCATAGGCGCGCTTTAGAGGACGTTCGCCTGACTTCACATTCTGCTTCTGTTACAAGGATAGAAGATGGTAGTTATAACCGGTTACATCGACTAAATGCAGAAGCACTTACGTCTGTCATATTGCCTCGGGCAGTACCCTCGGCATTTGATCCTATGTGCTACCAGCACACTCGCATAGGCCGACACAGGCATTAGCTCGTAATGTCCACATGGCCTCTGTACTACTGGAGCACCAGAGAGTGTTATAGGTTAACGAAGACAGATGCCGACTACATTGAGTCATACACAATAACCTCAAGATTAAATTCATAAACGCGTGGAGAAATAATTTACCGTCGAAGGCGCTGAGAGGACAAATTACCACCATAAGAGAGTGAAAGATGAGACCTAATTCAGGGGCTCTTACCTCCTGCACCACGGTCACAGAGGTACGACGCTCTCACGGGTTCTAAACCTTATATTACGGCGCTATTCGCGCATAGGAATTGTCACACATGTTGCTGATGTCTAGCTGAGCGGAAGAAATTCCTCACACTACAGGACCCTCGACAGACACACAGTGCACGGCCGAGACTGCGATACACTCAATGACTGACGAACTCTCGCGCACCGCGTATTATCGGAAGTAAAGGACAAAGCACTTGCCACGCTCGTACCTTGACCAAGGACAACGACGTATCAGCAAGTCGGAGGCTGGACTAGGTCCGCACCCCGCTACCCTATCATTGCTGTCACCAGCTGAACCTCACGAACAACCAGCCAGTCTATTCATGCCGAATATTAAATTCCTCAGATAAAACCTTGAAGGCGGCATGGCCACCATCACGGAATATCGCCACACTAATCTGAGCGCGGGACTCAGTCGCCGAGTCGGACTGAGCCAATATGCGTAAAGGACCGCGACTCACAGATGGCCAGCACCCAGAATACATTACTTTCTAACATCACCCTTTACACCTAACAGCCTAGCTCAATGTCTTGATATCACAGTCATAGACTAGCCGCTCCAATCTTAGAGTGCCTGCGTCGCTCGTGCTGAGCATTTCGACTGGGGCTGGGGCTGCGACCTCACCAAGTCACTCAGACTCACGCACTCCAGTGTCCGGAGGCCAGAGTAGACAATGAATACGACTAAGAGCAACAGCGGCATGGATATTTTATACCCAGCCACATTTTATGACACTGCGATTGACCACCAATTATGGCGTCGAGAGAGAGAACACCTGTTAAGAGCGATATGCGTCCACTAATCCAGACGCGACAGGGCCGGAACACAGGAAAACACGAGGCAGAGATATTCGCACCAGCCCACGCATGGAGTTAGGTCTAAGAGCGATATAGAGACCTCAGCCTAAACCAACGACACCTGGAGGCAGGAGTTTATTGGAGATTCAGAGCCGGCCACAGAAACAGCGTGAGTGCAGTACCACCCCTAATACCCTACCAGTCTGACGGCAGCACTCCAGGCATCTAGGCCGAACATATAGATCATGATCACCTTTGAAACTGTCGGACTGCCGAAAGCTCCTGTGGCCAGTCTGTTCAGCCCTAGGCCCGTTCTGTCACTAGACTACATTAGTCTTACGGCCCGCACGCAGGGCTCAAGCACGTGTCCTGAGATCGTGTCATAGACCACTGCTACACGAAGTGTATCTATTTGCTCGCTAGCAGCTAGAACTCGAGGTACGTAGCACGACTCGGAAGCGCAAACTACCGAGCTGTAGTACGATCGATCTCAGAGCCGTCCTCCGCTCTTGGAAAATCCTGGGCACGGTCTGCTGTCGGGCTGATAGCCGACCTAACAGATCCAGCTATGCCCCGTCGCCCGTCGGGAAGAGTACACCGAGCATTGATTCGCGACAGTCCACAGTGACGACTCACATCGGTGAAGTTACCGCCTGGCTCACGATGATTTACAGAAAGATCCAGCAGGCAGTACGCATTATCTATGTTAATACACCACGAGGACTCGAGAGACCCTCATGAATGTCACTAAAGGTTCTCTCAGAACCTACCACTATATAGCCGATCTCGCCATGACCTGCACTGAGCCACCTACACCTCTTCATGAGTCCGATGAACGCGTGAACCTCCGCCTCTGAAATTGACATCGCGCCCGGAGATACCACGGTGAGCCATGCAGTCCTGTGAGCTGCGATAGTGCACCACAGACGCACATTGTACACGGCGCCTGCTAGTTACGGCCAGAGAAACCATGCCGATCGATAGCGTCGCACCTAGATCATCGAGCGGACGGCATATACGAAGCGCCGTGAGACCTATAAACGCTTGAGCCATCGCCCAGAGACCCAGCGCGCCTCCGAAGGCGATCTCTCTCACCAACGAAATCCAACACCGAGAAACTAGATTCAATGTTCGGTAATGAATCATCCACATAGCAGCCGAGCGCATGTGTATGAGAAAAGAGAGACTAACCTTTCGTATCTTCTGTCTACACCTTCGCGTTCACGAAGACGTCAGCTGCGCGAACCCACATTAGTCGGGGATATTGCCGGTTCCATTTGTATCTGTGTCTTCAGCGTGCCCTGGATGCCCCCCGCCCGGTAAGTCCATAATAGGTCGACGCGCATTTCGGCCCGGGCTGATTATTCTTGCCGTCCAGCAGGCGCGGATCTGGCGCCCAGTTTTGCAGGTCAGGTCAAAAGCCACCACCTGGGGGAATGCGGCCCCGGGCGGCCTTGTCAAATTCATCGGGCGGCCCGCGGTTCATCGGCCAGGGTGGTAAGGTGGCAATATTTGCCCAGGCAGGCAACGGCCAACAGGGTGGCGCAGAATTTGATTTCATGGGCTCCGATCCTCTTTGTTTCTTATTTTTAGGCGATATCGCCGCAAGTCTTATTTCCGAAATCTTACGTAGCCACGGCGGGCTTTTACCAGCATCGGCACGCTTGTAGCTGACGTATCAGGCCGGTTTCTCATCCATCGTCACGGGCAATAGCTCCGGGAGCGATATGGTCGCATTGCGCCAGCGCAGACCCGAAGGTTATTTCCAGCGGGCCGGCCTGAAAAATCACGTGCTGCAGCTCGGGTGTTGCCGCCTTCCCAGTCCTGTGGCCGTCCCGCCGGCCTACCAGCTCTGCCTGATCACTGACTTTGGTGTACACGGGTTTTCCCATGAAACTCAGGCCCTGGGCAGGCCTCTGGGACCGCCGAAAGTTTGTAAAGTGCCATAAACGGGCCCTGGGCTGAAGTCAGCTGGCACGGACTTCGGGGCAAAAAAGTCATTGATACTGGCAATCAAAGGGTTGGGCGCAGAGCCGGGTTGCTGCCGTCGAATGTAGGAGGAAAGGCATTTGTCGCCAACGCTATTTTCCTGCGGCAGGTTGAAAGCCAAACTTGGACCGGCCCAGGGCGTTAGCCTGAACAACCCATGCCATTGCCTGGCTTGTCGATAATCTCCGGCCTGGGCTTGCGCCTGCTCATTCTTCGGAAATGACACACAGCACTTCGCTTTTCAGGTTGCCTTCTACCCAGCGCCAATTTGGTGGGTCAAGCCAAGCAAAATGGTTGGCGGTAAATATCACATAACAGTTTGTGAGTGTGTAGCCGGCTCAGGCTGGGTTCATGAACTTGTAATGTCCCAGCCCCAGCCAATCAAATATGGTACCTGCCTCGAACGATTTGCCAGATCGCCAAAGCGTTGGTTTTTGCTGTTTCGAGGTTGAATTTTCTGCGCATCGGTGAGTCCGCGGTCACCTTGGCTTTGGTCAAGACGGCCGGCGCTGAATGCCTCAGGTTTGTCGAATTCGTTGATGGTGGCCCATGCCGCGCCTTCAAAGGTTTGCGGCAAGAATGCCGGGCTGGTGTTGCGGGTTCAGCGGTTGGCAGCTTGGGTAGCAGGCCTGCCCGACCAGCAGCAGCTCGGACTCCGATACGCGGGCCTTGGCGGTCCAGGTTCAGCTTGCTGTATTGCATCCGCGGCGCGGCCCGTCGTCAATGTTTGGTGGCCAGCAGGCCGGTGCCCGGTGCGGTCGGGGCTGAGTCGAGTTTTAACCTCCCCGAGCAAAATCGCTGGGCAATCCAGGCCCGAAGCTCGATGGTGCCGGGCGTAGTGTAAACCGGACCTTGAGGTGCAGGATAAAGGCCCTGGCCCATTTCTTCCACGCTTGGATTGGCCAGCGCCTTCACGGAAATCCCGGTTTGAAATAGATAATTGCTGGGTGCCAGTGGTTTTTCCGCACTGCTGTCTTCGACCAAACCCTTGGGCCAGAGCAGCCTGGCTAAAGAAATGCCGGGGTGGGCTATCAAGGTGGCGGAGCCAAGGATCAATGCCGAGGGTAATAACGGCGGGCAAAATGCGGTCTTTGCATGTGGGGTAAAAAGTCCATGTTATTGTTGTATCAAGGGCGATCTCTGCGCCTTATGAAGTCGTACTGACACCGGGTGTTTGGGTGAGCATGACCGGCCAATCCTAGAAGCCGCAAACCTTTCCGCCAACCTTTCCATGCTTGGCGGCCCCGTTTTGCGGGTGGTACATCTCTGCCCCGAAGGCAGGTTTATGAACAAGGTAATGGAGAGGGCGGCGTTTGCGTCATTCTGCATTGGTGGAAGAGATCCGGAACTTGGCCGATGACAAGTCTGACCCCCGCAATGCTCAAAGCCGGGGGCTGGACCGTGGACACCCTGCACGTGGCGGTGGTTGCCGAATCAAGGCGTTGCGTGGGCGAGGAACTACGCCCTGGGCTCATCCTTGATTGTCGTTTCCGCGCAATGGACGGTTTTGAAGTGCTGCGCCATGCTGGCGTGAGCGTTGGCCAAGACCTGGCGGTGGTTGATAGTTGACCGTCGCGCGCGGTGAGGTGCGCCGGACCGTGTGCGCGGGCTGAACCTGGGTGCCGAATTACCTGGCCAAGCCCTTTGAGCTTACCGACGCTTGAAGGCCCGGGGTCCAACGCGTTTGTTGCGCCGGCAGTCTGGATGGGTGGCGAGCGGGTCAGCAGCATTGCGGTGAACTGGTCTACGGATCTGAAATAGACCGGTCGCTTACAGTCCTGAGTGGCCAGCCACTGCAGCTGCCCTCCCGCGAGCACGCGTGCTGGAGAAACCTTGGAATCGCAGCCGTGCCGGGCCGGCTTGATGAGCAAGGAAGCAATTGGCCTTTTGGCAAGGTGTTTTTGGCCTGGGACAGGATGCCAACCCCGAAGCGATTGAAATCTACATCTCCGCGGCCTGCGCCGCAAGCTGGATGGGCAGCCCGGTGCGCATCGTCACCTTCAGAGGCCTTGGTTATCTGCTGGAAGCCAGCCAGTTCATCGACGGAAGCGGGTAAGACCTGCGCGGCCTATACCTCACCCCCGTAGGTCACTTGTTACCGCGACCCCGCCTGCCGCCTGTGCTGGCAGATTCTGCTGATGCTCCTGCCGCAGACAAATCTGGTCGCCCTTCACTGGAATGCACCGGGCGACGCCCGCCGATACCGCCTACGCACCCGGTTCGCTGTTTCGTTCTCCCTGCGACGAGCAATGCGCCGAGCGCCCTCTACGATGAGGACCGGCAAAGCTGGTGGTCCGCGAAGGTGCCTACCCTAATCGCGCCTGGGACAAACTTTTGCTCTATGAAACATCCAACGGGCCGCCGTACATCATCATGTGCCCTGGGACCTGCAAGGGCGATTCCCGTGCTCTGGCATTACGAGGACTTGCCCGGCCCGGGCTGAGTCCGGTGGAGCGAACCCGCGACTCAACCTCGCGCTCCTGCGCGCAGCCTTTAACAATGCATCAGTCACACCCGGAGGACGACGGGCCGTGCGTCTGGTCAGTCCTGATCAGCAACCATACAGATGGGCGGGACCCAGAACCGCACAAGGCATCGAAGCGGAATATTCGTGGATAGGCGAGCAAACCCTTGAAGGCCAGCCTGACCGGGCATGGCGCGAATACCCTAGTCATCTGCGCCAATCCCTGATCAATCTGGAGACGTGCTGCGGTCCAGTGCCTTGCTCCCTCGCCTGGCTGTCGGTAGACTGCAGGCGTTGCGCCCCCTTGCGAACCCGATTCTGGCGTGAGAGGTCGCGGCGCGAGCCAGAGTGACTGATTTCTGTCGACCCATCAGTAACCGAAGGCCCTGCAGCGTGATAGTGACGCCACTGGTCGATTCGATCAACCATTTTACCGGCCCCTGCGCGAGAACTTCGAGGCGTCAGCGGGACTTTATTGCCGAAGCGTCGCAATGAGCCTGCGCCACCCGCTGGCGGCGCCTCACAGGCGGCGGATCGAATATGGGTTGCCCGCGCCAGCGGATGCCGGCAAGCCTGGAAAACAGCGCTGCACCGAACGCCGAAGCAAAGTAACGACCGGACCATTCACTGGCCGCAACTCGGCTGCTGTCCATGGCGCGCATCGCCAGCGGCGGCGCTCCGACCCGTCGCCGAGGGTAAGCGCCGAGGCGGGGTAAGCGTGCGCAGGCCGCTGGTGCAGGAAACTGGCGAACTACAGTCACTGGTGCCCGCTCGGTCGGCAATTGCCCACGGAATCGACAGCTGGCGTTGGACGGCCGATCTGCCCGGCTTCGACTGTGCCTGGGGTGAGCCCACGCTGTTTCTGCAGGAACTTGATCAGATAACTCTGAATCTCCAACCCGCCCTTTGCAACAAGCACCACGCCTAGCCAGGGGCAGGTCCATCCTGCGGGCTACTGGGCGTCCGCGGCTCTGCTGGAAAATCGAAAGATACCGCTAGCGGGCATTCCGGAAAAGCGAATCCGGCACAAGGTGTTCCGAGCGCTTCTAACCAGTCAAAAGGGTGACAGGCACCGGGCGTGGGCTTGTCGAATTGTCGGTGAGATGCTGCCGCGCCCCCCCCGGGCCGAAGTCAGCCCTGCACCGGGCAAGCTCCCGGTGCGCTTGCTGCGTGCAGGTACGCTTTCCCGCCTGAATCAGTCGCTAAGCGGCAAATGCCTGTCAGGCCGTCTCGCTCGCGCAGCTTTGATCAACATCGGCCCGGGGCGGCGCGCCAAACATGCGGCTGTATTCGCGCTGAAATGCGACGGGCTTTTCCAATAGCCAAAACGCGATAGCTTGGCGGTGGCCGCTTCCAAGCGCCCTCGCTGAGCATCAAAGCCCTGCGCGCTTCATGCAGGCTGCAACTTCTCTGAAATTGCAACCGGCGACATGCGCGTGACCTGCTTTGAAGCTGTGACTAGAAGCGTGGATTCGCTCAATCGTTCACATCGCCGGCCAGCTGCA
>Ga0163217_1103534_pt1 | contig 10903 bp, 11 predicted proteins | sample SynspAceP_FD_185933 | JGI IMG/M metagenome (GOLD analysis project Ga0163217, IMG submission 185933) | Saline lake microbial communities from Ace Lake in Antarctica - Synechococcus sp. Ace-P (PacBio error correction) | ecosystem: Environmental > Aquatic > Non-marine Saline and Alkaline > Saline ...
TGGAGGAGGAGGGATTGGCCCGGAAATTTGGGGAAATCCGTCTGCCCCCCTTTTGCTTTGAAAGAATAAACGCCGACGGGTTTTCGTCCTATGAAGAACGGACAAAGAAGAAAATGCTGCGGATTATTGCCTTCCCGGAGTGGGAAACCCGACCGCACCCACGATTTTTACGGCCCCAAATTCCAATCAGAAGAAAGGTTCTCTTGATGGTATTCTAATAAGTGTTTTTGGGGGAGCTGATCAAAACAGTGCACCTGCAACTGCAAAATGGGTGAATGTCAAAATACACTGGGAAATCGAAAAAGTATCTAATATTCGAGAAACAGCTTCGTCGCCTTGCCAAACTACAAATGTTAATGAACCCTGTGTCGCGTTTTTCGGCACTGGGAGGTGGTTGCGTGGAAGAGGAGGGTAATTGGCTCTTGAAGAAAAGTTTCGTGTTCCGATACGTATCAAATTCTTAGCCTCTGATAGCCTGAGAGCCGTGATGATCAAATTGCCGAGCGCAGTTCAAGGGAGTGAGTGGCAGGCAAATGGAGAACCCTATCGGCCACTCTTAAAGACCCTGCCCGCGTATAAAGAGTGTGGGCCTTGCACTAATGGTCGTTTTTTTTGATACGTTCATTCTTCTGCTTCGTTCATTGATTGCGAAGGCAGAGCGCCCAACAGATCGCCGCAAACAGGACAGCCCTGTTGCAAAGAGCGCCACAGGATCCGCGCAACAGGACAGCCTGTTTTGCAAGGGCGGCCGGAACGGATCGAGTATTGATTGAAACCCCTCGCAGCCGATAAGCAAGCAAATTTGTGATCCCTACTGCCGGTCTTGAGCCGAGGTTGGTTTAGGTGCATGCAGGCACGGCGATGAAATGCTTACTTGGAATGCCGTTGAAATGGGACAAAGTGTATTCAGGATTGTTCCATTGCGATCAGAGAGCTTGCAATAGAAGGCGGCGTTGGCTTTGGCGGTGACGATGCGGATCAGCCGTGGAGGAACACCGGGTGAATGTCTTACTATAGCCCTGAATCTCAACCTAGGACATATATATCTCTATATATCTCTATACAAGCAGATTGTGGCTTATCGCAAAAGCCCGAATCTATCTATCTTATCTTATTCTCTATATATATATATATGTCCACCAATATTCGAAGCTTTCCGCGCGGTTTACAGGCTAATCGACGGTGACTTGGAACTTGCCCCGGAAGAGTCTCTCTCTCTATATATCAAAACTCGACCTAACCCCCAGAACACTCTCCTTCGAACGTCCCTCTTTCCAGCGCATCGCTCCAGCATCGCCCATTCGTTAACCTGTGCAAGTCCCCAGATCGACGAGGCTGTGATCTCACAATGCTCCTTGATCCCGCAAATCACGATCCCCCGTACGAAATGGAATCAGCTCAGGCTCCACGTGATTCGAACAGCCCCGTGGAAGCTGAACCCATTGCGCATTTTCAGCCCCCACATGCGGCGTAATCTTAAATCCTCACCGGGCTGCCATCTGGGTTCGGCGCCTTCTCGGCCCGCACCACCCCACACGCCGAGCGCCCGCAACGGCGCCTCGCCAAACGATTGAACTTCGCGAGGTTGTTCGCATATCACCCAATCCTCGATCCCGATCAACTGAACGTGTCTGCTATTGATAACAGCGCCGCGCGTGTTCAGATCGAGCATCACATATGACGCCACCCGCTGCCCCGCCCGTGATACTATACCTGCCCGCCGCGCTTGGGTGGCTGAACACACTCAAAGCGTCAGGGTCAGTTCTAATGTCCTTCGGGGCCGCGCCGACGGGCCAAGTCGGTAAAGCGGCGGTGCCTCCAGCAGCCAGATACGTCCTCGGAGCTGGTGCCCTCGGCAGTGATCTTTGGCCGACGCGCGCCTCCATCCTCCGCCACGGAAATACGGGGTAGGGCAACGAGACGATCGGAGGTGATCCAGGTGACCAACCTTTGCGCTAGATCTCTCTCCGGCCGAGCACAGTCAGCGCCAGCCCGGAAGGCACCCCCATGCCAAAGGCAGGTGATCTTGGCAGGGTCATTCGCGGTCCCACAGGGGGGTGTCATCGTCTATGGCGCTCTCTAGCCGGGCAGGTGTGCCGCGCCCATGTGCGAAATTGTCAGCCCGCTCTTGGCAGGTTTTTTGCGTCTTTGGCAAGTAGCCCAGCGGCGCGCTATATGGCAGGTAAGTTCTCTCTCTACTGACTGGCAACTCGGTGCCGTTTGGAGAGTGGTCACGCGCGCAGCCTACGAGGCTGCACGCTGTCTATGGAAAGGTGAATTCTCGCGCTCGGAGCGCCGACAACGGTGGATTTTGGCATACACCGCCACATCCGAGGCCCTGCAGCGCATCTGCTCCGAACAAAGCGCATGAGCACCATCTCGCGCCATTGGCCGGGTGACAATATCGACGTAGTGATCTGCACCGACAGCGAGATTCAGCGCGCCGCTTGTTTTGTCCAAGGGCAAGCGCTCGAAGGAATTCTATGGCTTGCTTTCTTGGCCTCGAATGCAGTGTGTCACGCCCGGCCCAGCCGTCGTATGGCGCAGAACGAGCACCGCGAGGCAAACAGCAGCAGCTATCCGCGTATTGCGGTCAGCGCCTGAAAAGGCCTTCGCTCGTTCCAGGTCGGGACGAAAATTGGGTTAATTAATCAATCGACAAACAACTGTGAAATGCCAAATGCGAGATAGCGAATGCAGTCACGAGCAAGTCTTGTAGGACAACCGAAGATATGTGCTTTTGACACCCGCCAGAGTCAATTGGGGTGCCGAGGCGCGGCTGCGTAGGTCGCAAAAACAACCAACCAACCCCCAATAGAGCGCGCGGGGTCCGGCAGCGCGAGGTCCCTGAGCGTATTGAAATGGCCCTGCAATCGGGCAGACACCCCAAAACGATACACAGAACCGCAATAACCTGCGGTTTGCCGAAGATGAGCTGCGATCAGCCGCAGGTCACGCTGTCGTGGATGACGGCTTGGAAATGTTGCTCACGAAGCTTTGCCTGTCACTTGCGAAATCGTCCTTGGCGCCATTGGGGCTGTGGATCGAATGATGCCACTCGAACGTCGCGGCTGCTAAGGGGGTGCGGCGCAGGTCAGTCCATTTGTCGAGGGTGCATATGTCGCTAGAGCCGTTTCTTTGGAGTCCGCATGGTCGTGGCAGGCCCATGTGGTTGGTGCGCTGTTGGCGGCTTTGTCCGTTGGGCCTTTGGCGATGCTGCGGCGGCAGGCGAGACTTTTGGAACAAGGCTCTGGGCTATCGTGGCCTTGTCCGTGGCGATGGCGCTGACGGCGTGCAGTTGCTGCGTTTCAATCTATTCGCTCGCGCTTTGATTGGGGCGAGTTCTCACCGATCCATCTGTTGATTGCCCGGTACGCTTATAGCCCTGTGGAATGGGCGTGCGCTTTGGCACGTGCGCGGCGAAGATCAGGCCCCGCGCGAGATGGTGTCGCCTATATCTTGGCAAGCCATGGCGTGGCGGGGGGCTGTTCAACATTCGGCCATGATCTCATGATGACCGTGCAATGATGAACGAGTTGGTATTCGGGTCGGCCTCTGGCTGGGCCTTCGCGGTCGTGGCGGTGGGTGGCGGGGCCTTTAATGGTGTGGCTGACTGCGCCCGGGGGTGACGGGGCAGGCGGCGGGGCCCAGCGGGCGGCGGTTGTCACCGAAATTGATCTGGGCGCATTGAAAAAACCGACAAACGCCTCTTGGCACGCTGGGGCAAGGGGCTTAAGACGATCCACTATTGCGCGCGGTCGTGGCGGAATTGGTAGACCGCAGCGTTGAGGTCGCTGTGAGGTACACTCGTGGGGGTTCGAGTCCCCCGACCGCACCAAATAGCCCCAATCCAGGAATTGGCGTGCGAGGCAAGCGGCATTGGCCCGAGGCTAGGCTTGTTGCGGACGCGCGCTGGTTGTTGTGTGCCTGCAATGGCCCGCAACCTTACCCTTTTCAAAGCAAACAAGTGATTGTCCTGCTGGTCTGCGTGGCATTTTTGCCGCTTGGCAAGTTTCCAACCGGGCTCGGGCGCGGTGTTTAACTCCCGAATCTTGATGCAGATTTACGCTGTCGGCGGCCAGCATCGTTGGCCTCGTCTCGGTCCATGTAATTTCGCCAATATCGTTGTGCAGATGCCGTTGGCGCAGCCCTGGAACCGGAATCGGCCGAGGCCGGTCTTGACGGTTTTGCGTGCTGCTGATCGCCTTTGGCAGTGTGCTGTTTTGCCTTTGGGACCGGGTTTTGAGGCGGCTGTTTTTGTCTCGCGCACCTGATCGCATTGGCACGGCGGCATGGCGGCGGCCACCCATGTGATCAAATGCGCGCGAATTTTGCCCCGCGCGACTTTGCTATATCAGCCGGCCTGGTTGTCACACTTGGCGGCATAGCGGTCTGCTGGGCCACCTTATCCGCTGGCCTTCGCGCTGGAAGCGCGGCGCCCGGTGGCCCCGTGGTGGTTTGGCTTTGTGGCCTGCGGCGTTTGTGCTGGCGGCACGAGTGTGCGCAGCGTCCAGCGGCGTGCGCGCAGCGGGAGGTGGGGCCTGAAGGCCGGGCGGTTTTCTCAGCTTGCTGCGAGACGCGGAGTTTCGCAAAATCCTCGCCCTTGGATCGTCACCTACGGCCCGATCACCAACAATTACCCGGCTTTTGGGGTGGGGGGCCGTATTTGCAGGATTGTGGCCGGCTTCTCGGCGGAAGGGCTGGCGCTGTGGCTGCTGGTGCTGTTGGCGCGACCATCTTTGGCGCGGCGGCCGTTTGGCCAGATGGACCTGCCACTTTGCGTACGCGCAAGCGGGTGATCTGGGGGCGTTCTGGCCTCCAGCCTTCCAAGTCCTGGCCGTGCTGGCGCGTGCCGGGTCTGCCCCTGTGCCGCTGGTGGATTGGGCTGTTGTTGACGCGGTAATTTGCCCAGCAATTCTCATTAAGACGCTTTGGCGCGCATATGCGGCGGTGGGTGCCGGATGCGATGCTGGGCGGGGCGTCGACCTTACTGGCGCTGGTGTCCTGTTGCCCCAGCCATTCCCTTTTTGATGCAGATCGGGTTCGGGCGTGCTGGACATCGGGCGCGCGAGCGGGGTTTCGGGCGCAGGTGCAATACCGCATGGCGTTTCGGGTGCCTCGTGCGATGATCTTTGCGTGCGGGAATGGTCTAAAATGCGAACGGCTGTCGGAATGTGGATGAGAGCGTGTTTTGATGCCCTGACTGCCAATCTTGTGGTCCTTCCGCGCTGCCCCTATGCCATGCGAGCGCGGCTGGCGAATCCCTCGCCTCCGGCACTGGGTGGAGCTGCGCGAGATTTTGCTGCGCGACAAACCGGAAACGTTCTTGGCGGACCTCACCCTCGGGGCACGTGCCGTGTCTGGCACGGGCGCGGGCGTGGTGGATGAAAGCCTCGATGTGATGCGCTGGCCCCTTGGCGCGCCGATCCCTGAGCGCTGGCGCTGGCGTGCCGAACGCGGGCCTGGGACTGGATCCTGCGCTGTGACGGACCGTTCAAGACATGCGCTGGAACCGGACGAAAATTTACGGCGCGCGTTTCCGGGCGGAAGGATCCGTTGGCGGCACCGCGAATGGCCGCGCAGTTTTCCTCTGGCCGGATCTGGAAAGCGCAGTTTGGAACGGGTGCTCTTTGGCGCGCCCTCGATTGCGGTAATTACGCAATCCTGCCGTTTGTGCCGCCAATTCCGCCAATACTGTCGGGCCTGGTTTGGACGCCGCAGCGATGGCAAAGGTGGCAAGGTCTGGCTTGAGAGTTTCTCGCAGCACCTGAGTTCGCCGCGATCAAAATGGGCAAAAGTCCCCCGGCGTGGGCAAACCGGGCGATCCGGCGGTGACGTTTCCAGTAAGGTGCGCTAGATGCTTCGAATTTTAGGGAGGTGCGGGTTGCCGTGACCGACGACAACCACCCATAGCCGGCGCGCGTCCCCCTCCGGGCGGCTCCGCACGACTGACGCGGCTGGGGGGCCGAATGAACGCAGGCTGGCAGGCAACATGGCCGTGAAGGTGCCGCGCAACTGGGGGCGGGGCAGCGGCCTTACCGATGAAGGCGCTGTTGCTAACGCCTGCGAAATATGCGCCGCGTCAACGAGGCACAACAGCTTGGGCGCAAGATCGCGGGCGGCCATGAAAGCTCGCGCAGTTGATAGTCGATGGACCCGGCGAATGTCTGCGCGCCGGAAGTTGACGCAGAATCCTCCGGGGCCGGTGCGCGCAGAACGGCGTTCATGCCGCTGCGCAGCTCAAAAAGGTGCTGGCAAGGAACCTGGCCCGAGGCTGGTTTGAAGGGGTTTTGAGCGTTTGATGTGCGCCCGATTTTGCCAGCGGCCAGTACGGTCAGGTGCACAAAGCGCGCCTGAAAGGAATGGCCCGGATCTGGCGATCAAGGTGGGCAGTATCCCGGTGTGGCCGCCAGCATTGATGTGACGTGGCAATGTGGGTCGCGCTCATGCGGGTGACGGGCCTTGCTGCCAAGAAGGGGTTTTGAGCTGGCCCCGTATCTTGGAGGAGGCGCGCAAGCAACTGCATAAGAGACCGAATTATGCAGCGGAGGCCGCACATCCTGAACGCGGTTTTCGCGGGCTGCTAGATGGCTACCGACCGTTTTCGTATTGCGGAGGTGGTAAGAGGGACTGGAGCACGCCCGTATATTCCTGGCAATGACCTATGTGGAGGGCCGCCCGATCGAGGAGGCCGCGACCGCGCACCGAAGGCGAATGCCGGAATGAGATCGCGCGCAATCTGATTTGATCTGCTGCTGACAGAGCCTGTCGCGTTTGGCCATGCAGACCGACCGCCGAAAACCTTTCGGGCCAATTTCGCGCTACGTGCCCAAGACCGGGCGGATCGTGCTGCTGGATTTCGGGGCGAGCCGGGAATTGGACGCACGCATTCGGCGGACAATACCGCGATTTGTTGCAGCTGGCCTTGGCGCGAGACCTAGAGCTGGATGCGCGCCGGTGTCCGCTTGAGAATCGGGTTATTTTTGAGGCCGCCACGAAGCCTGCGCACCAAAGACCAGATATTGGGCAATGAATGGGGCGGTGTTCCGCGCCATCTGACCCCGAGCGGGCTTGAGTTGGATTTCAACGGATACCGCAAATGTCATCCCAGATGCAGGCCGAGGGCATGGCGCCTGGCCGCGGACGGTTTCTTTCATCCCGCCCAGCCCCTTAGCCGATATGACGTGCTTGTTCTTGCAGCGCAAATTCGGCCGGCATGTTTTGACTGGCCGCAAGCTCTGGCGCGCGGTCTGCCACTGGAACAGATACTCCCGCCGAGTGCGAGTAACTGAGGCGGATATCGCACGAATGGCGGCGCTATCCAGACCGCGCGGAGAGACTCAGGATAGATATGGGACTTCGCTCTGTGTGCACAGCTCAGCAGGCTGTCGGCTTGCACACTCGGTCAGCTGGCAGAGTCCTCACAGCGTGTCTCGAATCCCGCAGAGATATGTGTGCTTCCTGCGCCGAATAGAACTGTACTCTCTCAGAGAGGACGACTAGCATCGCAACTAACACCTTCGATTAGCTCAGGCGTCTAATCTCACGCGATTCGTCTCTCGAGTATCCAGCTAGATCAGGCGCTTGGGTCTCGAGCGTATCTCGAGGATAGGTGCTATATATTGCACCAGTATCAGCTTAAAGAAGCGATGACAGAGTCCATGCCAGTCGGAGGGAGACTCACGACTCTGCTGAGCATTACTATATGCTAAGGGCGAACTCTAGATATCGGTTGCGGTATTAGCGCTCTCACATATGGAAGCTCTCGCGCACTTTGTGCTATTGATGATATTATGAGTTTGCGACTCTGTACTAAGTGATGGTGTGGGGGAGTTGCGTTCTCTGCGCGGTATGCTCTCTATATTTCCAGCGGTATATAATTCATCGCAGAAGGTATCAGCGCGCTGTATACCATCACGTTATGATGATATAGGAGTGGGAAGCGAATCATATATCTATCTGCGCCATCACGCCGCGTATGATGCTCTCATAGTCATCTTATATTAATTCTATATATTAGCGTGCCAGTCGGATGCTCGTGAACTCAATGTCGCGAGAGCGCTTAGCTCATCGCCTCTATCGTGTCGAGTCGGTGTGGCGCTGCTGACAAGTTGGTTTTGCGCAGAATCAAAGCTTGATGATCCCGCAAAGGCCCGGTTCCCGTAACTGTATGGCCTACGCGACTGCTGGCGTGGTTTGCGGCTTAACGGTCCACGCCTCGGCCTGAACAAACGATCATGGCCTAATTTTGGTTGTCGGGATGCTCGGGCTTTGATGTTGTTTTGCATACGCGACCGCCGAGTTTTTGAACGCCTTGAAGTATATGAATGGGCGGCAAAACAGGCGGCTATTTGGTCGGCTATTGTGCTGGCCCACGGTCGCGCTTGTGCGCGGCGCGCGGCAGCGTTGGGCGACGCGGTCGTCGTCTCATGGGCGCAGCAATGCTGAATTGGCGGGCCACCCCGGCGATGATCTACATCCCTCTGGCAATCGCCTATCTGGCGTGCTCTAAGCGGCTGGGGATGCGCCGTTTTGCTGGCATGGGGCCTGACCCGTTCCTGATCGGTGACGCCGATGAAGCTGGTGCTGGCCGCTCTGTACTTGCGCTGGCGTGGAAGCTGGTCGGCTAAAGCGCGCCGGCTAACTGCCTTAAAATCTAATAAAAAGGGCCGTCCATTTTCCGGGGCGGCCTTTTTTTTGTTGGCGTGGCTTTCGGCCAATGGGTGCCCGATGCAAGCGGTGCAGGCCTGCAACACCACAATTTTTTTCTAAGCGCGCTGGCCGCTTTGGCGTAAATGCGAAAATAAGGCGCGCGGACAGACTCGGCCGTGGAACGCCCGTTCGCCCCGAGCGTATTTAATTTGGATCAGTGAAAATGTTTGCTTTTTGGCCGCAGTCGCGTTTCTCGCGACGTCCCGTCAATTTTCGGTGTTCTATAGTTTGTTGTCGGCACCCTCGGTTAAATCGTGGAGCGCCAATGAAAAACACTGCGATGCTTGCTGGCAAACTTCTCACAAAGTATAGGCATTGCGTTTACCCTGCGCCTTTGCTGTGGCGAGTGCACCGTCGATATTCACCGGCAATGGGGCCGGAAATTTTGTCAGCTGGCCCGGACTTGATCGCAATTGGCCCTGTCTTGCGGGGGCCTATTGCTTGCCGCGCCTTTTGATGGACCGGCACTAACGGACGCGCAAGTGTCGCGTTTGCGGTGGTGCCGCAAGCCGCCGTTGAACCAGCGTCCGGGTGCGGCCCAGAGGTGGCAACCGCCTGCGGCCGTGGCCTATCCCCAGAGGCGGAGTCTGTTGCCGGTGAATGGTCGTTGCTTTAGGGGTCGCGCCGGTTGGTGCGGCCTGCTACTAATGCGCAGGGTGTGGGCGCGGAAAGTGGACATTACCTTTTTTAGCAAGATTTTCGCCGCCGCCTCAACCCGTCCATGAGGATGCCCACCGAGGTGATGGTCTTTAGTGCGTCCCCTAGGGTGGCCCGGATTGGTTGGGGGCGGGAAGACGGAAATGGGGCACGCGCTAGCGGGGTGGAACGGGCCTGCGGCGCGATTATTTAACAAAGCAAAAGAGGCCCCGCCTCAGGCGGCTTGTCCTCCGCACCTTTGCCCCTTGCTCCGAGAGAGTGGTTTTTTTAGGACCGGTGCAAATTTATCGGCGATTTCCAGGCAGCTGTGGCACGTTTTCTCGCACTCAGCTTGCCGTCCAGTTTATACAGGATGCGCTGAAGGTGTCCGATCCTTCGTAAGGCCCACCTCTCGTCCTGCGCGCATGGACCTTGTATCGGGTAATCGTCCGAAGCTCACATGATCCAGCGGCTCAACCCTTGCGGCGTCGCATACATTGCCGCACGGTGCATCGAGGTGCAAGCGCCGAGGCTGCTGCCGAGGTATATGATAGGAAAGCGTCAAGGCCCTTGTCGGTGCCGCTGGCCAATACAGCAAGCGGCTCGTCGCCAGCAGAAACGTGGTGCCTGTTGGCCCGGCGGGACACCTACACGTCCTTGGCAGGGAAGCCCTTGGGCATCGCCCTCTAGATACCTCGGGTGAATGCGCTCGGGCGCGCCGATGGGGTGGGGCAGGTTGGGTGCAGGTTTGAGATAAGCGGTCGACCAGCCGCGAAGGACCCTCGGCGGCGTATTTCCTGCATCCTCGGCGCGGCTTGATCAGGTTGGTCGGCATCAATCTGAGGGTGACCGAGCTTCTTGGGGTGCTTTTGGCGGCGATGAAAAATCTGCGTGGCGTTCTCCACGCCGACCACCACGGATAGTGCGTCTGGGGAGCGCGTGCATACACCAGCAGGGCGGGTTTGAAGGGCGGCAAATACGCGGCGCGAGGGATTCTGCGGCCAACGTCATGTAGGAACGCGCAGTTGAGGAGAGGGCCGCCGAGGTTGACGGGGGCTTTTGGCCGTTCGCCTCGATCTCTCGCAAATTGGCGTTCTGCCGAAAATTGTGCGTGACATGGCCCGGAATCGAAGGCGGCGCGAGGTGTGACAAACACGCCTTGAATGCCCTCGATCTCGCCTGCCACGCGCAAGAGCCGCAGGCGCCCCCAGCGAGTGCCGAATCAGCAGGGTTGGGGCCATGCCCCGCGTTGCGGTCAAGGCGGCGGGCGGCGGCTTTCAAGAATCGCCCGCATTGCTGGTTAAGGTGTGTTTGCGTTGAACTACCCCGCCCTGGGATGGCCGAGGCCGGGTGAAATAAACTGAGAACCGCAAATGCCCATGGAGGCCAGACGCCCCGAGATGCGGCAGCGCGGGCCGGGATGTCCTTGGAGCAGGTGAGGCAATGGCAAACAGCGCTGTCGCCAGATGCGGGCCGTCCGGGGGAGGTCGAGGCGGGCGGCGAGCGTGCGTGACCAGACGTGGCCGGGTAAAAGGTGAGACGTTCGTGGGCAATG
>Ga0163217_1029511_pt1 | contig 10902 bp, 17 predicted proteins | sample SynspAceP_FD_185933 | JGI IMG/M metagenome (GOLD analysis project Ga0163217, IMG submission 185933) | Saline lake microbial communities from Ace Lake in Antarctica - Synechococcus sp. Ace-P (PacBio error correction) | ecosystem: Environmental > Aquatic > Non-marine Saline and Alkaline > Saline ...
TCACCGGCCATTGCTCAAGGTCGAACGCCTCGCGCCGCTCCGCCAACGTGCCGACCGCCGAGTGCCTGTGCGTCCGCCTCATAGCGGACCACGTCTCGGTCAGAAGGGATGTTGTGGCGGCGCCCTTCGGTCACGATATCGGCTTGGTGCCCGGTTGACGAACAGGCGTGTAAATCGACACGTCTGCAAATCAGCCATGATCACAAGCGCCATATATTGCAGTGAACTCAAACGCTTGGATAAATCGGGAGGCAATCGGGTAGATGAAGTGGGTCACCCAGTAAGCAAGCAACCAGACGTGGCGACCAGGATGTGATCCCCAACGTGCCGCGAGCCCGTAAGCGACCAGACAGCCATTATCGGCGGTTGCGGTTACGGCGCACAACAGTGACGGCGCATGGTATGCTCGCGTAATTGCCGTCGGTAACGTTCAATATCAATACGTCAAGCGCCGAGCCGCGCAATGCAAGCCCAATGCGCGCCATGATCCGATGATACCGTGCGACGCAAGGCGCGGTTTGCACAACTAAGTGCAGCGGTAATCCAGCTCTTGCGGTGCGGCTGGCATAGTCAAAGGACCAGGCCGTCAACTTGCGTGTGCGTCGCACAATACTGAGCAAGCGACACAGAACTAATCCGCCGGAGCAGACAACAATCGTTTTCCATATCTTAACCTGTTTTGGATACCGGGTAGGTCGCGACGGGAAGAGCGCCTGAATAAACGAGGTGACCGATAGATGCCAAGGGGGGCAGGTGTCACAAATTCTTAGATGCAACAGGTCCGGGGACATCTGCAACGGTAGAAACGGTCCGAGAGTAGAAAACTCTGGCGGCGTTCGATGCAAGCTGCGCTGCGGTGGAAAGAAAGCCAGGAAAAAGCTGGGAAGCTTAACCGATTGCATCATAGCGCTATGTTTTTCCACTCAGGGCGGACACGCTTTTGACCCGCCGCTGCCAGATGCCACGCGCCGCTTTTTCGCTTTTATAACGTCCACGTCGTCACCAAAAATCATGTTGCGGTTACCGCATGTCGTCACGCGACCGGGGCGCAGTATGGCGATTCCATCTATTCGGCGTGCACATCAAGCGTCGTGTTTTGCTTGCAAGTAATGCGCAACGTTCGCTGTCGGGTCGGGATCCGCACCGGACACTGCTTAGCATTACAAAGCGCCGAGACACGCCGACTTGGGCCGGAATATCAATAAGATCTTTGGCAGCGCGCACGGTCAACTTTCGTCATCTCTTGGCCCAGATGATCGCGGACCCTGCGCAAGATTCACGGCGTCACAGCCTTCGCAGCGTCGAGGTCAGGTTGTCAGATCGCCTTTGCGCAGCACACGTCGAAGGCAAGCGCGCTGGTGTCAGAAGAAATCCGGATCAGTGCGATTGGCCGTGTGCCCCTGTTTCGAGTTGTTCGGTGACACGGAATGCGGGTTTGCCGGTCGCGGCCGGCAACGAAATGTTCATGTAGTTTGGGTCCTTTGGCACTTTGGTCGCGGTTTTAAGGTGCCCACTGCGCACGTTTCGCGGCAAGTGGGCGATATTAGAGAGCGACAGGAGTTTAGCGCCGCTTCCTCGGAGGACGCGGTGTCTGCGGTGACAGTTGCATAGGTCAAACGAAGGACGCCCAGTCTCAACCTTTTTATAAGTGCCCGCATTTGGGAATTTAGCATGTCCTCAACAAGGAAGGCACAACGTCGTCAGGCCAGGCCTCTTCTTCGGTTTGGTGAAACGGTGACGGTTTTGCAGATACCAGCGGCTTGTCGTCGTACCATTTGGGTGTTTTGAACACCGCGGGCGCATGGCGACGGCCCGACGGGCGGTCGCTGGCGGCAAGTTTCGATCAGGTTTATGCTGGAATTTGGTTTCGGCAGAAATCACACGGGCCCGTGGCGCCTGGGTCCCGAAGATCGATCGAAACCGTCAGCCGAATACGTTGACAGCACTTGGTTTGGCCCAGTTTTTTTTGCGCAGCATCGTCCGCCTTGAAGCGTTTTTGTCGCCTCTGTCTGCGCATCTTTCGGCATCGCTGGAGGGATGAGCGGGGGTTTGGCCGCCTTTGGCGAGGCCAACGTGAACCTCTGCGCCAGCGCTTTAAAGAACGTAGTAGGGGGCCGCGAATCTGTCGGAGCCCAGAAAACCGGTTATTGTTGCCAGTATCCCAGCTTTTGTCGTGGGAGGTGAGACATGAGAATTCATAGTGGAGGGCCTTTCAATTCATTTTCGCATACGAATCGGGGCGTCATGGTGAACCGGCAATAGCGATCGCGTTGACCGTCCAACGATTGGCGCGCGGTTTGTTCCAAACCTGTCTGACGTTTTTGGACGCTGCGGTAGGCAAGCGGGCGGTGCAATTCGGCGAAGGCAAAACTGGCATCGCGAGGCCAAAGCGACTAAACCGCGGTAGTTTTTTCGCGGGAGTTTCGCCGGATGCAACAGATCGAAATAGCAGAGCGGCCCGCATTGGCGCGACCATGGCGAAAGAGTCGGCTTAGCTTGTGCTGGATATGGCAGCGGCGAACCTATTGGGAACGAAACCGTCGGTATGCGTTTTTCCGCTCGACCAGATCGAGAATGACATCGGAAGACCCGCAGCGCTGCACGGCATGTGCCGTGAGGCGGTTGGACCAATAATTTCTGACCAGGAAGAATTGCTGGACAGGCTTGGCGATTTCCGAAGGTCACCGCGACTCGTCGCGACAGCTGGAAACGGGCTGATCCGAAACTAATGGCCGTTTGTGATTCTGGGCTAATGCGGGCAGGGCTCCAAGCTGCTAGACATACAACGCCGAACACCACGTGCTATAATGAATAGTGCGCGTCAGTGGCAGTGCTGGAGGACATTCTTGAGGCAGCCGCTGCCCGAAAGGGGCGACAGTTCACGGTATCCACGAAGCTTGGTCGCACGGTTTTGCGGATGTGTTGAACCCGAAAGCGATCTTCATTACGGCGGCGCGGGGCAATCCCGAAGACTAACGGCCAGTCGAAAGCGGATGGATGGCCGCCCGGGAGGGGACTTGGGGCGATTATTTCGACCTCGATAAGATGCACTGGACGATGACGGGCATTTCTGAATTGACGAAGACGCGCCGGATCGCCGTGGTTGTTCAAGCTCTACCCTGGGAAGTACTGTTGCGGATGATATGCTGACCACATCGCGGGAATCGGGCTGTCTGTTTCTTGAACCCGAATGGAAGGCGCTGCTCGTCCAACAGGGGCTGCTGGCCCGTTGCTGTGGGAGATGTTGCGAGGCCACCGAACTGCTGCGGGTTTTTCGAACACGATGTCGGTGATGCGGTGCGGGGCGCGGTACGGTTACGGAACGCGCTGCGAGGCATTCGAGCGCGCCGCGAAGCCTGACGCGTGCTCATATGTGCGCAACCGATCCTGTTCCGGCGCGAAGGGGCTTCAATGAGATTGGTGAAAACGGCCAGATATCGAAAGCGGCAACAACACGGAGTATGCCGACACATCCGCGATCCTGCAGGCTTATGCGCCATTGCCGCATTCGACGGGATGCGGTCGGTTTGTCGGGGTGGATAATCGGGCAAGATGTGCCGGTCGGGCCTGCGCGAGGATCGCACATAGGATCACGCAGGATTTTGTCGCGTTTCAACCTCATTAATGCGGCCGTATTTCCGGTTAGCATCTTCTTATTCGTCGCAGTAAGCAAAGAAAGCAGATTCATCATGACAAAACGGTCAACGCGTCGCATCGCGATATTCGGGGCACCGCTCTTTACCCTTGCGGCTGCCGCGACGAAAAGATTGATGCCGCAGGTTCCCCCCTGACGTGCAAAGCTGCAGAACGAGGCGTCGTTTGGCGGATACCTCACAGGTGCTGATTGCGAGACAGCCTTTGCCGAAGCCGAGACGCTGCCGTTGATCAGCCCACTGCTTAACAGCGTCGAAGTTTGCTGTAAGAAGCACGGTAGTGGGGCCTGCGGGTCAGGGCTCAACAGAACCCAACGGCGGGTTCGGGCGGTATTTTTATGCCGTTGCTGGGGGCTATCTGATCGGGAACATGTTGGCGGGCGGTCGGGTATGGCTTTCCAGCCAGCCGATATGAACAAACAGCCGTGGCAAATTTACGCAACTCGGCGCGCACCAGCACTATTTCCAGCAACAAAGGCGCGGCAAAGCTGAGCACCTCGCAGTTCCCGTCCGCGAAACCGCGGGCAAAATGCCAATAACCGTGCACAAAGCGGAATGCGCGGCGGTTTTGGCAAGGGAGCCAGGGCGTCGGGGCTTTGGCGGCTAGGGCGCACAGCAAGCGGGTTCGGCCACTGATTGAATATGCCGACGCCAAGGCGATCTTTTCTGTAGTTAGCATGCTGACGGTTCAGGTGCTGCTAGCGCGTCGGTCAGCGTCGGGCCGCGTTTGGTCGCTTATTTTGAGCAATTCGGCCGGCGTGAGATGGGATTGCGGGTTAATTCAGGTTAAGATGTGCAGCATGACAGCAACCAGTGGCCGCGAAGGCGAACATGGGCGGAATAACCCGATACAATTCGTTTTTGGGTTGCGCCTAGAATGATCGTTTAGAAATTCGGCAAGCCTGGCTGCGCCTAATATGGACAAGGCGGGTTGCTCAGTAGATGTCGAAAAGGACGCAATATTGGCGGCGCATTGGGGCGTTTGTTCGCATTTTTTAGCAGCAACGATCATCATTACCTATGGCGGCGGCCGGATTGATCGGCTTTTGTCCGAGACCATTCAGTATGATTGCGGGCTTAAAGCCACCTTGAAATGGCTCGATATTCGCGAGAATTTTTGAGAAACCAAATCATCCATGAAAAAGATGCTCGCATTACGAGAACTCGCGGTTTTAATTGGTGAGACATCCTTTGCAACCCAAAGGGTTTTTCACTGAGGTTCAAAACATCCGCGCGAAATCGGATGACATCGTAATCAACGTTGCAGCGGCCCCGATCTTGTGGGGTGCGTCCTGATACATCCGCTTAGAGGCCGAAGCGGAGACTTGGGGCTGAACTTACCGCACTCAACGAGAACAATATCGGGCAATCGAGCGGATGGCTATCTGTTGGACCAGAGCTGATGGCGGACCTGGTTGATCTTGTGCAGGGGGGTCAGGGGATGACTCCTGCGTGCCCGGTATAGCTGGCCCGCTCATGTGCTGTAATGGGGGAATCGGACGAAAGCAGACGCCGGCTTTGGGGTATGTCTCTCTCGTGCTCGAGCTACTAGGTTTTCTGGTCGATAGCTGGCCATAACGTGCAGGGGCCGAAGAACGCTATGAATATGCCTGATCCAGGGAGCCCGACGCAAAGCCCACAATGACGTTTTTTTGTTTCCTACGGTGACGAAAGCCTGCAGGGATGCGGATACCGTCGCTGCGAGTTTGAGTCTCTTTTTCGAAGAGTGGGTGTTGGACGCGCACTCAAGGCGGCTGGCGAGGTCCGCGCCGGATCAATGGCAAAACGGCTTGATCGCTCATTGCAGGCCGTCATGCTATTGGGGACTTTGCTGTATGTCTGCAGGTTCTCCGAGCGACGTAAACCGCGCCGAGGTTGCCTTAGCAGCGGATCGGAACGCGCTGAACGGTGGTTTGTCATGTTTCGACGCGCAGGATCGGGCTGTTGCTGAGATTCCAAGTAAAAGAATGTACGACGCTTGCCTAAGCGACTGCTGAGAAGCGGGACAACCGTTCGAAAGTGCTTTGCTGAGGAGTGGGGTTGAACAGCAAGCAGTTCCGGTTGGTCCGCTTGACGACGAGCCAAGTGATCGAATCGCGGCTTGCGGTCTTCAACCGCCGTGCAAACTCTTGAAATCTGAAGCAACATTTGGGGACGGTCCGGGTGATCAAAGCGTCGGATCGGCGCTGGCCGATGGAGCTAATGTTGGGGCTGCGTGTCGATGTGACGAGCTAAGCCATGCAAAGGAAGCGGCGGGCGCGAGCAAGGCAAGACAAATTTTATGGGGGTGCTTAGCCCGAACTGCGCACCCCGCTGAGCGGTCAGTCATGGGGTGGCCAACTGTCGCGCAATGCGCGCATGCTATCTCGCATCCAAAGGTGCTTTGAAGAGGGTATGAAGCCGGCGATATCATCCCTGTTCCGAAAGCCAGAACGACTGTGGACGAGATGTATCGACCAGCTGTCCGACTTGATGAAGCGCGCTTGTCAGTCCGGGGACCATGTGCTGCCTTCTCATCAACGAATTCTTGATGTTGGCCAATGAAATCCGGCAGTCTGGTCATCGAGCTACGCATTCCGCGGTGCAGATATTTGTGATCCGGTCATGAGCAGCTCAATACCTTGTCGAGCAGAAATGGGCTGGCCTTTGAACGTGGTCAAGAGGCCGACGTGGTTTTCGCGACAAGTTTCGCGCGCTGGCAAATCCTGTTCAACTATTGGCAAATGCGATCAAGGTTTACCGACACCGGGATTTGTCCGGCTGGTGGTGAAGCCCGTCGGTGAATGTTAGTCAAATTCGAAGGTCCCACAGACAGCGGCGCAGGCAATAGAAGAGCAGTAGCTGCAAGTCATTTTTGAAGTTTTCTATCGGATGATTCATGCCGCATACAGCGTCGCGCGGGAGGCACTGGCACTGGGGATCGCATCTCGCGCAGTCTGTCAGAAATGGGCAAGGGCGGTGGAACTGAAGTGGTCTCAAGCGTGCATCGGGCAAGGGCAGCTGCTTTACCTAAACGCTCCATCAAGGCGATGAAAACGCATGCCGCAAGCAGGCTTGCCTAAAGCGGGGAAGTGCGCTGTTTCAAGCTTCATAACTTGCATCTCGCACAGCACGGCCTGTGGAAGCGACCCGCGTCGTAGATCTCACAGCGGGAAAACCGGGATATCTGGTAGGCACTGGCAGGCATAAGCTGAATGCGATAATCCTAATTAAAATAAATGAACCAAGGTGGAACAAGTGTAGGCCCTATTCTGTCCTATGCAGGTCAATGATTATATAGGATGTGGACCGACCGATTTTATGGGCAGGACTTGGCTTACGTGACTGCTCATAAGTTTCAAACCCAGGTTAAACGTCTGTCTGATTTTGGCAGGCAGATTTGTAAACCGCTAGACGTTTGGGTTAAAGGCGGTTCTATCGTAAGGTTATGGGTCTATCAGCAGTGCCATTCCTCCTCCACCGTAGAATGCTGATTGTAAACGCTAAAATAACGGTGATTTTCTTCCCGCAGCCTTTCTGGCCCCAAGATCCGATCTTTGCTCCTGACTATGCCTATGAACCGCGGCTTGTTTCCGGATGCCGAAGCAGAAAGCTGGTACCATCCAGCGAGGCAATTAAGGTCTTGAATGGCGTGTCTGACGCAGCGCCTATGGGGACGGTTGCTTATCTGGTGACGCAAGTTGATTACTGCGCGTCCCGCCCCAGCGGGCCTCGAATTGGCCAATGCCATTGGACTGCGCTCAAGGTCAGGATTAAGTGCTTTCTAAAACCGCCAACGTAGAGTCCATGGCTGATGAACTCTGTCCCTACGAACCACATAAGCGTCCGCGAAAAATCAATAGAGTATCTGGCTTTTTGGTTTCTGGCTGAGGAATCTTTTCAAGATTTGGCCCTGCGAAAAGCTCGCTCGGGAATGAGCTCCAATACTGGCCGGTGAATACATTACTGCTAAAATTTTCTCAACGAATGAAAGCTGGAAGACCAACATTCAATTATTGACCTCTCAGTGACGGCGAATCGTTGATTTTTCAGGCTAGTCCCAGAATTTCGGCGACACGTCACTGCTCAACATCCGTTGAGCGTGGTGAGATTGGGTGGTCATTAGAAAATCTCCTCTTCAGGCAACTGACAGCTCTGCAGATATACAACCGTAGCCGCTGAATGGGCCCATGCCCGTCCCATTTAGCGCATGAAAAGGCACCACAAAAATGCGGTATGTCTTTTTGATTGGTGTATGGGCTGTTTACCTGTTTCGGGTTAGCATCGGCGTATTAGATGCATCAGCGCATGCAAAGATGGCCCTAACGGGCCATTCGCCCAAGCTTCTTCACGCTGTGCTGCAGCTTTTGCAGTGATGTAATTCGGGATCCTGCAGCATTTTGGCGGCCCCCCCCCCCTTAACTTCCTGCCGTCACGAAAAAGATCTTTCTCATGCTCGGAAAACGATAACCGGTTACCCAAAGATATCGAATGAAGTTTTGGTGAGTACCATCCGTTTAATTCAGTCAAACCAACTGGTCGCAACGCGACAGGTTAAGTCGCGATAATCTGTTTCTTGATGTTACTCACAGCTCTCACCGCATTGGTCCGCGTGAACGTTTTAATTGGGCAAACTCCTTTGCATGAATGCCACCCGCAAACGAAATATGCATCAAAGCCGTTGGTCAGCGCCCTTTGGATTATCAGTTGGCAACCCATCATATGGCCAAGCAATTCTGCCCTTAGGGCATCTCGCCCATCAGAGTAGCGGCTCTTTTCAGCGACTCGCGAATAGATTGCGGCTCCGGTTTTTCCGGCGAAAGATACCGTGCCGCAGTTGGCCTAGTTTGCGCAATGGCACCAGCACGATACCATGCGGTTGCCACTTCGAACTACAAAGTCCGGGGTTGCGCAATCAATCTCGTACAGCGTTGTCGCGCATTTCTCTTAAGAAGACTGTGGTAAAATATCGACAGTTTCGATGCGTGTCATCTAATGGCCGTTAGCAGGCACAGTTTGGCGTCTGATATGCCCTACAATAGGGTTGGCACCAAAACCTCCAAAAATGACTGATCCGTGCCGGACCAAGTGGAAACAGCGAAGGTCAGGTTGTTTGCAACATGTGCGGGTGCGTCGTGTGAATGATGGTATCAAACGCTTCACGCGAAAACGCCAAATAGCGCCAATTGCCGGATAGATGTCTTTTGCGATAGTCGCGGCGCATTGGTGATAAAATGACAAAACGACCACCCGCACTGTGTCTGCCGAGCGCATCGCGGCATTCACTGAGGCAGCCGCCGTATGTGGAATAACGCCCAGATGTCACCAATAGGCCATTCGTAGTGATCCAACAAGTTCACTCACGGGCGTAAAGTCTGACTGATGAGTCAAAGGGTGACTGGTTTGTGTACCATGAGTTAAGATGGGGTAGTTCATGGCACCCAGGTCCAAAGCACCACCGTTCAATGGACTGACAAAACGCATGTCTCCGAAATAGGTGTTCTTTGGTAAGGGGGCGCGATATGCGGAAGCGCACGGTCGCATCTACTCCTTGCCTATCTTTCGATTTTTTCATACGCTTATTCTCAGGCGCTCCATCAAGCGCGCGTCTTTTTCTCTAAGGTCAACCTTAGCAGACAGGATGCCCTGAAATTGCTACCCGGAATGTTTCCCCGGTCAAATTCCACACATCCCATCAGGGTCGCGTTGGGGACTTTCGATCATTGCTTCGATGCTGTTCTGATGCTGAATTTTCAGCACGTTGGACATGCTTGATCGCACTTATTGCCGCGGATCGGCCGTTTTGGAAATTTTTTTCTATAAGCGTTAATTTTTGGAACCAACACAACGATGCTCTCTTTTGGGCTGCGCCTTCGAACTCGATTTATGCCTCTCGATGTCCCCGCTGAACCTCGCGGCGTACGTATCATTGGTGTGACGGCTCCAAGTCCTGTCTTGGTGGCTGTTGAGTATGACTAATGTTACGACAAAGTTCTAACTGTTCACCTGGCCCCGTGAATGTGGCCGAAACCTTGGCGCTGCGGCGATCTGCTAAAAGAGATATCTCGCCATCTCGAACCTGATTTCGATGCCCTTCTGGAGTAGCATCGAACATAACTAATCTCGCTGGTTTCAGATCAGACGAGCGGTATGAGCAGTGGTTGATTACGGTTCGGCAAGGTGGCAACGAGGCAATCTTGTCTTCTGTCGTGGGCAAGGGTGCTATTCTGATCCTATCGAACGGTGAATTTGGGAGGGCGCTGCTAAAAAAATCGCGATCCACAAAACACACCATCCTGATTGAGATGCCTGGGGCAACGCCATTCGATCCATGCCAAGTTTGCCGCCTATCTGTCGAGCACAGGATCGACGTTGCGCGATGGTCCTCATGAAGACCGTGTTCAGGGATGCTGACCCGTTGCCGAGGTCGGGCATCGTGCAAGAGGAGGCGGCGTGTTCGTGGTCGACGGCGTTCAGTTCCGTAGGCGCTCGAAGTGAAATCGTATGGAGGCTGTGCAATATCGCTTTTTGTGTCGCTCCATTCCAAGGCCATCGGGCTCTTATCCGGTCTGTCCTTTTGTCGTTTGACGGAAAAACATTTCAAACGCTGAAGCCCTGCGGCACAAGACGACTACTGAACTTGGCTACATTCTATGCTTCCTGAAACACGACACTCAGACACCTAATAACTCCCCTGCTGTTCCACTTGTTCTTATGCACTGAGCAAGCACTTACGGGACATCCTGCGCGAATGGCGTCATGAAACGCTATGCACGCATCAAGGCCCGAGCTAAATCTGTACGTTCGGCATGCGCAGGCTGAACCTCGATTTCCTAATCGAGGAGGCGGACATGATGTTCGGGATCCTGACCACTGGTATACGGTGCCGGCGTCGATTGCGTGGCGCGATCTCGCGACAAGATTGCGTGAGAAATCCTCATCAATCAGAAGGCAAAGGGTGCTTTTGCGGAAGGTTTCAGTTCGGCAACATGGAGAGTTGTCGACTACGTACATTCGCTTTCCTTTCTGGCGCGCTCAAGCGTAAATTGGCTGGCGTTGCAACGAAGCGGGCTGAACTCGTCGCACATGTAGGCTACAGGCGCCTTATAGGTTAACTGCGATGCAAAAGTTTTTTACAGAAAGGTGGTGTCGATGACGGCAAGTTGAACACAACTTTGGACACAAAAACGAGCGGATGATGAATGGTGGTCGTCGTTTGTTACTCACCGCTGGCCATTCTTCGCCAATATGGGGCTGTGGAAGCGCGTTG
>Ga0163217_1022305_pt1 | contig 10901 bp, 10 predicted proteins | sample SynspAceP_FD_185933 | JGI IMG/M metagenome (GOLD analysis project Ga0163217, IMG submission 185933) | Saline lake microbial communities from Ace Lake in Antarctica - Synechococcus sp. Ace-P (PacBio error correction) | ecosystem: Environmental > Aquatic > Non-marine Saline and Alkaline > Saline ...
AAAAAAAAAAAGGGGAGAAAAAAGGGGGAAAGATAACAATTTTTTTTTTTTTCCCCCCCAACCCAAAATGAAAAAAAAAGCGGGGCGATCTTTCCTCCAGTAGTTTTTTTTTCTTTGGAATTCCCCCCTCCCCAAGGGCCATTGCCCAACCAAACAATTAAAAAATTTTGGCAAAAAAAAAATGCCAGGAAAATTTTATCTGCATGAAAGGGACAAAAACCTCGGTCCCAATTGAATTTAACTGGCTTAGCCCACTAACAGCCAGCTTTGAAAGCGAATTGGTCCTTGCCCCACAAATCCCATGCAGTTCCATACCCCTCCACCGGAGCCCCTTCCAGTTTTACAAATAGATTTTTGGTAAAAATCGATATAAGGCCCTTTTTCGATCACCGCATCTACTCCCAGACATCAAGTCGTCCCATAAGTCGTGATTTTGAATAGTCCCCGTGAATGAAGGAGTTTGCCCAAATTCCCTGTTCCGTAACCTGTACTTCCCCACGAGGGTTGGGTATAAAAGTTACCACCATAACCTGCCGCAGCGGTTAAAGCTTGAACTTTCGTAGGAAAAAGGAATTGCCATCATCGCAAAAGACGCGCCGTGAAATCTCGAAGTATGAAGGGGTATTTTTTTTTACTTGGTTCAAAAATTAGGAAGGAGTTAACAATCCAGCCTTGCACGTCTAATTGAAATCAAGAAGAAAGATTCCACCAAAATTTCCTCTACTTTGCCAATTTCCCGATAAGAAAAACACATCATCATTCACTGAGGTGATTTCGCATCACCGTGCCATCTACCCACAACGAACCACTGCGCCAAATAGCAGGATGATCTCCCTCCCACCCAAAGTGAAAGCAATCGATTGTTGCTAGAAACTGAATAGGGAACCTGCATTGTAAAGGGCGCCTAGATCCAAGCCACCAAGTCCCTCTACCACAGTTCGGATCATTTCCCAGTCAGCGCCACATGTCCGACTTTAGTACTGCCTTTTTTCAGTCGAATTGAAAATAGATTCCTTTTCCAATTTGCTTCCCCATTTTGCGGAATCGGCAGCATCCCCGATCAAGATCGGCTGTAAGATTTTTTACAACCTGTGCCATCCGAAATTCAATCCACATAGAGGTTTCTCTGCTTGAATACCCTTGGTAAAGTACATCAAAGCCAGTATAGGCGATCATTTCCGTCAGGCAGAAAGAGTAGGGCCTCACATCAGGTCCTTTACGACTGGTCATGGGTTGATCGATCCTGAGTTAAGTCTAGTCGGTACACTCTGAAGTTATTTGGCTCGAGCCTCAATTGTCCTCAATGAAAGATTTTGGCTGAACAAGATCAAGAATTTCCATCTTTTCGCCCAGATTTGGTGAGCCATAGTTCTGATCATCAAAAAGTCCGCTTGTCTAGCTGTACCGCCGGGCAGTTCCATGGTGAAAATTGGTGTTATTACCGCTTGGTAAATAACCCGCACCGTCACCTCGGTATTGGCATCGTCAATGAAAGATCGCGGCCTCAAATTCCACTCGGCACCTTGAGGCTTACCCCGGAATAGTCAGCATGGATTTTCTTTGCCTTGGGCACAAACTGAGTAAAGGACTAAACTTTGTCCATCAGGTGAAACGCAGGTCACAGATCCGGGAGCATTAAGCCCGAATTGGTCAACGCCACAGAACTTCGTGTCTAAAATACAACACAAAGAGTTTCATTTTATCGTCCTTGCTGATTGATCGAATAGCCACTTTAGTTCCGTCCCTGCGACCAAAAACTGGGCTAAAGTCACGTTTGGATTTCTTGAGTCCAAGGGACCGATTCCTGGGAACATCGATGTTGACCAATCCCAGAGATTTGCCTAGTCCCGGTCGCTCAATGATATCCTTGAAGTTTCGGGTGTAAAATTACCTTGGTCCCATCGCGGAGAAAATCTGCGGGATCGGAGAATGTATTCCTAGATCAAAAAGAATTCGGTGAGTTGGAGGTTTGTTTTTTGCTGAGCATATAAGCTTGAAAATGCTGTAAAAAAGCATTAAAGGAAGAAATATTATTTTTTTCATGGTAAGAGAAAGGTTTGTTCAAAAGGATATTACTTTTCATTTTTGTAATTTTTTAGCTTTTATCGCCTTCATTAAGAAGTAGATACAGAGCAGTGCCAACAAAGATATGACCAAGCCCAGTTTTTTTCATATCCATTCCAGATTTGAAAGAGAAAAACAGGATAATCCCTGCAGACAAAATCGGAACGGTATAGCCGAAAAGGTATATTTTAAAATCTCCAGACTTGTGGGCTGCTGTTTTTCCCCAGCCAATGACTGAAAGAAGATACCCCAAAAGTACATACCGAGAAAAGCCTACTTGCCGAAACAATGATCGCCAACTAGCCGAAAACCACCCAATGCAGCAACCGTAAATTATCGCGAGGAGCCCACGTAAAGCAAAATTGCCAAATACGGTGTTTTGGAATCGAGGAAATGGATCGCTGCCAATTTTAATCTATTGGGATGATCCGATCACTGCCGAACCCAAAAAATAACTCTTGCAGCATTCAATATCTCGCCGCTCAACATAAACCAAAACATAGAAACCCCAGCCCCCACCAATAAGTGGATGGAAAATAGTCCCGATAGGTCCAAAAAACAACGTTAGCCACTGCAGCTAATGGAGTTCTTTATAGCCTGATAATTGATCCCTAGAACTCCTGAGCTACGGTTTGAATAAGAACATAGAGTATAAGACGAGACAGGATTCCAAAGAAAATCGCTTGGAACGGTCTTCTGAGGATCCTTGATTCTCCCCTCCAACGTAAGCCCTGCTCCCCGCCCTTGAAAAGGCGAAAAACAAAATCAAGCAGGCTGACCGAATTTGATAAATGATGGGGCCTGGTCTCCCAGTACAAATTAGAAAAAAAGAGACATCCTTCCAAACTGAAAAATATCAAGAAGTAAAAATTGGGGGAGTTTGGCGACAGTGTTTATTTTAACCAGTCCCAATTCCTTGTTTTACACGCCACGACATTGAGGAAAACCCAAATCCTGAAAATAGTAAACAAAACAACAACGAATCTATTCACTGGAAGCAGTAAAAAACAGGAAAAAAGCGCAGCCGATTAAATTCTACCAATGCTTGGCTACTGCTGCATCAGAAAAGACACTCCCGGTAAACCATAAATATTGCTGCGAGAAATCCTGTATACGGTCCAAAAGGCAGTTCTCACATAGGCATTGCTCCTCCTAACGGTTGGACTTTACTGCCAGCACTCCGAAAGCAAAGCATTACTAAAAGCGGATCAAAAAATCCACAGAAACAGTATATCAATAATGCCCCGAAGAATCCCATGATCTCAGCCACAATAGACGGTTAGGACCAAAGAATCCCTGCAACCTAACAATAATGTTGACGATATTAAGCAAGAGAGTCCCCCAAAATCACCGATTCTCTTTTTAAACCCGTTTCTTTAATTTATCCATTGGAATGTTATCTTTAAAATTTTAGTATCCTCTTCGCCCGCACCAATCTTCACTTCGCCGAATCGGGCAATTTCCCCTACAAACTATTCCAAGCTTTTGGCATCATAGGTGAATTCCCACAATCAAATACACCGATGTTGGTCGTGGGCCGAAGGGTGTGGCCCATTTTTTTCCAGCAGCATCGACGCGTATCCAGGAAAGGTAAATTTCGCTCATATAGAAATCTGATCGGGAAAGCCCACTGGTGTGAATTTTCATCGCTTCGATCCGCGACTGCTAGTCGCATGTCCATAGGTTCTTAAGACATTCAGGACGGTTTTGAAAAACGGTATTGATATCGTTCCGTCCTCCAGGCTTCCGAATCACTAAATAGGGCTGCCATCTTCGCTTAACTAATAGTTGGGTCATGTCGAAAGCCATGCGTTTGCCAGGAGCTACCAAGTTTTGGATCAGAAACCAATTTGACCCGGGAAGTTAAGTCATCCCAGGTACAGGGTTGAAGTCACCCATTTTCATTGTTTGAAAATAAAACCGAGCTTATCCGATTCCCATTGCCAACGGCGTAGCTATTTCCAAGGTGTAAGTCCATCGAGTATGGCATTTTCCCGCCCTCCGAACTCTGTTATGGAAAAATGAGTGGTATGATCCCCACCGTAAAAAGATTGGCCCATACTTCGAAAGAGTCCACTAATCGAAGCCTTCGTCAAATCTAGATTTTCAAAACCGTTTGCTTTGCAAAATTCATGGAAAGTCAATTGCTCGATGGGCCATTTTCTGGATTAAATCTGGATCGCCCAAGAAATTCTCTCCGATCGGCAAAAGCTCGGCGCATGGCTTTCGCCACCAAAATGGACGTAAGCAGTGGAGTAAATACCCCCCCCCCCCCCCCCCCCCCCCTCAATCTTAGAGATACAGCCACACTCCATCAAGATTCATCAATCTCGATCAAGGCAGCACCAACCCGAAACTTGTGGAGGAGGCCTGCGATGATCTGCATATCCTTTGGAAAGTGGAGTTTTCAATGGAAGCTCGTCTATCCTGCTCACTGAGCTTGCTAAATCTTCCTGGGTAATGATCCTCCATTGCTTTCCATGTAAAGAAATTCGATCTCAGCGGCTACTGGCTCCCTTTGTAAAAACCTCTCTGCCCTTGATCACGAATAGCTTCCAAAGTTTTGGCCAAGTGCGGGGCTGCCTTCCCAAAGTTCGCCTGGACGACCAACCTTCTCCAATTCAGCAATCCGGCGATAAGAAAATTTTTGGCATGATGTCATAGGAAGCATCCATTTTGGATCCGCTGAACTGCCCATTATAGAGGCCCATGACATGGGAAAACCATTTTTTTCGCCTGATCGATTGCAGGTTGCACCAGTTCCGCCCAAGGTAAAATTTTCCTATTTTGGTGGGCTTGATAGAGTCCTAGCTACTGGTCCCGGCAACACGCAGCACAGAAAGTAATGCCTTTGTGATTTGAATTGTCCTCTGATCTTTCCATTTTCATCAAAACATGGTGGGACTTTGCAGCCGAAGGTGCTTTTTCCCGAAAATCAAATGTAGTCGCGCTCTCCATTCAGATTTCTATAAATACAATGAATCCCCGCCGCCGCCGATGTTACCCAGCCTCTGGATGTGTTCACCGGCCAGCGATAGCGCCTGTCGCCAACTGTCGCATCGAATGGCATTTCCTCCTTTTTTCAAAATGGCTATTCCACCTCCGAGTTAAATAATGGCGGAAACTACCATTCCATTTTTTTGCCATAGGTCTGGGCTTGTAAGGTGTTAAAAGGCTCCGAATAAAAGTCCAACAGGACTAATGTCGGTGTAAAATTTGTCCTTTTTAAAAACATATTTGGAAGTAAAGATTTAGTCGATTTTATGGATTTTGGTGTGCAAAATCAACCCCTTTTTGAGACAAGCTTGACACACGGAAAGCATTTCTTGATATTTTCCAGGGAATTTCTTCTCGAAGATCATTTTGCTCTGGCTAGAATCTTTGGAAAGGTCATATAATTTAAAAATTTTCGAGAGCAAAATGGACGGTCAATTTGTGTGATTTTCCAGTCTCCTTGCGCAGCATGGCATAGCCGGCATGCTCCATCCAAAGACATAATTGTCCATGTGGAACATTGTTTTCTTTCACCGGTCAGAGAAGTATCAGCGAAAGCCCGGAAAGTGGCTTGAACGTCTTTACCAATTCCATTTATCAGGTAGCTAGTAGGGGCCCGTTCAATAAAAAAGTAGGTGCAAGATCCAGTAAAGTAAAAAATGAATCATTGATGCTTTCTTGATTTGCCACACCGGGCCCTGCAATGATTAGCGGCACAATTCATTCCCCTTCAGTCCGTGAAGCCTTTGTAATATTTGAAAGGGAGAAACTTCCTGCTCTGCCCATTTGCGGCCCATAAGCGATATAGAGTTTACTTTCCCAATAACACAATATTCATCCGAGTAATTCTCTCGAAGGAAAATGGGCCGTAATTCCTCGTTGTAGTAAAAATCTTCTGCGGCGGCTCCGTTTTCCGACATAAAGTACGATTAAGCGTAATTGTCCATATTCTCCGATTTTCTTTAAAATGATTGATCAATCGCCCTATGGTTGTAATCCAAGGTTGTCCACCATGCCAGCGTATAACTCCATCCTCCAGCTTACCTTTTTCTGCTCCCCGGAGAAAGGGATTCCCAGATTTGAATGTTGGGGTGGGAAGGCAGGTAAGACGCATTTTCTGGGATCATTCTGCTTTTTTCAAGCTTTCAAAACGCTTTTCTTTAAGGCCTCATAGCCCTTCATCATAGCGCCCTTCGTATTTTTTTCCATATTTCTCATCCACCTGAAGTTGGCCAGTGAGGAGACCGTATAACGCAGCCAAATCCGAAAAAATGGGCGATTTTCATTTTGGCTTTGCTGTATAGGAGATCAATTTATCTCGTGTACACATCCGTAAGAATATTTCCCTTCTTTCCACGTAGTTTTCAATACCGTCTCCAGTGTAGGGTGAAAATAGGGTTATTTTTCCATATTCCCCCTTTGAACTATAAAATGGTTGCCAGCTGCTTTCCAATAAAGGCAAAAAGAATGTTGGAATCCTTTGGTGATTGAGGGTTGTTTTCAGTTTTAAAGCCAGATGCCAATTTCCCTGCCATGAAGGTGGAGTAAACCTCTCCTTTTTGTAGTACTGCAGGAAAAGGTACAATTCTGTCTGTAAAGGTATCCTCATAACCCGTAGTAATCCCATTTAAGGCCCTGCACACCCCATTTCATGCAATAATGATTGTCATTTCCCGAAAGGAAACAATCGCCCGACTGTCCGCACAAAAAGGAGAGGAAATGAACCTACTAAATCGCTAATACCTCGTCTTGCCATTCCTGCTAGGTTTGGTGTAATCGATATCTCCACCGAAGCTTCCAAGTCCGCAAATAGCCAATGATCATCGGCGACGAATAAGGAGGATGTTGGGTTTTTTAGGAAGATCCGCAGTTTGGGGCGCAACGCAAAAAAATCAACGAAAAGACTAAAAATGGGAATCGGCAAAGCTTCAAATGAGTGCAAAAAGAGTTTGGTTGTAGAATTTAGACGAAAAATCTTGAAATATAATCTAATTTTTTGGGCAGGACATCAATCAGGTGGAAATATATGATCATAGCCATGCTAATTGCTCTACCCAGAAATTGTCCTTAAAAAAGTCAAAAGTCGAGGAAGAAGCCTACCCGATCGGAAATAGCCTAAAGTATTCTATTGAACTTCACCGTGCCTCATACTGACTGCTACTCCTAACTGACATGGCAAAAACATTTTTTGTGCATTTAAAGAATTTAGGAAAACGAAAAAACTTTTCCCCATTTTTTATCGTGCTCATGATCCATTTCGAAATGTTTCTTCAGGATATCCTCGCCAAAGTCATATCGCTTTTTCTTCTAAAAATGGCATGGATATGATTGCCATTATTCAATAAAGCCGACATTGTCATAACTCGATGATAAAAATCCGGTGTATGGATTAAATAATAATGAGCCGTTCTCGGTTCCGAGCCCATCCGATCAGAGCAATATTATATTTATTGTGTCTTTTGGAGTTCAATGGAGAAAGAGCAGGTAGGTTTCGGCTTTCAAAATGTGCTCTAGATTTGCCACCTACATATTCTTCGATGATTAGTGCAAGATTTTCTCTTGCTTTGAATCCAAATTCCGATGCCTTTGATCCCAATATTCAAGTCAACCGCCTCCTTCGGTTCCGGGAGCCTTCAAATATATCACCAGGCACCTTCCGGCCTCAAGAATAGCCTTACTTTCTGATCCCAGTAAGCAAATTTACTAGCGCAAAACCCGTAATCCTCCTCCTTGCTCACGGTCGATTCCCTGCATACTGAGTCACTTCCACTTCGCGCCGGATCGCTTCCATACCGAAAAGGCGGCGTCATGGAGTAGCTACTCCGCTACCGACAAGTTGAATAGATAGGTGATGCCCTTCAAAATTTTAATTCCCCAAATCTCATCTTCAGCTGGATTTCCCCCAGATGGCAAAAAAAGTAATTGTTCCATAAGTTCCCAATTCCCCAAGCCAACGACCATCTTAAATCGTGTTTTCATTGACCCTCGCCTCGCTCAAAAAACGCGATTTCAAAATCTCATGAAGGATAATCATCCCAATTGTAAATTTGCAAAGGTTTTTGAGGTAGCCCCTGTGAACCGAAAACATGGTTTGTCAGCAAGCGATGAAATTTTGATCTTTTACTTTTTCTCCGAAATCCTCCAAAACCGTAAAGCCGGGCTAGGGGCGAGGCCAAGCGGAAAATTCCGTGCCATTTGGTCCGCATAGAAGTCAGCCGAAGGTCAGCAATCGCTTTGGCTCTTTTGATCTTGGTTAAAAGTTCAATCAGATCAGGTTGATTTTTAAGAATCCTGAATGGATTGACTGTAGCCAATTGAAAATCAGAAAGTACAAAAACAATAATTGAAAGGATATTTTTCATAAGAAATGGTTGTATTGGTTTGTAAAAACAATATCTTAAAAAAGTATACTTGTCTACAGCCCATATTAATGTACTTAAATAATTTAAAGTCCTCTTGAAAATAATTCAATTTCTAGAAACAAGAAGTAAATAGAAATTCAAAAGTTAGCTTAGCAAAATAATTCAATCAATGAAAAACTACTCATACACCTATTTTATTAAACCTTTCTCCTCATTTGGACAGGATTTGATTCCTTCATCCTCGGAGACAATAAAAGTAACCCCAATTCTCCACGGGCATCGCTTGTACTCGAATTTCAAGCAAAACTATCTTAATGTCCGATCCTTATGGTGGGGCATCCTGTTTTTTAGAAAATGGTAGAAGAAAACCTGACTTAGTGTTGATCACAGATATCCCACGCGATCTCACACACAGAAAACAACTCGAAATGGATTAGATCTAAGTAATTGCGATCATAGTTGCCTGCCAAAGGCAGTTTGCGATTTGCTTCCAGCCGGGTCAGGAAAATTCCATTCAGTCCATGAATATGGCCAGACAGAAATTGAATTTCTGGAAAATGACTATTTCAGCGATTCCTATGTACAAACCTGCCTGAAACGGATATAGCAAGACACCCCAAAAGGAAGAGGGAATGGTTACATCCTCGAACTTGGAGGAAAGAAAAGTTTTAACTCGCTGTCCGCGGCAGGATACGAAGATATTCCCGAAAGTGCGTGCTTTAACTGGAATCGATGTTGCATTCGTCTGTAATGAAATCTCCGCATACACCAGGATGTAGATCAAGCTGCAGATGCAGTTCAAGCCTTTCAACCTGCCCATGTCCCTACACCGTAATCCACTTTAAGAGGTGGGAAGACGTTGGCTGATGTGGAAAAATTCAAATCAACAGTCAACTCCAAAGCACCCGGAGTAGAGGTTAGAAGCATAGAAATTGGTATCCTGGAATTAAAGACATCCAAAAATAAAAAAGGCAGTTTTCACTGCCTTTTTTTTCTGCTCTTTTGAAAATATAAATTCAAGTTCAAGACTAATTCCTTACCGTCTGCTTGAATGTTTCTATCCAAGTATTCAAAATGACTATTGTCAGCGCCACTTCGTACGCACTTTGCTTTCCGGTAAAGGCCCCAATTGTTTTACTGCCAAAATCCATCGCCCCGCATTTTCAATCTGGGCTACTTTTTCGGGGTTATTCTTTGGCAAGGTTTGTCGTTTCACACCGGATCATTTTTAAGGTTAAAAAGTAAAGTATCGTGGGCGCTCAAACAAGCTTTCATGCTCTGCTTCCAGCTAGCCACCAATAAGGGCGCTTGATCTTCCAATCGCCTTCTCGAAGCCTCGAATGAATCTGAAGAGCAGTAGTATAGAAAAAGTGTCCTCCTTCACGATTGCGCATTTTTCAAAAGAGAACTGCGACAGGTCCTTCCCTCTATTTCCCCCGATCGAAAGGGAATTTCCGCCCGACTAGCTTGCAAAATGTAGAAACCAATTGCCATTTGAAGTTGCCAGTCCCATACACTTGACCAGGCGCTATTTTCCCTTCACATCGCGACCGTAGGCAACTCGAACCCCACCTTGCGATAAGTATATTGCTTTGCCCTTCTCTGAGTTACCGGCCGAACCTCCATGATCTTTCCATCACCAGCCAAGGACCATTGTCCAGAGGAAAAGACGATCATGTGTTTTTCCAGTATTCCTTTTTCCTACCAAATTTCTTTAAAAATCTGACCCTACAACTCCAATCAAAATCTCCCTCGATCACATCAAAAACCTAATAATCCACGAGCAGATTTCCCTGAAAGTCTGGTGAAGCATAGAATCGGTACGTGGGGTTGATTGTGCGCGAGATAAGCAGAATGGTTGATTTGGATTCTGTTTTGATCGATAAATTCAAAGACTCCTCGGTAAACTTTTGTCGTGTAAGGTCTGATCGGGAATTGAATTCTCGACTTCATGTCCGCAGTAGAACTACAGAAGCCATGTCATTGGAATAAGGGAATCCCAAATATTGATCGAAGCCTTGATTAGTGGCAAAGGAATCGCTCCAGAATGTTCCAAGTGCCATTTGCCAACAGCAGCAGTTTGATAACCTCTTCCCTTTCAAGGAATTTCTGCAAACGTTGATTTCTTTCCGGGATCCATTCCGGTAAAGCTTTCTGGAAAAAATACTCGTCATTAATTTCCATCCGCTGAGGCATTCTACCCGTCAAAAGACCTGCTCGAGAAAGGACTACAAAGGTGAAGCCGGAAAAGAAAGGAGGTGAAATTTGATTCTTCATTTTGCGATTCGGTCAATATGGGAGGTCTTGATATCCGTGGGCCCCAAAAAGGCTCGCAATATAACCGTAGCCCAAATCATCTGTAAGGAATGTAACAATATTGGGATAGGTTGATGCCATTGCCTGCAGTGGGAAACCAAAGGGCCGGATCGACCGATCAAACGAAGTTCGGACTTGAGCATGCGCTTGATTTCTAGATAATTT
>Ga0163217_1045846_pt1 | contig 10901 bp, 11 predicted proteins | sample SynspAceP_FD_185933 | JGI IMG/M metagenome (GOLD analysis project Ga0163217, IMG submission 185933) | Saline lake microbial communities from Ace Lake in Antarctica - Synechococcus sp. Ace-P (PacBio error correction) | ecosystem: Environmental > Aquatic > Non-marine Saline and Alkaline > Saline ...
AAGAGAGACATATGTAATCAAGACAACAAGCTGGCCTGCTACCGACCCCTGGATCCCCCCAAAATGGTTCCCCCAAAAAAAGCTTTCCAAAGGCCCCCAAATTGGCCCGCCCCAAAAGGGGGTTTTTTTTTTTTTTTTTCCCCCAAAAGGGGGCCCCCAAATGGGCCCCCCCCCTTTTCGTTTTTCCTGCCTTTCAAAAAAAACGCCCAAAAATCTGGTTTTTTTCGTGCTCCGGGGGCCCCCCCCTTTCCCCGTGGGGGATGGCCCCTGGGGGGCCTTTGGTGCCTGGCCTGTCTGGTGGCGCGCGAAAATCCAACGGGTTTTTTTGGTTGGGATTGCCCCTGGGCGCGGGCCCTGTTTTTTCGCTGATCGGCAAAAATTTTTCGTTCTGGCCGATTTCGGCTAACGAGGCGAATCAGCCGAAGCGAACTCACCGGCCGCATCTGGACGCTGGGCACCGCGCCCCCTGGGTTTGGTGGGCAACGTGAAATCGTTGGGTTCCTGCCTGGCGGGCCTGGTGCTGGCGATCGCCATGTCCACCTCCGCCCTGGCCCTGCTTCGTGACGATCATCTCGCCATTCCTTCGGAAAATCCCAAAGCAACATCCAGAGCTTGGCCCTGGGATTTGCTCTGGCGCCGATCGGCCTGCAGGTGGTTCCCCGAGTGGCCACGCGTTCCCGCAGGGAGGGCTCTGAAGCGGCAGCGCAAAAGCACCGCCAGAGCCTCAATCGGCAAGCCCCAAAAAAGCGATCCAGCCAGGGGCTCGCGCAGGCTCGATCGTGGCCCCCCCCCATCCAGCAAAGGGCCGTGCCGCGCCCGCCAAGGGGCTGGCCGCTGCTGCGGTGCCGTTGGCTGACCCACGCCCACTGTCCAACTGCGGTGTCCGACCCGCAAGGGCCGGAGCGGCGATAGAGCGAGCCCAGCGAGAAACAAGAAAGCGGGCCCTGAAAACTTGCAACGTCACCGCGCCGCTTTCCCCACCATCCAGGCTGCCGGCCAACCGCTCGCTCGATCGCGCATGCGCAATCCAGGCGGCAGGGGCAGAAACCCAGGAAACGGGTGCTGCGCCAATCGAGGGGCGGGATCGTCCAGCTAGAGGGCTCAAAGTCAAGGCGCCAGTCCAGCGACTGGGGGCCGCCGGTTGGCGCTGGCCGCTAGCGGATCGCCGCCGATCGCCCGAGGCCCCGCCGCCGCTGGCGTTGTACGGAAAGCGGGATGCCACCGATCCGTCAGGGCGCAGCCCGCCCAGGGGTGGAGAGCTGCAAGGGAACTGGAACTCATCGTTGGCGCAGGGACTCCAGTTCTCCCTTGCTATTGCTCTCGGCGAGGGCGTCCATAGCCACCGATCAACGGCACCGTCGATGAACACCTTTGGGCAAACCGGCCCTCTCGCCCTCGGGCTCGATCACCAATGGGGGATGTCGAGGCTGCGCAACAGGCGAAGCGCGCCGCCAAGGAAAAGGGCAGCCCGGGGCGCACGGTGCGATGTGACCCGCGGCTCGCGGTTGAGCCTGAACGAAGGACGCGCCGGCAAGGTGCTCGGCCTGGTGACTTGGGCCATGGCCGGGGCGTCGGCAGGGACCGTCCGAGCAGGCCACCAGCAGCGGCCGCCCTTGGCACTGCCAGGCTGCCAGGCTCCAGTGGGCCGCCCCACACCTGGCACTCCGGTAATCGGAGAGGCCTCAGGTGCAAATGCACGCCTTGCGGGGCCACGGTGCCCTGCAGGTGATGATTTTCCAGCTCTCCCTGGAGCACGGTGGGAGCAGCTTTGCGGGCACTGAAAAGCAGCTGGGACAGTCCCACACCAACACGAGCACCGAAGCCGGAGGCTCCCGCTCCAGCGCCAGCTGCTCCACGAAACAGGCGCAGGTCGCTGCCGGGCAAGGAGATGGAGGGCACAGAACGCCTCGGCAGGGCTGGGACAGCAGGGGGCAAGGCACCGGGAGCGCCCGGCCTGCCTGCAAGCACGGGCCAGCCAGGATGCTGCAACTGGAAGCCCAGCCCATGCAGCCGCCGGTTCGACACCCGCCGGCCGGCGCGGCGTCAGCGGGCCGGGCGGCTCGGCCTCCCAGATCACCGGCTTGAGTCCGGCGCACGCAGGTCAGATCGATCAGGTCGCGCAACGCTGATCGGCGCGTCACCCACCAGGTGAACACCACCATCGAGGCCGGTCTCCAGCGCAAGGCCAGGGCCGCCACCCACGTCCATCGCGTGGAATCCAGCTGTGAGCCGGCGGCCGCCATTCCCCTGGCGCTGGCTGCCGCCAGCCGACCGGAAACGCTCCTGCCAGCTCCCGCCCGGGTCCAATAAGAGCGCCCCCAAACCGCCGATGGCGACGCGGCGGCCTGGGCTGCGCACTCAACAACACGGCTTCGGCATCGCGCAGGATTCTCGCCTATGGTCTGTCACGGGGCTGCAGCGGGGTGTCCCTCCTCCAGCAGGCCGCCGAGGAGCAGACGTACACGAGCAACGCTGGTGTACAGCACAGCTGGTTTGAGCTGGGGCAGCTCGCCACCACGTGCGGCCAGGGCCCTGCAATGCTGCGCAGAAAGGTGCCTCGTAGCCGTCGGTCATCCACCTGCCGCTCACCGCTGGGACGCCAGCAGAACACGGCGGCCTCACTCCCTGCAGGGCCTGCGTAGCCCGAATGGGGTCAGCGGCATCGAGCACCTGAAACCGAATCGGCCACGGGCGGCCAGCTCTTCGGCCCCGATCGGCGCTGGTGGTGGGTCACCCGCAGCCAGTGCCGGCCTTCTGCGGGTGCCAATGGCGGCCAGGGCCGTGCCCAACATAGCCACAGCAACGATCGTGATCCGCAACCGGGGTCATGCTGTGGGCGCAAGCTTAGGGGGCCATGACGTCCACGACGCCAGTGGGAGCTGAACCGGCTCAACTTCGAGGGCCCGCTTGGTGCGGGAACGAAGCCGCTGGTACGAACGCAACACGCCGGTGTGCTGGTTCTGATCACCCCACCGCGGTGATCGAGAGCACCTGCTACTCATCCGCTTTCCGACCCGACACCGGTCTGTGGGGGATGGCAGCGGCCTGCGCTTCGCTACGGACGGCCGCCCCCCGGCTGCCTTCTCTGCCCGCGCCACCTACAACTTTAGTGGCGGCCAGTGGCTGGCAATTCCGCGCCGCCGGCGGCAAAAATCAGCCTGATGGTGGACGAAAAGCAGCCCCGAATTCGGCCATAACTGAATCTGTTCTGCCCGGGCGCTACCGCTCGATGGCTGGTGCTGCTCTACGCGCCCGCTGGCACAGCCCCGCGCATGCGTGGTCCCTCTGGCGCCTGCAGAGCCTGGGGTGGTTCCCCTTCCGCTCCCTGGCGCCCGAACCGGACCCTCCCCGGCCCCTGCGGCAGCGACTGGCGGCCCTGCCTGGCGGAGGTGGAGCTGGCCCCGGGAGCCTTGGAGCGCCTGGAGCCCCGGCAACTGGCCCTCACCGACCCCCAGCCGCAGCCCTGCGCGACACCTTTCGCAGCCGTCAGTTCAGTGGCAAACGACCTTCGTGCGCCGGGCTTCCGCCGATGGGCTGGTTTTGTTCGCTGCGGAGACGTCTGCCCCGGCGAGGGCCTTTCCTTGCAGGTGGGCCCTGGCCGCCTTCGATGCGGGCAACTTTCAATCAGGTGAGCCCCACTACGGCAGTCCCAACAAGCACTTCACGCCTGGGAACCTGAGGCGATTTCACGAGTCCTGAGGCTCAGTTCCTGACGCGGCAACGGCCCAGGCGGATGCCCTTCGCGATCCGAAGGCCTCCTTTAGCGCAAACGGAACTCCCGCCCACCGCCACTGGGCCGCGGCACGGGTTGGATCAACCGGATCAGGCAGCCCGACTGGCCGCACTCTCCAACCCCCAGCACTTCCCGGGGTCCCGAGCACGTACGAAAGACCAGTCGGGATCGGTGGCGCATGTCTTTCGGCGACCGGCCGATTCGCTCCAGCACGGCGGCAGGTCTTCGTCGGCCTGAACCTCAATGGTGAAGTTCACCGCGACCAAGTCCTTTGATGAGGTTCTCGATGCGGCGATCTGGCCGTTGGGCAGGCTGGTGCTGGCCTCGAGGCCGCGCAGCTGGGTGTTGAACGATTCATGTTTCCACACGAAGCCATCGTGGGCGCGATGATTCAAAACCACATCGCCGATGGCATACGGTCGGTGAGGTCGATCACAGCCCCTGCAATGAAATCTCCAGCAGGTTGCGCAGCAGCAGGCCAGCCGCCACGGCCACCACCTCCCGCCAACACCGGTGAGCACCGAACGTGATGCCTCACGAGCAGCCAAGGGTGAGCACGATGGCCGATCGTGATGCACACCATCGTGCCGTGTTTCCTGAGCAATTTTGGTGTAGGTCACGCCCTGCAGGCATAGCGCCGGGAGCCGGGATTGCTGATGGTGGAGGCAATCCCCCAGTTGTTCACTGCGTGGTCAATCGCCAGCAGCAGCAACCACGCACCACGATCACCCCAGCCACATCAGCAGCCATCACCACTTCTGCATCAAGCAGCAGGGAGGCGTATGCGGAAGCTGGGAAAAAGATCGCGATCGCCCCGAGCCCGCCCGCCAACAGACTCAACTGCAGCAGACCGGTATTCCAGCAGTGCCATCTTCGAGCAGTTGCGGGCCTGGTCGCGCCAGCCCGCTACGGAGCGTGGGCGACCGAAAGGGTCTCGATCAGGCGGCTGGTGCCCTCGATCAGGCGGCCGGTGCCCTCGATCATTTGGCTGGGGGTGGCGGCTGGCGCGGCGGCCGAGGGCGCTGCAGCAGCTGCGCCGGGGCTGGGGTGACGCTCGGCGACCCCTCGTCGTCCCCTCCCGAACTGGGCGCGCCGTTCTGGCCTCCAAGGTTGCCGCTGAAAAGGCCTGCGCATCACTCCCGAGTGCCGATTTCGCGCAGGGCCTCGGCGTGTCCGCAAGCCCCGCAACGCGTGCCGCAGCGGCCCAGCGGAATGACGAGAGGGCCAGCTCTGGACGCAGAAGCACGATGCCGGCCCACCGCCGCCGCAGCACCAGGCGAAACCCGGCGGGAAGCGGCGGTTGAACTCCAGGCCCCAGAAAGTGGATTCGCTGATCACCTCTGGAGCACTGTTTCCAGCGCTCCGCCAGCTCCATCGTCGTGCTGCCGGCCCAAGCCATCGGGTTTTCGGTGGACCGTGAGCAGGGTCGCGGGACCCAGGCCCAGGTCAAGGAAGCGGCGGCAAAAGAACACCACCGGCCAGTTGTTGCGGAAGCCCCCGCCACGGTGGGCGGTGAAGGGATGCAAGGGCCTGGCGGTTTGAACAGTTCCAGACGTTCAGCTCCGGCGACAGCCAGCGTCGCGGTGCTCTCACGCACCGTCGCCGCGGCCTGCCGGCGCTCCGGCCGACAGGGCGGCGCTTCCCTCCGCTGGGCCTGGCGCATTGGCAAATACCCCCTCCACGCTGCGTTCCCACCGTTTTCGGCCCGCGTCCTGCGCTTGCCCGCGCGCGTCCTGATGCCGACATCGATTTCGCCGGGATCGATGGCCAGGACGATCCGGGTGCTGAGAACGTCGTGGGGGAACACCACGGTGCTCACCAGAACGGCGGCCGCCACGAGAAGGCCCTGCTCGCGATCCAGCCAGCCCTCTTCCGCTCCGCCAGCGTCCGTCGCCACCAGCTCCGACCCAGGTTCGTACTCGCGGCGGCGGGTTGCCCCAGCAGCGCTGAGGCCGACCCAGCAGCAGCGGCCGCCACAGACCGCCGCCAGCAGCGGCGGCGGCTTTGGCCCATTCAGCCCATGCCTTGCCCTCCCCTCAGTGGTTCCGTGGCAGCTGCCCAGCCCATCCAGCAGCTATTCAGCGTATCGGCAGGTTGAAGGAGCGCATCCGTTTTGAGTGGATCTAAGAACCCATCTCCGCCGACACGCCCATCTCAGCGAAAGCATCTGATCGGGCGGGACTTGCGGATCAAAGGGGAGACCTCTTCTTGTTGGGCTGAGCCCCCACTGCCCCAGCCGGCAGGCCGCTGGGGATGGAGGCGCCGCTGAGGCGCGGCCAGCCCCAGCACGGTGGCCCAGGGCCAGGACCAGGGCGCCGATCAGGGCTGTCGCAGCGAGATCTCAGGCATGGCACGGCTGGGGGCAAGTGGCCTTGACCTGAGCTGGAGCCTTCCAAGGCAGAGCGCATCAGGCCTGCTGCCGGTCTAGCTCGGAATTCGTTGCCAACCTGGGCCACCAATGCGCCACCGGCGACAACGGCTCACCGGGGACGTTCGCCTACGTGGCGGAGATCGCTGGCGGCGGGAGCAAGACCACTGGCTAAGGAGTAGGGAACCCCCCCACGAAGGGCGTCCCCTGCATCAGCGCGGTGCAGATTGGCGGCGGTGAACGCGAGCATGTCGTGAGAGCTTCGGGTGAGAAAGGCCTGGTGGGCTGTGATCAACCATTCGAAAGCGTGAGCATCCGCGCCAGCAGATCATCCTGCAACACCTTCCGGAAAGATATTCGAAAAACACCCTTCTTCCTCTCATAAACATCCAGCGGCCAACGCCACCAAGGCGTCCGGATTTTCAAGGCCCGATCAGGGCGCACGTGTCGATCAGGCACCCCGGCTGACATTCACCAGGATCACACCCGGCCTTCATGCAGTCCGATGGTTTCACGGCGGTGATGTGATGGGTTTCCGGCGAATAGGGGACATGCAGGGAGACAATCACTGAGGCTGGACAGGGTGAATCGGATTCCACATGGTGATGCCCTCGCGAATCGCCCAGGCCGCATCGGGTAGGGGTCGGTAAGGCGACAACCAACCATGACCGAACCGCGCAGGAATCCTGGCCACGATTCGCCGATTCTTGCCTGTTCCGCACATGCCGGCCGTCTTGCCATTGAGATCAAAGCCCACCAGGCCTGCAGGGAGTAAAATTGAGTTCCCGCAACCCGGTTTGAACGAGCGGTGCACATGGCGATTCAGGGTCAACGCAACGCCACGGCATGCCTCGGCCACGGCATTGGGTGAGTAGATGGCACGCGGTCAACGGCCATGCCAAGATCGCGCGCCGCTTCGATGTCCAGTTTGTTTGCATCGCCGGTGCAAGCGCAGGGCCACCAGCTCGAACGCCCTGGCTGGCCAAGATTCAAGAAAGCCTTTGTCAATCAACAGTCATTGACAAACAACACAAACAGCCCGCGCCATCGGCCGTAGCCGCTGTATCTGACACTCAGGCGAAATTCAGAAAGCGCAGAATCCAGAATCGGAGCCTGCAGCTGCTGGCAGGTGCAGCAGGTCGTAGGGCTTTGTGTCATAAGGACAGCCACAGAGCAACTGCGTCTTCGCCATGGGGAATGGCGTGCCATCAAAAGGGTCGTGTGAGGGAACTAGCCAGAGCATCCACGCTGTTCCAGCTCAGCCATCGCATCAGCGGGCGTTTCGGACCCCAACGAATCTACTTGAGGTCTGGATTCCGGTTGCGGGCGGTCGATCAGGCTCCTCTCAGGCGGATTTCAGCTCTGAGCGGCCAGAAGGCTTTGGCTCCTGGTGCAGCTGCGGTTTCGTGCTTGAGCCACCTCAAACTGGCGTGACAACGATTGGCCGACAGACTCGCCCAGGATGATGGCCTCAAACGCCTGGGCCTCAGTTCCCAGGCATGGCCAGAACCGGAGACCCGTGACGACAACAGTGCCAGCAGCAGTTCGAACAAACACTTCCCCGCGGAGTTTGCCCAACGGCCGACTATTCGCCTGCTGGAGTACTGCCATGCGGATCCTCAGCGAGTAGTGATGCCACGACACCGCCCGCCAGGTGTTCTCAGGCATTACGTGCCGGTGACACCACGCCGATTCAGCGCGGAGATCGTTGCCCACAGCCGAACCCTGTTCCATCGAGCTGGGCTGAGCGAGTGCGCTGGCCCGCAGGATCGCAGACCATTTCATCCGACTGTTTCCGGCGACAAATCAGCGTGGCGCAGGCCGATGCGACCCGTTGGCTGGCGACCGGGTTATGCCCTGTTCGATCTACGGGCAAAACGGGGAGTAACAACCCACAGTGCCCGTTTGTGAAACCGGCAACGGCTACGGCGATGGCCGGGCCATTTCCGTGTTCGAAGCGTCTTCGAGGGCAGGCGCTGGGAAAGAATGCAACTCAAAGGCGGTGCCCACGCCCTATTGCCGCGGCGGCTGATGGACGCGCCGTGCTGCGCTCCAGCGTGCGCGAGGTTTCTGGCTCAGGAGTTCATGCAACGCCCTTGGGGTTCCCACCTCACGCTCGCTGATGCTGGTGATTTCCGCGAGGCGAAACCGTGCGCAAGGCCCTGGTATTCCGCGAATTTCCCAGGTCGTTCGATCCCGACATCCTGGTGGAACAACCCGGCGGCGATCTGCACACGCGTGGCCCGTCGGTTTCGCGGGTGGGCCAACTGGAGCTGTTTCGCACCGTCGCGCCGCAGGCGAGGCCCTCCGGGTGCGTTGAACGAACTGCAGATGATCACGAGTCACCTTGATTGAGCGCAATTACACGGCAGGAAATTTGATCCGGGCCTGGAAGTTTCAGCGATCAGCTAGTGGAGCTTGGCGGATTGTTTCGCGCACGGCTCACTTCGCTGGTGGGCCAACTCTGGATGCGCGTGGTTATTGCAGGGGCAATTTCAACATGCCGGAACAACTGCGGCCGCAGGAGCTTACCCTCAGACACGCCCCTTCGGCTTTCTGCGAACTGTTCGAGCCCAGATTTCAGCCCTGGACCGGCGGCGGGCGAGCAATTTTTTGCATTCTTCAACCAACCGTGGCAGCCTGAAGCCAACTATCCAGTGTTCTGGGCCTCCATCCGACTGCTTGCTCGCTGGCAAACACCGAAGCCCTGGCGCTGGCTGGATTCAGATCCACGAGCTGGCTTTCGCTGAAGCGATGACCCGGATCGAGGCCATGTGGGCCAAAAAACTCGGACTGATGCCACTACGAGAACTCCCACGCTTGTGGAACGGTTTACTGGAGCTGCCTGGTTCTCTCCAAGGTTTGAACTGACAACGATCTTCTTTCGCAGGCTCTCTGAACATTCCCCGAGCAACTGCTCAGCCCCTGAAAGAGAGCTTCTAGCCTGCCCAGCTTGCAAGAGCAAACTCGAGGCGCAGTGAACAAACTGGCTGCAACCTGGCGGGAGCGCATCACAGAAGCGGCGAACAGCGCGTGACATCCCGAAGCGTATGGAAGCGCGTCACCCCAAGATCACCTGGCGCGAACGTGGGGGGGGGGGGGCCCTGAATCCGCGCCCGCCTATCAACAAGGCCGAGCAAGGGTGACCCAGCCTGATTCGAGGATTGCAGGAGGTTTCAAGCATCCCTATGACGAGCCATCGGCGGAACTTGGCGGCCATCTACGAACCGCTGAAGCCCAGAGAAATTCTTCAACGCGTGGCCGTGTCCCACTACAGCTGTTTCGTCGTGAGCCGATCCCACGTTGGCGACCCGTCTCAAGCCTCAAGCAAGCACCGGGCTCGCGGTCCGGCCCAGCGACCCCTCATAGCCGAGGCGGCGATCGAAGCTCACCAGCCGGGCCACCAGCGATGCATCCACATGGCTCTGGTAAGCAGGCCTGAGCGGAGTCTTGGCCAGAACGGATGCCGCGGGTGGCGGATCAGCTCCGCCACCAGAGGGGCACCCCGGCCCGGCGGCCCTCGGGCTGTTGGGATAGCGCGGCGGCCGAGGAATGCGCAGGACAGCGTCTTTTGTGAACAGGCAGGTGGCCCAATCCTTTGCCACCTTTCGTGTGCACACATCAAGTTAGAGCAGCCGCACCAGACGCCAGCTTCGTCGCGCAGGATTTTGCTCACAGCACTGCAAGTCCAGCATGCATATCCATCGCGACTGCAGAATAGCGGAGATACCTGTGTCTCAGGCAGCCTCGTGGACCGATCCATGTGCGAGCAGGGGCAGGGCCGTTGGCGATGGGTCGACCTCCGGTTTATTCGGAGTGGAGCTGACGCTGGCGCCACACCAAGGGTCGGCGAGCCAGCCGCAACTGATCAACGGCTCCCAGGCCTGGAGCGCTTTTGCCGAAGCCAGCACCCCGGCCTGCCGCGCGCAAGCTCTGGGCTCTCCATGAAACTGCCTTGCCGGGGAGATTCGACCATCACACGGCCACTACGGGCAATGACTTGGCAAGAGATCCAGGACACGCTCATGGATGCAGTCGGTCACCTGTTTGCCGATCCAGCGTTTGAGGCCACAAGCAAAGACTACGGCTTCGGCGGATTCGATGAAAGCGGCCACTTCAATGGCTGTTGAGTATCAACATCAACTTCCATCGGCTTGCAATGGCCGATCGCTGTTACCATCACAAAATGAGATTGGTTTTTGATTAAGGGAAAAAGCCAAGAAACTGCAGCCTTTCGTATGAGGAGTGGGATGAGATCCACACCTGAAAAAGCTGGGCGGAGCTGGGAGATTGATCTTCCAGCAAGCCAATGTCCGTAATCCGGGTGAAACCATCGCGTGTTGGCGATCAATCGGCGGTGCAGCTCAAGTACTCCCCGAGGGCTAAAAGTGGCATAGCGGGTTGAAGGCCGCGGAGTGATATAAAAAGAGTTCGCTGGAGGGATGCGACGCTGAGTGTGGCCAGACGACGGTTAATAAGAGCTCCTCGTTTTTTGCCCGCAGTTCGATGCGGCTGCTTCGAAGTCTGCGGAGGGTCGGTGGCATCAGGAGTGCGGGGGGGCCGTGGGCGGGACAAGCGGCGGAGACCAACCTCCTTGGGTACTTTGAGCAGTGGCTGGGGGCCCGGACTAAGCGTCGTCCAGGGCGCGGGGACTGGTTCTTTCGTTTGAGCTCCATGGCGGGAGAGCCATGGAAGTCCTTCCGGAATCCCAAGGACAGAGAGAGGTCGAAAAGTTGGGCGAGGCGCCCTCAAACGCCAGTACCGGCCAGCTCCGGGATAGAAAAATTAATAACAAGCCAC
>Ga0163217_1002877_pt1 | contig 10900 bp, 5 predicted proteins | sample SynspAceP_FD_185933 | JGI IMG/M metagenome (GOLD analysis project Ga0163217, IMG submission 185933) | Saline lake microbial communities from Ace Lake in Antarctica - Synechococcus sp. Ace-P (PacBio error correction) | ecosystem: Environmental > Aquatic > Non-marine Saline and Alkaline > Saline ...
TCAGAAGGATGCGCAGCATGGCACGAACTTCATCCCTTCCATGGTATTTTAAAAAATTAATGGACCCTACTAAGACCTTCTAAGTTTTGCAGCTTTAAACCGTGCCTGTCGTGTTCCTTGTAAGTAAAGCTCCCAAAGGTTCAATTGTTTTGCGTTTTAAATAAATTTTTGTTTCCAAAAGAAAGTAAGTATAAAGAGTGTTTTTTAGACTGGATTCTTCAGTACGTGTCCTGGCTTATCTGTTTTTCAATTTTTTGAGAAACCATATCCCAGTAATGCGTTGTTTACTGGCAAAAATGGTACAATTCTAAATGAAAAGATTCTGGTTCCAAAGGCCTCCCTTGTGCACCTAACAATTTTTTGTAATTCAAGATCTATTTCTTTTAGTTCTTTAAATTTGTTTTTGTATTTAATTTTTTTATGGTTGTTGTGATGTGTTTATGACTAATTTTATTAAATATTCAAAGATGGGCCATATCCTGCAGATACCCTAAATGTTTTTTAATATATGATTCTGGCCTACACTGGCCTCATCCAAATTCTTAATAAAATAGATCATATCATGGTCTCGTAATTCGTCTACTTCATCAGACAAGTTTACCAAACACCTTTTTTTTCTTTTTCAGAAGCTCAAATCTTGCTGTAGCAAGGCCGTCGATGATATTTGTATAGATTTTTATTACTTCTTTTGCAACGTTGGAAATATTGTCTGCACTTTTCCGATGCACCCCTTGGATAGAAAGCTGCTTTCGGCCTTTGTAGACTATCCTCAGCTTGTTACTGCGACTTTGATTTTTTGTTGTGTGAAATGTAGTTCTTGCCAAGTAGAGAACCCGCAAGCAATAATCAGAGAAGATGGCCACCATGGCGGAAACAATGATATTGATAAGTGAAACCAATTACCACCGACAGCAGACAAACAAAGGCGATAGAATGGCTGTAAAGAAACAACCACCATTAACATTTCAATAAACCCCTGCAAAACCGGTAAACGGGCAACTTTCCGCTCCCAAGGCCCTATCGCCTAAAGATCGAACCCATTGCCACCATAAATGTAACATAAGTGGTAGATAGCGGCAATTCTATATCGATCTGTTGGCCTTATGGAAATATTTGTATCTCTCTGTCTACACATAAAGATTTACTCAGAAGCCCTCTTACGATTTAATATGCTCAGGCATATTTCTAAATACAGTGTTTGTAATCCTTCTGAAGAAGGTGGTTGAGTGAGGGACGTGCTCTTTTTTAGAATAGTTTGGGAATCTATCTTGGTTCCTGTAAAGACCGATTTCTGGTACACAAGAGCGGGATGTAAACAAAAGACGAGCCCATCAGGTTGATCTCTACAGATTCCTCGAGAAAGAAAATTGCTGCACAAGCGTTTCGCTTTGATTCACCTTCCCTGGACAGGTTTTATTTTCTGATTTGGGCAGTAATCGCATAACGTCGCTTTTTTTGGGAAACCATAAGGCTAGAACTATAACCATTCCCCGCACGAATCAACAAAATACGGTTGCGCCGTAGGACGCTTCTCATCTGCGCACACCATGTCCATGATTTACAATATTGGCCTGGGATACCGCTGGCCTTCCAGAGGAGGTCAAAGGACTGCCATGGCGAGCATATTGAGTGCAGCAACCTATAATGAAAATTTAACAGAGAGATGTTCACCTGCAAAAGCACAGTGGCCAAGGCAAATGTTCCACACAACAATGATATCATTTCAGTAAAACGATCAGTATTTTCAAAACTAACTCGAAGTAAGGTAAAGATCGCTAAAGTGTCCAAAGAAAAGACTTCCAATAACCTAATGGTGCTGGTGTTGTATATTTTTATAATAATATATCCCAAAGACATCAGCACCTTACGAAGAGGTGGCCCGCATTATATTGTAAAGCTAAGTAGACGATATGAAGATCAAGCGTGGAATTGGCGGGGTCAAAAGCGCCGTACTCTTGCTCAATTCCGAAGACGGCTATAAAATTTTGTGTCTATGTTTTTTCTCAAGTAGTCAAAAGAAAGCACGTATACGGGGATAGCGAATATTGGTTATACAAGGAGTCCAAGTATGGAAAAGGCTATAACGCACCGAAGGAACAGTCATGTTCCCATTAAATATTTCAGTGGCCTTAGAAGTGTTTAATACTTATTGATTATATATCAATATAATCACCCTCCCCACTTTGGAGGCTAATTTTAAATAAATGACATGGCAAACTGATGTCGCCACAGTAGTTCAAATACAATGGATACTGTAGTAGAAAGTGGGCACTCCGCCTACGCTGTTAATATGAAAAAATCCAATAACAAGATGTTCGGTTATCAAGACAGCTGCACGGAATACATTAATGTCTTCCATCGTGCAATCATGAATTCACCGGGATGAAAGATTCCTTTCGGCTACCCTCCATGCATACGCTGGAAAAAATGCACCTATGGTCACGATTTCAACTGGCTTGACAGATCAGATTCGGTCCCTAAACCACGAATATGCGCTTTGGAGAAGCAAAATAGTATGCGCGAAGTTTAAGAACTGTACCGGCGTGTTACTAAGATGTCCCAACCAACCACAATCATGCACTATTGCCAGGAAGGCACGCGGCAATTAATCATCTAATAGCCATAATATAAATTTGTCCATTTAAACTCCTTTTAAAAAATAGTTTGCAGAACTATATCTAAAAAAGTCGATCTAGGTCTATATCGTAAGTTACTTAAGGATACTTTTAGGCTAAAAATGATACACTCACAGAATTGTAAAAGTGCCTAAATACATTAATGTTCCACCAGAGCCATTCATACCAGATAGATAGCTATTCGACCCCATTTAATCACTAGCATACAAGAATTATTTAAGTCCTAGAGGTGCTTCGGGTTTCCTGGATTAGGGATACCCGTAATATTTTTTATCTCATCTACTGTTTGTGGTAATCTACCCATGAATTTCCCGCAATTTATCGCATGCGAAAGCAGGATATTCCTGGATTCGTAGATAGTTAATCCATGGCCTTTTGGACACAAGACCCAGATGGTACCAACGAACCGTCGCATATTTGCTGCAGGGTTTTCAGTTATCCTATGTGCATAATTCTGCCATATTGAAGGAGATCGTTGTATTGAAAAACATGGCGCATCACAGGAATAATGTTTGATATGGTTGGTGAAAAGCGAGAACTCCTTGCTAACCATAATAAGTCCCTTGATTACCTCTGTTTTTAGCCAGCGTTTATGAGATTAAATGTGCCTTGTTTAGCGGCCTACGCGTATTTTGCGATGTTATCATTTTTTAGATCCACGCACCATAACTGGTGATTCGCCATTCTTCTTGCATTCAACACTCAAAAGGCAAGTATTTCCCAGACGTCGTGTCTGTGCCTGCTTCCTCCTACAGTTCCTGTGGTTACATTTCTTCTTCCCTTGTGAAATGGCGTTATTTCCCGCGCATCTCAAAAAGTATGATAAGCGCGTTAGGTAGGATGACCTCCAGTCAGTTGTAATCCCCTAGTTACTCACGATCACTAGGAGTTAACGGCGGTTTGGATATTAACCTTGAAGCGAGAGATGTGCGCCTAAACAGCCAATTTGTAGGTTACCGTGAAGACAATAAAAACCGTCCAATACCTGCCGGGCCGAGTTTGGTTTGCCCACCCAAAGTCAAGTTTTGAATAAAACTTACCGATCAATAGCGAAACGGCAATTCCGTACTTATATCGGGGTGGGAGCCGTTCCCAATGGGGTATAGAAATTGAGAACGCCCACCTGAAAGATGGTCCTCTGTGAGGAACAGTGCGTGCCGAAGTTCTATTTATAGTAGCGTAGGCTAGAGCGAAATATACAAATCCATCAAATTTTAACCTTGCCCTTCTAATAAGGCGCATGACAATTGAGGGCTGGTAGTTGCTGGGGTATAGATTTTCAGTCCAAGACGTGTACTCAAAATTGCATTTCTAGCAGCAATCATGGCACTCCCGCTAAACGTATCTAGTCCTTACCCATTAAATTAAAAAGTCCCCTTGCAATCCCTCGAAATTGGTTCCTGAGTAAAGGAGGTAAATGGAGGCACAATAATCTAGGCAAAGGCTCAAACATTTGATGTTTGCATGATTACTTCAGTTTTTTGTCGCACGCTCGATGGTAAAGCACAGCCAATACAAGTGTTATTATGTTAACTTGAAACAATATTCTGATTAAATAAGAAGCCTCACCGTGGCCAGAGGTGCTTCACAAGCATTTCAAATTCCCTAAGTATCTGATCGAGCGAATAACCCAATAGTTTATAAAATGAAACGCAAATAGTCACACACCTGAACTGCTAAGCATACCGGAATAGTATAGTGGCCACCTCATTGCTACTCTTAAGTTTAATTTATTGTTTAAAAATGACCCCACTATGATTATTTTGGGTTACCACGCTAATCGTGGCGTACAGGCTTTTATTATGTGTTGAATTGCTAAAAATGTATCTTTGCGGCAACACTAAATTACGAATGTTATGAATAGGAACCACAGCTACTAATCATATGAAACGTTTGGTGATACCCCATAAAGAATAAGAAAGAACAGGATGAAACTCGATTGGGTTTTGAGGTGGATTACGATAGGGGTTATATTTTCTACCGCCTTTAGGAGTTTACCAGGATAAGACCCAGGTAATTCCGCTGTTCCAAAACCGAATTTTGTCCATACCCGCCTAACACAACGGTATCGATGAACGTGTCTACGATATTGGACAGGTTTTCGGTGGTGGGAGAGCCTTGGGTAGGATTGCTGGAAGAAATTTTTGGGAGAATCCATCCCCTAATTGGTGAAGCACCACTACGGATTAGAGTTTTTAATCGAGACTTTCGGCGCTTACGTAGCTGCTGCACGCATTGGCCATTCATGATATTGGTTGCGGGAAAACCACCTTAGGACATAGGTGCGTGAAAAAAGTCGATTCGGGGAATATTTTTAAAAACGGGAAGGGCCAACAATTTTAAGGACCCCTATCCCAAAAGGAATATCAGGATATTATAGAATCTTCGAAGGAAGGCCAATTGGTTACAGGTTATTAACTGAGACCCGCCACAAGGGAGGGTAGATCGGCCGATTAGCAGCAGTTTGCGCCTGAGCTAATGGCAACTTTGGGTGTTTTATGAAAATTCCAAGAACCCTTACCCAAGAAATACCAACCAACACATATTGGCGGATATAGAAATTTGGGTTTTTTTCAGCAGACGTTTTGACACCTATTCAAGGGAGGTGGCCGTTGACTGGGATTGGAACCAAGGGCACATCGAAGGGATGTAGGTTTTTGCAGAACACCCACTTACCTTCCTTAGTGGAAGCAGCGGAATGATCTTTGTTATATCAGTCTTATGATCGTTTTGGAGATGTGAATAAACTATGAGGGCTATTTCGAAGGAACTTGATGCCTGGGAATATTTGATTAAGTTGGTTAAGGACAGTATCATAATAAAAAAGTAAATAATGAATTTGATCTTATGGAAGATCGTCTGAGCATTAAGGCATTGGCAATCATACATTCAATTCGGATGCTATTGTATTTTTTATTGGAAAACGAGAAGCCATTCTAAAAGGGGAAGTTTTTTCGGTTTCCTTATGGGAAGTAAGTCAAGGCCAAATTGAAGATAATTATTAAATTAAGTGTACAGAAATCTACCAGTCTCAAGAGGTTATTGAAAGAATTGCCGGTTAATAAGATCATCTCAGATATTTTGGATGTATAATACACGGCTTTTGATTAGGAAAAGGAAGGAAACAGTTTCCAATTATCGATCGGATAATGATTCTACCTTGCCGGGAGCCTAATCGGGAAATCAGATCCACAATACTCAATTTATTGAATACCTGTTGTTATTTTGCCAGTTTGTCGGATAGCGCTTGCGGTACATATTCATAATAAGATTTATGGGAAAACATGCTTTTAGAAATCATATACAAACCAACACCTAGTTAATTGTTTAAATTGAACTTTGCGTTTACCAGGGGTTGTAATGGTGCCATCCTGCAGCCTTTAACCTCGTCGAATATAATATCGTGGCAATAGGACATGGGTGCCTATGGAGGCCTTCACGTATTTTGTTTACCGTTAAGTTCCAAGTTTAATTCCCAGGTCCACATCAATATTTTCGAAATTCTTTACGTGTCCGAGTATAACTTAGCCGATGGGGGTTCAATTTTTACAATTTTCATAACCATGGTTCCAACTGTTTAGAGACCAAAACCCAAATTCGAGAATAAACGTTTCGCCTCCTTGATGTATGTCTTTCCCAGTCAGTATGCCACCAGTGCCCTTTGAAACTCAAAAGCTCCCAGCATTTCCAAGGTCTGGTCCAGGGACAAAGTAGCTTTAAAGTAGTGGTGCTAAACGCAGGTTTGAATTATTCTTACTATCCAGGTATAGCACACTTGAGGGTACACGACACCTAACAAAGGAATACGCGGGAGCCATAAATCTGGAAATTGGTTTATCCCTATTGGGATATTGTACCATTGGAAACTTTGTTCTAAATTCGCTGCGCTAGCGGAACTAATACCATTACTAATGGGCCCTTCTAAAGCGGCGGAAAGTGGAACACAAACGATGTGCATCAATCGGAACTTTCCTTAATTGCGAACCCTTCGCTGGGATTAAGGCCATATCGGATATCTAAAATGGTTTATTTTAATTGAACGTATACGAAATTTATAATTTCGTCGACACACTTTCGCGCTAGGCCAAACCGGAGACTGGAAATTTTTCCCCTGCATTCCAGTTTACAAAGCTACCTCGCTAAATAATCAATTTTATTTTCTTTTTCCCAAAAGAAGGTATCTAAAACGCCCCTGTAATTTTTCTTCCAGGGGTTTAGTACGATTAAAGGAAACCTACTGGATTGGTTAGGTCTCGCACCACGGAGGGATATATTTTATTTTATCCATGCAAAGGTCCTCTAATAACAATGGTGTCTATACGCATAGAGTCGACCGCATAGAATCGACTCTGATTATTGTAGAATCGGGAACTTGTTGGATGCCGCGGAATAGTCGTCTTTGCTGGTCAAATAAAAATTATAATATTTCAAAACAGAAGGACAATAATGAAAATTTTACCAACATGCTAAATTTAAGAATTCACAAGAGGTGGTGTCTTAATAATAAGTTCCCTTAAGGTCAAATACACCTCGATATTTTTGCTTCTTATTTTTTGGAGCTCTTCCACTGTTCCCGATTGACTCTCTATCACAAAAACATCTTCAATACCCAAAAATCTTATGGGAACAAAACTAATGGATCTCATTGCAATAATATCCAAAATTGCGTTCAAATCCTCCTACTTTTAGAATGCCACTCCTCTAATAGGTGAATGACCTGGCTCAAATAAAGCTTGAAATATGTTGCGCAAACATAACAGCAGTGGGTCCAAAGGTTTCCACACAAACGATGCTGTAATTGACCAGGGCCGTAGAAGGGGTTTGTTGCTCCCTCTAATGCCTTTCAAACAAACTGCGGCTGACACAGATCATCCATATATGGGCCGAATCACGACAAGTAACCCATGCATTTTTTCCGTCTCCTATTTTGTTAAATTCTTGCCCGGATATTCCTATGGTATTCTTATTAGAAATCTTTTAGTTTCCGCAATCAGTATTATCCTCTCCTCTTAGTATACTCTTATGGCTATAGGTTGTCCCCTATTTCTAGTTAGCTGTGAACATTATATCCTCAACTCCAATTTCAGTTTCATCGAGCGTGCAAAAATAATAAGATAGGATCACATCGCAACAAATAGAGCATAATTTCATAGATTCCATGATGCGTTGCCCCCGTCCCTGACCACAATACCTGCTCGATCCAACAAATATAACTGGGAGATTCTGTATGGAACATCGTAGATGATCTGGTCGGTAGGCTATCGTTGTGAAATAAAGTGCGGAGTAGATATTCCAAAAACGGAATTGCTCCTTCGCAGCCACATACCCCGGCCTTGTCACCCTGAGCATGCCTGTACCCGCGATACAACATCAACGGCCCTTTCGGTAGTTGTTCCCAATCAAGAGTATAATTCTTAAGGAACTACCAGTAGGACCACTATGCAGAGTTTACCTACTATATTTTTATTTTTCTTTTTGGCAATTCGAGCGAGCGTATGCCCAGACATACATCCATTGATAACTTTGGGGTTGTCTCTTCAGAGGATTTGGGTAAAGGTCCACCCGTTTCCCCTTATGAATTTTCCCTGTAGCGCGTGAGTTGTCTCATACTACTTGATTTTCCTCGGTCTTTCTTGAGACTTCCTTTGTGTAATGATGTTGAAGTATTTTAGGTCCTTCCACAGATTGTAGTCCTATTCGAATTCCATTATTAGGCGCGCTCAAGTCATGACTGTCCCCATGGCACCGGAATACATTGAATTTTGACATGCGATAATATGTTTTTCATCTTTGCAGTTTTCCCCTTTTCTAAACGCAATTATGATAAGAGCTCTCCTTTTTAAGGCTACGGATTGGGGTCAGATCCTATGTGCAAGCATTGGTCACTTGAGAAACTTATAAGAAACGTGTGTGCAATTCCCGTGGAATGAGCTTCGGCGTGGTTGAGTGCTTCGAAGGCCATCTCCAACTGCAAATGTGAAGTCATCGCGCAATGGACGACACAATAATGTTGTCTGATTTCTTCGCTCATTCTCAGTTGACGCAGGCCTATGGCCCTCTCCTAATCGCGAAATGGAAAGTGGAGCTATGCCCGGTTCCAAAATCGTCTAGGGGCTTTCAGAGCGCTTGGGAAATCCGCTTTATACCTCCTAATTGTCTTGTTGTATTAAAATATTTCTTCCGTCCGGTAATACTTTTGTGTCCATAGGCCTGATGTCCACATCCAATTAGTTTGTCGATAGGGGTGTTAAACACATAGTGTAGGGCAATAGTTTAGCTCCACTACACCCAGACTAGCCCCTAAGTGGCCCTTCTTTAGTGGCTACAAATGTCTAGTCGAACTGCGCCTCCTATAATTCTTGGGGCGCCCGAATTTTTTATTCAATCGAGCAATTTTTCCTAAGTGGTCGTAAGGAAACCTTAGGGTGCATTAATATGCTTGTAGAATTCGTGAGGAACAATACGTATGCAGAAATTGTTACGCAAAAACTAAGTATTTAAAAGTCTGCGAATTGAGTATTTAGGGGATGACTTAGTGCAGTATTTTTTGGAGATAGTTTAAAGCACAACGGCTACTCAATAGTTTGTTCTGAGACTCTACGGCCCCCAAATATTGTCTTCTGATCGTTGGTGACTACTAAGTGATATTATGGATTAAAACCTTTGCGACGACACCTATTTTATAAAATTGTCAAATAATATAAATAAAAAGATAAAAACATAAAAAAAAAAAAAAATAAAAATTAGAACGGAAACAACAATAAAAACCAATGGATAAAATCACAGGTGTACACACACATCAAAAAGGCGTAATAAAAATCATTAGGTCGTATGTAAATTTAATCAATCAAACTAGTAAAAATTAAAAATTAATATTAAACAAAAATAAAAAAAAATATAAAAAAAAAAAAAAGAATAATTATTTAATAAAAGATGAAATGAATAAAAAAAAAAAAATAAAGAAAAATTAAATAAAAATAAAAAAGTATGGTGGCATTAATATTTCAAATTATATTTATTATAGTCGTTATAAGCGGCATAGGTATAATATGTAGCGCAGAAACAACCTGGGCAAAAAAGTTATAATTAATCAACAACCGGAAACAGCCACAAACAGAGAAACCTTACCCTATTATTCAACAGCATATATTGCTATTTAACATAGATGTCTGAGAACCAATCTTTTTGGACCACTTATAAAATCGTTATAATTCCTTGGTGATGGGTTGGAATTATAACTAATAATGGTAAAACTATCTTTGACGGAGATGCAGAGACTGCTATTAGAAAATAGGTACCTGGTGCGCGTTTAATAGGCTTGTTGAGAATAAAGAACTCGATTGCTCCGGGCAGCAACATATTTAACCAGAAGCAGCTTGACGGATCGTTCTAACCGCACATTGCCGACCATGTCACAAGAGCCATAATCTTACCCGACATTATTAACTTTATATAATATTTCTTTCTAGGTTGGATAATTAGGCTTCATTAATTGTAGCCTCTATATTATGTAATCCCTGTGGAACCATGTCAATAACTGATCGCTAGTCAGGAGTCTTATATGACAGTAGTCACAAGATTTCGAACGATTCCGCGTTATTCGGCAAAGCGCGGAATGGGCTTTGTTGGATATAGGGAAACAAAATACATCCAATTAATCACATGTCGGGGATAGTCGAGTATTACTGCGTAAAGGAAGCATACAAATACTAAAGATAAGAGACGTATCTTTATGTGCAAATAATGCGTAAATTTAAAATTTATCTAAGGATTTTTGATTATGGATACCATTTAACGTCCTGCGATACCTTTTATGAGAATATATTGAGGTCTATTCTCATCTTAATCAATACTTATGTGGTTATAGTTATGTTAGGTCTTTACTGTTTAATACCATAATCACTCTTATAGTGTCTAAGTGGAGCAATGAGTTTGTTAATATGGTTGTACCAAAGTCGAGTAAATTATCACATGGAGATGAGGATTTATATGACTGGTGGAACTTGAAACGTAATTAACGTAGATTGGTGGGATATTAGATAGGCGGTCGATGCCATAGATTTGTGGCCTAAGGAGACTCGCTATTGAGTTTCGATCGCTAGCGACACTCTGAGTACGTAGTCAAATAGATCATCCGTTATTGCGCAGATTCAAGTATTTTATATGGTGAGTCGGATGATGGATAGACTACAACCAACTCTCTTCTAAGAGACGAAAGATTCAAGAGAGTGTATTTGCTGGTAATTCGACAAGGCGAATTAGCC
>Ga0163217_1029257_pt1 | contig 10899 bp, 16 predicted proteins | sample SynspAceP_FD_185933 | JGI IMG/M metagenome (GOLD analysis project Ga0163217, IMG submission 185933) | Saline lake microbial communities from Ace Lake in Antarctica - Synechococcus sp. Ace-P (PacBio error correction) | ecosystem: Environmental > Aquatic > Non-marine Saline and Alkaline > Saline ...
CTCCGAACCTACCGGCACCACTGCATACCGTTTGGCGCCCAAGTCCTGTGCCGCAACAAGCGACCCTTGCCCGCATGCTCTTGTTCCGTACCGAGGGGTTTCCGCCTGATTGTGTTGCCGCGGCTAAATATCGGCGGCATCGCAAGGAACTTTCCGAAACATTGATCAAGAACACTGCTGCCGCTGATCCAAAGCACACGCGTCCCGCTCGGGAGTCATGGAAATGGGTCCCATCCCGTTGGAACCTCCCGGCGGGAGCTATGAAGGAACGACCCAGCGCCTCGAGCGGCGGACATGATACTGTTAACTGATCGCTTTCATTCCTGGGCCCGCATACATCCGTGGAGAGCCATGCCCGGACTTTTCGCGCAGCACCGATGCCATGCTTCGTTGACAAGCATTACTGAACAGAACACCGATCTTTGCGCGAACGTGCGGTACTCCAGCTATCCAAACGAACACCTCACCCTCTGCCCTGCGCTTTACAGGCCGCGTTGGGTCGGTCAGGCCTTAACGGCGAAGGCGCGCCCTGTTGTGCTGACAGCAGAAGCCCAGCGGCAGAGTGTGGTTTGCGCCAGCGGAATCTGCCGCAAGCCCTCGCGCGCCGTGCTATTTAGAGGGACTTATCTTGACAATTGTCAGAGACCCTCCCAGCGCTTGGAAGATGAGCGCAATTAAATGCAACCGCCTATTTTGCGAGCAAGAAACCTATGCCAAGCCAAAGGTCTACGGCGATCTAGAGAAATGTGTTGCAGCAAGGTCAGTCCGCGCACACACTCAGAGACCCTAGAACGCACTTTGCAGTCTATCTGCTGCCACGCCCCGCAAATTTCATGAGCATGACGTCCTTTGGTTGCTGTCCGAAGCATGGCCTCGTTTAGGCAGCGAGAGCACGCAGTGGGTCGAACTGGCTCGATCCGGCAGACTGCGGCCATCTATGGCTTGTGTTCGAGCACCCACCCAGAACGGCACCCTCACGCCCCTCCGGCAGGTAAGTAATGCGTGATCATCGCCTCAAGCGTCAGCAAGGTTTCTCGCTTTTCCGGATTGGCCGTGTTTGATGGCCGCCAGCGGCTCCAGTAGGTATCTTTCCCAATCGACCTGCCGCGATAATGGCAAAACACTGCCTAGAACCGTCCCGGCGCCGCACTGCAACCACAGATGCCGAAGATCCTCCCAAGCGAGAAGTCTGCGCATCTCCGACAATGGAGGCCAATTCGCTTGCAAAGCGTTGACGCGGTTTGATCATGAAACGCACCTACGAATTCGCCAAGACTTTACCCACCAGACAGCCAACAAACATAGGACGTCCATATTGCAGCGGGTAGCTGTCCAATAGAGCGGAACCGCGCCAACGAGACCGCATCGAAACCCACGGGTTTGCTTTATTCGTCGCGAATGACAAAGACATTCAGATTCGCTGATACCGGCTGATGTCACGCCGTCTTCGACATGCTCGCTGGCGGTCCAGCGCGTTTTATGCATCATAGTCCTAAATTGCGGACACCCCAACTTCACTCTTAATCGTCTGCGAGCTCTAGCAGCGCGGATCCTAGCGCCCATTCTGCAACGTTTTTCAGATCCGCTCGGTCGCGCGGATCGTGCGATGAATGCCCCTGGTTTATGGAATCAACTCGAACCGCGGGATGCGGGTTCTTCCCAACACCCTCGACCAAGGCCTGCGTTCCAGTCGTCGGAGTGGTTTGGTCGACGCCATGATTAATCCCAGTCGGTGAAAGGTCTTGCGCCTTGCACCGATGCATATGCCCTGAGCCAGATCAGTATGCGCCGTTCTATAGCTCGGCATCACGATATGGACACCGTGGACGTCACTGACGCCGGCGGTCATGATCCGCGCCCAAAGTGGGCGTTTCGCAGAACCGCGTAACAGCTTGTGAGTTCTATCTACTAGGTGCACGTCTCTACCGATCCGCGCTGACCACGTCATCGCGAGAGGCCATTCCGTGGAGACCACAGAAATCGTAAGCAATCCTACGCGCGAGTGAGCAAACGCGCCCCGCTCAGATGCCTTTATGTCAACCTTATTCGCGAGACAAGCCCTCCGCGTAAACATCAAAACCTGCCCTTGCTCAGGCACCAGAGCCCTCTGCACTTGAGTTCTTTGTTCCCATTGAATAAGCACGCGTCAGAACGCGCGCGCCGACCCCAGATTGATGCAAGGGCTCAAATCCTCGACCAGTCGTACGACGTGCCCAGACTCCGCGATACGCTCACCATGTGCGCGCAGAACACAAGCGACCTGAAAATGGGCAGGAATAAGATCGCGTTGCTGGCGACGTCCCCGACTGCCCAAGCGACCCAATCGCGCCCGGTCTCAGACGACTTGGCTTGGCTCATAAGTCGTTGACCAACTAACATCCAGCAAACCTCAGCCTGCGCGGCTTGCTCCCCGGTGCTGGCGCGGGAGGACGATTTGACAGCCGCAAAGGGGACACAGCGAGACCTAGCACACACGGTTCCGGAGCTCTCGGCCAAAGCGCGCTGCCTGCCAAGTTGGAGGTCGCATAGGGAATGCGGGGTTAAGCGCGATGGTCTTACGGTAATATGCCCCTGTGCGGGGCGGCATAAACAGGCCGGTGGACAATAGACAAATCTTGGCCAACACCGCCACCCCGAAGCTGCGGCATCCGTCGCACAGCTCGCCGTTCGCACACCGCCATTGACATCCACAGCCGCAGCTCTTGCACGCAGTACGCTCGCCAGTCCTTGATTGCGTGTCCATCCATCCTGCGGCTGCAGCCACTTCACCAACTGCCAGCTACACACACGTCTTGCCTCTCCGACTGTCTAACGCTGACACGGGTTTGCGCCCCGGAAGCCATCCCGGCTTACGCGCAGTTCGGCGGCACTGCTGGTCTGTAGTCCAGCCACGTCCGGGCCTGGCAGGCGCTCTCACAGGGCGCACGCGAGCCTAGAAGGAAGGTTCCATCTCGGGCCCTCTGGTTTGGGCCTGAAGATGCTTACTGGGCTTCCGGACTCCTCCCAGTCCCCACGAGATAAGCATAAGGCTTCCCGTCGTGACGCGTTTTTTCTGGACTACAGAGTATCTTCTCATGGCTGAAGATCTTTATGTAGTTTTTCCGCAGTTCTGTCAGAATGCCCTCAAGACTTGTTGACGGGGTCAAGGCGCGCTGACCAGCTATCACGTTTATACCTCGGCCAACCCATCACTTTGTACCTATATTCTTTACCGGCACCGTTTTCCGTCAAGAGTCCCGAGTTGCCCCCCACCGAGGTTGCCAATTTCAACAGCTGATGTGCTTTGTCGCAATTGGAGTTGCACCACAACTGCGCTTCATGCTGGTGAGACGGCTTTCGGGGGCCGAGACGCCGAAGCCCCCTGCTTCGCAGATCTCGACCATCTTAATGGGCAACCTCGGCCTCACCCGGTCAAGGCTTTCGACGACCGAGGGCCGACGTTCGGCGCCCGCGATACGTCTTCAGGCCGCGGAGTAACATGTTTTCCCGCGCGGGTAGCAGAAAATGCATCAAGCACATGTTGCCAGGCCGGCGTGGCAGACGGGTTGCGCAGCTCGATCAACCTTGGCGCAGCCTTCGATCGCCCGAAAACGGCCAGTCGGGAATGATCCGATCCTGCGCCCGCCAATCCCGCCACCAATGACGTATTCCAGCCCGCACGGTCGCAGCGCGAAATTTGCGACGGTCGTGAAAGAACGAAGCGCTGGTAGGGGTCGAAAAAGATCAACTCGGCGGCGGCCTTGGACGAGCTGTTAGGGGTCATGCCCCGCCCCTCGGTCGGTTTCCGTAGTCCCCATAATCCACTCTGTTCTCAATAGCACTTGTCGATGTGACAATAGATCAGTGTATGGCGGATAACTTTCGTTTTTGCCCGCACAGCTTCCAGCTAAATTCACTGAGCCCATTACATTGGGTTTCGTAGTCTCACACTGGGTCTGATAAGAGCGACGCACAAGGGCCTGCCGCAGCGAGTGAAAGGCGATGGTCAAACATCATCGCTTGTAGCGCTTTCCAGCTAGCTTTGCGGCGCTCGCGGAACTGTCACCACTCCGTAATGGGTGATCTGATCCTGCGTAGCCCCAAGAAGATCAGTGGTTCCTTGCTTGTTTGGAGGCGGCAATGCGTAGCCGGTTACGTCAGCCCCGGCCGAACCAGCAAGCGAGTCATCCATAGACCCCTTGAAGCCCGTTAATGGCCGGTGATAAAGACTCTTGCCTTGTAGACCTGTAAGGTGCGTCAAGCGATGTTAACGGCCCATGGTGCCGTCCCTTTTGCATGAGCAGCGTTCCAATCCACTACTCGCGCGCTGTGTCCATAACGGGCTGCCAGACAGACTGCTGCTTATACAACATCATCTCACCGCTGGAGCGAAGCGAAGCTGCACGCATAGGCTCATTGACTCAAACACCAGTCCTCGCGGTCCTCTAGGAAATCGAAAGTTCGACGATTTGCCACAAAATATCCGCCGAGATTGCGGCCGCCTGATGCTTGCGGCTTCTCGTTGAACTCACCGCCACTTGCTGCCCGAGCGTCGTTGCATCCCACTCACCCAAAAGCGTCCCCGGCGGTCTGACGCCAGATCACGGTGAGGATCTTGCCGTGCGATTGTGGAACACGCCAAACAAGGGTCCCTAGATCTACATCCGAGACCCCAGTCGCCGATAGGTGCAGCGATAAAACGGTCTCAATCATCGCCCGATATACTTCTTGATCTTTGCCGATCCGCGGCGCCGGTCATCGCAATTGAAGGCCGGTTCTGCGAAGGTCACCCGCCAAGTCGTCCTCCGGCGTTTATCCGAGTGGAAATCCACCTGCTCCTTGCCCCGAGGGTTTAGTGGTTAAAAATGCAGGATAGGCGAATGTAATTCAGGAAAGAAAACTGCCCGGATCAACGGCTTGCCCCTTATAGCCTAAGCACAAGATGAAGTCCTTGTTGATCAGAACCGAGGGCGTGTAATACGATCATGATGTGGCCACAGAAACTCGGGTTATTGACCGATAGGGATCATGCTTGGGAATATCTTCAGCCGACGTCACGGATAACGGGTTCCCCAAACCCTCCAGCCCAAATGACAACTTTCAACTTCGGGCCCTTCCTTGCCTACTTGCTACTTGTGCTGATATGTGCCATCATGAAGGAATGGCTGCAATCAAACGGATCCCGGCGCACAATCTCGTCGGGGTCATGGGCCCATTGTTGGCGCAATTTGACAACTATGGTGGTTTGCGTCGCCGATGCCTTGAAAAACGCGTTCCAAAATGAGTGCGGACGCGTGAACCAAACAGAGTTTTCTCCGGGCGGACAAGTAGATCTCTTGAATCTCGCCGCGGCTCGGGCTTGTTTTTTCACGGTCGTCAAACAGCATCAAATTCAGCCACCGAGAATACTACGGCATAGTTTAGCGTCGATCCGCGTGTGCAATAATGTGCATGCTTTAATCCGCACGGGAATGGGTACATGAGAAGTATTTTCGCCGACCGCTCAAACACTGGGAAATCTTCGACGCATAGCATGATGCATGACCTTGCCGCGTTCGTCGATATTTGGCGCAATGGGTGATTGTAACGCCGTGATCATGTGGCCTCCCGACATTTCAGAGCAATGGATCCATACGTACATGGCGTTAACCAATTTGATCAAAGCACCATTGTAAGTTGCTTTAAAGAAGAGGTCGCAGGTTTCGTGCGGGTAGGCTGAAGCCCTGCCCTAGAATTCGCAAAAGCGTAAAACGCATATCTTGGGTCCACTTTCCTGCCATTACGAACGAGCGCTTGGTCGAACACCCGTTGTCAGGGCGCCACGCTGATAGAGCCGAGCACAGTCCTCGATCACACTTACGACATCTCGGACCGTCTCAAGTCCAGTCCTTGCGTCCTGCTCGCCATGGTCCTGCACATATGCGACGAACGCCATAAGCATCCTCAGCGAGCGGGCCTTTGCGCGTTCCAATTGGGATCCCTCCAGTTTGCACCTTTCCACCTTGCCGGATCTGCCCAGGCTGCCTGCGAGAATCCAAAATATGCGAGTGCAACCCTTCGTATGAAGTTTCAGCTCCAAAACGCGCTCGCGTCCCTTGGGGCGCGTCTGTCTACTCAACTATCAACGGTATAAAGTCGGCCCATAGGCCAAGTTATGCGCCATGCAGGCACCCTCCTTTGCGTGCAATCGATATCCCTGGAATCGCGACCTTCCTAGGGCGCTATCTGAGGTCAGCTTATCGAAGTACATGCCGGCCAAACCAATCCGCGTAGACTGGCAGAGCCGGATGCAAACTGCTTAACCTTTCGGATCCTTCGGAAAGCAGTTCCATCCACCTGAACCGCGCCGATGCAACACCGAGCCGGCCGCAATGCGCCGCAAAGCGCGCCCACATAGGACGCAAATGCGAACACGTGGGCTGCATGAGGTGTGCACCCGCCTCTCCAAGCTTCCTGGGCTCGGCGCGGATACTCGGCCAAGTCTGTACCATCGGCTTTTCTACCAGAACCGCCCGTTCACGGCGCGAATTGGCACTCACGGAACCCGCTTCAAAGTGGTGCGCCGCACGTTTGCAACAATCAAGGGCCCCGTCGATTGGTAGAAACCAAGCACAGACTTCAACCCATAAAACAGCCTGAAATTTTGCCCTGCGACCCAGTCAGTAGCGCCTCATGAGAGTTGGGCCGGTCTGGAGGATCAATCGGCCCGTTTGAAATCAGGCAAGCTCTTGCTCAAGCGTTTGCGCGAATTCATCCGCGCCCAGCGGCCCCCGCCGCCGTAATACAGTTGGCAAGGCTTATCGACTTCGCTCACGTCCTTCGGACCTTTCCTAGCTGGCATGGGGTCGCTCTCGAATCCGAGGGATGCAGAATGTCCACAATCGACCCCGGTGCATCCCGGCTTTGTGCAGATATATCTTGGATTTCGCCTGAGATAATGCCAAGCAAGATTCAAGAATCGGCGCGCCGTCCTCCAGCGTAGTGAACAGATCATCAGTCCGAAGAGAATCTCGATCCGCGTGCCTGGCACATAATCGACCGACTTCAACGAGCCGGAGCTTACTCAATAAAGCCGTATGAGACAGTACCGCGCGTCGAGTTCGAGCAGCTTGACCAAAGAAATCGCAGCGGCGCCCCCGGAAAATGCTTTTTGCTTTCATCGGCCCCATGCGACGTCCACAAGGGCGCAATCTCCGGGCCGTCTTGTTGGCTTTCCACTGCGTGATCCCTTCGGACCATCGCAAACAAGCCAGCGCCGAAGCCTGCTTCCCGTGGCCCGCCGCAGTCAATCGACGCCAACCGCCGGGGCCTCCAAATGCGCCTTCAGGCCCGATAAACACACGAATATTGCCGCGTAACGCGCCGGAAATTTCAACGTTGAGCACCTGCGCGGCCAAGGGTGTCGGCAATGACCTCGAACCGAGCGGAAGCTTGTAGGTCCCTTGGATGCTCCATGGTAGAACGTGTCGAACTTGATTACGAATCACGAACGCGCCCAGATAGTGGTTTTCGACGGACCAATACGGTTCGTCGTGCATCAATGATTTTTAAAACCGCGTCGAGCAGACCCAAAGATCCTCGATATGGGCAAATTACATTGGTGAACGTGATGATGTCACGGGGCCCACTTGCGCCCTGCCGAATGGGTCTGTCCAGCGCCCAGAATCGAAATAGGTGCCGTAGACATCGTGGCCATTTTCTTGAGCATCGAGATAACGCCTCTGTCGGTCTTCGACCCGATGGTTTTGGCACGCTTGATCGCGGAAAAACCCAAGGAAGGCTTCCGTCATTGCAAGCCGATGTCGAGAGTCTTACCCGCAATGCCCCCGATCTGGTCGCGCAGGACGTCACCAATTCCCTGCCATCCACCGACAGACCATCCGCGGTAAAGCGCGAGCGGTAAGTGATAGCTGGCCGAAAGAGCTCGGACCCTTGGGGATCTGGTACCTTCTGGTGGCTGCCGTCAGACAGTCGGGCAAAGTAAGGATCTCGATGGATATTCTTTTTTTGCCAACATGCGCGCATCGCCAACCTCGATCAGGTCGTCACACATCGGGTGCCCGCCCAAGATCCCAGCACGGCCGCTCCAGCACGGTATTCGAGCACACTTCACATCTTGAGATTTCCTGCACGCTCACGTCCACCCTGTTCAACTCTGAATACGTTTTGGGGTGGCCGACAGCAGCGCTGTGCTCTTCCTCTTGTGCTGCTCTAATTGTGGCAAGATCGCAAATTAAAATGCAATTTGGAAAGACCTTATTCCACGTAACCGCGGGATTGTTTTCCACGCCATGCCAAGCATCCGCGCACAATCTTCATCAAAATCGCGCTTGGCCTGCCATCCCATCAAGGTGCGAGCCTGCGCAGGAATCCGCATAGCATGACGCCACATCAACCGGATCCGACGCGGCGCTGTGAACGCCAATCGCATGCGACCCGTCGTAGGTCCTGGGTTTCTTGGACGCTTAAGCCCCGCCCGGTGCCCAGATTAAGCGTTTACAACACCCTGGATCGGCTAAGCGCCCTCAAATGCGCCCGGAAAATGGGCCTCCGCGAGGTCCATCACGTGAAAATATAATCACGTACGCAGTCCCGTCCGGTGTGTCATAGTCGCTTGCCCGTAAATCTCAACATGCGACCTTGTGCCAGCCCGACAACATGCGACAGCAACGGCAATTATGTTACTTGCGCAAACCTTGCGGATTCTCGCCAATCAGGGCCCGCTCGAATGGGCCCCAACAGGAATTGAAGTTATCGCAACAACGGCCAACCGACAAGAAAATCGGAATTACTTAAGCGCATAGGTCATGCAGCAAAGTCTCAAGCCATCCAGTAGAGGCCGGGCCCCCCCACAACATCCAGGTATTGAATTCGGGTTAAACCATCAGAGATACACATGTCGCCTCCGGGAGGTTTGCCGGGATTCCCTTGCTCGCCAACAGGTTGCCCCATTTTTACAGGGCCCGATAGATTAGAGCGCCAGAGGCGGTCGATGGTCTTGACGAGCCTTCCGCTTGGGAGCAGACCCGGCGGTCCGCCCGCTGCGCTGTCCGCCCTTGCGCCGTGAATCGCCCGGCTTCGCTGACGCACGACCTCTGGTGCCGCGTGGCTTGCACCTGCTGTCTGCCCACGCTGGACGCCACGTCCCGGACCCGAGGCGGCCTGCCGGCGTTCCGCGTCCTGCTCCACTCCAATGAATGGCAACACACACCGGGCGCCCACAACGCCACACGAAAGTGCAAGATAACCGTGAACGGCCATGGCCAGCCCGCACTGCACTCACCGAGCCGGCAGAACTGCCGAAAAATCGGAGACACGACCTGGGACCGTTCCTCGTCGCACACGCCGGTTGCGCTCACGTACAACGATCATGCCGTCCGGACCATCTTTCCATTTTCGGAGGCAGGCCCGTCGTCGCTTGACTCTGCACCATTGCCGCCAGTTTCCAGCACATGCTGCTCGACCCGCAACCACGGCTAACTGGTCAGCAAAAACCCCCCTTTGGTGGTCGCCTGTGCGAACACATGGAGACGCATGCAGGTGGTCCGTTCGAAGAATCTTGCACCCTCGACGAACGGCTGGCGCCGCTTTTCGAGGAACGAGCTCACGTCAACCTACCTGCCGGGCCAGCGCAAAAGCTGCACCGCCTCGCGGGACAAAGAACCGGTTTTCTGCGACGCCTTCGGTAAACGGCGTCTTCCGAAAAGTCGACATCAGCGCTAAAGCCGCCCGCGCCTGTGTTCGCGAACCCTGCGAGGTCCAGGTTTTTTTCCCCCACCGCCGTCGCCAGTCGTCGACAGCGACCCCCCGCGCAGCCTCGACGGCCTTGCTCGGCGGGAGTGGGCGCAACGCATATCTCTCCTGATCAAAATATGATAAGGCGGCTGCACACGCCCAGTCAGAACGCGGAGCCGGCGCAAAAGTCAGTCGCCGGTTTTTTGCTCAGGGCCGGCATATTACAGGCAGTTTTTATCTTGACCTAATCAGTAACCGCGGCTTCGTGGATCGTCCTGGTGATAGCTGTGTCCGAGCCATCTTACAGCGGGGCTGTTTTTCTCTTAAAACCAGGCAAGACCGTCATGCGACGGCTACGAGAATCGGACGCGAACACGGCCATGGTGCCCGAGGCGCGCGCACAGCACACGAACACGAGTGATCAGCAGCTGGCACCGCGAATGAAACATGCGCTGGGCAATGCCCAGATGGCAGTTATTACGCGCCCGTCGCGTCCTCGTTCCTGCCTTTCTTGCCAGCCAATCGTAGCTGACCTTCCTTGGTTTCGATTGTCGAGAGCGCGCGTCGGTAGATGAACCTGTTCAAAAAAAGGCCGGCCGGACCGCGAATTTCGATGGCGAAGGCCAATTTTCCCGCCGATCTATGATCGTCATTAGAGGGTTTGGATACCATCAAGGCGGGACGCTGTGGTGATCAATGTTGCCATGCGGTCAAAGCCAACCATTGTGCGGTAAGGGGGGTCAAATCGATCTATTGCCTCTCATGGAAGAGAGAGTCCTCTCTTTGAAGCCAACTTGTGTAGGAGATGAGCAGATTCTTGGAGTACTCTTCGGGATCAGACTCCGCCCATCATCGCGCGCGAGCATCTCACCGCCGCTCCCCCGGCCGCATAAGAGGACCCGTGACAAGTAGTAGTTTGGGGTAGCGAGTAAAGTGATTCAAGTGTGGATCCGAGGAGAGACGCCCATGAGAGAATGTTCAGTGGAGCTACCAGCGTAGCGGGTCTTGGACGCATCAAGCTCCGGTACTGTTGCGCCTGCAAATCAAGGCCCGGCTGCGCCTGCATAAGCCCGAAACGCCCGCTGCGAGTCGTGCGGTTGGGGCTGGTGCATTTATGAGTCTTCTTCAGCGTGTCGGCCATCCAGGTCCGTATCACGCGGGATATCGGCCCAACGCTCAACATAG
>Ga0163217_1046911_pt1 | contig 10899 bp, 12 predicted proteins | sample SynspAceP_FD_185933 | JGI IMG/M metagenome (GOLD analysis project Ga0163217, IMG submission 185933) | Saline lake microbial communities from Ace Lake in Antarctica - Synechococcus sp. Ace-P (PacBio error correction) | ecosystem: Environmental > Aquatic > Non-marine Saline and Alkaline > Saline ...
GATTTTTAGAGCTGTTTCACTATGGGAATCGACCCGGCACACAAAGCCTCGCACGCCGACGCTGCAACGAACGGGTTCATGAAACGTTTTCCTGATTCTGTACGCCGAGCCACGAATTTAACGCGTCACTTCGCGGCCCGCGTTTGTGCTTCAACCTTGGTCTGACATCCACAGCTGCGTAACCGGCCGCTATCGGCAACCACTGCGTGGCAACGCTTTCACGGGCGGCGTCAAACGAAGCCGGCCAACTCGGAACTGACCAGAAATTCAAGACCCGGAGAAGCCGAAGAAGGCCCTGATGGGCATGCTTGCAGCGTAAAGAAAAAATCATGGGCTTTCGGCACGCGGTTTCAGTGTTTCGACCACGCGCACGTTGATCATCAAGAAGTGGTCTGAAAAACTGTCAAAAGAAGAGAACGCAATAGCGTGCTTTCCTGGGGGCCCGGTGTCTGTGCCGCTGTGAAGAAAAGTCATGTGGCGCGAGAAAGAACTGTTCTGCAACGCCGATTTTCTTTCCACGCCTTCTACTTACCTACTTCAATGGGATTCCTACTGAACTGTTCACGCCTATTTTTTGTGATGTCAGGGTACCGGCTGGACGCGCGCCACGTTAGTAGCAGCGCGCCAAAACCCGCATCATCCGCCCAAGCGCCGAATACACCGGCCCCGAAAACGCCGAATGGCTGCCGATCGAAAAGGCTTAACGCAGACTGGTGGCAGATTGACGACGGGGACGGATTTTGAAATCCGTCCCCTATTCGAGGTCAGCCGGGGACAAGAATTCAATTCTGTCCCCAAACCACATTGCCACAACGTCGACCGGGGACCGGATTTCAAATCCGTCCCCCTATCCGCCCCAACCCCCCTATTGCGTAGAGAGTCAAAAACATGAACCCACTAACCGCAACACCTTCCAGGCACCGACCTGGACTATTTTGACACCCGCCAGGCAATCGTAAAAGACATACAGCCTGGCGCTACGCCAAACTGCCGTACACCTCAACGGTTTTAGGGAGCAACTGATTTCGCCGCGGCGAACCCGACATGCTCACGCGAATCGCGTGAAGCAGTTTTATCGAACGCAAGCAAGAACCTGGATTTCCCCCTGGTACCGCGGCCCGCGTGGGTCACCCACGAACATCCTGGGCACCACCGCTTTGGTTGACCTTGGCCGGCCATGCGCGGACCGCCATCGCTAAAAAGGCGGTGAGCGTCAAAAAGTGAACCCGGTCGTATCCACACAGCTGAATTGTGGGACGCATTCTGGCGTAGAAGCCGCGGTTTTTGACCCAGACGCGTCGAAAAAAACCGCAGCATGACAGATCGCGTAACGACGACCGTTTTCACTTTTATCGAGTGGAACCAAAACGCGTTTAAAAATTGTCGACGTGATCCTGGCCGGCACGTCAATCAACTGCACCAGAAATCAAACCTGGAGAAAAATGTCTTCCGGTGATCCAGTCCCGTGACGGCGTCGCACTTCCGGACACCGTGCGTTGGCACCGATAGCAACCCGCACGCGTTATCGCATTGCGTCGGTGGTTTAGAAGCGAAACGTCATGCTCGGCCGCCCGTCATGATGCGTGGTGCCGGACTCATCGGTGTGAAGCTCCTGGCAACGCCCGCCGGGCATTACCGCGAACTGAACATCGTGCGGCCCATTACGAATCCTGCGTAAAGAGCGCGTGGTATCCGCCTACACTGGAATTCTTTGGCGAACGGGCGCGGACAGTCTGACCATCGGCGACCGTGCCAACCATTTCCACAACATTGACCCAGAATGGGTGCCTGGCCGGCATGTTCTACTGACTATCGACCAGCAAACCATCGATTATTTGAGGCTGCCCGGTAGCCGAGACCAGAGCAAGATCGCATTAGTAGAAACCTACGCCAAGCACACTGGCCTTGTGGGGCGCGCACGCGCTGGTCCCGAAGCGGAATACGACGGGTACTTGGATTTGAACTGTCTTACCTGTTGTGCGCAACGTGGCTTGGCCCGTCTAGCCCTCATCGCCGCGTCCGCGACAAGCGATCTGCACGCCAGGGCATTTGCCCGGTAACTTAAGAAGCCGAGGGCAAAATGCCGTAGACGCGGCGGTGATATACGGCCGCGATACCTCCTGCCCAACACCTCAAAACCCCCGAACGTGTTGCGGCTCCTGATTGCGACAAAAAGCCAAACGAGTTAGGTCTGGTGCGTAAGCCCTGGTGAAATCTTCTTTTGCACCGGCTCCAAGGTCGCCCGCCTGTGCTGGAAGAAGCCCGGCCTGGCTAAAGAATGGGAAAAGCTGGGCTTTGGTATCGTCGCTACGCTGTGCACACACCTGCAACGGCATGTCTGGCGCTCTGGATCCGGAATCCTGAAAGAAAATTATCGACCGCGGACCTATATCTCCACCGCGGAACTGTCGGGAACCGTAACTTCGATGGCCGAATTCACCCCTACGAACCGAAACAAGCATTCCTGCCTCGCGCCGCCGTTGGTTGTTTGCTTACGCCATCGCCGGTACCGTGCGTTTTGATATTGAAAAAAGACGTCCTGGCCAAAGATAAAAACGCAACCCGGTTCCTGAAGACATCTGGCCAAGCAAGCGATGAAGAAATCGACGCATCGTAAAATCCAGTGTTAAGCCCGACAGTTCAAAACAGTTATATCCCGATGTTTGATCTGGGCGCGTTCGAAGAGGCTGAAAGCCCCCCTTACGAATTGGCGCCAAAGAGCACCTACATTCGTCGCCCGCCCTATGGAAAGTGTGCACTGGAAGCCGAAGCGCACCATGAAAGGCTGCGCCCGCTGGCGATTCTGCCGGATAACATCCCACCGATCACACTGTGCCGTCCCTAACGCCATCATGATGGACAGGTCTGCTGCCGGTGATACCTGCCACAAAATGGGCCCTGCCAGAGGCAAGACTTCAACTCATAGCAACCGCATCGCGGCGACCACCTGACCGCCGCGCGCCACCTTTGCCAACCCCGAAACTGATGAACGAGAATGGTTCGGACGATAAAGGCGAGATTATCCAGGGCTCTATGGCCGCGTAGAGCGAAGGCAAAAACCTGCGCATCGTGGGAAGCCATTGAAACCCTAATGGAACGCAAGCCAGCCGCTGATCATCGCTGGGCGGCGCCGACTTGGCCAGGGTTCCTCCCGCGACTGGGCCGCTAAAGCGTGCGCCTGGCCGGTGTAGAAGCCATCGCCGCCGAAGCTTGAGCGTATTCACCGCACCAACCCTGCGTCGGAAATGGGCGTATTGCCACTGGAATTCAAGCCGGCATCCACCCGCTCGTGACTTTGAAGGCTAGACGGCCCGAAACCTACGCCGTTAGAAGGCAAATGAGCCCGCGCTCCACCAATGACCCGTTTGGTTATTCACCGTACTAACGGCGGAAACCCTGAACGTGCCTGTACTTGCCGTCCGGACAACCGCAGACGAAGTGGTCCTGTGTTTGAAGCCGGCCGGTGTATTGCCAGGAGCTTCGCTCAGGACTTCCTAGAAGGCAGAAGGGCGGTCGCATTGAGCGGTCTTATGGCAAAGCACCAAAGTAAAAAATCCCCCGCCACCTATATGCGCGGCGGCACCAGCAAAGGCGTGTTCTTCCGTTTTTTAGATGAACCTGCCCGAGCGCGCAAGAACCCGGGCCGGCCCGGGACAACCTGCTGACTGCGGGTGATCGGCAGCCCGACCCATACGGCAAGCAAACCGACGCAATGCGTGCTCATGTTCCAGCACCCAGAAAAACCGTGATTGTGAGCAAAAGCCCCAGCGGATCACGAATGTAGATTATCTGTTCGGCAGGTCAGCATAGACAAGCCCTTTGTGGACTGGACGGCAACTGCGGCAACCTCATCCGCAGCGGTCGGCGCCTTTGCTATTAACAGCGGCTTGTGGAAAAAGACCGCCCTGCCTGAACAATGGCGCAGGCAGTGGAATAGTTCACCGGTGCGCATCTGGCAGGCCCAACATCCGCAAACCATCATCGGCCAAAGTGCAGGTCACCAACGGCGAAGTGGCAGGAAAAACCGTGATGTTCGAGCTAGACGGCGTCCAACCTTTCAGCCCGCCGAAGTACACAGTGGAGTTTATGGACCCGGCCGATCGGCGAGGCGCCATGTTCCGCCACCGCAACCTAGTGGACGATCTGGAGGTACCAGGCGTTGGAACCCTGAAAAGCCACCATGAATCAACGCCGGTAATTGCCCACGATTTTTATCAATGCGACGCAAAGTAAAGGCTATAACGCAACCGAACTGCAGGATCATTAATGGCAACCCCGAAGCGCTGGCCATGTTCGAAACATTCGCCGCCTACGGTGCGGGTTAAAAATGGGGCTGATTCAGAAATCGAAAGAAAGCCGCCCGCGGGCGCCAGCACAACACCAAAATTCGCGTTTGTTGGCAACCGCCCTTTCGATTAACAAATTCTCAGCGGTAAAGCCATTATCACCAATGACATAGAACGTGGCTTGTTAAGAGCCTTTATCCTAGTGGGCAAACCTGCACCACGCCATGATGGGCACAGCGGCCGTTGCTATAGCACTTGCCAGCGGCATTCCGGAATCGCTGGTAAACTTGGTTATGTCAGGCGGCGGTGACCGTACCTCCGTCACCTTCGGTCACGCCGTCTGGCACCTTGCAGCGTGGGCGCAGAAAGCCAAACACGAAGACGGCCAAGTGGACAGCCAAAAGGAATCAATGAGCGCAGCGCAAGCATTTTGATGGAAGGCTGGGTACGCATACCCGGCGATTAGCTTTTTTAACGTTGCGGCGGACGTTTAGTGATTCAGGGTTTGCCTCAGGGGCGGCCTCCGTGTTGTCGAATATTTACAGATTGGCCCCAAGCCAAGCTCGACCCTGTAAAGGGTCATGTACATCTAACTCGCTGATCGTAAACAAAAACGGAAAAGCGAAAACTTAAGGCATCTTTCCTTGCCTTTTTTTATGAGCAGTCCTGGGGATACGTACAATTCAGATACTGGCAGTTAACTTGTAGATCCTTTCTTTCATAAAGGGAGTGATGCCATGAAATCGTATTCGCCAGTGAGTACAACCGCTGTGCAAACAGTGTTCAGTGCAGTTGGGTTTTTGGTTGCGTCTGCCGCACTGTGCCTGTAGATTTGTCCAGTTGACGGCCCTAACAGTTGATTATACAGGCGGTCAGCCGAGGTAACTGGGTTCGGTCTGCCAGACAACACATTGTTGTGCAAACGGTCAATGCCGATCCCGTCGTTCCTTTCTGAACAATCTTTAACCAAACGCAATACCAATACAGGGAAGCTGGCAAGTCCACACAACTCCGATGATGAACTTCATGGGGTTTGTATTGGCTACCAGAACTCCAGCATTTTTCCCACATGTTTGAAATTGGAAAAAAGGACGCCTCAAAGCCTTATTCAGGAGCGAGCGCGAATGAGGGAATGACGGTCAAGAAATACGAGGGTGCCAACGGGAAATGCCCTCAAATGACCTTTCCCTTGGCCGTTCTGGAGACACACAACAGATACCTCAGACATGACGATCCTATGCCCAGAATCATGGGTCCGACAAGGGATGGCTTCAGTTCGACGGCCTATAACTTTCTTTCTTGACTTCAATAACACGGGCCAAACAGCTTCAATATTATCGTCAACAGGGCTTGATCGAGCTCTGAACTACGATTGTTGACTAGTTCACGTCAGGCCAGTTCGGGTTTTATAACTACCTCCAATCGACGGTCGCATATGCCGGGTTCGAAAGCAGGAAGGCGGGGTGATTGTCATTCCGGTTTCCGGAGCCGGCACGTTAGCCCTCTGTCGCTCGGCCTGGCGGGTCTGGCCGCCGGCGCCGTTTCAGGCGCACCGAAAAATAGATAGTGACCGGCTCCTTCCGGTGTTTGGGTGTTAAGTTTGCTAGGCGTAGTAAGTAGAGACATCGCATAAATTGAAGGAGCCGTATTATGTCCGCCAACATTGATTCAACGAACGCCCGGATTACGACGACATCCTGCAAACCATTCGCCGACTAGGGGTCCTCAACTCCAAATCAAAGCGCTCGAAGGCGTGGGACCACCGGCCCGCCATTGCTTGCATGGACACCTTTGGGCTGTGGCCCTGCTGGCTTAAAATTCCGGAATGCACCAGCATTTAGGCGCGTTGGTAAGAGGGCACCATCGATACCCAACGGCGCGCGAGTGCCTGGCACACTCGTTTCGTATGGACCTGTCAAAGCCGCGGTGTGACAATTGGTGCTTAATTCAGCGCTGGCTGATTACACGAACCTGGCTGGCGGCCGAATGGGGGCCCAGCCCGTCGGAACCAGCCTGGGCGGCAGTGAGCTGGCCGTAGCCGACCATCTAATCGCAAAAGCGCGGGTGGCCGAAGGCAAATCTCCCATCGCTATGAAAAAGCCGGTGCTGGAAAGCCATGATCATGGCCCACGAAATCCAGGGCGTGCTGGCGCTTGAAAACTCGTTGCAGTAGGGTAGGGCTAGACCACTTCTCTGGTGAAAGTGGCTGTCGACTGCCTGTGGTGGCTCGCTGATGGGCGCCAACCGCGACCAGTTGCTGTCAGCGCTGCTCACACGCCTGGGTAGACGGCCAAAGTCCCTGTCGCACCTATCGGTCAGTCCACCAACACGCAGGTTCGCCGAATCCTGGCAGCAGGGGACGCCACTCCAGGGCCGTTCGCCTCTTGCGGATATGTAGCCAGGCGGCGTCGGGCGAAATGGCAATGACCGGGCGTGCGCTCACAGCACCCCAATGTGGGGGCTTTTAGATTGTACGTTGGCTAGTTCAGCAAGAATCCGTGACAAAGAGACTCAAAAATCAACGCGTGCGGGACAAGTGTCCAGGATTTTTCCTTGTTTGTGATTACGCTCAGGCATATATGAGGCTCTTAGCGTGAGTGGAAAAAAGCGATCGTCGTACTGTTATCAAATGGAGTGTCGCTGTATCGCTGGCAGAATTCCGATGGTTGCTGCGGCCAAACCGCCTGGCGGGAGCCGAGCCGTGTACAACGTTCAGCCCACAACCGTTCAAAGACCGCCCTGCAAGATAATTGATAGATCGTACTGTTCACCATCCGACATATCTGCCATGGCGCATAAGCTTTCTAAAAGTGGGGCCAGCCTTGCCAATGCCGCAGACCGCGACCCAACTGCCCTGAGCAATACATGACAGCCGTCGCCGCTGATATGATTGGAGCGACCTCACAGGCCGAAGCCACTATGAAGACAGCTTTCACACAGTGCCCACAACGCATGATGTCAGGCTTAAGAAGGCAAAATGTGAAGGATTGTCCGAAACGAGGCTTACTCCGCGGATTATCTGGACCCAAGCAAGCGCTCAATCGCCAATGCGGTACAAGATTTTCTGTTAAAGATGGCACAAGCACAGAAAACATCGTCGCTTGAATCATCCAATTAGGCCAACCGCCGCGCGTCGCGAAGCGCGCGAATTTAGCCGCTGCTTAAAACAAAAATTCCAGCAGAACCTCGCAACCCGCTCCCGCTGGCATGCCAGCGAATCTCCAGGCGTTACAAGCCCAGGCGGAGCTGGAGTGCATGGCTGTTCATGAGTTTACGTCGCTTGTTTGTGATTTGAAATAAGCAGGCGACTATCTTTTTCAGCTCAAAGTGAGCGGGGAAACCATAATGGTGTGTCCATGAAATCTGGGGGCGTACAGGCAAATATTACGCAAGCGGACCGGATGTGTATAGGGATACTCAACAGCCGCGCAAAGCGGTATTTCCCTTCCAGAAAGGGGTGTTGAGGTGGCTTGTTCACATTTGTCAGCGCGGAAACCAACGGGTTCTTTTTGTGAGGATTTCCCCTCTGGTGACATCTAGGCCAAACGGTCCCATCAACATGCCTTCTCAAGAGCACTGGCGATACGCCTCCAGAGTTTTTGACAGGTACCGAAGCCTTCGGCTGATTGCCGCGCTAACCGGGGCGTAGGATTGCATGCTCTATTTGCGCAGTGCGTTCTTTCGGCTAGCTTTGCCTTTGGCTTCGTTGTCTTCGCCCATCAAATCCTGCGATGTTTTTAACGTCATGGGGTCTATAAACGGCCGTCCTTCGGCGTAGGCACATCATCATGCCGTCCGCCGTTTGTATCAGGCCGCGGAATCCGCGGGCTCAGCTCGTGAATTTCTTGAACAGTGTCTTTAATCAACAGCTTGTTACACCGTGGCCAGATACCAATAAACGGTAATCAATGTACTCCAGCCGTTCTTTTGGCGTTAGCCCTTCCCAGATGGAAAAACAACTTACTCCCGCTGCGACAGCTGGGGATGGAGGGTAACCGCCTGTTTTTTCAGTTCAGGCTGGTCCCAGCAAAATTAAACCCGCATGGATGGCCGCCCATATCTTTCCATGCCAGCCAGCATGCGCACGTCTTCCCAGTTTTTCCCGGGTCAGGTTCTGGCTTCATCGATGGTCAGCACTACCGGGTGCCATCGGCGGCAATCTTCTCCAGATTTCCGTTAATCTGGAACAGCATGCCCAACCTTGCTGTCGTCTTCGGCCTTTATCCCGCCTTACCAGAATCAGGTTTGAACACGGTCCTTTGGATTTCCCAGGTTGGTGTAAGCCACGTTTCAACAGCTTAATTCTCATCCATTTCGGATGGTTTTCTTTGTACAAGCAGGTGTTTTTGCCAGAAGGCCATTTCGGCCGCTGATCACCACAAAGCCTTCGAATCCCAAGGCTGTCGACTATATAGTAAGTCCCCGCGAAGTGCTGCTGGCTCATGTAAATAAAGTCGTCTCCGCGTAAATCCGGAACGGGTGCCTGTTTAAGCCGAAAATTTTAAATACATGGCATCGTCATGTCAGTTTCAGGGCGCAGTCCGACCATGCTTGTGCGTGGTCAGATGTGACGCCCGTGTGCTCGGCTAGAGATCTCAGGTTTTATCGCATCGTAGCTTTTTTTGCTGACACTGTAACCAAAGCGGAAGTCTTGCATCAGCCTTTTTGCAGGCGTTGCTCACAGCGCCTGTTTCCAGATTGGTGTAATGGCGGAAACGGGAAAGCCCAAGCTGGCGTTGGTTGTAGCGTGGCTGGCCTGGGTTCTATCTCCCAAGGGGTGCAGATAAAACATCTGCGGCCGGCTGCCCACCATCAGAGCGTATCGAACAAATAGCGGGAAACAGGGTAGGAACTGGCGAAAATAGCCCCCCGCACGCCGCAGGCCGGTAAGAGCAACTACTGGCCGATTTTGGCCGTCGTCAGAGGGAACTCCGCACAAAATGGCCTATTTTCCACAGTTCGAATGGTTATAGGGCGCACGGGGGACCCGGAAGCCGTAGTTGGTCATGGGAGCCGGGCGGCAAAATACTGGAATCCCACCCAGGTTAAAAACCCCCGCATATCCGGTCGTGCGCAGATATCCAGTGCCCTTCCCACGAGTAGATTTGTGGGTGATCGAATTAGCTGGCAGCGGGGGATAAACCGCTACCTCCGGTCCCCAATAGATATCTCCAGCAGGCCGTGAGTTTGTGTGGAGGCGTCAGTTTTCTTCGCTGGCAACACGTCCGGCGTCTGGCTGTAAATCAAAACTGTGGCTGTAGCGGTGGGACGCCACTTCGTGGACCCCCAGCGGCAATTTTGCGCATAATGCGGGTTACTTTCGGCACCCAGCCCAACAAAAAAGGTGGCTTGCACGTCATTGCGCTCGAACAGTGCCAAGTGATAGAGCCGCGCGTCGTCGGTCGTGGGGGCGTTCGCCCGGCGGCTTCAATTTGTTCTTTTCGCTATTTCTAGCGGCCCCGATCCGCCAAAAAGCGGCCGCGGGCATCGCCGTCAGCCGCAAGCACCTGGCGTCGCCGGACCTGCGCCGAGGTCCCGCATTTTCCAGCAGCCCCCCAGAATATGCCACCACGGCAGCGCGCCGGACGACGGGCGGCTCCCATGCCGCGAGACCTCGCTGGCCCGTGAGGTAGTCGGCCGCCAATCAGACGGCATCGCGCTCTTTGAACCTGCTAAGATCGGATAGAAGCCTTCTCGACAAGCGAAGGGGTTGCCTTTGGCGCTTGACGCCGCCACGATGGTGCACGGGCGTTATGTCACGGTAATAAAAGGCATCGCTCCGCGCGTTCAGCGCTAGCGGCCGGGCCCGCGCACCGTGGCGCGCCGTAGTCAGCGGGTTTTTGCAAAGCGTATCGCACGGCCTGCAACGCGCGTGCCGGTTCGGCATGAAAATAAGGATGGCTGTCGTTTTCCGGAAGATTGGCCAGCCTTTCGGGCGTCCTCCGCACGAGCCCCGCAAGGCCGTGGGGGACACGCGGGGCGAAACCCTCTGTCGCGCAATGCGAGAGTGGACGCTCGCGGGAGCAAACACCGTCCACAAGGCCCCAGGCGCTGGATTGCCTCGGGGCCATTGTTTATCATGTGCACTTTAACGCAACGGCCACTCGCATATTACATAGCAGGCGCTGCCCGAAATGTTCCGGGGACCGAGGGAACGCCCACGCGACCGACCGGCATCAAAGGACACCCAGCGGGCACGCCTGTCATTTTCTGGGAATACAAGGACTGTGGCGTCAACCAGTCCAGTCGGCGTCGGCTGTCAAACTGCCGTCGAGTGTGGTCAGGCTTGCTGATGTGCGCGTCATACCCAAGACGCAAAAACGCCCGCCCGGTTTTCTCGCATGGGTTCCGCGAGCTTGTGCGTTGCACGCAGCCCATGTCATTCCGCTGTTGGATCGGCGACCAGCGCATCGGGAGGTTACTAGGAGCCAGCGTGCTCGCCGCCCCATTGCCAGCACATCTAGCGACACTTGCACTCTTTTCACAGCAATCGCAGGTTATTGGCAGGGCGGCCGACATGCCAGTTTTTTCGTGTGCGACAACAGGTTTCCCTGGGCGTCTTGGCGTCAAATGCGGCAGTGAATCTGAGGGGATGATGTCGGTAAAGGTACCG
>Ga0163217_1064092_pt1 | contig 10899 bp, 13 predicted proteins | sample SynspAceP_FD_185933 | JGI IMG/M metagenome (GOLD analysis project Ga0163217, IMG submission 185933) | Saline lake microbial communities from Ace Lake in Antarctica - Synechococcus sp. Ace-P (PacBio error correction) | ecosystem: Environmental > Aquatic > Non-marine Saline and Alkaline > Saline ...
TCTGGCACCGGAACAGGCCGTCGCGGGCACTCAACAGCTGCCCTCAAGCGAGTTTCAGGCATGGAAAGGTAGGGAGGGGCGACTAGCATCGCCCCGTCATGGTCTTCAGGAGTCGAGAGAATAAGCATAACCTGCTGAGAGCCGGGCCTTCCGCGCCATCGGTGGATCAGACGGGCGTGTCCGGTGCAGTTCGAGGACGGCCACCAATGCGCACGGAACCTGGTTCGCGAGGGCACCGCCCTGGCACCCAATACTACCCCCATCACCACATCCCTTACGTTTCCCCGCCGATGGACGTGGACGACCACGAACTCGACCGTCACTTGTGGGTGCTCGCGGAAGTGCCCTCTGACGACCAGTCAAGCACCTGTCGGCCCAGAAGGTCTCGAATGCTTTGGGCCCGGCGCGCTGAAGCGCGTCCCTTGCCTCCCGCACCAATATTGCAGGCCTGCCAATGTCCATGCAAACGGCTTTCCTAGGCGAGCCTGGCAATTCTGGCCATAGTCATTGCCTAAGCTGCTTTTGCAATAGCTGCGCGTCTTTTGGTGCACTTGGCGAAGAGGCAAAAAAGTCCCGAACATAGAAACATGACTGATTTTAGGCACCCAGTCTGGCTCGCCCTATGTCGGAGCCACTGACGCGCCGATGCGCCGGTCAAGCCGTTCGCTTTCGGTCGCGCCCGCTGTTGTGTCTCGAAATGGTCGCAGTGAAAACGCCGCGTCTGAAGCGGTCCAGACATGGTCGCTCGCATACCTGCCGCCACGAAAGGGAAGGCTATGGATCGTCCAGCTCGCCGCGCGCCGTCCTGCCAGATATGTAAATATCAGGTGAGCATTGATGCCGGGATGCCGGTGTGGACGTCAATCGACATCAAAATATGGGGCTGCCCCTCCAAAACAGGTTCAACAGGCCAGTAACAGGGTCGCCCTGATGCAGGATATCCGCGCTGGCAACCCGCATCAATCGATATTCGGCCGACGTGCGCTCAGGGTACACCCGTCCACGCTAAGATGCGCTGGGTTGGATAACGACAACCTGAACGCGCCCGACCTCGCCAGCATCGCTGAGGGCGTTTGGCGTTCCGCCATGATCACCGTCCATGGTCGGACCCGCGCCAGTTTTTACAAAGGCACGGCGAATTGGGCCTGCTGTTCGCTGACACGTCAAAACGCCGTTCGCTTCCTGTGATCGTCACGTGATAATCAATTCTTGGGCCGATGCTGAAAGCTGCGCTCGTGCGTCTGGCGCCCATGGCGTGAATGATCGTTCGTGCCGCCATGGGCCGGCCTTGGCCTGGCTGGGAAATCGCCGGCCGGGCTGGGCAGATACGTCCTTCGCCACGCCAAGCCTCGTCCGCACAATTCGACAGCCTTTCCGAACAGGATTCCGTGACTCGGTCGCCTTGTACGGCGCCCCCCTCGGGAACGAGGATGGTTCGCAAGCATGTTCTGCCGCCATCGATCCTGGATTCCCGCTGGCGACTGGTCCGACGGCGATCACTGCGCGCCGAACTTGCCGCATTGCCGATCCTGACCAGCTATCGTCCTCTCTGGAGACACTCTATTTGAAAAACCCCAACGGCTTTGAGGAGCCTTGAAACATGGCCACCCTGCAACTCTAGAAACCGCCCATGCTTGGTGAACTCTCGCCGTTCGCACTTGTTCCTGAACGATGCGCGCCCGCCGTATCCTGGAGGCCAATCCGCTTGCGGAGTCTCTTATAGAAGATGTCCGTCGGGCCATTGGCCCGTCGTCCATTGAGCGAATGTAATCTATCACGACTCACCTTTGTTGCGAACTCGTGATGCGCGCCACAACGTCAGGCAGGGAATCACCGCGCCGGGTCGCCGTTCCCCGGTCCGCATGCACACACGGGCGATTTGCGACGTCGGGTTTCGAAGTCTGACGGGGGCGAAGTTCGTCATTTGCGCCTTTCCGAAACACCTTCCAGAGAAAGCAGTGATTCGCGTCGCAAGCGCAAGCTAGCGGTTCGGGCGATTATCTGGGCATGAAGTCAAAAAACCCATTGGCGGGCATAATCGGTGCGGCGCAGCGCTGCTGATCGGCAGGGCAACCAGACCACCGAACTGCTCGACATCAATCAAGCGACGATAAGCGCGGCGGCGAGCGATTGTCAACAGGTGTCAGCGTTCGAGCTGTTTTCCAGCGCCGCGAATGCACCCCTCATAACACGGCTGATCGACAAGATCATTGCGCGGAAACGTGCCGCAATTGGTCCGAATGTAACGTTTCAGCGCGAGTTTTCGAACCCCGTCCTTTGCCGGCACATAATCGCGATGCTGATCACCCTGCAGAGGCGTTTCAACGAATATCATTCGAATGCGCCGAAGCGGCTATCGGACGGTGGACGCGGGGGCAGTGACAACGTACGGCCTATGCCGCCGGTCTTCGATGAAACAGGCCCGTCTGGCGTGTTTGTGACGCAGGGCGATGCTCGTGTCGATCGAAGCGATGGCCTCGCCATTCCGCGTGAGCGTCAGCAACCAATATTCGAATGTTTTTCAAAGTTCAAAGTCGGGCGCCGTGGGGTTGGCCTTTCGATTTGTCAGTGGAAGTCGCACATGCACATGGCGGGCAAAATCAGGTAGACAAGCGAACCGGCAAGACCCGATTCACCGTGCTGCTGCCTCTTGGGAGACGGAGCCAGACATGCTGAAAAACATGTCCTTCTAGCGGAAGATGAACGTCGAGCCATCCGTGATCGTGCAACCAACCCCGTTGGCAGGGCCTACGACGTGCGGGCGAACCAGTTTCGACCGACCGCTCTGGAAAGGTGGGTCCCGAAAACGGTGAGGCGATCCGTCGTCGTGACTGACGTGTACCTCGGAAGAGACGTCGATCTTTGATCTCTTGCCATCGTTGAAACTGGCGGGCCCCAGAACTCCCCTTCATTGTCATGAGGGCCAAACACGATCCAACAGCGGGCCGCTGCCGCCAGAACATGCGCCGGTTTTGATTTTGCCCAAGCCGTTCGACATTGACAGTTTTGTCCACCTCGTTCAGCGGCGCATCCAAGTCCGCACCTAAATCGACGAGATCGCTCGAATTCAAATCCTTGAAGCCAGAAAGCGATCACGACGCCGGCCTCCGCTGAATTGGTCGTTTCGACGCGATGCAGGAAGTCTAACCGGATTACGCGAAGTGATGAATAACCGAACTCACTGTCCTATCGAAAGGCGAGAAAGTGGAACTGGCAAGGAGCTTCGCTGCCCGGGCAATCCACCAGTTGTGGGCGCCTCTGAAGGCCTGGCAAGTTTCGTTGCCCTCAGAGTTGAGCGGCTTTGCCGGCAAGCCGAGATCAACAAGGAGCTTCTTTCGCAAAGTGACGAAGGCGGCCGCGGTTCATCTCAAGGGGAACGCTCACCTGGATGAAACGGCGACCTCCCGCTGAGCCACAGACCCAGCTTTTGTCAAACTGCTGAGAGACTCTGAGCGCGCGCGTCTAAATCGCATCAACCCGGCGCAATCTTGGTCGTCCGTGGAAGAAGGCCGGTTTTCGCGGGACCTGTAGTTACCGTCTGAAATGCTCCGATTGACCATGCGCCCCTCAGGTTGCGCAGAGGAAGACATTCCGAACGCTCCGCCCGACCTTTCTGATCGGCCTCAATACGACATGGGCTGTCAGCCAAGACGGCTCGACAAAATCGCTCTGTGAACCTGCTCAACGCCTAATTGACTGGCTCCGGGCAATGTCAGGAACTGAGAACCTGATTCTCCGTCTGGCGGTCTTGAGCCCGGACGAAGCCATCCCGCTACGTATGTCGACGGGAACTCCAGGGCAGGGCCAAGCGAGCAAAAAGGCCGGGTTCCCCCAAAAAAAAAGCCCCCCCCCGGGGGCCCCCCCCCGGTCCTTGAAAAAGACGTTGAGACATTTGCTGCAAACCGGTACGTCAAGGAGACTGACGCTGGCGGAGATCCTGATGATTGTCTTCAGTATATTCTCGTGTTATAGACAGGTCGAACGACGCTTTCAAGCTTGCCCTGTCCGTCACGCTGGCAACAAGGTTAAGGCGGCACAGTTGCTCGGAATGAACCGGACAAACGCCAGTAGCGAAAGATCAACGTGCCCTGAATTGCAAGAAGACTGATTGACGCAAGCCTTAAAACGTGCTTTTAGTGCAATCACTTGCTGAATCCGCCACGAACGTGTGCGCAAAAGCAACTGGGCCGGGGTGGCCCACTGTAGAGCAACGTCAGTGCAAACACATTGAGCCAGCAGGCAACGAAGGCAAGCTGGCCCTTTTTCGAAGGGCCTCTTTATCATTGCTGCGCTCGTTGGCGGTGGTTGCCACAGTCATCGCGCTCTCTTGGCGTCGAATCCGATATACTATCCGCGGGCCGCGAACGCCGTGGCTGCTGGCATTGAATTTCGTCGTGATCATAGTGCTTTAGCGATGATCGTTGTCGAGAAATCTCGCCATCCAGGTCAGCGGTCGCGGGGAAGGCAAGGGCGCCCTGCCAAGCGCTTCGTCCTCCTTTCGGATTCCTCCGCACTTATACCGGCCATGATCGGGCGCTGAATTCCTAAATAGCGCGCGTTTCATCCCGCCGTCTCGATAACTGGCTCGGTGAGCGAGGTCGATACGTATCCATGGAAAGAATGCCCAGATCTTTTCGGACTATGTCATAATTTCAGAAAGCACCCTGGAGACGTAGTATCTGCGTCTCCTGCCCCTGGAATATCGAAAACTTCGCGCGTGACGTGAAGGCATCGCTGGCGGAAGCGGCGAGAACTAATGAAATCAATTGCCGACAGCTCTGCCAAAGATGCTCCAAGGCATTTCATCGGACGGCTTCGCCGGTCGGAACTGGGTGTCGCGATTTCCAGCGATCCAGCCGTTAACTCGCCGAGGACGGAGCGTCGAACTGCAAAATCCGGAACTAAAGCGTTCACTCAACCGATCCTTGTGCCGCCGCCGCAGTCGGTCATTCAGACGAAGGCAAATACAGCAACATCGCTCCACAACTTTATGAGAAACAGGGGTACCGCGACGGATTGATTCCGTAATCGAAGAGCCACTCGACGGATACTCTACGTCGGTCATAGTATTTTCTCTGATCAACGAAATGCGCCGTCAATTGCGCGAAGCGAAGCGGCACTTGCGCAGTACAAAAAATGCGAAGCGCCGCAGCGGCGACGCCGCAAGTAAAATATCTTTGCGATGCTATTCCAGATTTGCGCGCTCATTCTCCCTGCCTGGCCGGCTCGCCTTGCCTTGAAGCAAGGCAGGTCAATACGTGGACCTGATTGGACGTCTACGCGTTGCCAGCGCCCACACGGTTCGTGATGGGACCTCACCTGTGCGGTGCCTGTATCCCGCCCGCAAGACGAGGTCTACGCGGGCTCCACCAAATGCCTCAATGCGATGACCGAGCAACAACTGGCTAGCACGAATGCCCTGATCCGGGCGCGGGAAGACGAGAAAGACCGTCGGAAGTTTGTCGAGACATTACTGCTTTGAAGTGAGTGCGGAGCGTTATCACTTATGGATGGCGAGATGTTCGTGACACTGGCCAACCGCAGCCGCTGAGTGTGCCCTTGGGCGTCGGAGGAGATCATCCTTGCCCGGCCAGAACCCTTGATCAATCGCACATTGTATCGAGAGAGTAGCGCCCCGCTGACAACGCTTTGACGCACCGCAACCGGTTGATGACCATCGACTTCGACTGAACAGTTAAGGTGAAAGGTCGTCACATCCGCTGAAAACACGCCGTGAATCCGGCTGGCGCTGTGGTCCCTCACCTTTGAACGAACACAAACCGGCCCGTTGGTCGAACGCACAACGGCACTCGCCATGGCGCGACGTGGCCAGTACGATTGCGCGCTGTAAATCCGTAACCGCATTGACGCCTCCCAAATGTGTCAACCGAATCGCATTCGTCGTCGCTATGCCACGGTGAATTTGACGATTTCCGATGGTGTGTTTGATCGCTGTATCGAAACCACCTTCGGCACAAGCTCGGCGATATCGGCCGATGAGTCGAGGAGTTCTCCTCGTTGCGCGGATGCCCAACCCCAGCGTAGCGCCGTTCAATATCGAATCACTATTCAAAGGCGCCGGCTTCTCGCAAAAAGCATGGTGTGCCCCTGATGTTCGAGATCGACTTCGAGACGAATTCCGAGGGCGCGGGTCTACCGAGGCGACGAGCGCCTGCTCGGCAGGCCTTTGGCGAAATCTCCTGAAGAATGCTGTGCGAGACGCGATTGAAGGACTGGCCGGAAGTACGCCGACATCGATGACAACCATCCGGCGTTGTCTTGTCCGGAAGATGCAAAGGGTGTCTGAAGTCACGAATTGAGCCGCACAATGGTCCTGTGATTTCCGTGAGGCCGTCCCGGAGATCGTCTGTTGGAGCCCTATGCACGACGCGCGAAGGAAGGGCACAGGCTTGGTCTGGCGAATCGTCACAACCGCAACACTGCAGATCACGGCGATTCAATTTCATCCAGACCGTCCTGGACTGGCCTGGAGCGGCGCACGCGTGCGCGTCTGGCTGACCCAGCAAGGGTCTGATATGGGCGACGAGATGCCTGCAGCAGGCGCACTCATTTCCCAAATAACCCTTAAAGATCGTGTAGAGGAGCCGGGCAAACCATGGCGTTAGATAATCTGGTTGTTGGATGGGAACGAGCCGTATTATTCGTGAACTCGCCTCTGCGTGTTGGCGACCCGAGGGCTAAATTCCGTTTCGACGGCCGCACACGGCAGAGCAAAATGCACTTGGAAGACAGTGCGCCATAACGGACGCCGCGCTCTTGTTTGTTTCTGGATGTTGGGCTGCAGGGGAAGCCAGATGATGGCCTCTCGTCTGCTCAAATATCTAAAATCGATCGATCCATTCTTCCGGTCCATTGTGATATAGTGGGCACGGCACATCGAAACGGCGTCGCGGCGATCCGGCGCGGCGCCTATGATTTATCGAAAAGCCGTTCAAAAACAGACAGCTTTTCTGCACCTCATTGAGCGGGCAATCGGAGTCCGCTGCGTTGAGTATGAAAAAACGCAAGCTTTGAGGAACGGGCGGGGAAGACGAACATCTGGATCGGCAACAGTCATGGCCGCCGCCACCTGCGGCATCAATTGCAAGGTTCCCCACCAACTCGCGCGTCATGAATCAAGGAACCAGCGGCGTCGGAAAAGAGCCGCAGCCCGGCTCATCCATCGCAATTCGCTTCGCGGAGAACAGGTCCTTTTTGTAGTGTAAATGCCGCGAGCATGCCCCCGACCAAATGAAAGTGCGCGCTTTTTTGGAGAAGAAAGAACGAACAAGGCCTGAACTGGTTGCGTGTCGGTTTGTTCAACAAAAGCGCGACAAATGGGACGCTGCTTCCTTGATAAGTGGCTGACATGCCCTGTGGCTACGCTGGCAGAAAACAAGATTTTTGCGGGTATGACGAACAACGGTTCCAGCGCGTTCGGCGGGCGTTCAGTATTCAGCGGGACGTGCGGCTAATGCGCGACGAACCAAAGGATCTCCGATTGAAATGAGAAGGAAACTTCCGGGAAGATCTCTTCTATCGGCTGAGGTGGTTGTTTTCCGCTCAGGGTTCCCTCACTGGCGTATGAGCGCCGTGACGACATCAAACCGGATCTCGGTCAGTTATTTCACGGAACCGCATTTTTCGGGAATTCGTTCCCGCTGACAGCCGCGCGCGTTTTCTGCTGAAAGCGATGGCAGTGCTGCAAATCCATGGAACATTGGCCCGGAGCAATATCAACGCTAACCTAAGAATGTCCGTAGAACGTATCTCATACCTCGCGTCGGATGCCATGCCGGCCCGTGAGTGTCGACGAATTACCACGCGACACGGCCGCCAGGGCACCATTGCAGAACAACGCTAAGGGCGGCTCGGCTGAATTGTCGGGCTTCCTCGCGAGTGAAACGCCCGGGAACCCACCCGTTGAACGGGAGTTCTCCGCACTCAGATCAACCCGTGTTAACGGAAAACCATCCAGAACCGCCGCTGAAATTCATGAATCAGAACGCTCTGCATTGAGCACAGAAATAATTAAAGGCTTGGGCAGCCTCCGGTCTTTCTCCGTCAGACGGCTGAATGACCGTCCGAAAAGCAATAAGAGATGCCGCGGTACTGTATTTGCGGTCGGCAGGCGCGTCGGGCATTGGGTTGCAGCCGGCATGAGAGCCCGCCAGAAAAGACAATATAACCACTCATTGAATGAAAAACGCGAGACCTTGTGGTCAGGTTGTCACGGATCTCCGACGTTCGTGGCGTGAGCGGGGCATGCCGCCGCAACCAGAACGTAGCTCAAGCATCAGCCCACCGCGCCGGACTGCGAGCCTGATGCATCGGCCGTCACGCATTTCGAACAATCAATATGACGTGATGCTGCCAGATGGGCCAACCACTTTCCGCTGTTTCCCGTCCTTACCAATATCGCGCGCGGGTCCGTCGATCAAATCGTATATTGATTCCGGCATGCAAGAACATGTTTTCCCCGTGAGTGGGCCTGCCAATTGGACATGGTGACTCGCCGAAGGTTGAAGTGGGCGAGGCCATTCCTTCAAGCGCTTCCGCACGCCCCGGAGCCGTGATGAGCAGCGACCGTCGGCAAGGGGAAGGTCAAGCTTCTCGGCCTTGGAAATTGATGCCAAGAGTCCGCCTAGCTGCCTCGACACCCCTGTCGACCAGATTCGGCCTGTGTCCCGGATCTTCACGCGGCCTCGCAATCGTCGGAAATTGGAAACGAAACGAAGGTCGTGCGGCGCACGACCCGAGGTCGACAAGATGTCCTGAAGCCTCGAAGACCGCGCTCTACATTGCCGTGCTCGACAGTCACGCGTAACGGCCTGAACTCAATATTCATCTGACCGACACATGAGCGCCTCGAATCATGTTGGTCGATTGTGGGCGGCGGAAACGTCGGGCTCCTAGCCGTGGCCCAGCGCTCGAGCGCGAGAGCAACATTCGTAATCCGTCCGTGGAATCAACGCCTTCCGAGGTCGTGCCACGGCGGCTGTCGCAGGCCTCAAAAGGACGATGGTGATCACAGGGGACGGGCTAGTCCCTGAAATACTCGCTGAAGCCGGCGCTCCAAGGCTCTGACTTGTTCATGCGATTACCAATCGACCGATAAGACCAACCTGCTGAATGCTGCTAAATCTTGCCAAAACCAGGGCAGGGGCCAAACGTCGCCCTTGCGCTGTGAACGCATCCGAACTGGCCGGCCCTTGCCGCGACATGCGCGTGGGATGCCGTGCTCGATCCGCGGGCTCCTCACCAGTTCACAAATCCTGCTGCGGTATGGCGTCAGGTGGCCGAATTACTGGCGACTCTCAGATCCACGAGGACGGACAGCCGAAGGCCGAAAGGGATCTACGCCTCGAGTCAATCATCGCCAATGGGAAAACCTTGGCTACGCCATGATTCCCATGACGGTGTAACGCACCGCCCGTGATCCGGGAACGATAACGTCATAATTGCCGGCCTGAACGTTCCCGTGCAGGCCGAAGACCAGCCTGATAATCTTCTACGACGAGCAAAGCATGGTCCGAAAAGTCGAGATAATATCTTCCGGGTCAAGTCCGGACTTCTTCTGACGTCATGAATTAGCGTCCATCGTTCGGGTTCTGGCGTTCAAACTCATGCTTATTCTGGCAGAAGCGCGCTGCTGTCCGAACGCCTCATGTGCGCGCCAATTCGCGGGTGAGACTAGATCCAGTTGTCGCTTCTCGTTAGTGGCAACAGCATTGCCGTCCTGGCCAGCAGCGTGTTGCCCCTAAACGCGCACAACCCGCACGAAAAAGCGCGAACATTCCGATGCCCTTGGCGCGTAGTGATCAAATTGTGGTTGTTGCGGGCCGGCGCCGCAGCGCTGCCGGTTTTGTTTCGGAGCTGGCTGACCGTTCAATACTGCACGACGATTCGATGAGGAACACCGCCCTCCTCGCCTGAGAAGCCGGGCCACACAGTTCCGTCCTTGACGGAAGGACGGTCAATGGCCGCTAAGCCTTGTTGTCAGGCCGCGGTCGTGTGCATGTTTCGGCGGACTTGGCGTCATTACGACTGCAGCCAGTGTACTGGCCGCCATCAATCTTGGCGGGCCCTGGCAATTCACACGACTGTCTTGTTCACACGTGCCGTGAAACCAGCTTTTTTGATGCCGTTCCCTCGCGTCGCGCGCGCGTATTTGCGATGATGGCCCTTGTATTATCGCTCTGCTGGACTTTCTCAATCATGGCGGCTCCCATTTCCCAGAGCTTGGAGATCCGGTAAGCGCCATTACGACCGGCTGTTGATCCTATGCATGGGCCACACGCACTGCCCGACATTCCCCAAATTTTGATTCTCGGAGTAAGGATGATCATTGGAGCTCTCGTCTATGCCGTTTGGCTGCCCCTGAAAGACAGAAAGCCCTCGGCGCGTTCATGGACCCCGAATACACTTACTGTTTTTTGTTCCTTATCGAACGTCTTCGCTCGCTTGGTGATTCCCCTCGGGTATTCGCTCGGAGACGGCGTTTGCGTGGGCTTTGTCCGACCTGTCCACCTCGGGTCTGACATTGCACCAATTCGCCGGTTCCGGGACGCGAATACCGCTTCCCATCCTTGTGCTTCATCCCTATCGGTGGGATCCGGCCTGTCGGCAGCGGGCGGGGCGCCAAATCGCGCGAGGCTGATCGTGCTGTTCGTCGCGCAGGTTCAAGGATTCCCGTCATGCTGCTACAGCGCTCGTGCTGGGATTTCCGTTTCAGGACCGGGATCTCGTACGAGCGGAAAGCGTTTATCGGTGTTGGGGTATCTGGTATTGCCTACATCGTTGCTGTTTCGTCATAATGATCGGTTTTTTAGCCTTCCCTGACCCTGCCTTTCGAAGACACGATTTCCGCCTCGCGATCGGTGGCCTCACAATTCGGGG
>Ga0163217_1012300_pt1 | contig 10898 bp, 9 predicted proteins | sample SynspAceP_FD_185933 | JGI IMG/M metagenome (GOLD analysis project Ga0163217, IMG submission 185933) | Saline lake microbial communities from Ace Lake in Antarctica - Synechococcus sp. Ace-P (PacBio error correction) | ecosystem: Environmental > Aquatic > Non-marine Saline and Alkaline > Saline ...
CTATCAGTTCGATAGAGCGTGCGGTCTGTCTCTTTGGACGGCGTTTTGGTTCGAGCGCTAAATGTTGTTTTTTCCACTGAAAAACTAATGGTGAAGCCGGACTCAGATATTTTCGACATATTCGATAAGCAGTGAAAAATTGGTTTCCAGCTTAGTACCTCTAATGCAAAGCCGTCCACCAAAAGCATGGCTTTTATCTCTGTTCAGCAATTTGCGTGAGTAATGGTCCGATTGTCGCTCTGGCGGTGCTGATGTTTTTGATTTTGGGGAGTCGGGCAAGTAAACCCAGTGGTTTGGGCAAACGGCCTTTATTGCGACCAAACTTTGGTTGGCTTAGTACCCATTATGAGTAAAGCATGGCGGAGATGCGAGGTGGCTCGCCTTTTTTCCATTGAGACCCTGATGAGTGTTGCCGGCAATAGGCGGCTATCATAGGGGCTACCGCTGAAGCTGCCATGGTGCTGTGCTCTTTATGATTCGGTGAATGTTTGGAGTCGTTTGCGCCAATCGCCGTGCAACGCAAAGGTGTAAAGCGCTTTTGATGGCGTTATTGCCAGAAGATGCCTTTAATTCATTAAAGATGTGTGCGCCATAAAAGTCGCTATATCTGATTTATGCCTTGGGATGAAAATTGAAGTGTCCGCCGTGAGCGTTTTGCCTGCAGATGCGCCAAGTTACTATCTGAGGGCTGCCACTTGATGAAAGTGCATTGAACGGGTGAATCGGTCTATTGAACGGCTACGTTGGACGAAAAAAGTCCCGCAGGCAGTTTACTGGTGGATCGTGGTCGTTGCGGCTCAAAAGTCGTTTTCGCAGCCCGGTAAAAATGCCCATTGAATCGGATTCGCATTTGAAACTCGAAAGAAGCCGAAGAAGCGTCGGAGGCACCGCTGAACGTTTCTTAGACAAATTTAGTCGAATTCTACACCCCAGTGATTATGCTGATGTCTGTTTTGGTGATTCCTGAAATTCCGCCTTTGGCGTTTTGCTCACCTTGGGAAACATGGATTTATCGAGGTTTGACTTTGTTATTGATCGGCTGTCCTTGCGCGCTTGTTATTTCAACGCCGGCGGCGATTACATCTGGTTTGCCCAGCGACTCGTCAAGGTGCTTTGATTAAAGGTGGAATGGCTTTAGAACAACTATTGGCCCGAGTGAAAACGATAGCCTTTGATAAAACGGGTACCTACGCAAGGCAAGCCTCGGTGACGTGATGTTGGAGTGTTAAAACGCACAGAATAACGATTTGCGGCAGCAGCGGCTTTCTATTGGAAATGGGTCACATCACCCTTGGCCAAGGCATTGTTTATCACGCCGAGCAGCAAGTATTTCATTGGTTCACGATAATGAAAAACTTTGGCCGCGTTGGTGTGGAAGGGATTTTTTTTGGGTAAAAAAATCAAAATAAGTGGCACCAAGCAAATTAGACCTGTTCTTGAGGACGTTATTCGTCAGCAAATAATGACTCTAGAGCAAAAGAAGGTAAAACCGTTGTTCGTTGTTCTGGAGGAAGGACGTTACGTTGTTGATTGCTCTGAAGAACGCTACGAGAGATGCCTAAAGCGGCAATTGGCAGATTTACGCTCACTTAGGTAATTAACGGGGTGATGTTAAACAGGTGATAGACACTCCGATCTGCGGCCGCGATTGCCGCTGATTGAAAATAGACTTTCGTGCTAATTTATTACCCGAAAAGACAAAGTTCGCGCGATCATGGCGTAACACAACAAGCCACCGCATGGTGGGTGACGGCATAAACGTATGCGCCAGCCAATGAAAGCAGCCAGCATTGGTATTGCTATGGGAAGTGGGGACGGATGTCCATTAGAAAACTGCCGATGCCGGCTTTTAACTCATAATCGTTTTGCAAGGTTTGGCGGATATGATTCGGCTTATCTCGCGCACCAATGGCCAATATTCGTCAAAATATCACCATCGCAATTGGTTAAAAGGCGGTGTTTTTAGTCACGACGTTATGGGGTTAACCGGGTTGTGTTGGCAGTAATTAAGCCGATTCTGGTGCCACGGCCTTAGTAACGGCAAACGCTTTGAGATTATAAGAAAGCGGCTAGAAAACGTAGTTAGGTCGATTTAATTATTGCTTTCTTAGTGTCTGGCTTCACATTTATGCACGTCTCTGCCGTCGTATTTAGTCTGTGAGTCAGTCTAGTTTTCGCTCCCACAAAAGATCTTCTTACCAATCCAATCTCCTAATAGGATGTGCTCGTTTAAGGCGTTTTTGAACTGTACAACGTTTGCGCTCCACCTTACTTAAATCCGAAATGTTTACTTGGTTGCTTCTGCTAAAAATGGAAATCCAGTGAGGGGTTGATACAACGCTCTGTGCTATTACGATAATTTACAAAAAAAACCGCTGGCCATACTTATTGCAAGTGATTATCATTAGCGCGAGTTAAATAATCGATAATGGTTATCATTACAGGGGTTGTTATGGATGTTTACGTTTCCTTTGACTATTGGCGGGGCGCTCGTGGCGTTAGAAACCAAATCACAAAATGATTTGTTTCTTTTCAATTCAAATTCAATTTAGCCGAGCCAACGGTGTTAGCCAGCGGCTTTCGACACCGATCCCCTTTCTTCATGCTTTTAACCAAGAGGTACAAGCACTGTTTTTGAGCGGGAAAAAGCGAAAGGCATCGGCTAATCCTATGATCGTTGGTGCAATTCCCTTCGATAATGGATCAGCCGACTCAACTGTTGCCCCAAGGTGGTCGAGCGGAGTGACACCCGTTAATAACTGGCTTGTCTCCATTTGTGGGATGAAGATTTTGTTCATCAGGTGGTGGATCAGGGTTTTAACGGCCCAAATTCAAATGCTTTTTTTAAGAGTGATCGAACAGGCTCTTTTCAGCGTTTTAAAGGTGAGAATCTGAAGAAAGTAGTGTTATTCCAAAATACTGGATCTCACGCTAGATAAAATGGTCGATATTCCTCGCCTACTTGCCCAACATAATGGGACAAAACCCCAAATGCCTATCATTTTAGTGTGCCACTCTCGAAAAACAGTGTGCTGATTGGCCGCCAGTCCAGAGTGCTAATTGAAAGCAAGCGAACAAAGTGTTCTCAAACCCACTCGCAGGTCGGCTAAGCGTTTGCAGAACCAGACAATTACAGCAAGCGGGAAGAGGCGCTTGATAAAGTCAGTGAAAGACCACATATAAGCATCGATTAGTGGTCGAGTCGAATTCGATTCTTCGCTGATGCACTTGTGGAAAGCCAACATATACAGCCAGAAACCAGCCTTAATTTCAACGCCTACCATGTGGCAATTTTATCCACCGAGAAAAGAAGCAACGCTGTTGACTGATAATACAATCGTCGAATTTTTGATTTAATCAAAACCATGCAACCCAATCACCTGCCAATGTGTGGCACCCCAACCCCAGCTCGCTAAACAGCAACATTGAGTCGTTAGATGCCTCACCAAAAGAGGTTTTTTTTAGTGGTCTACGTTGGGTGGGCGAATGCCAAGGTATGGGGAGTGGGGCAATTTGCCATACTTGCGCCGAGTTTTCAGGAAACAAGTAAAATTGTTTGCCGGCGCGGGCGTCGTGCCCTGATTCTTCACCAGAAAGCGAATGGTTTAGAAACCAGTGCAAAATGCGAACCATGATCAATGCTTTGGCATTACAGGAAAGTATTCTATGACGATTGCTTATACAACCATGGCCAGAAACTTACGCAAGCTTATCGAAAAAAAGGCCTATTGGACGGATCGGCCCTTGGGGACGGATCTGAATTGCATAATGCACCACAAAGACAAAATGCGATTGTATGTGGTGAAAGGTCATACCTATCGCGATGTATTGTTCTCAGTCGAAAAAAATTAGCGATTTATTGGCAAACACTGGGGTTTAAAAAAGTGGTGAACACGGCCATTTAGTTTTCAATTGCCTAATATTGCTGAATTTATGTGGTGTTTTTTTGCTCTATCCGCTTGGGGGTTGCGGCCGGTTTAATGCTTTATTTAGGCCATAACGAAACGAGCTCAGTGCGTACGCTAAGCAAAATTCAACCTAGGTCTAATTGGCTAGTAGCAGACATGTTGGGTTTCCACGATGCCCCTTTTTTTAAGACACTGTTCAGCATCGATGTATTGCAACACGCATTGATGTCGGCAAATAATGAATGGGCCTGAGTCCGTTAGATAGGTGTAATTGAACGGTCTACTGATATGCCATACATGCTGAGCCAAGCCGAAGCGGATTGAAGTCGCATTTTTCCAACTCTCCGGTGAAGTACAGGAACGCCAAAGCTGATTCCGAGAACCCATAACGCCTACTTTTTTTAAGCGACGTCGAAGTGGCTGAAATTTTGTCATTTTCTCCCTCAACAGTCCTATTTGTGCGCTTTGCCTTGCGCCCACAATTTTCCATGGAGCTCCCCTGGTGCTTTGGTGTTTTCGCATACGGAGGTCACGTGGTAAAATGGCGCCCAGTCCGATGCATACCTGCTTTGAATTGAATGAGCGTCATCGAGTCACTGTTGCCGCTTTGGTGCACCGCGCTTGCTGCTTTGGCTGCAAGCGCGGCCCTTCTCAACAAAAGGGCAATAACCTCATTAACGTTACATGCAAGTCGGTGGTGCAAAACTGAGTGAAAGCCTAGCGCGAACAAAGTATACCAGAATTACTGCGGTTGTCAGCTTACAACAAATTTTGGGTATGGCAGAAGGGCTTGGTGAATTACACCAGACTGGATGATGAACATAGACACCATCGTTGCAACTCAAGGGTCGCCCATGTGTTCTCTTGATGAAGTGAAAATCATTGGATGAGGAAGGTAATGAAGTAGCCCGGCCAATGTCAAGCGGGGGAGTTGATTACTCGCGGGCCATAACACGATTCGAGGTTTATTACAAGGCACCAGAACTAACGCCAAGGTCTTTGACAGTGAAGGTTTTTATCATTCTGGCGACCGCTCGTTTGTCGAAATGAAAAAGGTTATTTACCGGTGGTGGGGCGTGAATAAAAGACAAATTAATCGAGGTGGGTGAAAAAATCGCTGCTGAAGAAATTGAACAACCTTTTTACTGAAGCCATGAGCTGATCATACCAGTGCGCTTGTCTCTATGCGGAATGCCATGATGGGGAGAAAAGTTGTGTTTTATTGTCCTAAAATGGCCTCTCATGGATGAGAGCGTCAGCACTACGTAAGTATTTACGTGCAGCCTTTGCGTGGCAGATTAATAAGGTGCCGGATCGCTTCGAATTTAATCGAATCCTTACCGCTAACGCCAGTCGGAAAACCAAACCAAAAGTGGCGTTGCGGTGACGTGGATTCCGCCAGCGCTTACAACAAGATTCAAAACGATAAAGGCACGAGAATGAGCATTCCCCACATTTCTCTTGATCCCATGCCAACCGCGGATACTTTTCCAAACCAAAAAGTAAAACTGGGTATTGGGAGCCCAAGCGTGGCCGGTATTTTTGATCATGATATGCAGGCTTTATTTTTTGCGTTTTTTTATGATGCCGAATCTGACTTGATTAAAGCGTTGGAAGCAAAAATCTTTGGCTTCCATTAAGGCTTACTGCCGAGCGAATGGCATACCGGTTGTTTTATCGGCACAACCTAAAGGATCAAAAACCAGAAGATAGAGCACTTGTTTAAATGATAATGTGGGGCAAGTGGTCTTAACGATTTTCCTGAACTACAAAAAGGTCATCGAATGAGTTGTCCCAGATGAAGACGATACTGTTTTTAGTTAAATGGCGTTACAGTGCTTTTTCACCGCTCTCATTTGCAAAGAACTTATGCAGTCGTTGGGTTCGAGATAGCTCAATTATCGGCCGGTATTACGCTCATATCGGTTTGCATGATCCAGCCACTGAGCATTATGCGTGATATACCATAACCCTTTATGGTTGGGCGATGCCGTGGCGGACTTTAGTGAAGCTGCAAGCATCGGCTAGGCAAACTCCCTCACTTTTTACGGGTGGGCGAACGGGGCGTGTGATATCGACCACGAGACGTCTTATAGCGACGGAATGTTTCAGGTATTAGTCTTCAATAACGAACAACTGAAAGCGCAAGGTCTTTGCTTTTCTTGATGACCGAAGACATTGAGAGTTTGTGCAAATAAGAGCTTATCGACTATGGATTAGATCCTTCAAGATTATGTCGCTTGTGAGTCCAGTGAAAAATCAGGGTCTTGATGTGTCTTTTCAAGGAGTTGGCCAATGCCAGTACTTTGAAATGGATGGTGGGACTTGAATCATAACTAAGCTACTCAGGGGCAATCTTCCCGAATCCTTAATAAGAGCCGAAACAGTAATGATGAACCTCTCGATTTTTCAGGTAAACGGTTTGGGTAACGGGTGCTGGTGAGGCAAATAGGCCTTAGAAGTTTGCCAATCAGTTTACTGAATTGGGAGCGACCGTCATCGCTTGATTTAGCGTTTAGTGGAATTGCACTTACGCGTGATTGTGTTGAGTTAGATACAGTAACGAAGACGGCTGTGATAAGCCGTTACAGGAAAGTGCTTGGCCGATATCCTGTGTTAAGATGTACTAAGTAATCGGCGGCGGGTATATGCGTTTAGGCAGTGTTGAGGAAACCAGCTTGGAGGACTTCAAACAGCTGTTTATGTGAACGCGGGTGGTGCTTTTTTGATGATCAAACACACAATGTCTAATTTAAAAAACAGAAGCATTGGGGCGATAAGTAACCATTTAGTTCGAATTGCCCGCTAAAGTACCGCGTCAGAAATATGGCCGGCTTATTGGTGCGTCTAAAGCGGCTTTATCGCTTAAGTCATACGGCAGGACTGAAATTGGCCCCATAAAGGAAGTGCGTTGTAATGTTGGTAATGTCCCTGGTTCGACCGACCACACCAATGCAGGGCTTGTTGTGGACTAATGACGAAGCAGAAAAAAAATAACGAATTAAAGGCTTTCCCTAGCGATATAAGTTGGGCATCCTCTTGGTAAATTGCTCAGCCCCAGTGATTTGCGCAAACTGTTCTGTTTTTTTGCGTCTTCCATGTCGAATCACATTACGATGCAAGATGTGGTGGCGATGGGGGCGCTACATTAACAACGCTTAATGACATATTCACTAAAGACTAGCCTTTTTTTGAAGAAAAATTAATTAGCTCGGTATGATTATCAATATCGGACTTTTTTTTATAGGGATGAAAGAGAGTGAAACGCTTCTATCAAACACAAATACGTTTATCTGAATCCGGTTATGTAAATTTAGCATTTTTGCTTTATAGAGGGTTCTTTAGTTTGGAACTGATTATGACATGACTATCACTAAGCCTTTGATTATGAGGAAGTGGCGAAGTAAACGCAAGAGACCTTCTTAGCTGGCGACTTGCCGTCGTCATGCGCAAGGCGTACATTTGATGAGCCAGCCGAAAGATATTCTTAAGGCAGAAGACGGCCTCGCCATTATGGCCGGGCGAATTACACAGGCAGCATTTCCCCAACAGACAACCAAGCTGTCGCGGTGTTATTACCTGCAAGGCGCAAGAGACATTCATATATGGCCATTGATTTAAGAGCGGCTTGTTAATGCGATAAACTTGATATTGCCCATTTAATAGCTTAAGAGAGAGAATTTAAATATTAATAGCGAAGGGATGGAAAAAATCATTCTTAGTCCTTTAGCTTTTTATTTTCGCTTCAAGAAGGTGTATAAAGGCTTTTGTATCCTGCGGTAGAGAATTTTTTGATTTTTTTTAGATGTAGAGTTGAATTTCAAAAGATGGCAACGACCTTTTTTGAATTTCAAGTAAAGCGTCAGCTTAAGTGAGAAAATACCATCAGGTTTAAAATATTACGCAGAAGCAGTATGCCATAAAACGAGACATGTAATGACATGGGCATATTGTTAGCCGTGATGTTTTAATCTTGAATCGTCCAGCGTATTTCGGGCTGCGCCAAAAGTATAAAGAAAGGCGAATCAATCATGATTCGCCTTTTTGGTTTGATTGCTTAACGCATATTACATGCGGTAAGTAGCACTTAGGCCACGGTGCCGAGATTGTCCACGCGGCTACGTGAACCACCGTTGATAACATAGATGATGTTTCATCTTTAAGGTTTTTGATGTAGCCCTAATTAATAAGATGCTATTTCCATAGTCCACATTAGTCATCTAGCAAGGGGTGGTTACCTGCCTTTGTATTCAGCTGTATTGTCCTAGATCTGAGTAGTATCCACCAACATACGTGACTCTGCGCCTAGAGTTAAGGCTATTACATGTATTTAGTGAAACCAACCGAGGCATTCCACTCTGGTGCGTTGGTAAATCATTGCCTTGATAGTTTTAGCGTTCTCGTCTATTTCAGAACTTCATAAACCAATAGCTTGACGGATTTCTAAATCTTCACTTAGCCACTGGGTTGCTTCCACTCAATACCAACTGTGTGTGCTTTATCGACGTTTACTATGCGGCGTCGCTAACGGCTTGGTAAATCATTATAGTTATGTAGAATAAAGCGGCGAATTTAGCGTTTGAGCCATTATCCAGTGAAGTTTTTGAACTAAGTTTTCCGTATAGCGTATACGGTTTCCGCATCAAAAATCGTAGTTTCAGTCTGCTTGAACCTGACCTTGTCCCCTTCCTATATCCATCATCAATAGCCATAACCCGCTGAGTTATAGCTTTACGAGCAGATAAGCCAACTGTCGTTTTTATCAGATACGGCGTAAGTCGTACCAAGTTTTGGGTAAGAAAATACTGATCGGTTAGTCTTGTCGATATTCAACACTGCCGTATTAGAGTAGTAACGACTTTGTTTTTCATGTTGGAAGCGGCCGCCTGCGATTAGGGTTTAATTTTTCTGTAAGGGCGTAATCTCCTCCGCAAACACTCCCTATACGAGTTTCTTCCCTGTTTTAAACCTTGAGTGTTTATGTTGTCTAGCGTGTTTTCCTTCTGTCTGCTACCATGATTCCCAATAAAACCATTGAGCGCAGAAAATCGTTAGGTAAATAATAGGCGACTTCTAGTGTTTTCGTTTTGTCCTGAATGTGTAGGTTTCTTCTTTTTGGTATTTGATCAAATCGGTTGTTTGGCTATTGCGGATAGTGTGTGACACTGGTTAAGTCATTACTTAACACTAAGTTTTATTTCAGTAGACAGGTTGTTTACTTTAGAATCTTGGATCGAGTATGGTCGCTGTCTGCTTTATTAGAGTGAAGGTTTCGTCTTCATTACCTGTGCCATTTTCCAATTCGCCCAATTAAAATAACTACCATCCGCTTTGCGATGGATTTTGCTGTTCTTTGACCGTTAAATCGGTCCGTTGCTTTCCATTAGCAATTTAACCTCGTAAATCAGATTGCTTGGACTCTTTCTGATCTACCGGAACATCACTCGTCTCACTCGTCGTAACTGAGATAGCCTTTTCCATCTGTGCCATCAGGCGGCAAATGCGATAACCAAATCTTCTGTTACTGGGCCTGAACAAAGCATGAAACGGCCCAAATTTTTCATTACGTTTGCCATTTTTTGTAGGTTTCTAAACAAGGCTACCGCCGCTTCGGGATCAAAAGTTGGGTCGTTGGTTTTCACCGAAATCGCACAACCAATTGAGTTTTTCACCCTGAGTGGTGGATTGTGGGCACGGAGTACTTTCTATTTGTTCGATCATCCTCCAACGCCTGGACCCGCTAAAAGTTTTTATATGCCTGTAAAAGCATCTGCCACGCCATCCACAGACCGTGTTTACGCGCGTCGACTTCCGCTCACTGTTGCGTAAGTAACCGGTGGTTGCCACCGCTGCGTTAATGCCGCGAAATATTCACTGTACCGAATGCTGCGTCCTATCACGTTTGGTGCTTTGTTACTACATTCGTTAACCGTTTTTGCATCGCCTTTCGCTACAGTCTTTCATCCGTTAAGTAATGGTGACTGCGGTTGTTGTGTCTTTTATATCCTTGTCCATTTTTTCACTCGTAACAAGCCAGTGTGGATAAGTTTGTTGTGCTCTCAGCGAAAGAGTTAGCTGAAATGCAGGCAGCATTAATACTGAATGAACAGCGACGCAAACAGTAGATAGGCGGCTTGGAAAACGCGTGGATGAATTTTTAGGAGAGAGACATGTTTTTTTTTTCCTTATTTAATGACATAGAGTAAGACTTGCTAAATTGTTTATTGATAATGAGAATGATTAGCAATACTAATAATTTAAGTTTTTATTCTCTTGTGCATGTTTAAAAGGAAAATAGTGTTGATCGATCATCTGAGTTGGACGTCTTGCTAAAAAAATTACGATTTTGCCTCACTGCAGTAGGTAGTGAATTATGTGGTGGGATAAGATTCTTTCCAAGGTGCGCCACTCATTAAGAAAAAAGCGATAACGAGTTTTGTGTTTTTTATTTGGCAAGACCCACAGGGAAGAAGCAGACCTCGTAATTCGCTAGCGTGTTACCTGGATGTGAACTCACTTTACTGGACCCCACACCGCTTGGACACCCTTTGCCTAGATAGGATAAAGCGGACCGATGTTTGGCTTGGCACGTTATCAATCGACTCTCATGGCGAGGTATTTATTCCTTTTCATGTCGATTGAAAAAAGCACCAGTTACCAGGTCTCGTTCAGCGAACCTGGCGATGGGTCGAGAGGAGGCTCCAACGTGCTTGGTGATGAATGTTGCCTGAAATCAATTCAACGATGATTTGAAAAATTACCGATGTTCAAGTTTCTGGTTGGGGGTATGAGTTTCGCCCTTTACACCTCCCTCATGTCCCATTGAAATGGGTTGGAAGAGTGGGAGCAAGGAGAGCTAAAAATATAATCTCGGCCGGAGCGCATTCAAACGATTGATTGGGCAAGAAAACACAGCTTTTGGTAATCAACGACACTGCTGCTTTTTTCTACCCGCTGTAGGCGATGCGCCATTGGTTATTTTGCTTGGAT
>Ga0163217_1022623_pt1 | contig 10898 bp, 12 predicted proteins | sample SynspAceP_FD_185933 | JGI IMG/M metagenome (GOLD analysis project Ga0163217, IMG submission 185933) | Saline lake microbial communities from Ace Lake in Antarctica - Synechococcus sp. Ace-P (PacBio error correction) | ecosystem: Environmental > Aquatic > Non-marine Saline and Alkaline > Saline ...
ACGGACAAAAGAAAAAGGGAAGATTCAAAGCCCCCCCAGGCCCTGGGGGGTTTTCCGTGTGAATTCCCGTGGGGCCCTCCGCCGCACGGGGCTTTTTGACCCGCGGTCCCCGCCCTATAAAAATCAAAGCCCTATATCGCTGCAAAAAAGCACGGAAAAATCGTTGGCCTTGTCCCAAGACGACCCGCGGCTGGGGAAACGGCCCGAAAGATCCCCATCACCTTGCAACAGCCATCTGGTCCCCCGGGGTACGTGGCTGACGCGATTATCGTCCGAAAAGCAAATCCCCGACACGATGGAAAGAGTAAACGGGCAATGAACGCGCGAAAGAGGTGATCCAAGAACGTCAAATGCTCAAAGCGCCAACCCTCCAAGGCGTTTTGCAAACCGTGGAACAGCGGGCGGTAAAACGCGACGTTTCCTGTGTCCGGAGGCGGGCGACCAGATCAACCGGTACAAACCATCAGCGTCGAATGGCGGCCTGGACCGCGGCTGTTAGCCATACCGCGCAGATCGAACCCGAAGATGGCGATAGTGGAAGAACCTCAAGCGCAGTTCGTGTGATCCCGCGCTTGGGGGTTCGCTTGGTGAAAATACGGTTTCGTGGCGTGGAAACCAAGGCCTGATCCACTGGACGGGGCTTTTGCGCGGGATGACCAGCCTGCAGAGATCAACAGCCTTTGGCTGCATCCCCTCCACCGACATGTCCAGTTTCAGTCACTCCCTTGCGGCAAACGAAAAAGCAGGAATCCCGACGTGGGATTGGGTGTGGTCGGTAGAAAACCCCCACGAGGTTGCCCCTTCACCAACCTGCGCGCGACTTCGCCTTAGCGGGGATCGAAATAAAACCAACAGCGCCAAACGCCCTTCGCGATATTCCGATCATGCACGCGGTCTTTCAAAGCTGCGCCTGACTGGGCAAAGATCGTCCTCAGAGATTTGTTTTGATGCCGGAATAGAATCGTGCGGACAACGGGTGTGCGTTCACAAAGGCTTTCTTTCTGAAAGCGGATGAACGACCGCCCGATGAATGCCCTGGCCACCAGCCCACAATCCGTGAACCAGCAAAAAGATGATCACAGAACCGATGCCGCGCACGTTTGATTTGTCGGAACGGGTCCGAGCCCGAAATAGGTCTGGAATCAGTCGGTCAGGATGATAGGCCAAAGAACCATCGGCAACACGATGCCGTCGATCCAGCCGATCACAGCCCAGAATCACCAGATGGGTCAGACCGACGCGGTGCGATGACGACCAGGCCGGTCAAAAACGACGCCCTGACCGCGCGAAACAAAGTCGGCGCGGTGCGGAGGAAGAGGCGGCCGTAAACGTGTGTTCATGAATGAAGGTTATCCCCACTGCAGCAATGGCCGATTAGAGCTAGGGCGTTTTCATCAGCGTTGCCTAAACAATGGAGGACGCATAAATAATTTAGGCTTTAATGCGTCTTTTGACATAAAGTGCAGCGCATTGGACGCAAAACGAGCGTTATTGCGGACGCAGCGCGGATATTTGCAGCAGTGACCGGCCCCTCGTCCAGCTCGAATATGCGGCTGCAAACAGATTAGGGGGTAACGGCTTTGCCACTGATCCCGTGGGTGGTTGGCATCGGCCGGGCCGCCTTCGATGATCGGGGCCAGAATCCGGCAGCGGCGAATTTCATCCTCTTTAGGATCGGGTTCGCCACCAGTTTGACCAACCCGGCAGGCCCATGTTGCCCGCGCATTGTATGGGCGGGCGGATATCTGAACGGCATTGGTCCATGCGCAGGGGGGATTTCAGGGGGGACGTGCTGCTCCAGAAGCGGGAAAGCTTGTCTTGGCCCCGACGGTGATCACCGGCAACGCCTTGGGTTTCCAAGCACTTCAAAGTGTTTTTGCACATCTAGAATGGCCTGCCCCGGCAAGCGACAACGGCTCAGCCGGCGTTTGGGCCCAGCTTCCCATCAGGTCGGCAGAGAATGTCAAAAGCTGTTTTCCCGGCACCCCTTTATGCACGCCGCCGATTCCGCTCAGTGGCGAAAACCGCGATCTCGGCCAGATGGGCGGCGATCATGGTGGCGGCACCGTGGTGGCACCAGTACCGCCCGTGCAATACAGGCGGCCCATATAAAGGCACGCGACAGTTTTTTCGCGACATTCTTGGCCTTGCGCAGCGCCGTCAAGCTCGCTGTCCTTCCAGCGATGTGCAGCCGCCCGTCCGATCACCTGCAATTGTCAAGAGCGGGAAAGCACCGGCCTCGCGTACGTCCTGCTTCGACCTGGCGCGCGACCTCAAGGTTTTCGGAAGGCATCCATGGGTGAATGAAATTGTGCCTTTCCAGCGCAACAACGGGGGGCCCATTCGCATGGCTTTGGCGACTTCGGCAGAGCGGTGCAGGGGGATCATATTTGGTCTCCTCCAGAAACATATTGGAGCAGCGGCAGAAAGCGCTTGGGTCCGGGGCCGCGTCTGGTGCCGCCCCTTTAATTTCGGCGCGTATGCGCAGGCATGAAGGTAATCACCGGCGCCGGTCACGCGGTGTGACGAAACGGGGGGCGGGTCTTGGTGAATTAACCCGCTGGGCTGACCCACGGTCGCAGGATTTCCGCCGTCAGTCACCACAGCACGAAACTGCAACCAACGCGCCAGCAGCGCCGCTGCCAGCGTCGCGCGAGCTGTCGAACGTCGCTTGGCACACAAACCCGCTTCTTCGAAGGTTGACGTAAAAGCGTGGCCGCGTTTCGGACCTGCAAAAAGGGGGCCAGCCCGCAAGCGGCCTTGCCGGGCGGATGCCGGGGCGACGCGCAGATCGGCATGCTCCAATAAGCGGGCACGCGCCAATCTGTGACAAAAGGTCGAAGTGTGGAAGATTTGCACACCAGCGCCACGGCACCACGATAGGGAGTTTGGCAGTGATCCGTCTTCGAACGGAGCGCAGGATCTTGTCGCCTGCCGCCTACAGCGACTGAGCATGCGGCGAATGGCGCGAATCAGACCGTTTTCGGTCCCCTCGACCGCCATATAGCGGTCATGGGGGCAGATCATCCCGACCGATACACAATGATCCCCGTATGAAGCCCCCGAGTTTGCCACGCGGCAATAGAGGCTGCGTCGCTTCGGGTCGCGTCCAACGCACTATGATCAGACGTTCTTTTGGGGACAAGCCAAAGCGGGGCCAGCGCATCGCGATGTTCGGTGCCAACGCCACCGGTTCAGGCGCGTGATGCGACCAGGCATGGTCGACCCTTGCCGCATGACCGTATCGCCAGGTCCGTATGATGTCCCACAGCAAGGCCGATCCGATGCAAAGAAATGTTAGGTGTAATGTGGTCATGCCGCCGGTATGGCCCAACCGATATGGCGGGCCGCAAGTCGAGAGGCGGCGCGCAAAAGACCTATTCCGGCAGCGGGCAAAATGTCAGCGATGCCCAAAGGGCTCTCCCAGTGGGGGCTGGTGGGGGTGGTTTTCCCACGTCCGGGGCAGGGCGCAGCACCCAGCGTCAACCAAATAGGTCATGCCAGCAGTCACCGGAAAATTGCACTGTCCGCGTCGTCTGTCCGGTCATTTGGTCACGGTGACGTCTTTGCTTGCGGTGCGCTCATACACTTCGACCTGAACGTTCACGGCGGCGGTCCTGCTGGTAAGTTCAACGCGACTTTCCATCTGCTGATCCCGCGCCTAAGGTATAGGGGTTGGTGAGCGCGGACCAACTCAAGTCTCCACCCCAAAGGCTTTTGTCATCGCCCCATGCCCGTACGCCCACGGCAAATCAACGCCTTGGAAATACCGGCTTAGCGTTTTCGCATGCACTTTTGGTCTTGCGGGTAGCCGTTTTGTCGCCGGTGGTCAGCCACGCCGCATGAAATCTTTGTGGGACGTAAAGCCAACAAAGGTTTGCCAACGCTATAGGTTAGCAAAGTCCGCTTTGGCCTCATGGGCGATAATTGCCAGCCCAAATCCATGTTGGGTGCCGCATCTTTGAGCGCCGGGAATATCACGGCCCATCCGCGCCTCGAATCGCTTGTGGTGGGCACCGTCAAAGGTTATGTCGAACCGTTCGGTGTTATTGGGAAATACGCGAGCCGCGTGCCCTCGAAAGCAACTGCCCGTTGCGATGGTCGTTGTCATTTCGGCGCCGGGCTGTAACTTTGATACGTGGCGGGTGTATCCAACCAGAATTCAATGCGCAAACGCACCTGAAGTTGGTAAATAATGATGTTAGTAACGAAGTGCGAAACGGGACAGAAACATGCGAACAACCTTTTTAATAAACTGATACTGCAAAGCTGGCCCTATACGTTGGTTTTGTTCAAGTGGGCTGGCAGCCTTTTGCACAAAGCGCATGAGGTCTTGCAACGATGGTGACCTAAGCACGCCGACGGGCAGCAACCTGATTTGCGCATACAATCTAGAGGGCAATGTTTTGTCCGGCATTGATCGGAACGAGGTGGCCGATAGAATGACGCCGAAATGCCAGCGGATTACGAAGGACAGCTTGCGCGGCTTACCGTCCTTCAGAAATCCTGCGCGTGCGCCCGAACTTCCTGGCACGGTGGGAAACGCGTTTGGCCGGTAACTGATCCTACGTGGCCGATGGTGAACCGGTTGCACTTGAAGACCGTTGGCGCTGACAATCCCCCGAGGACGTGAAACGGCGAGCTGCCCCGTATTGCCGAATGGTTCCTTGCAAGCGCGACGGCTGCCTCACCAGACACGCGCGGATATGGTTGTTTCCATGGCCCTGATGGTGCGGGGGTGCCTTCGTGTTGCGCCCAGCAAGGGGTCCGAGACCCCTTATAATACCGGCTGACCTTGAGGGCGGCGCCGAAAGCCCGAGATCCCGCTTGAGGGCGGCGGGCAGCAAATCGGCATGGGAGGCCCTTTGCCCAACCTAATATTCCCCGGTGGGGTTTTGACCACATACTTACCCAAAGGTTGGACCATATTCTGTTGTGTTGCCTGCTCTTTTTGTCGAACAGTGCGCGCCGCTTATCTGGCAGGTCAACGGCGTTTTAGCCGCAGCGCATACGGTGACGCTGGCGCTTGGCGGCTTGGTGGCTGGGTTCGGTGCCCGGTAGCATCGGTGGAGCCTTGATTCGCCGCGTCGATCGTCCTATGTCGCTTGTCCGAAAACATTTTCTGGCCGGGGCTCAGCCCTTGGCGGCCCTTGGTAATCTTTGGCTTTGGTTTGCTGCACGGCCTAGATTTGCATTCCGTACTGGCGAATTCCGGCCTCCCCGAGGATCAGTTTATTCCCCGCATTGATCGGTTCAACATCGGGTCGAGTCGGTCAACTGACGGTAATTGCAATTATGTGGCCTGTGTGTCGGGCAAGCGCTGCGCGTGAATTGCGCGGGCAGGCGATCCGCGTGCGGCAAAGGATTGTAATGTGGCGCTGGCTGTGATTGGCATTGGCGCTGTGCATCATTCGATGCCTGCGGTGGCAAAAGCTGCCTAGAAGGGCACCGTTGCGGTGTTCTCATGATCCCCGCCTGGCGCTGGTCTTTTACGGGGTGTTTCCCTGTTCCGGTGGGCAGTTCGCGCAGGTTTGCGGTAAGTTACCGCCGCTTCGTCGCCAATACCGGCGTCGGTCGCAATTGCTGTCATTCGGGCCTATTGACCACCCGCAACCGGTGCCTCTAGCAGCTTGCCACCGCAGGCATCGGAAATGAATGGCACAGCGCCAATGCAATCACAGCCACGCCACAATACAATCCTTTGGCCGCAACGCGGATCGCCGCTGCCCGCGCATCACGCGCAGCGCTTGGCCAGACACACAGGAACATAATTGAATTAACCGTCAGTTGACCGACCTCGACCCGATTGTTTGAACCCGATCAATGCGGGATTAAACTGATCTCCGGGAGGCCGAATCCGCTCAGTAACGGATGCCAAATCCTAGGCCGTGCGCAAACAAAGCCAAAGGATTACGCAAGGGCCGCCAAGGGCTGAGCCCGCCAGAAAATTGTTTTCGACAGCGACTAGACGATCGACGCGGCGATCAAGGGCTCCCACGATGCTACGGGCACCCGCCACCCAGCCAAGCGCGCCAAGCGCCAGCGGTCCACCGTATGCGCTGCGGTTAAACGCCGTGAGCCTGCCAGAATAAGCGCCGCAGCTGTGTCGACAAAAAGAGAGGCCATACACAAACAGAATATGGTCCCAACCGCTTTGGGTAAGATGTGGGTCAAAAACCCACCGGAATATAGGTGGCAAAAGGCCTCATGCCGATTGCTGCCCGCCGCCCTCAAAGCAGGAATCTCGGGGCTTTCCTGCGCCGCCCTCAAGGTAGCCGGTAATAGGGGGTCTCGACCCCTTTGCTGGCGCAACAAACGAGGCACCCGCACCATCAGGCCAGAAACAACCAAATCCCGCGCGTGTCTTGACGGCAGCGTCGCGTGCAAGGCCCCAATTCGGCAATACGGGGCAGCTCGCCGTTCACGTCCTCGGGGCATTGTCAGCGCCACGGTCTCAGTTGCCACCGGGTTTCACCAATCGGCACGTAGTACGCGGCAAAGCGTTACAACCGTGCCAGAAGATTTCGGGCGCACGCGCCAGGATTTCTGAAGGAGGTAAAGCGCGCAAGCTGTCGTAATCGCTGGCATTTTTCGGCGTCATTCGTATCGTGCCACCTCGTCCAGATCAATGCCGACAACATTGGCCTCAGATTGATGGCGCCATATCCAAGGTTGCCCCTGCCCGTCGGCGGCTGCCTTAGGTCACCTAATCGTTGGCAAGAAACCTTCATGCGCTTGTGCAAAGCCTGCCAGCCCACTTGACAAAACCAACGTATAGGCCAGCTTGAAGTATCAGTTTATAAGGTTGTTCCGCATGTTTCTGTCCGTTTCGCACTCGTACTAACATCATTATACCAACTTCAGGTGCGTTTGCGCATGAATTCTGGTTGGATACCACCCGCGTATCAAGTACAGCCCCGGCGCCGAATGACAACCGACATCCGCAACGGGCAGTTTGTTCGAGGGCCGCGCCGCGTAATTTCCCCAATAACACCGAGGTTCGACATAACCTTTTGACCGGTGCACCACAGCGATCGAGGCGCGGATGGGTGATAATTCCCCCGCGCTCAAGATGGCGGCACCCAAACATGGATGGGCTGGCAAATTATCGCCCATGAGGCCAAAGCGACTTTGCTAACCTATAGCGAATTGGCAACCTTTGTTGGCTTTTACCGTCCACAAAGATTGTCATGCAGGCCGTGGCTGACCACCGCGACAACGGCTACCCGCAAGACAAGTCGGCGGGCTACAGCCGGTATTCCAAGGCGTTTGATTGCCGTGGGCGGAACGGGCATGGCGATGACAAGCCTTGGGTGAGACTGAAGTTGTCGCGCTCACCAAACCCCTACTTAGGCGCGGATCAGCAGATGGAAGTCGCGTGACCTTCCAGAGGAACCGCGCGTGACGTTTCAGGTCGAAGTGTAATGAGGCGCACCGCAGCAAAGACGTCACCGTGACCAATACCGGACAGACGAACGCGGGACACGTGGGGCAATTTCGCGGTGCTGCATGCATGACCTATCTGGTTGCCGCATCGTCGCCGTGTCGGCACTGGCCCCGGACGTGGAACCACCCCCACCAGCCGCCCACTGGAGAGCCTTTGGGCAATCGCTGACATTGCCAGTCGACGCGACATAACGGTTTTTCGCGCCGGCCTCGGACTGCGCCCGCCAATATCGGTTGGAGCCATAACCGGACGGCCATGACACAATACACCAACATTCTTTGCATCGGAAATCGGTGCTGTGGGACATCAATCGGACGTGGCATTACAGGTCATGCGGCAAGGGGTCCGACATGCCTGGTCGCATCACGCGCCTGCCCGGTGGCGTGCCTGACATCGCGATGGGCGCTGGCCCGCTTTGGCTTGTCCCCTGCGCCTGTCAGTGCTGTGGACGCGACCCGCGAAGGCGACGAGCTTATGGCCGCGTGCAAATCCCGGGGGCTTCCCTACGGATCATGTGTATCGGTCGGATGATCTGCCCACTGACCGCTATATGGCGCGAGGGGAACGTAACGGTCTGATCGCCGCCATCGCGATGCTCATTCGCTGGAGGCGGCAGCGACAAGAATCTGCGCCCGTTCGAAGACGGATCACTGCCAACTCCCTATCGGGTGGCCGTGGCGCTGGATGGCAATCTCACAACTCGACCTTTTGTCAACAGATGGCGCGTAAGCCCGCTATTGAGCATGCCGATCTGGCGCGTCGCCCCGGCATCGCCCGGCCAAGGCGCTGCGGCTGGCCCCTTTTTTGCAGGCGCGAACGCGGCACGCTTTACGTCAACCTCGAAGAAGCGGGTTTGCGTGGCAAGCGACGTTCGACAGCTCGCGCGAACGCGGGCAAGCGGCGCTGCTGGCGCGTGGTGCGAGTTCGTGCTGTGGTTTGACTGAAACGGCGGAAAATCCTGGCGACCGTGGGTCAGCCCAGCGGTTAATCAACCCAAGACCCGCCCCCCGTTCCGTCCACAACGCGTGCCGCGCCGGTGATAGCCTTCATGGCTGCGCATATCGCGGCCGAAATTAAAGGGGCGGACAGAACGCGCCCGAACCAAGCGCTTTTCTTGCCTGCTGCCCAATATGTTTCCTGGAAGACCAAAAATATGATCCCCTGCACCCGCTCTGCCGAAGTCGCCCAAAGGCCATGCGAATGGCACCCCCGTTGTTGCGCTTGGAAAGCACAATCATCACCCATCGGATGCCCTATCCGCAAAAAACTTGAGGTCGGCGCCAGGTCCGAAAGCAGCGTACGCGAGGCCGGTGCCTATTCCGCCGACAATGCGTGATCGACCGGGCGGCCTGGACATCGGTCTGGAAGACAGCGAGCTGACGGCGCTGGCGCAAGCCAAAAGACTGTCGCGAAACTGTCGCGTGCCGATATGGGCGCGCCTGTATTGCCACGGGCGGTAACTGGTGCCACCACGGTTGCCGCGCCACCCATGATCGCCGCCCATCTGGGCCGAGATCGCGGTTTTCGCCACTGGCGGGATCGGCCGGCCGTGCATAAGGTGGCGGAAACAGCTTTGACATCTCTGCCGACCTGATGGGAGCTGCCCCAACGCCGTGACCGTTTGTCGCTGCCGGGCCAAGGCCATTCTAGATGTTTGGCAAAAACACTTGAAGTGCTGGAACCCAAGGCGTGCCGGTGATCACCGCGCCAAGACAGCTTTCCCGCGTTCTTGGAAGGCAAGCACGTCCCCCCTGAAATCCCCCCCTGCGCATGGACAATGCCGCAGATATCGCCCGGCCGCCCATACAATGCGCGGCAAACATGGGCCTGCCGGGCGTGGTCAACTGGTTGGCGAACCCCGATTCCCAAAAGGATGAAATCGCCCGCTGCCCGATCTGGCCGATCATCAAGGCGGCCAGGCCGATGCCAACCACCCAACGGGATCAGTGGGCAAAGCCGTTACCCCCTATCTGTTGCAGCGCAATAATTGAGCTGACCGAGGGCCGGTCACTGACTGCAATAATCGCGCTGGTCGCAATAAACGCTCGTTTGCGTCCAAAATTGCGGCTGCACTTATGTCAAAAGCGCATAAAGCCTAATTTTTATGCGGTCCTCCATTGTAAGCAACGCGTGAAACGCCCTAGCTCTAACGCAATTGCTGCAGTGGGATAACCTTCATTCATGAACACAACCGTTTACGCCGCCTCTTCCTCCCGCCAACCGCGCCGGACTTTTGTTCCGCGCGAGTCAGGGCGTCGGTTTTTGACCGGCCTGGTCGTCATCGCACCGGTCGTCCCTGACGCATCTGGCCCTGATCTGGGAGCGTGAATCGCTGGGATCGACGGCATCGTGTTGCCGATGGTTTTCCTTTGGCCTATCATCCTGACCGACTGTCCAGACCTATTTCGGGCTCGACCCGTCCGCACAAATCAACGTGCGCGGCATCGGTGTTGATCATCTTTTGCTGTCACGGTGAATTGTGGGCTGGGTTGCCAAGGGCATCATCGGCGGTCTTCATCCGCTTTGCAGAAAGCCTTGTGGACGCACACCCGTTGTCCGCACGAATCTATTCCGCATCAAAACAAATCTCTGAGACGATCTTTTGCGCAGTCATGAGCGCAGCTTTGAAACGCGTGCATGATCGAATATCCGCGTAAAAGGGGCGTTGGCGCTTGGTTTTTTATTTCGGATCCCGCTAAGGGCCGAAGTCCGCCGCCGGCAGGTGGTTGAAGGGGCAAACCTCGTGGGGGTTTTTCCGTACCGACCAACACCCAATCCCACGTCGGGATTCCCTGCTGTTCCTGCCGCAAAGGGAAGTGACTGGAACTGGACATGTTCGGGTGGAGGATGCAGCCAAGCTGGTGATCTCTGGTAAAGGGCTGGTCTATCCCGCGCAAAAGCCCGTTCCAGTGGAGTTCAAGGCCCCTGGTCCACGCACGAACCGTATTTCACCCAAGCTGAGACCCCAAGCGCGGACACACGAAACTTGCGCTTTTGAGGTTTCCTTCCACTATCGCCATCTTCGGTCGATCTGCGCGTGTACTGGCGTACAGCGCCGGTCCAAGCCGCCATCGACGCTGATTGGTGTACGTGAATCTGGTTCGCCCGCCTCGGAACACATGGAAACGTCGCGGTACCGCCCCAGCTGTTCCACGGTTGCAAACGCCTTGGAGGGTTGGCGCTTGAGCATGACGTTCTTGATCAACCTCTTCCGCGTCATGCCGTACTCCTTTTCATCGTGTCGGGGATCTGCTTTTCGACGTATCGGTCAGCCGTACCCCGGACAGATGGAGTTTGCAAGGTTGATGGGATCTTCGGCCGTTTCCCCACCGCGGTCGTCCTTGGACAGCCAACGATTCCGTGCTTTGCAGCGATATAGGCCTGATTTATAGGGCGACGCGGTCAGCCCGTGCGCGAGGCCACGTTGATCACACGACCCCAAGCCTGCTTG
>Ga0163217_1046807_pt1 | contig 10898 bp, 16 predicted proteins | sample SynspAceP_FD_185933 | JGI IMG/M metagenome (GOLD analysis project Ga0163217, IMG submission 185933) | Saline lake microbial communities from Ace Lake in Antarctica - Synechococcus sp. Ace-P (PacBio error correction) | ecosystem: Environmental > Aquatic > Non-marine Saline and Alkaline > Saline ...
AAGAGAGAGATGTTTAGCAGCCTGGGCGATATATGTTTATTGCTTGAATGGTCAAAGCGAAGCATATAAGAAAGCGCACATAATAAGGAATTAAAATGGACCTGAAGCCAACAACTAATTGCAAAGCGCGGCGACCATAAAACAAAACCACATTCTGGCCACCTTTTCCTTTTCCCGCGTTTTTTTATTACCGTGGGAATTCTGGATCCCGGTTTTGGGTGGTTTTTTATCGTCGCCATGAAGCCCACAGAATTTTTGAGCGGCAAAAAGATTCGATGCCAAGCTCTTGGAGAAGATTCCGGCAAGAAAGTGAGTTTTTATGGCAGTGCCCAGCGACATTCTCGGCCGCTAAATGTTTTGGCAGAGTTTTCCCGGCCGTATGACCCAGTCCGCGGTCACGTAAGAATGCAGGCCCGAAGATGTTTGAGAATGTACAAGCCGTCGCCTTGAGGACTGAATGCGGCCTTGCTTTGCCCTTCTTTGCTCCCTGACGGCTTGTTCCCGTAAACTTCCTCCTGGACTGAGAGCCCACCTCAGTTTTCCGGGCGAGCTAAACGTCAAGAAATCACACACGCCAACGGCTCAAGACCCCCGATTGTTTCTTGGCCATTGCAACGGCAAGTTGCTGAGAGTTTGGCCGGATGAATGTCAGCGACTTTGTAAGCTTTGCCGAAGCCTGTTCATAGCTGTACGCAGAAGAATGGTGGCCACACTGTCCCCCAGCCGGTTTTGTTTTTCGACGATCCTGATGCTTTCCTCGTAGGTGGCCTGAAGCTGTAACGAAAGAACGGCGGGTTTGATCCATAGGCGGAAGAGCGCAAACTGAAAAATTCTGCTCATCAAAGACGGTGTCAATAAATGGCGAAAGTGGTTTCCATTATGGCGCTTTATTCCGTTTATCGCCGGGGATATCTAAATAGCACCGTCAGGCGACCAGATTGGCATTGCTATAGGAGCGGCGCCTGAAATCTCCTCCCGTTCCGCCAGCCGCTTTCTGTTGAGCGATGCCGTGGGTGAAGTTTGTGTAAATTTATCGGATGACAGAAATCGCTGCCCTGACCGCTACCAACTTGAGCGTCCCGGCTTACCAGGACACGCCGCGCTAAGCGCCGATATCGCTTTAATAGGTCGCGCGCCAGGCGTAAAAGCCTTGAGCGCTTCGAAATTTGTAGCGTTTGGCGCCTGAGCCCTGAGTTGGGAAGTGCGGGCAAGCGGCGGCTTAATGAATCGCAATAATTAGCCTGGCTTTAGCGGAGCTATTGGGGTAAAAAATGCCTGCAATCCCATGGTGCTGGTTTGCTCAACAGCGCCCGTAACAAGGTTTAATCGATCCGCCGCCTTGTACACACTGTCTTCTGGGTCCCAGGTAGGCAACGAACAAGCGGCCACTCAGGCTCCCGAAAAGCTCGGTACGGCCGGGGTTGCCGTTTACCCATGCCACGGCAAAGTCCAGAGTCACGAAAGTTTACTTAATACCTGGCTTTTCGGTGCCGCCTGCGGGTAACACCGTTTCGAATATGGTTTGCAGCAGCCCGGCAGTAATGGCGCCTGTAAATCACACTACCTTCTGGCCATGACTGATCGGCAGTGCCCTTCAATCGCTCGCTGTAATGGGGCGCTGCGCTCGCAACCACGGCTCCCAACAACTTCCCAGCGGGTTGCTTTCGCTGTCGTCAGTGTGAGCCTGTACTCTCCATCGGCAGGGGTTAGTGTCGGCCGCATGTGGCACCCAAGGCCAGGGTTAGCGGCTCAGATAGTTTGTTTAATAAGTTCATTGGGTGCTCCAGTTAAGTCCAGCAAACGGATGAAAAGATTGTGGCGGGCTTGGCCGGTGATTTGGGTTAATAGCTGCCATGTGCAGTTTGCGTTTTTTCTGATATGCTGAGCTGCTACTGGTTGATATTTCTTCCAGCAACTACTGGCCCCTGCGGTGTTCGCGCCTTCATTCATGTGCGTGTAGAAATAAAGGTTATTTCCAAGATTTCCGGCGCCTTGCCACAAAGCCGTAAAGCCGCCATTACTTTTGAAGCCTTATCAGGCGATTGAACGGAGTTCTTGTGCAGGCGAAAAACTGAAATGCCACGCGATCAGAATTAAACCACCAAGCCGCCGAGGTTCATTTCTAGAGCGTACATCTGGGTCGATTTGTGGGACTCTTCCACCGTGTTGCGGCCAGTCGCAAGCCATCCAGATTGGTTGTTTAAGATCGCTGGTGCCGGTGCTCCTCCCGGTAAGCATTGGTGAGATGTTTGAAAGCAAACCTCGCGGGTATTCCCTCGCGCTAATCCCTCGGGTGTATTCGTAATGTGGTGGCTCGCAGACCCTGGTATAACTCATGGTTTTGCCGGGTAATCTCTTGTGCTCCGATCCTTACAACAATGTGGCCATGGTATCAAAAGACGCGGTTTGGCAAACCGTCACTGAACCTCTCTGCTCTTGTGTTATTTTGATGCTCACAAAACTCCGGCGCCTGTCACGATGTTGTAAGCGCGAATATAAGGGGTTGAGCTTGACGTAATCGGCCCGGCGGTTATCGTCTTTGCAGCAGGGTTTCTAGTGTGACCTCCTGAGATTGCCAGCCTCCGAGTACAGATCCCCCGATAATCATCCCGGTAATATTTTGGGCATGCTCTTGCCCCTTCCCGCTGGGTTGCCCGCAAAGATTGAACGCTTGCCTCTTGGCCCGGATGCAGACGTACGAAACAGAATAGGTTATTCTCTCCTGTAGCTTCCTGAGCAATCTGGGTGCGCATCGGACAGTGGTTATCCGCTTCAGAGTTTGAGCCGAAAATGTAACTCGTTGAATTCTGAACATTGGCAAAGTCGTCATCTTGTATTGCTTCACCATCTGTTGTCCGCCGCGTCACGAATCAGCGAGCAATTAAATAATGCAGTTATCTGCCGGCCCGGAAAGGGAAATTCTCCAGCCATGCCATGCGGCAAATTCTTTTGTAAACCGAAAGCTTGTTTGCAAACCACCGCCGTAAACAAGCCGCCTGCCTTGCGGTGCGCGTGTACAATTAAAGCACTCTGCCGCTTGATTCGCTGATCTGCGTGATAAGCACATTCCGCCGAGAGGTCAGGCGCGAAACGGTGTAGCTGTATTGTTCTGAGTCGCCCCAAGAAAATCCCGAAAGCGATAGCGTCACGGTGAATAGGCCACGCTCGAATTACTGCGTGCAGGCTTGAGCTTACCAGCGCATCTGCCGCCGTCTGCGCGATGTACAAGCATGCCGCCATTGCCAAATTCGGTCACGCCCCGTGGATCTGGTTTTACCAGAGACTCATGGGCCTTATTCAGCCACTGCCTGCCGCTGGCAGTATACTTCGGCGGCTTCCTCGGCACGTTCTGACAACTTCGGGGGTGCCGGGCACTTCGATCAGATGTGTATGGCCGCTGCTCAAAGTCGAATCCGCTTGGCTGACGGCAGGGGATGTGGTTTTGCCCGTTAGGTTAAGGTTAACTCGCAACCTTTGGATTAATCCGTGAACGGCAACAACCCCACGGGCGGCACGCTACTCAATCAGGAGTTCCCGCCTCTGAATCAGGGTCCTGCCAGCAGTATGGTTTACTTTTTTCCGGCCGTTGGCATCCCGCATGACCAGCTGTTTTTTTATGGATGGCAGCACGAAAAGCCCGTCACTAACTTGTCAGCCCGCTGCGGCGCAATACTCCGATCTAGCGCCTGGGCTCCGTGTCATGTCCCTGGCCGGGGTTGTTTATCGGGCGGCGGTGGTGGCGCTCGCCTTCAATAAGAGGGGCTTTGGCGATTCCGCACCGGTAGAGGTGGCTGTACCAGGCTGATAATTCGTCTTGCATTCCGCGACCGGCTGGGAATGGCGCCTTCACTTCAGAGCGCGGACAACTTTGGGGGGTTTGCCGCTCAGGCTCGCAGGTCTTTCTTCAAAGCCCGGTTTATAAGCCGTTTCAGTTTATCTCTGCTCGGTGATTTGTGGCCACGGTTTAAACCTCCAATTCATCAACGGGCGGTGGCAATTCGGATTGTTACGCGGCTGCTCTGCGTGATTTCGTCGCGCCCATTGTGGCCGGTATTTCTGGCGTGGGTACGGCAAGCGCCGGGGTTAGCGGTCAGCGGCTTCCATGTGCCGAGGCGTAGCCTGCCGGAAAAGCCGGGCAGGTCTTTCGTATACGGCGGGCTTGGATTGATTTTGGATCAGCTTGCGTTGGGCAATGTGCCGTTAATAGTTGGTGCGGCGTCATCAATAAACCCGGGCGCAGAACGAGCAAGCATCAGAGCATCGACACGGCCGCGGCTTCACCCTGGCTAACGGCGATGCTGAATGGTTAGCAGTGCCGCGCGGATTGTTGGGTCGGCCTCCTTCGGTTAGCGCGCACACGGACTGACCCGGTGAACGTTGCGCCCTGGTCATTCAGCTTTTGCCGCTGCCTACATCAACGCCGCGTGCGGTGAGCTAAAGGCACCTGCCAGTGCAATGTTTTTTCACGCTGCGTCAAGACAGGATTGTGCGCTGCTGCGCGGCTCAGACCGGTGTCGGGCTCGCACGGTCTAATCGTGATTGATCTCGCGTGGCAAGCTCAACCAGATCAATCAGACGGTGCGCACCCAGCGCCATCAACGCCGCTCTGCTCCCATATGCCGATCCGTGTCGGTTTCGTAAGTCGAGAACAACGCGGTCGCGGGGCGATTACCTGGCCCAACGGCACGTAACAGCCGGGCGGAAACTTCAAAGCGGGACGATGTTAAGCGTTCAACGTTGCTGCGTGTGACCACCGAATGGCGGTTGAGAAATTGGCGGCCCAGTAAGCAAGTCAGAAACTTGTTAAGCCATGCAGAGCGCCGTTTTGGTAATGTCGTGTCCACCCGGCAATCGATACCATCCGCCGAGGTCAAAACCAGCCGGAAGACTGGCACGGCATCCTGTAATCTTTTCAATATCTGGCAACTCGGACGAGCGTTTATCCGCCAGTTTAACCAGTCCGTCACGCCAACACTGCCCCGGTCAATGGATTGGATCAGTGTAGCGATGAATTGCGTTGGCACGCGCTCACGCGCGGGAAGCGGTAATCATTTGCCAGCTTCGAACGGTGTTGATGGTTTCGCTCAGCGTGCAGTGGCAATGCTCCTACACTCTGCATAAGCCCGTGCTGCCGGGACGCGAACTGCGTAGGCGAATGCCCCCGGCGCAGTGCCAAAGGCGTCACCCTTGGTTGCCCATACCTGTCGGCGCTGAGCACCGGCGGTAAGTGTGGCTAATCGACCTCTTTGGTGTAATCCCCCGCGACTGCGGCCTTGCGGTTTCTTCAAAATCGTTTCAGACGACCAGGTGCCGCCGATGAACGAATCAATCTCTGCAATTTCTTTGGCCTCAAAACGCCGCTTTAACCGCGTGGTACCGGTGCAGGACAGTATGCGGGTGAGCAGTCAAAATTCTGGCTGTACAAGCTTGGCGCCGGTGAATCGGCGGCTGACGACTTCAGGGTCGCCATTACGTACAAAATCCAGCGTTAGCGTTGGCCGGTGTAGCTGTACATGTTCACCGGGTCATCAACCCAGCCACAAATCGCAGCCGGTTGGCGACCGATATCGCCGTCTTCCTGCGCTTCAATCCGCAAGGGCGGTGATCTTCTCGGAACAACATCACGCCGCCAAGGTTGCAGTCCAGCGCCAAACGAAGCCTGGGGCCGGGGTCAATTACAACGGCAGGCGGTGCGCTCTACGGCTTGCGACTGCCGGCGCATTCACGGCCCGCTGTTAATTGTGCTTGACTGTTATCACTCGCTATACCTCACTGCAAACGAATTTGCCAGTCAACGGCGCCCGACGCCATAACCCTCGTCGGGCGCTCGCATAGCACGGTTAAATTGCGGATACCAGGTGAGCGTGTACAATTGTTGCGGCGCCCGTAACCGGTGTTATTTGGCCGCACCTTCTGCTGTCATTGTGACGGGTGTGAATACCCACTGGCCATCAACCAGAGCTTGAGCTCAGTACAAGGCTTCATCGGGGCGACCTGTTGCGGTAAATGGTTAAGCGCATACTGAAAGACCCGGACAACGCGAAGCGTGGGCGGAGCATTGCAGCAAACTGGTACTCACCCAATTCAGGGAGTCCGTCCAGTGCTGACCCCAGCCAGACCCGCTAATGGTAATCAAACGCTTGGTGGAAAGCTGCGCATGGCAACCGGCTTGCCGCTGGCTTAATCGCACATCTGTACGCCGCCCGAGTAGCTGTACAAGTGTTGCGGCTCTCAGTTCGCTCAAGCGTGACGGGTATCCTCGCGAGTATGACTTGTGGCTGTTTTTACCTGCGCTTAAGTTTTGGCTTTACGAACCGCGTTGGCGAGGTCGGGCAATGGTGTCTGCCTGACCGTTTGAGCGCGTAGTTTTGACCGTCAAGGGAGAGGTTTAAGTTGAACTTGCTACCGGTGCCGCCGACGCGCTGGCAATAAGCCCGCCCTTCTGCATACTTGGGCGGCGCATACCGTTCAGGCTGTCCAGCATGTGCGACCCGTACTTGCGAACTGCCGCGGCCCTTTGAACGACATACTCACCGTTTGATAGCGGGGCCCATAATGCTGTCACTGGTGCCCCGGTGCCGGGGCCGCTGATTTTTGCCGCCGCTTGCGAAGCCATCAAGGCTTGCCGAAGCATTGGAGAGTTTGAGCGCTGATTGACACAGGTTTGACCCAGGCAAGCTTGCGCAAATCCTCCTCTGGCTGTATGAAATTTTTTTTGCTTTTCGTTTCGTAACTCCAGTTTAATGTCGAACTCGGTTAAGCCCTCAATCTGGCGTTCATTTCAACCACTTCGGCGGTAATCGCTTGCAGCTTGGCCTCGGCGTTGGTCTGCTCAATATCGTTTTCGGCGGCTTAACCTCGATGCCTTTTTAGTCTGCTTCACAAAACGGCAAAGCCGTAAGTGTTCTCGGCCGGCACTGCCAGATCGCTTCAGAATTTTTAGCGCTTGCCTGTGCCTTCTTTTGCCGCGCCTTCGGTGTCGCCATCTGTTAAATCACGGCGAGCAGCCACGGTTAAATCTTGCGCTTGAGCATAGGAACGGAATCACCGGGCTGGGCGCCGCCGCTAAACCTGGCTAATATGTCGGCGTAACTTTTTTCTATGTCGAGCCGAATCCTGCCGCAAATCCTCAAGGTCTTTAAGGCTTTCTTTTCTCGCTTACGCTCTTTCAGGGCCGCTTTTGCCGCGAGTTTGAACCATTGTGGTGTACGAATCTGAAAAACGCCTTGTTAGCCCGCTCTGAGGTACGCCCGAACGCTGTCCTCTAGCTCGCGCATGGTCTTGACTGTATCCGCAGCAGCCTTACCTGCTTCAGCAAAGCGCCATCCCATTTTTTCTTGATGCGAAACCGCCTCTTGCATCCGCTTGTGCTTTTTTCGTTGTCGGCGGTCACGTCCCTGAATATCTTGGCGCGGCTTCGGAAAATTACCCTTGCTGCCGAGACTGCCGCGGCAGGGTTCCCACCGATTGCCCGGCCAAGCGTTGGCAAAGTGTACTGGCGAGCTATCACCAGGGTTGGCCCATCGACTTGAGCGCAAACGAAGAGCCGTCAGCCATGATCTTTGCGATGAAGTCGCCATCTTCCAACCACGTCAAGCAACAGTCACTCAAATTTCGTTGAGCGTTTGGCAGTAAGCTCGCCTGCCTATGGTGGTTGGCCAGCGCTCTTGATGCGCCGCCCATAGGCCGCGATGTTGTCGTTGAATCGCTTCAGACCGCGGCGGCCTGCTCGTCCAACTCGACACACCAGTCCTAACGTTCGGCCTGAATCGTTTATCGCCTTAAATGCCTTCGGAGCCGCCATTCAGTAGCGGGATAAGCCTGGCGCCGGATCCGGCCCAGAAGCCTCCACCGCTGCCGCCGTTTTCTCGACGCCATTCGGCCATATCTGGAACGTGTCAGCAAGGTCTGATAAAACGTGTCGGCAAGAGCGTAGATTCCCCTCGGCATCCAGTACGAATTCCCAGCTGTGGCAAATACGTCTGCCGGCTATCCGCCCTTCGTTGGCCGCGTCCAGACGCGAACGGCTGAGCCGGGTTAATGCGCCCGCAAACTCTGTTTTGTGGCCAACGCCCGATATTGACTGGCCAGCGAACTGCAAGCCGTAAATGATTCGGTTGTCAGGCCGATAAGACTCGCGCCCGTTTTTGGGCCTGGTCAGCCGCCGTAATTGCTGTTTTTTCAACCCATCACAGATATTGCCGCGACTGAAAATGTGGCCAGCGGAGCCGCCCCGGCCTTTTGGCTGCGAGCTGATTCCTGATAACTGGATGTCTGGCCTGCTTAAATGACCTTCGATGCGCTGTTCTTGCCCTCGATGAGCAAGCTGCGTCTTAATCTGCTTCGGCCATCCAGTGACGCTCATCATTTTTGTCGAAATCTTGCTGCTTTTGCGTGTGCAGAGCGAGCGGCCATTGCCATGTAACGCAGTGATTGAAAGCGTCACGTTTTTGCCGCTTCTTTTTGCGAACAGCCTGAATCTGCGGCAATGTGTAATTGCTTTACATCCTCCAGCCGTGCCGCGCCTAATCAGCTGCCTGACAACTACGCCAGCCAGTGCTTTTCCCGCGCTTACCAGGGCTTGCTCGAAAAAATCCTTATTACCCGTATCACCTCAAACATCAGTTGAACCGCTTCGCTGCGGGCCGTCGCTTTGATAGCCCAGCGGCTCAGGCTGGTACTGTACCGAGAATTCGTCCAGCAGCACGCGGATTTGCTGGGCGTACACATATAGCTTTTGCTCGTGGTCTTGACTGCCTGCCATCGCGATGGCATTGCCTGCCAGCTTTGCCGAATCGCTCAAATCCACGAGCCACCGGCTTAATGGGCGACCTGTTTTGCGTTGAAGGGTTAGTTCTGATTCTCAGGGAACCGAATTTTTCGTGCGTCATTCGTTTACTTCGGTGAATAAAAGCCCGCCCGAAGCGGCTAGCTGGTTTTGGTTAGGCTGTGAGCAGTATCCATCACAACACTTGAAGACTTGCGACAGTCCAGGCGGTGACGATTGCTGGTATCATCAACACCGTCGCCGCGTTAATCTCTATCGCGGCAAAGTCATCACCAATGAAGCCCAAGCCTTGAGCTGCACCGAATCTTCGCCTTGCTTAACAGTGACGGTAACAGTGCGGAACGGTTGAAGCCTTCGTTGATGCAGCAAACCACCATCTCAAACGTTTGGGCGCCGGTCGTCAGAGCCTGCGATGGGTGGCCGACGTTAACGTCTGGTGGGGTAACGGTGCCAAAAAGCACTCATGCCAAGTTCTCCGGGCTTCAAAGTCGTGCAGCGTAGCGGTGAACTCGACGCGACTCGAATGCGGTTGACCTGGGCGTAAGTGCACCCCCGCTGTGCGGTAGTTTGGCACTTGATGATGTTCTCGTTGGATGTTGAAATTTGAAGGGCAGATACGTTGCCCACCGTCGGGGCAGTGCCGCCACCCTTCAGGTGTGGAGGGACACAATGCCCTTTCCCTGTATGCGTAGTTTCGCCATTGCGTTTTTCCTCTGGACAATAAAAAAACCCTGCTAGATGCGGGCTTGGGGTTTGGGTTTTCGTGGGTTAGTAGGTTTCGACGTACTCATAAACTGATGCTGGCCGTGAAGGTGGCGATAAACGCTGCCCATCACCTGCTAAATCAAACTGTAACAACTCCTCGCCTACGCCAGCCAGGCGAAATGGGCCGGCCGGTTTGATTTTGGCCGTAGGCCAAGGATTTAAGAACATCGTGATGGCACACTGAAGCTCTTGCAGGGTGGTTGTCGCGGGAAATACGCCTTCGATCTGGTATTGCGCCAGGCGTTTTAACTTTAAAACGCCTACCCGCTCCATGCCTTCGTCTTGATCCACGCGGATGGAGGCAAGCAAGGCAGCGGCATTTGTCGGGCTTACTGCCCACGCCGTAAACTGTTTAATGTCGGTATTGAAATCACCGGGGCGCAATCTGCGCGCAGCGCAGAATCAAAATAGCGGTTGTCAGGTCCGGTGCTCTGGTCTGCTTTCCTTAACTCCAGTTCGACGCGTGCTTCCTAACATTCCTTTTTGGGCAGAAAAAGTCATTTCGTCGATTTAATGGTTGGCTGTGCCCGTCGGTATTTTGAACATAGGCAGCGCTTGGATCTATTGCTTGGTTGCCATTTTTGGGCCACGCGCCGTAATCAATGGCCGACGGCCAGAGCTTGAAGGGTTTCACAAAAGCCTGCGGCGATTTTCTTGCTCGTTTCGGCCCATCACCTCATATTCGCGCCCGCGTTGCGTCTATGCGGTCATAGCCCCAACTTTGGCATAATCAGAGACATGAATCCACCTGACGATGACGGAATGTGCGTGATTCGGTTCTGCGGGGTGTTTGCCCCGCTTGATTTTTAAGCGCCTGGCCGCATCCGCTTGGCCTTGATGCTTGGCGCATAGGCTTACGAAGCGTTAGTTCCGTGTCTTTGTGCTGTCGTGTTCATTGTGCGCGCAATAAGGGTCAATTCCTGCGCCCAACTTGCCGCAGGGCCCTTTCCGCCTTCGATAAAACCACAAAGTCCGGACAGATACCTGCATCAGACTGCCATCCAGCCAGAGGCCCACGCACAACCCCGTCATCTGAGCCGTCAGCGTAGGCAATCAACGCTGTATGTAAGCGCCCTGAACTGTCAGCTGATTCGCCCACTTGAACGCGGCCAGTCTCGATAAATCGCCACTGTCGGCGCGGGTTTTGGTAGTGGTAACGGCGCAAATTTCGTCCAGCCATGGGGCTTCGGTGCTGAATAGGACGCGGCAGGGTATCCGGAGCCGCTGAATTGGCCTGGCTGTAAATCGCATCAGATCCGGTCATTTCATCGGCTGTGATGACCACTTCCGCCTTTGTTTCCCACTGGGATCGCGGGGCAGCTTGTGATGTAAAAAGCCGGCCCTT
>Ga0163217_1047781_pt1 | contig 10898 bp, 9 predicted proteins | sample SynspAceP_FD_185933 | JGI IMG/M metagenome (GOLD analysis project Ga0163217, IMG submission 185933) | Saline lake microbial communities from Ace Lake in Antarctica - Synechococcus sp. Ace-P (PacBio error correction) | ecosystem: Environmental > Aquatic > Non-marine Saline and Alkaline > Saline ...
GGGGGTACGGCCGCCAGAGTCATATCGAAAACGGTTTTGGGGGCAACCGCTTTTTTGCAGACAGGGCGCATACGGCGTGGTTATTCCCACTATTGAAAAAAAAAAACGTGTCGAACTTTGGTCTGGTTTAGAAAACCCTTTAACAATCGATGGCAAGTAATTGGTTTTGTAAAACGGGTTGGTGGAAACGAAACCAAATGTGAAACGGGTTCTTGCCATTGTTTTAACGTCTTTATTAAAAAGAGGGCGTTTGGCACGGCAATTGAAGCCGGTAAAAGCTCGTCAGCAAGTTGATAACGGCGCAACAGATTATCGACATCAAACATGGATGAAGGGGCCAATGTTTGGACTCTCAAGGCGCCATGGGAGCGGCTTTCCTGAAAGCTTGATCGCGTCGGAGCCTGATTATTCTTCTCGGCGTACCAAATCATGGTTGGAACCTTCAATCAAAGTGGGCATTCCTGGAAGCGGGATTGGAAGTTGGGGTTTCAGGGTAAAGGGGTTGGTGGGACACTCCAATCCAGCATGAAAGGAAGGCGAAGAAACCTTTAAAGAACAAGCCTCGTAACTAATGGTAAATTAAACGGGGCAAGCAATTATCGTTAATGGCGTTTTGGATTAGTGACGGTCAGGCAGATACTCGTGCCCCCGTAAATACTAGAAAGCTTTTTTCGTCGCTCTTATCATATTCTGGTAGCGAAAGTTGGGTTTTCCCAACCAGAAAAGACATTATTCTTCCGACCCAAAATATTTTTTGCGATTGCCACAGGCGATTGAAGAGCACAATCGCTTATGCATTAGACTTTTTTATCGAAGGCTACCGGCACAATTTACTCGGGAGTTTGGCCTTACGCAAATGGGGTCTGGTGGCCGTGTCTAATGTGGTCTTTTTTCATTCCGGTGGAAACAAGTCCTGTACGGTGAAGCCATTCACACCCGTGTTTTCCCTCTAATCATGCCCATCCAGCAAGGCATGACAATGGGGAGTAGTGAAATGCAGGGCAAATTGGACCCTTGTTATGAAGAAACTTCCAATTAAACTTAGAAATGCCGTTGAAGATGCCCTGTAACTTAACCGCCGCCAGATGCACCGGACAACTTGCCTTGCTAATGGCGGGTGAGTTCGCAGGAACACAGTGAAGTAGCCGAAAAAGAAACACAAGAAATGGCGTAGCTTGCCGGTCTTCAGAGCGCTTAAGTTCAAAATGGGCACGTGTTAAAGGTGATTACCATGACTTTATTGAATGAAGATCAGAAGAGGCCCCCGTTTTAGCCTTTGAAATCGACCTGGGGTTATCGAGGGGCCTTTAATGATGGTATGAAAGTATTGTTGGTGATTTTGTTTTGGCGGCAGGGTAAAAATGTTCTTAACCTTCAAAGTCGTAAAATCTGCTTCGGGTAATGAAAAAAGCAGTGGGCGGGGTTTTTAATGGCCCGTATATCGAAGAAAGAAAAAGCACGCAACATGGAACCACAGGATCAAATTCAACAATGGCAAAAATAGTCCATGGCAACGGTGAAAGGCGAATGTTCACGACATTGGTAAAAATATTGTTTGGGGTTTGTGTTGCAGTGTAACACTTTGGAAAGGTCATCGATTTTGGGCGTTAATGGTACCAGCTGATGAAATTTTGCGTACAGCAAAAAGAAGTAGGCCGCTGGACATGATCGGGTTGTCATGGCCTGATTAACGCCGTCTCTTGAGAGATGGTTCCATGTAGCCAAAAGAAATGGAAGCGTTCAAGGTTTTTTGAAAATTAACCCGTTTATGATTGGCGGGGTGCAACCACGGTCGAAAGCACATACAGCTTGTCACAAATTGAACAAAATTACAACGTAAATCAAGTCGTTCATGTGACCATGCATCTCGTAGTGTTGGTGTAGCAAGTGCGTTAACTAAGTAAGACAAGGGATTCGTCGTCAAAATTACGTAGACGAAATAAAGCAGAATTTGAAAAACGCGTATCCGTTATAAAAGATCGAGTCAAGGCTGGCGCGGTTCGCGTTTCTTTTAAGTAAGGCGCGTTTAAACCAAAGCACCCATCGAGTTGTTTCTGGGGCTATTGTGACCCACCGAAAAAAAAGTGGGCTTGAACTGTGCTTCAACTGAAAAAAGATATCGATTTCGATGTTGTCAAAATACATTGAATGGACGGGCCGTTTTTCCAAACATGGGAATTGGGGCCGAGCTTATCCTCGCAAATTCTTTACGGAACGCAAGTTGTTGGGGTTGAAGGACCCCGTGTTTTTGCCCGGTATGGGCTCTGGAAATGCCTTGATGAAGTGATTTGCAACGAAATGTTTGCAAGCTCGAAGCGGTTGTGGTGTAAATTCCGCAAACCAAGTGACGACGGATACATCGAACTTTAAATGCGGATGAAGTCTCGCATTGAGTTATGAAAATTAATCATTTCTTACGCATCCAAATGAACTAACCGCGCCAGGAAAATACAATCATAGCCTTGTTTCTGAAACTTCGGGGTTGCGGGCCAAAAGTACAGTGGCGTTGCGGAATTTAATAATGGGTGCATTTGTGCGTGTGCTGCTGGCTTTGGGGCAATTTAAAATTGATCCCCTTGTGGCTAAATATGAAAGCGGATTATGACGATTATAACTCCATCATGGAAATTAAAACGAGGGCTTGTGCAGATCGTTTTGGCTGAGGCAAACTGCAGAATATTTTTACATGAGAAAAGTTCGTAAAGAAAATTTTGTGGGGTTTCGCCTGCAGGCAGAAGACCTGAAACTAATGAAGCAGTTTTAATTAAAAGAAAAGTACCTAAGGGATTTCGTCCAGCTCCTGGCTATCCTGGCTTGTCCGGATCACACTGAAAAAGCAAAAACTGTGGAAACTTTTATGATGTTTTAAGAACAACATCGATATGGACAATTACTGAAAGCTTTGGGCCCATGGCTACCACCGCGCCGTTAGTGGCTGTTTTTGGCTCAATCCTGATGCAAAACGTATTTTTGGTGTCGGCGGCAAACTTGGTTCCTGGAACAAGTAGACAAGTTCAAATGCTGAGCGTAAAGGAATGAGTAAAAGAACGATGGCCAGAGGCGCTGGTTGGCAACACCACCATCTTGGTTATCGATCCCGAAGATCGACAAGAGTTCCCGGAAATTTTTCCATTCAACCGCAAGTCCGTACGTACATTAATAAACGGATTGGGTAACTTTCTTACCTCGAATTGGGAAACTCGTAACTATTTAATTAAGGAAAATTCTCATGGCAAAAACCATTAAAGACCCAGATCCAGCATAAACAAACGTAATGCAAGCTATCAAGTCGGCAATGTCGATAAACGCAATGAAAAAGCACAAGAAGATTAAAGGTACAAAATTTGTGCTTCTGACGGGAAATTGGGCAAGGGAATCGAGTGTCCGCATTGGGGTATGGTGGCACGAAGCTTTGGGTCCAATGGTATGAAGGTCCGGCGTAGTGTGCAAAATTCTTAAAAGGTGAATGGAATACGGGGGAGATCCGGATTTTTTCCAAAGCAAACAAGAAAAATTCCAGTGGGAAATTATGCCGGCCTGGTTTACTTGGGAAACAACAGAATCGTGAATTGCAGATATTATTTCTTCATGCAGGCATGGAAAAAAGCAGAGAATTAATGCTGGCAGACCCAACATTGATCTAGTTTGTTTCTTGATGAATTAACCTATTTTTGCTAACATTAACGAAGTATTTGAAATGAAGAATGATGTGCTAAGGCTTTATAAAAATGCAACGTCCTGATTATCAACATCCTTGGTTGTGACGGGGTCGTATTGTGGGCAATCTGAATCACTGATTGAATTGGCAGATCAGGTGAGTGAAACAAAGAAATTAAAAGCATGCTTTTTTAAACGCGGTAATTAAAGCTTCAGAAAAGGGTTTTAGAGTTTTTTCTAAATTCTTTGGCGTATATTATCATTTATGTTTGTTTGGTTTTAATAAATAAATAACTATATAAAGCATTGTTGCCTTATTTTTAAATCAATAGAAGGGTTTTTAATGGTACCATTGAACCCAGGGAAGTTAGGCGCGAGCGTATGAGTCGTAATCGTTAAAACATAAACCGAAACGATTTACCCTTTGTGGTTCAAGTTTGGGTGCAGCGATGGCCAATCTGCTGGCATTGTAGAAACAGAAAAAACTCAACAATGCTGGATAAAGTGACTCTTTGTTAGATCAAGCCGCATTCAGATAAAGCCAATATTCTATCTGCAAACTATCTACATTCGTGAACTGAAAAGAATTTGGCGGCTAATGAATGCTGGTTTGGGATGCCCTTGGGATCCCTGAAGGTTTGTGCCACCAGCTCGAGCTTGTATTGAAGCGAAAATGGCAAAGAACCTAGAGTTAAATTAGTCGAAATTTCGGTTGTTCAGCGCGAAGTAATACAACTTGCGAAATAAGTTGGGCACTTTTTCTGGTCAAACTTAACTCTTTTCTCGCACCAATACTATCTTCTTTTAACCACTAACATCACTTTTCAACCAGTTAAATACTCAATTTACCGAATCGGTTTCTGGCCAATCTCGCGATAATCATCAGTATATAATTATATGCCAAATTCAAAAGGGTATTTTGTCATGAAGGTTCACTAAAATAATTGGGCTTGAAAAATTTCAAGTAACAAAACATGTCCTTCTAAGGCCGTACATAGGTTTACCACCGAACGCGTTCATGCAGGGCTAATCATGGAGACAAAGGCCCAATAGCTTTTTCTGCCGAATTGAAAATGGTGGCGGGTTCCGGTCCTTTTTTTTCGACGTGTGTTTTATAAAAGTCCAGAGTTCCATAAAGTACAAGTATGGAAACTAGTACCTTTACTGCCGTAGTAAATAATTTCATCCCCTTTTAACTGCTTGATGTAACAAGACAACACGCCATTTTCCAATAAAAACATGAATGGAGAGAAATCTGACAAGGCGCCCAATATTGAGCCTCTTTCAAATGTGAAAGAAGAATAATGTCGTACTGTTGTGTTTTTTTGCTAAAGAACGGTATTTCATTTTTCGTCTTCCCGTCGTATCTGTGGGTCTTCTTAAATAATATCAAATCGCTATTAAAAACACATTTCTAAATGCCAAAGCTTTATTAAAAAATTTTAAGTTTTAGGCCCATTTTTTTAATAAGAGTAAAAAAAGTAGTGGCGGTTTTGTATTCTCTTTAGTACACTTATGAGCCTCTATGTAAACCGTAAGTTCAAACACGTTTTATTTTTATGGGTTTATTAACTTTTCCTCCCCCTTAAAGAGTCCCCCACACAACTGTGGCGATAATGGCCGCCACATCATCTTTGGGCTCTGAGGGTTTAACCCACTAGGTAAAAGAGCAAATAACACTTAACCTCATGTAACGGAAGAATACTTTGGTTAACGGACGGCCAACATCACCATGCAATTTGGGGTGTCAAAACCTCTTTTGAAAATGTCTCTGTTAAGTTTTGGAGAAGGCAAGCGCTATGGTCCCTTAATTGGCGCAAATGGGTGTGGTAAATCTAACCTTTATGAAAAATTCCTCGGTGGCGACTAGAGCCCAAGCTCAGGGATGTTTTCTAAAGATCCAAACGAGCGCCTTGGTAAATTGAAACAGGAACCACTTCGCTTTACGAAGAGTATTCCGTTATTGATAACAGTAATCAATGGGGCATACTGAACTTTGGGGATTAGAGCTGAAAAAGATGCAATTTGCCATCCACAGAACAATGACCGAAGCTGACGGTCTGCGGCGCTGGTGGAAACTGGAAGCAGAGTTTGGGCGATGGATGGGCTAACACAGCTGACGCTCGGCAGGCGAACTTCTGCTCGGTGTCGGGAATTGCAAACAGACAAACATTACGGATTAAGACGAAGGTAAAGCCCCAGGTTTGAAATTAACGAGTATTGCTTGGCCACAGGAGGCCGCTTGTTTTCAAAGACCCAGAAATATTACTTTCTTCGATGAGCCCTACCAACAACTTGGATATCAATAGCCATTCGTTGGTTAGAAAGGCGTATTAGTCGAACCGTAATTGACTATGATCATCATTTTTCCCATGACCGTGACGCTTTGCAGAGAAGTACAAAGAGAACAATTCGGTATGCTTTTCTAAGTAAAAATATATCTGCCAAATATCTAACTCAGATCCATGTTTCTTTGATAATGGAGAAAAAAACTACGAATGCTTTTCGCTCTCTTTGTGATTAGCGTGTTACATTAATAGATATTACATAGCCAGGAGCGCTGATATTATTTAGGAGGTCCCAATGACGGTCTGGCGATATTTTCGACGGAGGATAATGAATATACACGTTCTTTATGGAGGGCAAACGTAGATTTCTCTTCGTACGTCACGTTTGATCGCAGCATCTGCTAAAACCAAATATGCAGCAATGATCAAAAAGACTCACTACTTATCTAATGCCCGTGCTTCTAAGGCCCTTGCGGAATTTTATCACTTACAATCTCAGTATAGTTTTGCAAACCTGCCAAATGGTGAGAAAAAGCGTGAGCCTCAAATCTTTGTCCCCTTGACTATTGAGACTGCGACTAAAGAAAATCCCATTAAGTTGGCGATCTTAAGAATGAGACAATATTAGAATGTAATACATTAACACCGACAGCATTGCGGCATACTTGTACATCGTCAACGAAAAGCCTAATCGCGATATTCTTTCTTTAAACACTGTTTCTCAGCACAGTATCCACATGACATCAAAGACGAGGAAAAGGACGGTCCTTTCCCAAGAGACACAAGAGAGCGCTTTACAGGATTATCTCTCGTGCCAAGCAAGCAAGTATGGCCAATGCAATAACAGACCTGATCCAGCTGATCGCACTTGTTACACAAATAAACGCAATCCTAAGAGCCGTCAAGCAATCATACTGGATTTGCTCAACATATCGATCTACGCGACTGCTCATGTAATCGAGCAAAGAGAAAGTGAAATACTTAATCCCGCTTCTAAACTTTGGCTTCACACCGCATGGCGGATGTTAATCTTTGCCTCTGTCATTAATTCAACTCAGCAATCTGGTGTGTTAGACGCGCCTTAACAAACTCCAGCCAATTATCATAAGACTATAAGCGCATCAGAGCATTTAAGATTTATTTAAAGAGCGACCGCTTAACAAGTAACTGATCGTCGTTAAGTAGGACGGATTTAGTGGGCATAGACCGTTGAACTATGGAGTCGTGTATATATCCGGCTCCAACGGTCAAATTGGTAAACACCACACAACACTTGAGCTTAAACTTGTATTGAGTAGATATGGGAATTAGAAAACTGAATATGAGAAACAAAAGATAAGCGTATAAGGATAAGCGTGTTTGGTTATCTTGAAAAGAATATGAGCACAACCATAGGGCACTATGGCCCAAGACCAAAAGGCCATGAATCACCATTCTGGCATCTTTGATAATACGTAAGTTGATCTAACTCGTCAGTTATCATGATGGATGGGACAATGGGGTCAAGAGGGCGAGCGACCAGATATCTATAAATATTGACTTGCTCGGGCACCTTGGGTCCGTTTACTGCGATTAACCTAAAAATGAAATAAACATCAATAATAATCTCTGGTTATTTATAAGGTACCTGTTATCTTGGTGGGTGAGAACAGAGGGTCAGTCAGATATGTTGGTTATTGGCACCAAGCATGTATGACTCTCTATGAAAAATCCAACCGTTTTTAGAAGTGAACAGGGAATGAGCCAACAAAACCACATGGACATGGGACAACCGAATTGGAGTCTTTGGAATTTTAAGCGGCTTGATAAACTATCGCGGTACATTTGATTTTTTTGGTCCCAAGCCATGAACCCGTGGAAGGTTTCGGGGGGGTTTCTCTTTTGCAGAGCCTAACGTATATTAATTAGTTAGGCAGATCTTGTGCAATAAGTTTCTAAAGTGAAGAGCTTATATGTTGAAACTCCCACGAAACATACTGACGAGTATATTTGCTTGGTGACACTTAGCAAGAGAATAGTAGATCAATTAAGCTTAACACACGCCTTTCTAGGAGGTTCTGTTTATAAAAGAAAATATTGGTAAGGACTCTAATGAGTGCTTTCTCTTTTTTGATTTTTGCTCGTAAAAGCGACTTTATAATACTTATTTCTGAAGTGCACATGATTATAAATTTCCTTGTGAAACCGCGGCTCTATAGCGCCTATCGATATAAAGGCCTCTATCCAGTTTCATTTTTGTCTCCGGTTTATTTGAATTGAATCACAGGCCTGAGACCCTCAACCAATCTTTTCTGTCACTCAAGAGAGTGTATTCTTCACCGGTAAATTCCAAACAGCAAACCATATTAATGCCAAAAAATAATGGGCCCTTTAATTGGGTCTAGAAGGACCGATTGGGCAGTTGCCTTTGTAATGGCCTTTCTTGCTTAGTCAACTATATTAATTGGTCCTAAGAAGCAGCCGCAAATTTTCCAAAACCTAGGTTCGGAATTGGTTCTATCCCATCAGATCAAAACCTTTTTGCTAAGAAGGGCGCTCAGACCGCAGTGGTACAGTCTGAGGTTCAATGTCCGTAAAGATGCAGAGAGAGACAAATATTTAACAAGGCACCCTGTTTACGCTTCCAATTCCGCAATTTTTAACACGGTTTCAGCCTTTGAAAATGGCCTAAACACTGCGTTTTAGATTGACGATTTACATGCGATTATTATGCCACGCCGGTCCATTGAAGAAAAACAGCCAATTTTTTTTTTGGCTTCCTAAGGTATCTCAATACTCGCACGTCGTATATTCCCAAACTAGTCTTCAGTGTCGAGACAACGAAGAAATAAGGCTGATATGTTTTTCCTCTCGAGTTCAAGAAACAGTATCACTTTTTAACAGATTGAGTTAGAGAGGCTGCTCGTGAGAGACTTTGTTGCCATGGCAATTCTGATCAAATCTTACGAGCTTCTAAGGGGCCACGTGTTTCGATTTAAAGGGCGTTCACGAGAAGTGAATAAGAGCGCCTGTGTGGTTACTGCCATAGATGGTAGCACATGTGGTCAGACAAAAAGACAACTAGGGGGAGGGATAAGGACCGGTAACCGGATGGACCTAGGCGACCGACACTCAGCAGGGGATATTTGGTGCGGCTCATGGAGTCATAAAAAGCGGTTAGGTACATAAATCAGAGTGTGGCATGGGGTTTCTTCGACTGTTTTGGATTATCGTTAGGTCTGCGTATCTCCGTTCATCGGGAGTACCCTGGAGAAGTATTGAGTTGAGATAGAGTTGATAGTGATATCGGCACGATCAGAGAGGTCAAAGTATGTTATTCTCCGGTCTCTGGGACGACGTTACGACAACGCGGGACGCTAGCTTGCCTCTCGGCGGCCAGTGCGTCCGCCAGACGGCGTCCGACCAGTTATTGCGGACTCGAGTAACAATTGCGATGAGCTGAGAGGATCTGGTTTTGCCCTTTCTGACACAGAGGGAAGCATCACACACCTGTGAGAGCGATGAGACGTAGCGCATATAGCACACATCCGACGCACGCTATAGCGTATATCGGCACATGGCGTAAAAGAAGTTGTGCAGAGCCTAATGACCTCTAAGCTCATTGTGTCCGCGACGTGCCCGAGAGTAAGCAGTCGTTCACTCTTCAGGAGCGAGATCAAGAGCGGCACACGATCGAGGTGGTCTGTGCTATCAGCCGGCGATAAAGACATAGAGGAGCCGTACACGCACAGACGGAGCCAGCAGAGGACGGCCGAGCGATGGATACATTATAAAAAGGAGCGACAGAAACTTAGTAAATGGCGGGCATACGAGCGTTACTTCTAACAGCATATGAGTAGGTCGACTTGAGGATATCGAGGACAAGCCGGCCCCGCCTCGCCCTTCCCGCGGAGCATTGAGGCAGCGTATCTGTCTGGTGAAGGTTTTTTTGGCCGACCTTTTGCTATTGCTGCATTAGGTTCTATCGCTGACTTCATCTTGAATCCAGAAGTCAAGGCTTGGGATCTCACATATCGTCCTCTTCGCATGAAATCTTATATAGTCGCTATTAACAAAAGGTTATGGAAATCGTTCTAGAACAATCCTAAAGGAATATTATCATTTACGTTGGTTTCAGTGGCTAACTATATAACCAACGATTAACTTGCTTGATAACAAGCATTTTTCGTTAATTAAAAAAGCAAGGAGAATTGAAATGTCTTTTGAATTACCCGCTTCTTCTTATGCTAAAAGACGCACTAGAGCTCCAACATGTCGTTGAAACGCTTGAATATCATTATGGCAAGCATCACAACACGTATGTTGTTAAAGTTAAATGGCTTGGTTTTCCCTGGATCCTGATACGAAAATAAAACGCTTGAAGAGATCATTACAATCTGCCTCCTGCTGGCCCTGTTTCAATAACGCAAGCTCAATCTGGAACCATACGTTCTTTTGGAATAAGCTTAAGCCTAAATGGCGGCGGGAATCTCAACCCTGGCGCGCTAGCAGATGCCTTAATGCAAAATGGGGCTCTTTCGCAGAATTCCAACCGCAATTCAATGACAAAGCGGTTAACACCGCACTTCGGTTCTAGCTGGAACTGGTTAGTTTAAGAACACAGACGGTTCAGTAGGAATCGTGAACAACGTAATGCAGGGAACGCCAATGACAAGTGGCCCCAAACTGCCTTATTACAAGTGGATCTTTGGGAAACCGCTTACTACATTGATTACCGTAATGTTCGTCCTTGAATTACCTAAAGGTTCTGGGCAAACTAGCTAACTGGGATTTGCGGCAAGCAAAACTTCGCAGGCTAAGTCTTTTTCTACTCAATTAGAAAATACGAGTCAGAGGACCAGTCATAAAAAACGCGCCTTTTGCCGCGTTTTTTTTTAATTTAAAAGTAACTTTAATTCACGCTATTGAGTGTTAGCTGCTTCTGCACGAAAGAGTTTTTGCCTTGATAAATCG
>Ga0163217_1067968_pt1 | contig 10898 bp, 7 predicted proteins | sample SynspAceP_FD_185933 | JGI IMG/M metagenome (GOLD analysis project Ga0163217, IMG submission 185933) | Saline lake microbial communities from Ace Lake in Antarctica - Synechococcus sp. Ace-P (PacBio error correction) | ecosystem: Environmental > Aquatic > Non-marine Saline and Alkaline > Saline ...
AGAGAGAATAAACAGAGGAGAACATCGACATTTATAACGCCTTCCCAGATATTTGCCGGGGTCCCATCCGCCAATGGTACGAGGATTTATATGGGGGGCAAGGGGACATCTCTAGCTGAACTGGCCAGTACCCTTGTGGATAGGGTGGGTAAACACTCTTTTCCACAACAGGATCGATCTAAAAAGGCGAGTCGAGTGAGAAAAAAGGGAGGTGTTAAGAAGAGGGCTAAAGAGGTGTAAAACATTATTTTTTTATATCAATTTTTGCAATGATCTTTCCAAAATGTGGCAACGGTTTGTTTCTCGAGTATCACCTGGCATGGGTCCCACTCCCGAAATAGCCAGGCAACGGACAATCCAGATATCATGGATGGTAAAATGGGGAAGGGCATTTGGGAAACAACATCTATATCGAAACGATTCTCTGGACACATCCCCATCAGAATACGAAAAGATATACACCTTAAACCTCCGCCCAATTTGGAAGGTCTTGGAACCTCTTAAAATCAAATGGTAAGGGGGTATGTTGGAATTCTACACATAACCAAAAAGTAAGGCATACCGAAATTGGACAGTGCCCGCCCACGATCAAGATTTATAATAGACTAAAAAACTGGCAATCAATAAGAAGTAACCAAAGGCATATCACCTTTAAACTGGTCCCCTACAGATGGGGGAGTAGTGTACTACCTACTATCCATCAAATGAATACCAGTAGAAAAATTATAAATTTAAGTGTTACCAGAGAAAAGGTGAATCATTTATCTCTCTACTCTTGATTTTCCCATTCTTTATAACATATCTAAATTCCTCTTCGCCTTTTTCTTATAAAAAAGAAACGAACAAGATCAAACAAAACTAATAAGCCCTTCCACGCTGGCTCTTTTTGTTTTGGGTTTGGCTTTTGCCCACTGGGCTCGTTTTTCATCCTAACACAACAGCCCAGGGCAATGACACTTTATGTTAAACTACAAATTCCACCTCATCCGTCGGCCAGCACATTTTATTCAGGCCCGGGAACCACTCCCGCTTCCAAACATTGTTTTAAACCCAAAATTTTTTTTATGAGTTCCGAGCCTCCTCCCTCGGCTTTTGGTTTTATTTTAGGAATTTCTAACCTTGTTTTATGTAATAAAGATTTTTTTCAATCAAACCGTTGTCGATTGGTTTTCACCATCCAATTTCTGGCTAAACATCTACTCTGATAAATCCTTGATTATATTTCCTTGAGAGGCATCTGATTATATATTTCAATAAATTTTATCACCAATAAAGGTATTTCTATTCATCTGATGAATATTTACTATCATATCAATTTAAGTGGAAGTATTTTTTTTCTACATACACTATCTGCCCCTCTCTTGGAGTGTTTTCGCTAGTTTATAGATCGAATATCAATATTCCGAGTGCAAAGATTTTATTTGTTCAATTTTAATTCTGGGATAGTCTATTCAATAAGTCTAGTAATGTCATCATAAATCCTTTCAATTTTCCTCTTATCTCCACTAATCGTCGTATTAGGTACAATTATTCACAGGACTAGATCTTCGTTTTCCTGGAATTTGTTACTTCATTTTTAAGTTGTATAGATGGTAAAATATTCATCATATGGCCTCCAATAAAAACTTTACTTCTTGTTATTTTCTTATCTAACAAGTCATTATCAATTTAAGCCAGAAAAAAGCAAAATTAACATTGGATTTCCAGTATTTATAATTCTTCAACCAAATCATCTTACTACCTCTTAAATTCGGTGATTAATAAGATCATATATACAATTTTTAATGGATAAAAATCTCAGGTTGTTTTTTCATGGTTTCTTTTACCAATCTTCTTTTCTCAAAATCAAAAATTGGAGATATTTCTTCAACTTTAAACTGTTCTTTCCATCTAGTCGAAATTGAGTTTAAAAAGACTTATGAATCATCTTTAAAGATAGTTGTATTTTATTTTATCGAGGTTCTCAAAATACCCACTTACTTGACATGTCGAATCGACCACAACTGAAGTAAGTCGTAAGTAGAGAATTGTTTTATAATTTCAATTTCCAAACGGATACACTCTTGCCTATCAATTTACACCATTTTTCTAGTAAATCACCATAAGAAACAATAATATGTAGTTGATTTCAGCAATTTTCAGCAGCTTATTATCTATTTTAATCGTTCTTTTGTCAAATGTAGGACGTTGAGGCCGGCTGGTAATCGCCACTAAATGGCAATCTGAATTTGCACAATAGTCGAAATATTGGGTGTCTATTTTTAGTTCCATTATTAATTAAGAAATCAGACACCAAATAACATGTGGTACTTAACTTTAATCCATTCTTACCCAGTTAAGTATCTTTAATAAATTTCAAATTCATTTAGATATTTTTTTGCCGCATCAGTTATCGGGCTACCCGATTTTAATTGCCAGAATTAACTGTTCCTTGAATTTTTATTAAATTTAAAAGAATTAATCTGAAGATTTCAAATACTTTATTAACATGCAAATAAGTATATATTCGTCTATAACTCCATTTTGCGTGCACCCTAATATAAATACTCATGGTAAGTTCGATACAGAATCAGCATAAATTTTCATATCCCGATAAGTACACTCTCCTTCTTTAAATAAATTCGTCTCATGTCCCTATAATATTCACTAAACAAAATCATTTGGTGCGAATTTTACTTTATTAATCGCACGGTTTAAATTTTTTAGATTCCTGTTTAAAAATCTAACCAAAGAATATAATTGTTTGTTAATATTGGACTGCTAATCAGATGATTTTCATACAAACTCACTTTGAGATTCAAAACTAAATTTTAAATCTGCTAATGTTCTAGCTTGTATTCCTTGAAGTGTTTTAATTATACTTTTATGCCAATCCAAAAGCTTAACAAATTCTCCTTTGGCCTCTTAATCTATATTATCTAGCAAATCTTTCCAATAAGATTTTAAATGCAATTGTCCAGATACAACTCTTTAACTTCTCAATATATTTTTGGCAGTATTTTCAAGGTATGACCATTTGCAAAAATTACTTTTGTTTTCCTCGTATTCCCAAAATAAGTTTTAAACTCAACCTATGTGTTTTTGACCTTCTTTTAGACGCTTACGAAATTTGCTTTAAAAAAATATAAATCATCAATACTATGGGTTAAATCAATAACTTCACTTGATCTTTTCCTTAATCACATGTATATATACTATACCCGAGCTGCTAAAATTTTCTTCTAGTTCGATTTCCGCAACGAAACATATAGCTTTCTTCTTTTATAAAAATGCTGCTTGCAAATCGAAGATTAACTGGATTATCTAGTATTTCTCTGTTTTTTCTTAAAATAAATAATGCTCAAATATTTTAACATCAATTGAACTATTATGTTGTAAATAAGTGATATCACAGGGTTCCGTTCATAAATGTAACTCCTAATATCTCGTGTCTTTCTTATTATTTTACATCGGTAAATATACATCATACAGAGAAGAAATAAAATCTATAATCACTATCATTTTATAATATCGCTCAAATGCTTCTTTAAATTTTAATTCAAGACTTCTTCCAATCTGATAATACAGGTGGAGAAATTCTAAAAATAGTTGAAAAGGTTTTTTCCTATAAAGTTAATAAACTTATGTCTATCGTTTTCATCAAAGTGTTTTGCTAAAAAATGGCTCCTTAATCAATAAGGTATTATTACCCAAACATTTATAATTTCTTCTCAGCAAAAAAAGTATGTCATTGGATGACCAAAGGGATAAAACTTTATCACTTTTAGGATAGTCCGAATCCATATTAATCAAAGACAATTAATAAGACCACAGATTTTTTAAGATAAGAAGTAATTTCTCAAAATATTGGCTTTAAAGCTTTTTAACCGTTGGTATCTTTTCAAGAGTATGTTCTATTTATTCTTAATGATTCTAGAGTCTTGAACACTAAATATGTATAAAGTCCTTTTAAGCCTTTCCTTATAGATCAAAATCTTTTGTATCCTTTTTAATTCAAAAAGGCCCCTTTAATATTTCAATTTTTCAATTCTTTCAAACCCAAAGCCAAACTATTGACTGGCCAAAAAGTACTTTGCATAAAAATAATTTTTAAATATGAGAAAGTTATAATTTTGAATAATATCGGTTTTAAACTACAAATCATCATAAGAACTTTAAAAATGAAAACAATAAAATTGAAGCCATTACAAGAATGCCAAATACAACTTAATTTTTGGAAATTTAGTTGTATTTTTTTAGTAGTTTTTTAGCAAGTAAATTATTAAGGTTCTCTCGTCCAATCAACATTTCCTTTAAACTTTTTTTCAGCTGTTTTAGCGAAGAAATCCAACCCGCTTCAAGAAATGTTCTTCTTGTTAAATCTTTTGATGCCCCAAGCATCAGTATGTTAAAAAAGAAATAGTCAGATTATTATCGTCATTAAATTTTTATCTTAAAATACTTACAACATCTCGATTTTCCGCGAACCCGCCCATTTTCCCTAATACCAATTTACATTATTCTGGTAGAGACTTCTCTTTATTAACATTCAAAAATTGTATTGAAGAAATTTTTTCAATGCCGATTTTCACCTTCAAAATAAATCTGTCTCCCGATGGAGAGCTTGAAATGTAGTTTTGGTTTGTTTGGGTATTATTTTCTTTTCATAGACAATTTCTAATTGATTAATGTTGAATTTATTCTAGAAAGAAATTGGGGAGAAGGAAATAATAGTTTCTCATCAAATATATAATTTTAACACAAGTAATAATTAACAGAAATACAGTTATTCTATTAGAATATGTAGTAAAACAATATCCAGTTTCACCACACTTTACACCCCCTCCTAAACCGCGTTGCAACTAAAAAACGTGGTTCCATTATCTTTTTATGAAGTGTTAGGAAGAAAGGTTTTCCAATGAGATATATGTATGGTAAACTTTTCGCCTTTTTAAATCAAAGATCAAGTTACAATAACGCAAGAAAATTATAGTACATATTTTCACAATTTTTCTAAGTTTTTAGATTAACGAGCAAGCTCCCAATGGGTCCCTTGTAATTCCTAAATATAATCAATGACCATGAATTTGAAAATGAATAACGCATAACCCCGAGGACCCTATTATACTCTAAATTGAAATTAGCAACCCAAATACCTGAAGCAATTTCGGTTATTGCTTGCAAATTCCAATTACTACGATTGGATATGGTTCCTACCCGCTAAACCATTAATTCAACCCTCAATTTTGGTTGTTTCCTTTCTTCTCTTTCTAAATTCTAGCTATCAATTGTTTCTAAGTTACGGGATAATCATTTTTGGATATTTGCTCTAAAATATACCTGCTATACACCAATAGCTCTTCTTTTTCTCCATGGTTCCTTGAGGGGTTTTCATCACATAGTCCTTTGAAGTTGACTCCTTTTGGGTCCCTTACATGAAAGAAATATTAATGGTCCCTTTAGTTTTTCCAAACTGCTCAATTCTCCTTTGGTAATCTTTTCCACTGTGTGTTTTTGGCCAATTCAATCAGCTACATTAAATCCAGAATACAGGCAATTCGCTCCGAAGGAATTTGGACTCCTAATACCAACCGAGAAGCATCTTGTTCTTGTCCTCTAAAAATCAGGACAAGAAAAAATCTCCTTGTCAATGTCGTATACAAGTATCGCGACTCCCTCCATTCCTCATTAAACTATTTTTCAAAGAATTTTAATTGTGCGCAAAAAGACATACTCTCTTTTTAGCACACCAAGGTTTCCTCTAGACTTTATTGTTTTTTAATTCGACTTTCAGGCTTTTCAAATTCTTTCAATCTTTTTTTTGTAATTCCTAAAATGCCCGTGCCAAAAACCATAGTTTCTTATTTTTTTGCTTTAAGATTAACATCAAGTCTCTTGAACGACTCTTACCTATCTCTTTTGCTCAGAATACCCATAATATTTTTCCAACTTTTCAATGATTACAATCCTCGAATAGTTTGGCCTTAATCTATATTCCGAACAATTTCTTTAATTACTAGCTTCATGGCTATGGCCAACCGAGAGATTTTAGGGATAGTTACCTTCGTCCCTGATTTACCTTTCGGGAGTAAATCATTTTGACCCCCTAAAAACCTTATACATATTCCTGCGTTCACACAAGGCATTCAAATCGCCTTTTAAACTCCGTTCTACATAATAATTAAGATACTTTGGATTAAGAGAAAAATAGCTCTTGCGGAGCTAATACTTTCGAAAAGGGCTGCTTCCTTCTTTTTCGGATTTTTCTCGGCAGTCGAACCCTGGTGCATGCTCCAAGGTATAACCACGAGCGTATGTCCTTTCTGACCCAATTCCTCGTGCGTGCTTTTTCCTGCCTTGATGCTCTTGGCAACTATTCGTTTTCCAATCATCATTATTATCTTCAAATCAGCAATATATTGGGAAACCACAAAGTACTAACTATTTTAAGACGTAATCAAATATCCAAGCCTTCTTGCTCAGCAAATAGAAATATCAAAGAAGTAGTTTTGTTTTTTCTTCCAGAAGCTACCTGTTTATAATGATAACTTATACTCTTTCTTCCGAAGTTGATGGGATATTCAACAACCAATCGTGCTCTATTGGAAACAAGGCCTCTAGAAATTTTCTTTAAAGGTGTAGTCTTTCAATTCAAGCTCGGCTTCGACGAAGTCGGTTTCTGCCTTAGAATTAGGCCTATAATTAAAAATATAGAGTTCTTCAAGAAGTTGGACCTATTGTTTTTTCCTTTACCGGAATATTTGTTTTCAAGGCACGTCACCAAAAAAGTTGTCGTAGGGTTTTATTTTCTAACTTCCCCTGTTGCACTAGAGCATTTAATAGAATTTAAATTTTGGGTCTTGAAGATTAATATGAAGTTTACTCCCACGACAAGGCTCTACTATCCGGTAATAGACCTAATTTGATTATACACTAAGTTTCCTCCAATTCTTTCATCGCTGTTCCCTACAACCAGGCGCCATTTCCCATAAAAAATGCCTCTCTTCCCGTACTACCGATTGGTATCTCCATGCAATGCTTAGTATGATTGTCAGGAGGGAAAAGTATTTAATAATCTTTCGGTAATTCCAAATGGAGTCAGTCCTTGCGTAGTATTCGCCTTTTTGCTTCCAAGCAATCGACATGGCTTGAATCGCGAAAGGAGCTCTTACCACCTTCAACCAGTTAATAAATAGCTAACGAGATGCCTTATCGTAAAGCATCCAGGGAAAACCATGACTACCCGCATACAGTATAGATGATAATCGATTATAGATCTAATGTCTGTATGTTATCTTGGCTTCATTCTTTGAAAAACTTTTTGGAGGTATTTCCAACCTTTTTCCTTATCCACGTCTTCCTGAGAAATGAAATAGCCTTACTGGCAGGGACACGTCGTTCAATCAATGTTAAAACATCTCCCAAAGTTTTGAAAGGTGCCAGTATACATGAACTGGAAAAATGAAATTTTACTCGTATTAGACAAGCTGCCCTCATCATCAGCCCACAATTTTTGAAATGGACTCAACTTTTCAATTCAACTTAAAATTCAGTGGTAGAAACCATCCTGAATTAAGTCTTTTGGCGCTATTTTCCAACTGTGATTTTTCTCTGGGTGTGTATTTCTCTAATAGGGAATGAATTTGCCAAAACCCCATCAGGAGTCCCAACCAATCTCTTAATTGATTTGGCTTTCTTTGTAATCTTTTTAAATAGCAGTACGTATGTATGATAGGGCTGTAAAAATATTCTCTCTTTTCTTTGCGGCATAACCATACCTTTCGGCTTGCATTAATTACCCGCCATCTTAGCCGCAAATAGACCAAGATTATTCAGGAGAAGGCAAGCATCACAGCAAAATCACCTTGTCCTCTTTGGTTTTTAAGGAGACTTTAGTCAATCTATCTACATTTTCCCGATCAAAAAGGAATAAGTTCCGGGCTTTATTTGTTCGATTCTCCATTCTCAAATATGGCTTCTAATAGCTCAGCCAATAAACTGCTTTCTTTTTTTCATTCTACCAATAAGCCTCTTTCAGGAGCTATATTTGGTAAGGTAGTAGCAACGGGAATACATCCTCTCGACAGGGAAATCCACCAACCCAACATGTCCATCGATCTGGAATAATTTCAAAATTATTTTCACACCTTATTTCTTGCCAAGATGTTCTCCGGCCACACGACACAAATGAATTGCCCATCTTTGAGCCAACGCCGCCCTCCGATGGCTGGTACCCCACCATACTGCAATGTTGAGTTTTTAGGTACTCCGCTCGAGTTCCCATCTGACAACTTGCTTCTCCCAAACGACCTCCCCAAATATCTGAAACTCTTTCCCCTTTTTTGGATACCTTCAGTCACAGGAGCACCTACCTTCCTACCTACCTCACGCGCCCACTCATCGCACCGACGAGAAAAAAGTTCTACCACTCCGGGCCACCGGCGCCCGAGCTTTAATTAGGCAAACTAGTTTTTCTCAATTCTCTATAGTTTATATATCTCACAGCCGCCTAAGATATTAGTTTTTCAATTTTTAAAAAGACATCCGAGTGTTTGTCTAGGCGCACCATTGGACAATAAAGGCATACTACTGTTTATTCACAATAAGGCATGAAGGAGTAAGGCTTTTCTCCCACTTTCCATATTATACTTGACGAGGCTCCAGGGCACCACCATGGCACTCCGTCCGGCTTGCATAATTAAGTGTTTATTCTATTCCCTTTTTTATTGTTTTTAAAATATATTACCGCCATTCGCCACGGGCTCTGCTCCACATACAATTCCCTACCCCACTTCTACCACCTTCGCACACCCGGCTGACCTCAGGGGCGGGATCAGGGAGGGCAAACCTCATTGCTTCCGTTCTATAAATAGTGATTCCTCATTACGGGCACACACAGGCACTCCATCATTCACCTGGACGAATTCTATTAAATTGCTTTTCGCTGCCGTCGGGCGGTATATCGGATCCTAGATTTTCGCATGGAAGTTAGTTCTTACGAAGTCGGCCATGGCCCGATACGAAAATTGCAAAGAAACCCAAGTAGGCAAAATCTCCCCATCCATCGCCCGCATCAGGCGGCCGACAATACAAACGGCGTGTAAACAGTTTAGCGGCCTTCCGAGATAGGATTAATTACGGCGATTGCGAATAAGGGTGCTTTCGCCGATTGCTGGTACAATAACCGCCTTCGAATTCGGGGAAATAATTGTCGATGTAGGAATATTCGGTAGCCGGGAATTTTACCCTGCCCGGCAGTTCGTGTGAACGAATATGTTAAGGGAACGAATAATACCGTGTCTGGCGCTTGAGGTACACAAAAACCGAGCACTACAGAGCAAAGGTATCTCCTCTCCGACAAACACAATCGCCGGTCCTGTTCCCTAAATGCATGGCAAATATTAGGCAGTTTATCTGAACCGGAGTCCACAAGATATAAGGAAACCCGCTCCATATTGAAATTCGTTTTCCGGTGCCTTCGTATAACGAATAGTTTAACGCGAATGGTGCCTCGGCGGGCCGGTCTTATGCTTGAGTCGACAGGAGCTTGTTTCGGTGATCCTGAAGAAACATTAAGTGTGGGTCGTATATTCCAGGCTTTGCCTATCCCATAAAAGTCCCTTATTGGTGGCCTCCATGGTAATACAGGCCTCCCCGGGTGCAATCCTATTATACGCTCATTGTAAATCCGGTGGACGATTGTGGGCAACAATCCAAAATTCTCTTGCTACAAGCAGCAAAAAGGTAAACATTGGAGACTTATGGGGGAGCCCACCTTTCTCCTACGGAGGTCGTGGTTGGGCGGTTCAGCCACTTCCCCTCAGGAGGCAATGTCCTCCATTTATTCTTTTTCCGGCTCCGTACCCCGATATACGCCAAAGACTCGGGACAGACTCGGCCTATTAAATAATACATCGGTTTCATCATTAATCACCGGTGGTCGTGACCCCGTAGGTGGATCTAACCGCAAATTAACATCCGTGCAATCTGCTTAGTGAAACTTCACAAATACATACCAACTTTATATGCCCAAAACGAAAAAAAAATTTAAAAAAAAAGTTTTCGTGGTAGGAATGAGATGGCGCACACAGTTCACCAGGGACCGGTTTTGTTGCATTTAAACGGCAAGATGGAGAGCGATCCTTGAACCTTTGGCTCCGTGCCAAGAGTGGCAGTCCCTTCTCAAGACGCTTCCGGCCCTTTTACATTGATTCATTCCGGCCAACGGATGATTTCGGAATTGGGGTCGGGAAGCCCCTTATATTAATATTGGCTTCGGATTAAACCGTACCTTTTCTTGGACGTCGCTTCGAGGACCATCCGCAACAAGCGCAATAAACTCTCCTTGCCGCGCCCGGCTTCACAGCAGCTCAATCAAAACTCTTATCCCCCTCCTGGGGTGATCTCACAGCTCGGGGGCAACCTTCCCCGGCCATCTGACTTTTCTTCCGCCACAGCGGAGAGGCTCGAATCTGTGGCTTGTCATCGGGCTCTTCTGCTCCCTTTGCTCCGTAACACCTCGCTAGTATTCAAATTTTAGCAGTATTCTGCCCCTCAGGTGGATGGGAAGCCGGCAGTTCTCTTTATTACTACTTTTTGGCTAGTCCGCTTACAATTCAATAAAAATCCGTTCCATCAACTATCAGCGCCGTTCCGTCCAATCGGGACTCCCGTGGGTGGCCTTAGCCAATGAAAACTGATCAGGTAAAGGTTCGTGCTAAGTATGGGCTCTAGCTTTAGCTTCGTATCACCTATACATCATATCGTTCCTGAATTTTATTCCTGTAGTACATAATGGTGGCAATATCATAACTTCTCATGTTGCAGGATCTCCCACCCTGTGCATTTATTGAGCCAAGCCCCGAAATCCGGTGGGCTGCCCCATCCAGCCTCTTTCCATTAGTATAAAGACAGGCTGG
>Ga0163217_1080089_pt1 | contig 10898 bp, 6 predicted proteins | sample SynspAceP_FD_185933 | JGI IMG/M metagenome (GOLD analysis project Ga0163217, IMG submission 185933) | Saline lake microbial communities from Ace Lake in Antarctica - Synechococcus sp. Ace-P (PacBio error correction) | ecosystem: Environmental > Aquatic > Non-marine Saline and Alkaline > Saline ...
TAACCCAAAAAAGTTGTGAGGGAAAGGAAAATTTTTTTTTTTTCCAATAAGAATTTTTGGGCACAAACAAATACCCCCACAATAAAGAATATGTTCCTATGTGATGGGGGTACAAATTTTCAACAGCCATTTAAAATAACCCCATAAATGAAAGCTTTCATTTGTGGGGGTCCGTTTAATTAATGATGCTAATTTTGAAATGAATCCTTTATTTGAAAATTAAAAAAGCAAAGTGTGTGTTTTAACTGACACACAAACCGATTGGCAATCCTGGAAGTAATTAATGAAATGCCGACTAAACGGAAACTGCGAATAAGTTTACATGGAAAAACAGAAATTTTTATAGGTTCCGGAACTTTTCATGGGTAAATTACAATATCGCCTTTTAAATATGAACGATTTGCTTTTGCTTAAACACAGAAATTAAAGACAAATTTTAAAGTGGAGTGATTCGAAGATAACAAGTTCAATTATCTGAAAGGACAATTTTTCGAACAGCTTATAAAAATGATTCGAAATAAAGTTTTTATTAAAATAATGGAAACCGTTAAAAAACACCAAATAATTTTGTCTAATCCATCAAGTATGTTAGGTTTCAATTACTCGATTAGAAGAAAAATGGACAACAACTAGTCCATAAAATTTTTAAGGCAAGAAATAATATCCAAAAGGGTAACAAGTGAGAGTCCTTACTCCTTTTCTATTATAACCCTATGTCCTAGGCTTCCTTCCATTTAAGAGCCTGTAGTATACGTATTTGATATAGGCAAAGGAGGAACTTCTGAATGTTGCTGTTAACAAGGATAAAACCCTAATAACACTCTGTTTAGTCTCTTTTAAGTGTTGCAGGCGATGCATATTATGCGAATAAATTTTAGAAGGAATTAATCTTGTAATGTGATCTCTTGTAAAAAAACATTTCCAAAAAAACTTGAGTAGTACTTGAAGCAAATAATGGAAACGTATTTAAAAAATATTTTTAAATGGAAATTCAAAGAAAGAACATTCGAATATGTAATATAAGTGCGGCTCCTTTAATTGTTATTAGAATATAATAAGCAACCTTTAAATACAAAAAAATTGCAATTAGTTTTTAAATTTCATTTAAAAGAAGATACCGAAATTGAATAATTATCTTTTTAATTATTCCTATGTATCGACAAATAATATTCAATACTCAGCCCCATCAAAATTGCCAGAAACAGTTTAAAAAAACAATCGAATATTCCTCAATCTTTATATTTTCAAGGTAACTCGCATCTAACTTATTCAAAGTATTATAGAGTTCATGAACTATCATTATCCAAGCAATTAAATGGAAAGCTTGTAGAATAATGCCATGTAGGGTTTATAAAACATTTATGAAATTGAGAGCGAGAGAGCGAGTCAGTGATAGGAGAGTAGAGTGCCGAGAGAGTTGCCTATAAAGTCCTAAAGCGAGTTAGACTAGTAGTACGGAGGTAATTATTTTAAATTCTGGGACAGCGCAATAGAACTTAAAGCAAATTAAACACATAGAAGTATTTTATCGTGAAAATATTTTATCGGATCAAAAAAGAATTTGCACAGAACACCTATAAAAGAATTAATAGACTTGAAAAAACAGTTTTAGATAACTTATGAAGAGCCAATTCCTTTGACTTTATCTTTTTTGATATAACAAAACTCTTCTTTTGAACAGCATCTTGGTAATTGACGAAAAAAGATGTTTGGATATAGCGAAAACTTTCTCTTTCACCAAAGAAAGAAGACGCTTAAAAATGGTATGGCAGAACAAAATTATCTGCAGATAACAACCCAGTAAGAGTAAGAAATGGGAAAAACAGCTTGTGTCTTTTATCCACTGGTGGTAAGTGTTTAGGTCAATAAGCTTATGAACTGGTTAACAAGCACCGAAAATAATATGAAAATTATATTTTAAACGTTTCAACTCTGTTTCATTTGTCCTTTTTAATACCCAGCTTATTTGTCCAAAATTGTGTAGAATCAAAAAAGTGTATGCTCAATGGACGCAATGAAACGCGCACCTCGCCGATACTTCTGAACACTAGGATACAGCGGATTAGCGAGAGCCAGAGTGATAATACACGCGATTACGAGAAGCACGGCAGATATATACAAGCAATGAGTATTAAGACGCTATGTCATGAGCTACAGAGCATGCACTATCGACGCATACTTTAAGATACTGCGATTCAATCAGCCCTTTCGGTGGCAAATTCTCAGGAAGAGCCCCACACACAGAGTTGCTACCATAGACCAGCGAATCGAGTAGAGAGCAGTAAGAGTATATATTGAGAATATCAAGAGAGCAAGTCTCCTGGCGTAAATATGCAGAAAAATTTACATGAGTACATGTTCTACTTAGTACAGACTGCTGCAAACCGCGCCATTGGTTTTTAAGTCATTATATTTTTAAAAATGTTGATTGGAGTAATATCAATTGAAAAAAAAAGTAAGTAAGCCCCAATAAATTTATTTAAAGTGATAAACCTCACAATTTGAATAGGCTATTTTTAAGATATTGAAAAAACAATACCAAAGGCTATTTCCCGTTGGAAATCATGAAATTGATATTAACTATGTATAATTAAATAAAGGCTTAGGCAACAAAAACAAAATAGACAAAAAACAATATTTCTATAAAGCTAACGAAAAACCTTAGTCCGACAGAGGAAGATGATGGCGCAGTTGAGAAATAATCGAACGATAGGCAGGCATAGAGACACAGCACGATATAAGTTTGGTATCTATTTGCTGGGGAATGGTTGATTGAGAGTAGCACGGTCGATTTTTGGCGGAGATTAAGTGTAATATGTTTGTTTGTGTATTTAGCTTTAAGACACAAGAGGAGTAAAAGAAAAAAGGGAATCAATTGGGGAAGAATACTATCTAGGGGCGTCGAAATCCAGACAAGAAGACATTTCAATGCTTCAAGAGAGAAGAATATTACGCTTGGGGGTGAAACCCGAGGGGTGCAAGAGAATACGCGTCAGAGGAAGGAGAGAAATTAAGGGTGTGGGCGCGAGATGTTAATGGGAGGGGACGACAAAGATATTTTAGAGGAAGTAGATAATAAGGGAATGCAATGAGCGTGTAGTGGCTTTTATAAAAAAGAGAACGGATGCGAAGGCACGAATATTTTAAGACCGGGGAAGAGAATAAAGGCGCTAAAATGCCTGCTCGGTGAGAAGTAGGCTATATCATATGAGGGGAGATTATGTGTGAGGTTTGTTAAGAAGTCTGTCCACCGTCGTGCGGGGTCATTGTTTGTCAATAGTAAATAATTAGTTTGAAAGAATGCCGGTATTTTTTATCAGAGGATTCCAAGAGAACGGCAACTGGACGGCGCGGACGGGCGATTTCTAGGTGAATCGGGCATGGACGGATAGGCAGTGAGGTCTGAGAAAACGGTTCGGACGAGGGTCGCATAGACGGGTTTGGTTGGAAGGAAAACTGTGCCGGGGTACGCGCGCAATAGTCGCACACTATCTCTTACTGTAAACAACCTTTTGTCCGGAAGTTCGGCACGAAGCGAAGTGCGAGCATCGTTGTTCGCGGTGAAGTAAATATTGGGGGTGGCAAGGTGAAGAGGTAGGATTAACAATTATGACGGGTGGCCGCTGCTGTGAAGAATCATGTTCAGCATGGACTGACGATGGCCATGTATGTTAATTTTCTATTGAGCCGGTTAAATACCGTCGGTAGTAGACGACAGTATTGGGTACATATTACTGAACATTGTTGATCACGAAGATGTCGGGCGCGCTGGAGTCCATAGTCATAATCGTTTCTGCCACACGCAGCTATAGCTAATCTTATGTAGGACGACCTTGAGGCAGTGGTGAGGTAAAAAGAGAGGTATTAGTGATGCCACACACAATTATACCATGGAAGCCAGCCCTGAGGTAGACTAGAGAAAAAGACTCGACCCTGACAAGGGTTGGCCGCTGGTGCTCGAGTGGTTATACTTAAGAGAAAAGTGAAAAGAGTTAACGAGCACAGGAAGTGACCTCGCAGTCCGTTGATAGCAGTTAACGGACTTAAATTCTGAAGGGTGCACCCTAGTGGCAAAGGATGGCTTGTGTTCCGATCGGGGGGATATGAAATGGTAGGCGCACCCTTCTTTTCTCATCGGGGCTCACGGGATCCGTTGATGGCCGGGGTATCGTCAATATGCAATGCTATGCTCCACGCGACGATCTACGCAGATCGTGACAGTTCTGACATCCTTTAACAAGTGGGCGGACGAATTCGTCTTCCGGCCAAGATATTCCTGACACAGTAGCGAATGATTAAAATGCAGGTCCGGCTACTCGCTGTCAGTCAGGAGGCTCGGCCGATGGAAGCCGCGTCGACCCGACAAAAAGCACCCAATTTAAAATTTAAATATAGACAAAACAAACATGAACCTCTTATTATATTAATTGGAATTATGCAATTCCGATGACGCGGACTACTAGAAAGAGAATGGCTTAAACAACAGATAACACGCCCGAGCATATAGGCTGATTCCAATAATCCTATTTCCATTTAATCTCCAGGAAGTAAATGATCTTTGAGAATTAATAATCTTATAACTAAAAGAGGGTTCTATTACGGCGGCAATGGGGTATAATCGCGGTGCATATGGGAAAAACGGACTGATGTTCGGTACTGTGAGGCGTCGAGTACTTGGGCGTATTCCGGTCCTACCCAACTATGGATATCTTTATCCGTCTTGACAACTAGATAGCAAGTGACGTGGCATGACAGAGACATAGGGAACCTGGAAAGGGCGGAGGAGTACGAAAACCTGTTATACTCAAACAATATGGTCAGTGGAACCAGATCGGCAATCCGTTGGGAGCGCACTGCAGGTACCAGAAATGGCAATGATATAATAAGATGACAAGAGGAGAGAAGTGAATAAATGTCAGCTACATTAGGGTGCTTCTCATCATAACCTCTAAGTATGAGTAGTAAGTTAGTGATCACACTGTCTTTCGAAGGCAGAAATGAGAAGTAGGGCCAGAGTTAGGCCTTAGAGCGCGCTGGAAGTCGACTACAAGCCGAGACGGTGTTAAAATAGGTAATAAGTGAGTTCCTGCTATATAACTCCCCATCATAACAATGAAGAAATTCGAGGAAATTACAATCCAGAGACGATTTTAAATAATTCAATGATGAATTTGATTTTCCAAAAATGGAAGAAGAATATAATTTCCTGAATGAGAAAAAATAAGAAGAATAAATCACTATTAAAGTAATCATTAATAATGGAAGACGAAAAGATTAAGCTAATAAGTCCTTATTGAGATGTCAAGGCGATGCAAAAATGAAATTCAAAAGATGAAATATTTTGAGAATCTCAATCAATAATTACCTTCATCTAAGGAAATAAAAGGTGCGGTTTATAGGACAGCTTTATGTTGGTGAAACAGATATTGGTTGATTAGAAAATTGATAGGGTTGATGAATGAAATGATTTAGTAGACGTCGGCCAGGCAAACACAGTGAGAGGGCTTTCTATCTTCATATCTACTTTAACTTGGTAATTATGGGCACAATGAGGCATTGTAGGAGGATTATTTTGTGTTCTGCTAGTTTATCGTAGATTAAATGGGCTGAGGCAACAGATGCTATTGGAGATAGATTCTTTATGTAGGTAGCAGTCCGAAAAATAGCGGATATTTGCATACGTCGTTACTGGATTGTATTAACGGTCTATCAGCAATATCTATTTTGAATAGTTTCGAACATCTTAGAGCACAAAAAAAATGAATTTTTTCAACTTTTTTTATTCAATCACACGTTATCTACACTATACCTTCCTACAAAATAACTGCAGTTCGAGTATAATAATACGGCCTATCAAACCGTAATTTTATTAAAATTTAAAGAGAGTTTTTCTCGACTAATATGGTAGCATGTTAGCGGTATTATTTTCGGTTACAAACATACCGTTTGAATAGCCAATAGAGAGGTGCTGGCAAGAATTAAAAAGAATAGATGTGCTTACAATTCTAAAGCAAATAGCTAATGTTATTGCTATGGAGCGACGATGCAGATGCTAAGAGTCATTCCTTCTTAAAACAATATTACATCAGGAAGCTGTTCAGAATTATCTTAGTTGTAAAACTAATCGAGTTATTGCCGTTCTGAAGTCCCCGAGAGCGAATTAAATTTGACTAATTATAGATGACGAACCGCAATTCAATATAAAGGTAGGTGTTTTTCTGAGGAATTAGTAGAAGAATTTTGGGACAATAATGGCGTCCTGGGGTCTTCAGTATGTTTCTACTGGACAGATCTCTAAATAAACCTTTCATGGCAAAGTCATCTTTTAGCCCATTACTTTGACTCAAGGGAGAAGGGACTCGATATAATGATGCGTCCTTATTGATTTTGCATCAGAGAGAGAATACGGGGCAAAATGTGATTGGGAAGATTCATCAGGTTATTCGCGGATTTATCAACACAGATCAGAAGAAAGAAGAGTTTAAGATAAAAAGGGATGTGCTTGATGGATAAGCTGCTTCGAGGCTTTTAAATAACATTAATCTTGACACATATGTAAACAATCAATGAGAACAGAGAAGAACTGTGGCTTTTCGTTGCAGCATGATGAAGAGGCGGCCAATCATGAAGAAGCCATAAGATGAGGGAAATGTAATGTATCAGTATAACTAGCTAGCCAGAAAGTTGAAGATTCCCAACACGAGCATGGCAGCGTGAACCGTGGCCGGCGATGTCGTCGTGGTCGAGGCGTCATGTCGGAGCCCAGGACTGGCGTACCGATCGCGACCCGTTATAGAGTCACGGGGATTTCATAGTGTCTAATTAAAGGCGCGTAGGGCCGGGACCGCCTGAATAAAGGGCGAGGTCTTATTCGGTAGTGCATCATATTTGAAGAAATGTCTTTCATAGCCGGTTGGAAAGTTATCTGGATCTAAAAATAGTGTCTGGGGGTCCGTTGTTGTCGATGACGGAAGACTCAGGTTACAGAACCAGAAACTTTCTACCATATTTCGCAGATTAGACAAATTCATTTGTAGTGGACAAAGCCGGAAGATAATGAGTAAATAGGTGTTAGTTGTTTCTTTTTTATCGATTGAGGGCGCCATCATACTTGTCTTGTAAGCTCATGTTAAAAATATCTGCTAATGGAGCCAGCACGTGAGAGTCTCAGCACGGTGGTTACTTTATGTCAGTCACCAATGGATGAAAAAAAATAGCGAGGACCTTCTTTGTTGGGGTTAGTGTGCTTATTTCAAGATTGTAATGAAGCGATAGCATGACCACCTTCTTTTTTAATAATGGCCTAAGAGGGTTGGTTTGTATTTCAATATTCGCTTAAGTATTTATTTAAAATGGAACAAACCAAAATAATGTTGCAGAGAATTACGAATTAGGAAAAGGGATCTCAGTTCACATCTAGGACAGGATACAATTTAAAGCCATTACAGGCACCGAGATGGTGGATTTTATTTTAAGATTCTTTCCTGGCTTAGCAGCATTGTAACGATAATATAAAGGGAATTTGTAGTCTAAGATGACCTACTTAGGGAAAGAGAAGCAGATTGTTTGATAAAAAAAACAAGGTACTTACAGATGATGTGGCGCCGGTAGATATGCTTGTCGAAGCATCAGTGGAATCCCTTGGCGCGTGTTGGGTGACGAGAAACTACAAACAGTTCGTCTAGTAAATAAATTACGGAACATGAATAAAAGTCCTAGAGCGTTCGATATTTTATATGTGAGATTTACATGAGAAGGGATCGGCCTGATAATAATGGGCGGAAGATTTCGTATGAAAATCGTATTAATTCTGGTCAGAGCGTGAAATGCTGAGCGATATCTGTTTTCTTGGCATTAAGAGAAGCTATGAAAACGCACTCTGCTGTCTATGATTTATGGGTTCAATAATTTAATTTTAGAAAATCCAACGTTGAATGTCTTTGATTTCTGGACTGTGGGTTGCAATGGGCTATGTTAAAGGGAATAGAAATGAAGGAAGAATAATAAAAGAATTTTTTCAATTCAAATTATCGCCTAAAGGTAAGTAATTTTAAGCAAGCAAAGGAAATTATGAATACGAACATTTGCACTCGCTTAATATTAGCTGGTATTTTTATTCCAAAAGCCCCGTGGTAGGCACCGAATAGATCCGATGTGCAATATGAAAACCGTGCCATTTTGGAAAAGGTTGGGGTGTAGACCGACTATAGGATTAGGACAATCTGGAGTGTGTGTGGGTCGTCCGTCGAGATTCAGCGAGCTTCGGATTCTCCACAAGTGAAGGGTCCATTAGTGTCCAGCAGTCCAAAAAAAATAGAGTGGCTCAGCCCCTCTGAATGTGCGAGGGATACACTCGAATGAGTTTATATACGCATGGATGGTTTCGTATTAGGAAAGTGCCAAAATTGACGAATAAATGCGGGGCCACTCAAGGTGAATGTTTTATTTTTGGACACTTCGGGGATGCCTAGGAAGTAATAGCGCGCGGGTCTATTGTTGCACACTGGAGGCGCTATCGTTCCTTGTATACGACGTGACGTATGGAACATTGAGAATATCGGAGTACGATAGCTACTTTGGCGCCGGTGGCTAACGCTTCTATTTTGTTGTTGTCTAAGGATGGCTGAGACATTGTGGGCACAGTTTCTAGAAAGCACACAGAAGATTGGATAGTTAAATCAGTCAGGTTAAAAATAGGGACTCAGAGAGGATATAAGTTAGCGGCATGGTAAAGTTGCATCAGTTGGTCTCATAGATTTAAAAGGATGTGCGGTACATCAGAGCCTATTACCATGATCTTGTCAATTCTGTCTTTCGATCGCAGAATTTGGAAAATGTCAACTATACGCGATTATAATGAAAAAATGCCTGGTCCTGATAGTTGTTTGGTGAAAATAGGGATGAACATAGGACTATTTATATACGTTGAAGTGTGGGCACTGGATGTAGAGTGCGCGTGTTGCACATAGTGTGTCAGGGTTGTTAAAAAAGGAATAGAGGACCACATAAAATTCACGACACCTCAATTTGCGTGCTATTTGGTAATTTTCAAATAGTGAATTTAGGAAGAAAATCCAATTGTAGTAAGCCGGTACGAAAGATGACAGAAGAGAGAGAGAGAGAGTTAAATACGATAAGACCAGAAGAAAACAATTAGCAGGGAGTGCCAAGATATCATTAGGAATATTCGGGATGGTGATCAGCTGTTTGGAAATCAGCATAATCGGATTCCGAGTTACCTATTCTAAAAGCTAGCGGGCTTAAGCACCTATGATTAGGAATGCTAGGGATGATTGTGGCCGGGTGTTTCGAACGCAGCGTGCGGCACTGCGTATGCGTGTCCCCTGAGACAGTAGTGTAGAGCGAAACCAACTCGTTGTTATTGGGGTTACAAATGAGTAGCGCGCCAGAGAAGTAGCTCTCTAAAGAGTGAGTAGCTAAGTCTATAAGTTCACGATTTATGTTTGCGGCAAAGTAGGCTTGACACTATTTGACTTAGGCCATGAAGCGCCTGGCAGATGGGTAAACTTGTGACCGTACATGGGCTGCCAGGTTTAATTGGTGATGGTAATATTTACTAAAGAAGGTTTAAATGTAAATAAAGAAATGGTTCGGTCTTTAGGATGGGCTGTGGCATATAAAAAATATGTCTGATGATATGAGTTTATGAACGTTCTAGAAAAGGATAGCCAGAAGAAAGCAAAGTTTGGCTTGTTGGAAAGACCCAAACCAATTGCTCCATGGGATTTTAGTATTAACAACTTTATTTAAAAAGATCACCGACCTCGTTAAGCGTGCCATATATTAGGGTTATGACGTTTATTGTTTTTTATATGCTCTTCGAAGAATTTAAGAATAATCCTTTCAGGAGCATTTTCCCTCAAATTCTGCGAAAAGCCCTCCTTTTCAGTAAAAAGAGCTTTCTGTAGGATAGGTCTTGGACACAGACTTCAAAAGCTTCCTATTTCCCGTTCAACTAGGCCCGCTTGTTCCGCTAAATCATATCTGTTAGCACGTCGAAACTAGCCAGTTTCAAACTATGATCTTTAAAGTCAAGTCCGCCTTTAACATCCTGCTAAGGAAACGAAGGTATAATTTTGTTTCCATCGATAGCCGTTCAGCATTTTCCCCCGGACGCATTTCGCGAAAACCGCTAACTCATTCGCAGGTAAAAGGAGCTGCTTCAATTAGACTGAAAGGTCTTGGACACCAATCGCTAAAGCATTTTTTATAGGGATTATCCACCTTCAATCACTTACTCCTGGCCGGAAATAAATGGCAGGAACACTGCGTTCCCAATTATCAAAAGTTTATGAAAAGCGTCCTGCTTAAAACAAACCTAGTTGCATTTGGGTGGCCATCCGCTGTTATTTTTATACCTTTATCACGATATCCTTTTAGATCCTAACTTCCCTCACCACTCACGTGCCTACCCCTTTTTTGTGGACAGCATAAACAACACATTCATTTTTGGGACGCGCATAAAGCGCAAACGTTTCAATACTCGAACGCTACGCTTCATGTTGCTTCGTTTTTATACGCCTGTAACCCACCTGAATATTGAAATCCACAACTAAGCAAACAAAAAAAGGGAACAGCGAAGGCTACATGGAAGTAATCTGAAATGAATCTGTATGTAATTCTCACACATAAACATCAAATAAGGTAGCGGCACAAAAAAAAACAAAAAAGGAAGAACCACTCCAGATATGATAAGTAAATGCACTTCAAAAAAAAAAAAAAAAACAAAAAAAAAAAAAAACAAAAAAACACAAAAAGGAAGAAAAGAAAAACAAAAAAAACAAAAAAAAAACAAAAAAAGACAAGACAACAAAAATAAAAGTCATAAAAAGTAAAAATAAAAAAACAAAAAAGAAAATAAAAAAAAGCACCAAATG
>Ga0163217_1046679_pt1 | contig 10897 bp, 8 predicted proteins | sample SynspAceP_FD_185933 | JGI IMG/M metagenome (GOLD analysis project Ga0163217, IMG submission 185933) | Saline lake microbial communities from Ace Lake in Antarctica - Synechococcus sp. Ace-P (PacBio error correction) | ecosystem: Environmental > Aquatic > Non-marine Saline and Alkaline > Saline ...
TATTAGCCATGCAATTTGGAGGAAACACCGTGTTACCACATCTTGAGGCTCCCCAATAGATATTGAACATAATCCAAGGGTGTAGGCCTCGCGTAAACAGTAAATGCGTCCCATTGGCCCTACACCATCGGCATTACACCCCGAACCAGTTCTAGGCCTTGGGGTACTGAATCTTACCAATTTAAAACTACGATAGTAGTCGCATAGGCTTATTACTAAAATCCAGGATTTTGAAGAAATTACAAAGACGCCACCGGAAGCTGCATTATAACCTGCTACTCCCTAAAAATTCCAATGACAGCAGAAATCTGAGCCGTCCCTGAAAAACAAAAGCACTAGCCGGCTGTAAACTCTGCACGGTTGTTTACTGCCGCAATGCATTCATCTCCGAAACGCTTGTTATCCAATCTCATAGCAATATCTCAATCGAAGTGATTGGCAACATCCTCCATTTTTTTCCGGTTAACCACCATAAAAAAACATCCCGCAGATGCTCGCACATTGGGCGAAGACTTTAGTCCACATTGGTCAACAGCTCATTGGCGGTCTTAAATCTTCCAGTATTCCTTTATAAATCGTTTGTTGCTCGTCAAACTTTTTGGAAAAAAATATTTCATCATTGGCGGACAAGCTCTCAAGTTAACTACGGAGCAATCTCCATCACAAGATTGCAGTTGACGCAACCCAAAAATAAAACCAGATGCGCATCACTCCACACGGAAAACCCCGTTGAAAAAAATTTAATAAGGTCCTCTCTGCATTACCCCTTCGTTATAATGAATCTCATTGTTTCTGAAGTATTTCAATAATAATTACCCCAAGCTTCAGGTTGGACCCAAATCATTAGCTAATTGTACCCTTAAATTCGCTGTGAAAATCAAGTACCATGTCTTTGGAATAATCACGATATCGGGCTAACCAGAGATTTGATGTCCGCGTCAATGACGCCAAGCTATGTAATAAAACGGCTGGTTCGGCACCGGTATTCGGTACAGCACGCGGATAAGCTTCAACCATCAGTAAATTAGAAAACATACATCTTCGCGCACTCTGTTAGAATTTCACTTAATATCCTAATATACTTAATCGCATGCCCCTATAAATAAGAACATGGTATCAGAGAATAAATGGTACTATAATTTAATTTCTTCATTGTTATATATAGGTTTAAAGGTCAATATTTCAGCTGTTAACCCAGGTAGAAAAGCTATTAAAAAACCCCCCACCATGGCAAGTATTGTAATGTAACTGTATTCCAAATTCTGTACCCCATTGCTACCTCCTTAAAGGCCGCTTTATTCCGGGTCAAAATTAAATGCCTGCTGATAGGTCCATAGTCGAAATTAGCATATCTTGTGCTATTAAAAAGAAACACCGATTACTTTTCTGGCAGGTTCCAAGCCTTCTTGATCCAAAGTCATGTTGGAATGTCATAGGTCAAAGCCAACTTCCCTAACTTTTACATAGGTAGCAACTGGTACATATTATGCTTCTGCAAATTCGCCTGGCCGAATTTTTTGTTTTGGCATGAACGGGGTTTTCCAAGGATGGTGTCCTTAGATTCCTTTCCAAGTGTTTCCCACAAAACTGGTTCTTCGCCATTAAACACCACTTCTTCTAACTCCAGGATCGGAAACTGGCAATCCATTTTCGCCTGCCCTAGCGATGGATCGCCCCAATCAAAACGCAACCCTAGATTCCCTCGTTCTATCTCCTACCAATATCCAATAGTCGATCCCCATGTCTGGCTTTATTATTCTGGTCCCTTACACATATCACATTCATTTTGATCATGGCCTAAGTGTGCTAGCGCAGGAAAGGTGTTTTCTAAGCTACCCACTTATTCATAAAGAACTCATACATAGATCCTGAAAAGAATTCCCCAACCTGAGCAAATCAATAATTCGCCGATAAGCCGAAAGTTATTGCTTTATCACGGTGATATATCTCTGGCTGGAAGCCCATGGTAAAGTCGTTAATTCGTTGAAGGTTCCAATGACCTTCTAAATTCTTCCGTCTCGGATCATTATCACTTTTGGCAATAAACCTCCATTGGAAATAATATTTGGGTGTAATTTTCCACAAAATATGGGGAGGACTTTTTATCCCTTTACCCGGTCCCCGGTCTAAGCAAACACTAGTTATCGCCGCTATAGTGGGTTCTCCTTACGTAAGTCCTAACGATATGCATCTCCTTCCTTGTCAAAATTGAATGAACTCCATACCATAACGCAAGTTTCCTTGATCTTGGTTACCTGGTTCCTGGACATCCGTTAACATTCAGTCCAATATTTTAAAATCGCCTGCTTATGATAGGACGTAACGAGGTCAAGCACCAATTTCCCGCAACCATTACTCGCGCACACTCCAGCGCCTGCGTTCGCATCCAAATTGTGATTCCTCCGGCTCGGATTCAATCTGGCTACTCATGATTAAATATTTTAAAACCTGGTTTTACATTTTTCAAAGCTTCATAATAGGTCGCCTTCTCCACAAGCACTAGCCCTAACCATAGTCTAACAACTAATTTAAATCGATAACCGTATTCTTTTTAGTGAGGTGGCTATGTTCTGGTTTTAACTTGCACTATTCCTAAGGACAACCATCTTGGGTATAAAAAAAAAAAAAAAAAAGCACTACGCATTGGCAATCTCCATACTTGCAGTGGCAGCAAAATTTGCTGGCAAATATGGTACGAGGGGGCCACGTATACCCACTTTTGTGCCCGAACCGGGCATTCGCAAATTTCTTGCACAAACACGGCAATCCCCAACGAAGGCATGGTAAACATATTGGATAACAAAACACTGGGCAGAAAAGCCGAAGATAAGAAAATAGGATTGGTTTTTCCGCCGGCAAGGTAACACTCAGACAGTTCCAAATTATATTCTTCAGTAATTGTCTAAAAACATTAACATGTGTGGTCTTGAAATACCCTACAGATCATATTCCGTATATCCCCATTAATATATATTTCTTCTCACTAACCAGCCTTGCATAATTCAAACGGGTTTTCCCAGGAACAGCAATTGGAAGGAGCTCCAGAATAACAAGCCCCGGAACTACCGCAAAGATAACTGGCTAAATTGGACAAGGAATTATCGTAAATATTTAAATTACCCTGACTTTGTCCATAACAAGGGATTCCAGCATCCCATGAATCATTGAATATTTTTTTTTTATACATGCCAGTATAAAATCAAAGTTGGTTATTTCTTTATGGTATATTCCCGATAGATTCTATATTATATCCCAACACCCTAAGGCCCTTTGGTCATAAGATTGCTAAAGGGCCGTTTTGGAAGCATTTCTGCCCTCTGTATAACTATCTCTAGAATAGCGTCCGGTTAGGACAAGGTCTTTGGCAACGTCCCAATCAAACTGGAATTTGGCAAACGGTCCTGTCCCTTAAGAACGCGGCAATGGTATTTTTCAATCGGAAACCAAAAACCAAGGGTTGTTCCCACTGGCTTTTCTTTGTATTTCCAATGGGGTTCAATATCTCTATAACCCAGGTACAGCCAATAAGTCTTTAAGGATCATTAATATTCGAACATGGTGGCCAGACATATTGTCATAATAACACTAATATCTTACACTACAGTGGTTAGGCGGCACCAATCAACAACAGGACGGTTATCAGAACTAGGTGTTGGGACCTCCACCTCATATGCCCTGACGCTTAAGTTTTAGGGGACAATTTATAACTGCATTAAGATTAATGATTGGCGCTCCAAATCCCGTTATTGGGACCAATACCTGTAATTGTCATATTTCCTACCGAAATTCCTAAAATCCACCTTGGTCGTAATTACCCGCCCACGGAAAACATTATTTGGTATAGGTAATACCACCTGTTTGAAAGTAATAATGCGGCGTGAGCCTGATTGGTAATGACAAGACTGACCCAAGAGGGCTGGTGGCCCATTTGGTATTCAAACATTGCAGCCCATTGTTCCACCCCGGCTGGCGTCCAATCTACGACCCCAGCTCTTCCGTTTCCTCTCTCTCGAAATTGGACCATCCCGTTCCTTGCCAGGGTCCAAATATTGGTTGATTGGTAATAGTCCCTACTAATCCTATAAGGATGATCAAAGGTTACGGCAGAACTTGATATTGATTCCTAGCCCCTTTTAACACCGCACCGGTAAGCGTGTAGTAATCAAATACCACTCCAAGTGTCCCGCCCTAAGACCCCATAAAGAGGCGCCGCACTTGGCCCTTTTAGAACTGAAAAACATTTTTCAAAATATTACTGGATCCAAATCAGATATGGCATTTCCCATATCAGGAACCCTCATAAAAATTATTAAGTACTATTTTACTCATTGACACACGCATCATACTACAAATAAGTTGGTTGGTTATCCTACTAAGTGAGGTAGCCCCCCTTATGATCATGTTTAACGGAAAGATCCCGCCAGCCAATCCGCCATTTAGAGAGATATTGCTGGACGGCCCTTCTTGACCCGGGGTAAGAATGCTACGTGAATTATAGAAACAAATTCTCTTGTGGTGTTAAGATTTAACAGCATCCCCCCCATAACGAACTTCAGAATGGATATGATCCTAAAAGGATTTCTTGGTTCTGCTTGATATAGCGCTAGTGCTGTAATAACTAACTTCATCCCAAGGCCGCAGCACTTTCGGTCTAGGGTAATCGTTAGATTAATATTGTTGATTAACTGAAACCTCTTTAGTTAAGGCAAAACCACATAAGAAACAATTAAAGAGGGCATTTGTCATTCTGATTTTTAAGGAAAAAATTACCTTCAAAATCAGATTGGTCGCGCCCCATTAGTAGTCCCCTTTTCAAACGATATCGCTCCCGTAAGGTTCTTCCCGCTTACTCTCACACCAACTATACCAAGAGATTTCTCTTGCAAACTTCCAATGGTTCGGCTTTTTACCTTGCGTCGAGTGAGTTTTTCATTTATCGAGTGTTCCCCTCCATCTCTTTCTTGGGTAAGGATTACCTGTCTTTGGTTTTGATTCAACCTTATATCCGTATTCGTGTTCCTACCCATTGAACACAAGCGCAAATTCAAGCAACCTGCACCGATATTTTTTCTGTTTTTGAAGCAGAACAGTTTACTTTCCTGTTAAGGTTATTTTTGAAGGTTGCTCAACTGGTGAGGTAAACATGGGCTAACCTCGGACACATTTTCTAATCCTCACTCAAAGATTTGGCATAGTAAGGTATGTCAACTTTCTACACGGTTAAGTTGGTACGCTTTGTCTGAAGAGTAAGCCTGAGATATTTCCTGGTTGAGGGTATTTTAAAGGACAACGGAATACTCATATTAAAAAGTGTTGTTAATTTCATTTTCCACAAGTCCATTTTAGGAATTTGCCAATAGCCAGCAAACACTCAATGAAGTATTTTTTTCATAATTTTGTAATGATTAAATGATGTGTTTCGAATAAACATTAATTTAATTCACAATTCTTAGCACTCTGGGGATTAGGTCCTCGAAGCATTTCCCGGCATTGGTCTTTTTTTAAATTTATTTGAAGGCTTTTTTCATATGGCGGTTCGTGTTTTATAATTAAATTGGTATTAGTCGATTTATTATATCACGGTCTATTATTTTATAATTAATGGATAAATTTCACTAATTGATTTCAATAACGCTCTTCAATAACCATTCAATCTCCGTGCTAAACTAGGCATTCAACTTAATACCATATTTTCGACATCGATTAGGTCTATTGATTCTTGGTATATGCATTCAATAGGTTGTCAAACACTTTCGCTCCTAGCTCTTTTGGCCATATTGGAAAAAGAACGAATTACCGCAAATACCAGTTCTCCATCTGGAATATGACCCAACCTGTAATCAGTTTCTCAACATATACTCTTTCTCTTATATGTACTCAAACTGCTTATAAGGTTACTCTGCTTTATGCCAAGAACACTTATTTGATCCAGTTTCAAACATTACGTTGTTCATTTTTAGGAGTTATAGTAATTCACCCCATCATTACGAACCTTCTAGCAAACACTGTCACTTAATTTTCTTTGCATGCGCGGTCGTTATATTACAGGAATTGATTATATTATTTATATATGGGTACCTATTGTTCCCACAAACGACCTTCAACTGCCTTACCTAACATACATCATAGATGTACCCACAAAGGATGATCTCTTTCCTTTGCTACTTATGAAATATCCTCCCCGCTTCAATTAAAAACGCTCTCTATTTCCCAGAATTCAAAGAAATTAACGGGATTATCTCATCTTGGTTTCTGAATTAAGATGAACCAGAGGTGGGCATCGGATAATTCAACATCACACTTTCTCTTCACAAAGGAATTATTCATTCATATGTGAAATTAACTTTCCTCAAATTCATCAGACACACACGCAATGATTTACTAGCTTATTTGTTTCCTTTTGCACACCCACTAACTTACCCCGTCATGGAACTCATTTCTGACTTCTCCCTCTCGGATGGAACGCATATTAAGCCTTTTCTCCACTCCGGTCCGATTTTAATATTAATATGCGGTTTTGCGGAATTATTGGTTATTTCGAATCTTTCAAGACTTTGAAATTTGATAGACTAGGTAATAATATATTGCACAATAATACACCGGCCAAAAAATTGGAACGCAGTTATCTATATATAAAATATGATGTAACCCCAGGGTAAGCACTGAGCTTTTAGAAAGTTTGCCACATTTTTCCCCAAGAGTTTTTACCCCATTCTTCATACCGGATACCAGGGTTCCTCCAAAAATATTAAGCGCTTTCTCGAAAAAATTTTCAATCGTATAAACATTTTGAAAACGCTAATCTAATTCTCCTTTCACTTTTTGGTCACATTTAACAGATTCAAGTACATCAACTGTGGCCATGTCCCCAGAAATGCACGGATACTTTTTAAAACAAATTTTAAATGTGTTAATATTATCTTGATACATTTGATGACACATATTATTTATAAAGATTGAATTAAAAATGGAAATATCGAGGATGGAACAATAATTTATCTTTTTTTAAAGATGGTTTTGCATAAATATATAAAAAGAATATTAATTGCAGGAAAAAGAATTATCCTCCAATCAAAGATATAGTTATAAAAGTGGAAAAGCCTCATTACTGTTCCAGTCGGAGATGTTGCAATTTAAGTTGAAGACTAACCTTTGTTTTATGTGATTAGAAACCATGATTTTGATAATTTTGGATTCAAGGCTAGGCGTTATGGGACCAAACCTGGTTTCAATTCCGTATTTATATCCATACACGGCTACCAAGGCCAGGTTGGCGCAGTATAGTGTTATGGAAGGTACGAGGTAAACAATCCCAAGGGCGATTGGGAAACGGTAACCCGGTAGTTTTAATATGGATTAAGTCAATGTTATGGGACTATGTTGGCGATGATGAATGGTATACGGAATATATTAAGTGAAAGCAAAAGGAATTAATTATCTGAAAATAAATGATATAGTGGTAGTAGATTATACGAACCAGAACATCTAAACGCGACGAAGGGGGAACGGCCCAGCATAGGGGTTCTAAAGGGGAAGTTTGCGCCAACAAGGTCATGATCCTAAAAGTTGTTATTTATTATAAGGTATTATGGTGAACTTTGGCCTTAGATTAACCAATATTTAAAATTTAATGTACTTACCTAGTCCTATAACCAGCAAAATTATCAGTGGTATATTCTTGGGTTCTTACCGTTGTTGTCAATCAGAACCTGAAAACCTCAAAAAAAAAACTAATGTTTGTTTTAATATTGGTTGATGATCTTGGTCTAGTTGGATCTAAGTGTTACGGCAGTAAATTCTATGAAACACCTAACAAGATAGATTGGCTAAGAGAGAGGCAAATGGTGTTTACTCAAGGGTATCGGCCGCTATAGGGTATAGTCATGGCGGCGGGCCCGGTCCAGGGCAAGTCTCATGAACTGGGAGAAATTTTAACGGGCAATGCACAAAGCACACTGGATCACGGATTGGAATAAGGGGAGCATCTGGTGAGCTTGGAGATCTCGATAATCCTCAGGATAAATTAACTCACCAGGCCGAGATACGTGATAGGCCTTGCCGGAGAAAGGATAACTTTGGCAGAAGCCATGGAGGAGAAAGGTTATAACCTTCTTGCAGGTAAATCGCATGTTAGGACCGAGGAAGGTTTCCTATCCCTGAAGGATCATGGTTTTCCCAAAATCAATGAAGGGAGGGTTGGGAATAAGGGAAGATCCTACTGGCGGAATATTTTCGACCTGGGCATAATCCAAATTACAACAAAAGTTGTCAGGTAGAATCTTAACTATGGCCGCATGGGTAACGAAACAGCTGATTTATGAAACAGGCACAAGGGAATTCAACCTTTTTTTGCCTTTCTTGGGAGTTCTACGTGCCGTTCACGGGGCCCCGCCATTACAGGACGAACCCATCAAGAAAATGGCAGAAATATAGAGATAAAGGCTCTGCGGAGAGTGCCCTGGATGAGCGGGGATACAAAATGGAAAATGTTTTACCTATTCGTATTGTGCAGGACATCCTATTTATGCCGGACTTTGTAGAAAGTATCGGAGCGATGCGGTTTGGAGTTGTTTTTTGGATGCATTATAAAAAATGGCTGGTTAGAAGGAAAATACATTGTAGTCTTTTACTTCAGATAATGGAGGAGTTTGCGTCCGGGGAATTCTTTTTCCACTAGTAACCTTCGCTGTAAAAGGGCGAGGAAAGGAGTTATCAATGGAAGGTGGTGATTGGTTGGAGCCTTTCATTTGTATAAAGTCTTGGTTGAAAAAAGCATGTGGAACTACAATGTACCCGAGTTTCTCTGTAATAGGACACTGGAGTTTATTACCTAGTCCGACTATTTTGGGATTTGGTTAATATAGAACCTAAACGAGGAGGAAACAGAACATAGTAACGGATAGGCATAAGTTATGCACGCCCCCGCCTGTTGGAAAGGAAAGCAATTGGAACTTGGGATAGGCCCTTCAGGTATTTGTGCATTTCCAGCATTACTCGGGTAATCAAGGTGGTGAACCCTCTTCCATTATCGTAGAAAGGAAAGGAAGCTAATACATTATTGGGAGGATGATCAGGGAAAGAGCTTTATCATTTACTCTTCAACGATTATAGGCAGAACAGAACAATGTAATGTTCTAAAGTCAATCCAGAGGTGTGCCAACAGCTCTTGAGCGCGGAGGAAACTAAAACATGGCTTTTGAGTTGGGGCCAGATTTGCAGAGGAACGGAATTCCGACGATGAAGGTTTAGCAAAGAAAGCGAAAAAGATACATCTTAAATGGAAATGTTGCCAAGGTTGGAAAGGAAAGGTTGAATGTCCTGGTCCAATAGAGAGTTGGTCAAGGCCCAGTGTCCTCAAATAATTGGTGGGCAGTAGGCCGTAGACTACGGCAAGCGACGATTCAACATAGGACATGAAAATGGGAAAAAATTATTGATTACTATTTCTTAAGACCGCTATTATTTAATGGCAACAGTTTTGTTATTAATCCCAAGCCGGGAACGTGCTTAAAATCAGCGCTCGCTGTGGTAGATTAGCCTCATCAGGATAAATGATGGTATGCGCACTGCTCGTACGGAATGAACATTGGGTGCAATGGTTTTTGGGGACATACGAAAAGGGAAAGTCTTCAATTAAAAAAGCCGATGAAAGTTTTGTGGGCCGAGGGTAAACCAGAGAATCATACCTCCTAATGGTTGTGAGCACCTACAAAACCTTTCAGCAATTAAATTTGTTAATGGAGAGTTTTGAATGAAGCCACGTGACTAACGGTAATGGAAAATTTGGCGTGGGTTAAGCCAACTCTATAGGCCAGTATGAGCCGCTAAAGGCGTTTATATATTGCTTTTAATCATAAGAGTAATAAACTCCGACTACTATCAGGAATCGAACCGGCGGCCGATTTCAAGGGGCTGTTTCTATGAACTGATAGGCATGACTAATAAGCTCGTTAGTTAATCTCAGTTGATGGTAAGGCCTTAAGTCGAGAATCTTTTATTTCGGGCGGAGTATGACGCCATCGGTTCATTCATTTTAAAAAATTGATAAACCGTAAACATAGTGCCTACTGTATGAGTGATCGTGTTTAAGGACGATTTGGAACCGAGCACAGGATATACGATGAGGTGATGAATATTTAACAATTTAGTGGTTCAACGAATTTTATTGACGAAGTGAAAATGTTTGATGATACACATGTCAGAATGGTTGTTCTGGGTGAGGTGGGTTGCATTAGAAATTTTGCTACGGCAAATTGCATAAGTTTTCCGTTGATGGTAAAGTAAGGTCGTTGAAAACAAACTGATCATAGAACAGTAGTGAATTTACGCTAGTTGTAGACAAATACCGCTACAATTTATAATGTGACACCAGTAAGCTTGAGAGGTATTATTGGAGTCTGCCGCGTATGACCCAATGCCAAACTGAAACTCATAAGATTCTAACACGGCCATGGCGAACCACTTCTGAAAAAAGTAAGGGCAAGCATATTGCTACAACATCGAAACAATTTAACACCTTATCCTTAAAGTTAAGTGAATAGAAATATAAATACCTACGGATAAGACGTATTGAAGCCGCGGCTAGTGGAATTAATGACATTCGTGACACAGGCTATTTTCAATACGGGCGGTATCTTTTTGTTGGCAATCAGGCAACATAACGCTAAATTAACTGCAAACCTAACAAGTATTTGAAGGAATAAAGATGAATGGGCAGCAATGGAATCTGATTTCCATTTGAACATATTACATAATTATTTGCCTGCGTGACTCTGCCAATTATTCAATACTTTGACCTCTCGTCTAATTTATGGTGTAGTTGCCAAGGCGGGTAAAGGAGAGAACTGGCTGGCAAATTATTTGGGTTCAGATGGGTGGATGCACATCATGTTTTAAT
>Ga0163217_1007318_pt1 | contig 10896 bp, 7 predicted proteins | sample SynspAceP_FD_185933 | JGI IMG/M metagenome (GOLD analysis project Ga0163217, IMG submission 185933) | Saline lake microbial communities from Ace Lake in Antarctica - Synechococcus sp. Ace-P (PacBio error correction) | ecosystem: Environmental > Aquatic > Non-marine Saline and Alkaline > Saline ...
TGATCACGATGCTCATTCAATTCAGCTACAGATAGAATAAGCATGCGTATCATCAAACATCATAGGAAGGATTCTTTTAATAAGCCCCGTCCGAAACGATTTTATGTGATTAACCTAGACCGTCCCACGCTAATGCTTGCTCAAGGTTCTATCTATTTCTATTGCAAAGAGTTCACACATTCCGTTGTTGGAATAGGCTGTCACCATTATAATTCTTGCCTCCGAATACTTAAATAAATTAGGACATAAAAGTACTGTCCTATTAGTTTATTCAATCCAAAATACCTAAATACTTACTAAAATTCGGCGCGATATAGATATTCGCCCCTGCACTCCGCCACCTATTTCAGAAACCTGGAGTTGTATCATCTGATAAGGCCACTTATTCGCGCTAACCTCGGTCCCGATATTAGCCAAACACGACCCAGCAATATGATACATGATAATTTTACAATTCTTAATATCCACAAATTTTACTGCACGTGCTTTTTTGTATACCCGATGCCAAAGTAGAAAATCTAGGCGAACCTGTGTGACGGCGTATCTAATTTGCGACGCATACTCAGGATTCAATTTAGCGTATCTCTAATTCAAACGCTTTCACTCTCAAAAATAAAAATTTTTACTATTCGGCGTTGCACCAACAGAGACAATAAAACAAAACATTGTGCAGTTTTTGCCACTCTAGTCAATTTGCGGCGGCAATCATGTACATCATTGGAAATCTAAACTCCCTCGAAAATGTGAACGTGAACCGCCTCTTAAAATTGTGGCCTAACGCAGTAAAAGCGTGTTGCACCGAAAAGTGCTCCAGATAGTCCAGTAGCCTCTCGAAAACTCGATGAATGGGTTGGATTTTCTCACGGGTCATGTATTTGCAATTTTTGATAATGCGAGCGCAGCAAACAGGTTACTTGAGAATAAGCCAATACACGGTCATCCTTACACAGTTTGGGTAACCAACGCCTAACCACCAAACCTGACCGCGCCAGCACCAGTGCTTTGGTAATCTTTACAGTCATATATACCTACGTTATGTGATTAATTCCTTTGCAACTATAAAACAATCACAAATGCTCATAGTATAGATGACATCCAATCATTGGAACAACTATTCATTACCATATTAGCTTGTCGCTTTGGTTCAAGTTAAACTCAATATTTAAATACGTCAAAAAACGTTAAAAGGGTAATCGTAATTGAGCTTTGAGTTTGAAAATAGCGCAATTTTTATATCTGAAGCTTATTTGGAGTCTGTTTATGAACATAACCACATATAGCCCAGCTCTTTTTGAATATCTTTTGCCGCTAAAATCGTGGATTCAATTTGTTATCCATGGTGGTGATTGTCCGAAACCGCCAAAATTTTAGGTCGCAATCCCCAAAGTCATAGTTGACACGGTTTCAACTTTGATCTGGTGTAAATCGCTCGATAAGGCACGGACAGATAATACCTTTCTTCCTGTTAATCTTGCTTGTCGAATAAATATCGAAGTCTTTATCAGTAAAAACAAACAAATTCACGGATTCATTTTGTACTGCTTTCAAACTTGTTTCAGACTCGATAAGTTATATGGAAATAAGGGGATTAAAGTCTTCCAGTACTAATGAAAGATCAACTTTTGCAAGCATTGCCTAGTAATCAACCATCATAAACCCATGTTAGTACCTTATCGACTATCCTTTATATCACGGACAATACAGTTGAGAAGAAATTTTGAACTAATTTTTCCAGTACTCAATTTTAATATAGGTGATTTAGCCGCATGTATAGACATTCGACCAATATTTATGAATACTCATAAAATGATTATATATTTCATAGAGTAGAAGCACTTCATATCAAAAAACAGGGAATGCGCTCTAGACTACAGGGATCGATGAAAGTAATTTTTTGTAAAAGGATTATTTTGCTAAATGTATCTAATACCGACATAGAAGCAGCCTCAAACCCATTTAGCAAGTCTAAACTGTAAAAGAACACCTTATATATTGAAATCACACGGTTTTTTTGATTTGTGTGAGAATCAATTGCTAGGTCATCAATTCAAAATATACTTTAAGCCGAGGTGCACGAAACTGGAGCATTTAAACTGTCGCTAGACTAACAAAGTATCCTACGCTGAAGTTGCATGAGCAAGGAAACTCCAAGCGCGTTGTCGCGACCATCTCTGGTAAAATCCACCCGTCGCAGCGTTGCTTTTGCATGTGCACATTTGGTATTCCCAGTTCATATACTGGTGCCGACACTATTCCCCCATCGAGATGCTGCCGTGCAAACGAATCCAGATTTTTAGGTGCAAAAATAAACCTAATTTGCACTAGGTATATGAAGGACTCTGTGTAGTCTGCGTAGAAAGAAGGGGGCGTGAACGAAGGAACGCTTTGACGAGCGCCATTTAATTCACTCCTGGCCAACCGAACATTATCGCCTTGACAGGGTACAATGACTCATTAGAACGCTGCAGCAACTGTCTGAATACACCGTTGAAAACTGTGGAAATTAGTCCCCAGTCTTTTGCCCTTGCGGTTGCGGTGGAACCATATGTTTCGTGGATGTTATCTATTCGCATCAACAAACCGCGTCTGCTATATGCATGCACTCACATCGGTGCAAGTCCTCTAAACGCGAAATGCTGCCCGCCCGAAGTCTTGCAACTATGCGGAAAAAATTGAGCGCGTAGTCGCAATAACCTCCATATATTAGCGAGCGCAGCTCCTCCGCTCATGTATCGCGGAGCATTTAACGTTGAGATAATTTAAAAACCGTTGAATACTTTATTAAGTAGAAAAGAACAATAGCATATTGGACTCAATTGCTGCACATTTATTAAAAAATTACTATATAGAACCCGACCTGCGCCATGACAATGCGGCGTCAGCTTGGTTAAGTGATAAACAGGCTAATCAGAAAGTCAGTGTTGCTGTCAGGGGTAAATCAGTCATGCTTCAATGCTAAAGATCTGGCAAAAAAGATTAATCTCACGCAACCAGACCAATAATGAACTCAGATACCGATAAACGTTAATAGCAGAAATTAAATCGATTATCAAGAGAATGAAAATGACACGATCAGAACATGCTTTTGGACAACGTTACTACTGTTAGCTTTAATCTTCACCGACGGCCCACTACTTACGTTTGTTGAAACGTAAATGGTACCGCATTTACAGATCAACACGGCAGTATATCAATTCCAATATGCATTGAAGAGGAATTTATTATGGCATGAATCTTAGCCAAGAACCGGTGGGCGGATTGTCACAAAGATTGATGAGGCGAGTCAGTGCCTCGCATTATTGATGCTCATGGACATATTAGGTCTAGGCCAAATTTGCTAGCAATTGATTACGAGGCCAGCCTACCAGTGAAGTTGAAGCATTAACGTGGTTGTAGAATTTGTCACGCACATACATCACAGAAAAACAGTCGAAGACAGAAAACACACAGTGGTTAATGCGGAGCGGTGGTAATCAAGTTTTGTGCCACCAAAGCGTCCACTAAAGGGAGTTGATCCAAAAGACCGTCAGTCGTTTATCAAGAGTAAGATGGTCAGCTAATTGGGTAAATAGCGCCGATTGAAATTGGCAGAGCGTCGATGCAATACTGCCTTCAATTGCGGCGGCGAAATAGTAAAGATGAAAAATGACATACCTACAGGCTTGTTAAATAGACAACGCGTATGTTTGGTAAGCCCATTAATCCCCAAGAGATGTTGAAGCAACTTCTTGGCGCAACTCAATCCCGCACTCCGAGCAATCTTCTTTCGTAGGCATCACGAGTTGTTCATGATGCGGTATTAGCAAGAAAGGCATATGAATTTATTAGCAGCAAGCACAGGCAGTAAGCTAAGTTTAGAATAACCGGACTAGCTGCTACCTGATCCACAAATTATGAAAATGTTAAGCCGGCTGACACATTAAAACAGCAAACCTGATATGCTAAGCATCCGAGTGTCCAAGCCTACGGCGATGGCGCAATTAGAGCCGAGGAGCGGCCGTTAATTGACCTTATTCTGATGAAAAGAACATCATGGACTGTTGGTAACTCCTCAAGAAAACTGCCAGTTTGTTCTCCAAGTACTCGGTGCTAATTTTTCAACTTACTTTCATGCAATTGGAGACAGACAAAACATACTAGCATGCGCAGACACATTTGCTAAACCTTCAAGACTTTCCCTGAAAACATCCGAACGTCATCGTATGAACATGCTCAAGTCGTCCTCTGTTGGAAGATACTTCATTATTCAGGAATGTTAAGGGTATTATCACTCGATCAGCCCACTCCATGCAACAATTGAAGAATGGCTGAAACATCGCATAGGTAAGGCTCGCTGAATATTAGGACTATCTATGGAGAACTTCTGACTAGGGTTCACGAATAGCATTTGGCTCTGACTTCCCAGTAAAAACTTGCCAACTGGTAATTCATAGGACTGCATGCAGCCATTACGCGTCAAAGTGGTGAAAAAGAAAACCTATAATGTGTTGGAATACCTGAAGAAAAAAAGAAAAGTCTCCGTTGGAAGAAGCGCTGCGGTGGTTTCCACCCTCGATGCAGCTATGCCGCTTTCAAGATGATAAAATGGGCACGTTGGAAGTCTGTAAGCGGGGCTGATTATATTTATCGACAGAGATAATAACTGGGCAAGCATCATATATTCGGATAGCCCAGGTATTAGAAACATGATATAATGGGTCAACAAGTATTTTCTAAATCACCGATAAGAATAGTCAATACATAGCCAAACTACAACGCAAGTCTAAGCGACAGACCAACAACGGCACGGATGCCCGCAGGTTCGCAACTCGCAAAACAAACTTCTCTACAAGCCATTCGCCGTTGTATTCTAATATAACAAACAAGACACTCTTTAAGTCTATCTCTGTTGAGCATATTCAATTACATTTCTGACAACAATCGTTTTGGCGAGTCCTTCCACCCTATAGTTAGGATGAATAGCGACTAGCTAATGTGCAAGCTGTTATATCTTGAAGTGGCGAAACCAATGATATTTGCATGTCATCAAGAACAAACTGATTGTATTGCTAGCCACTACATACCTAACTACTCTCATCGGCGGGGGCAAGTAATATTGGTGCCCAGCCCATTGCCTAATCTAACAAACTTGAGCTGTGCTGGGAAAAGCCTTGACGCCAAGGAATAACCAAGCATAAACACCGCAAAAATCAACTCCGGCTTTCTTAGTTGAATGCCTAATCTTACTTGTATAACTCGTTCTTATCCATTTTTCTTCAAGTTGAAAAATTCCATACCAGCTTTTCATTTATCTTCCTAACCAGCTGCACCAATCATTCTTCACTTCCACCACGCGTGCTTTTTGGCTTGAACAGTTAGGCATAAGTCTTTTGAGCATATCATAGAAGCGCACGTATCGCCTTATTAGCCCAAACACCGGTCGCCCTGGAATAACTTTAAGTATCGTAATCAATCATACCATAAGTCCCTCAACTCAGCAATATACCCCACACACCCTCCTGAGTTTAAATCAATAGGGAGAACAACTTAAAAAATAATCACCCGGTCCATACGTCAAGGTTCTCAAACAAACAGAGCTTATCGCAATCCATATGTCCTTAGAGGGGAGCAGATGGAAACAATCACTTTCACCATTCATATGGAATTTAAACGCCTTTTCATAAAGTCACGACGGCAGCTATCAAATTGCTGAGGTGTCGGTCTCTTCACCTGTGGCCGAAACGTAGCGCTGACAATTTCAATTTTTGTTTTCGCGGGCTCTAGCAATATTCGTGGTTTATAATATTTGAACTCGAATCTACAAATGGTACTTAAATATTAGCAACCCCCAGTAGTGTTATTTGAAAAGAGGTCGCATTTTTTAATGCTTACTAAAAAATGTGTTATAAGCCTGTTTAATGGTCACCATGAAAAATGAGTATTAATACGTATCGAGTCCGCTCTTTTTGCCTGATATCAGCTAAGCTAGCGCTATTTTTTTCAGCTAAGTTCGGCGTATTGGTCACATCTTACAATTAGCAGCTCATCTAGGTCAGCAGATAACGCCCTATATTGCCACCTGCGACCCACCTACATATGCACTGAGACGGCCGGACGGCTTGGGCTTTAATTCTATTCATCAAAAAAACGGCCTTGTGAAAACGCCGCAGACGAAAACCATCCACAAATGCCAGCGCTAAAAAGGACTTTTTCCTATCTATTTTCTTCATTGTTAATCACTCCAGCCTTTGTGTTTATCATTAGATTCGTCATCCTACTACATTCTGTTTTTAACCAGTGGTTCCATCTGACGGCTCCTTGACAAACAAATTTAGGTCTAAATCGACCAAACGCAAACCTTCGGTACTCTTTTGCCATCGATTGTAATCCGTGTTCAATAACATGCTAAGGACGAACCCATACCCACGTTCGCCCATAAGTTGGCCTCTACAACAACAAGCTCTGTTCATCTTCAGGAATGTCTTGCAACCGCGATGACTTCGTAGTATTACTTTATACGTGCTAAATAACCTATGTCAAGATCATCACCTAATAATAATCGTATTTACAAACACTTTAACTGGCGCACCCGTTGGTTTTGCCATGTTGCCGATCAAGATTTTTACACCACTACCTGCAAATATCATCGGCGTGAACGCAAAAGGTAGTTTCTGAATTGCTTCATGTTTACCAAACTTCAGACAGCGATGTCAAAAATGCATGGGAAATTGATGCGCCTCGGCAATTGTCTGTCACAGAGGGCCCATTATTCGTACGATAAGACATCATCCCCTTTTTGTCCTAGCTTAAAAATCAATCTTCACGACACCGCGAAAGCATTGTTCTATACCTGTAGCGCACAATTCACCGGTGAGCAAACAGTTGCTTGGCAAACTTGGGGTACGCTATTGTCTCCTGGGCCGGTTCTATTTTCAACAAGAGGAGCAGTATAAGAGGCCCAAACGCATTGCTGCATTTGACCTTTAATGTTGCAACAGAGAAGAGTCAGGATTATTCCATTAACTGCAGTCGTTGCGCAAATGTTGAAGCAAATCGGCTAATAGCATTCTCCTTCAGTCATCGGTATGCCGACCTCACTCCTAATCCTGCATGGCTGGTAATAATTTCATCATAGGGCATATGAAGGCTTCTGCGCCAATATCATTTCGCACCGGCACGAGTTAGGCAATGACCTTAAGTACCCCTTAGGTGCAGATTAATGAGGAGTGTTTTCATGAAAACCTGCAATCCGGCTCGCACCGGCCTTTATCGCGACAGTCATGGCCGGCATGTGGCCAATTTCTACCTTTAAATCACCACCGCCGTATCAAGTATCGCCTTACCACTAACAATGTTTTAGTTACCTCAAGACACCACAGGCTCATAAACCATGGCGAATAAAGGCGACGGTGTCCTTTTACTTTAATTGAGACGCCTCGTAGCACAGCGTTGCAGAAACAGTGGGTATTCGTTTTAATTTGAGCATTGCTGGTAACGCTTAACCTTTCACGGTTCGATCCTCGTTTTGATACGCGCATACACAATAATCTAGCAAATGCCGGGGGAGTCATGCGCTCTTGGCTCTGTACACATAGAGCTCGTCGTGCAAGTCGTTTACTGCCTGCTTCCCCGCCGCATTTAAAGCGCTCACATCAATGTTGACCGCTTGCTCTTTCAATCAACCAAACAGACAGTATGGGTCTCGATATCATTTTTCACCAACGCTTGTCTTGCTTCAAGCGGTGCAAACAACGTCTTACACAACCGAGATAAGCCGGCTTCATACAATGTTTTAAATGGCGGGGGTTGTAATGCTTGGTTTTCAGTTAACCCCTCTATAGTAATTTTCTATAGTAATGGTTTTTAGGATACCCGAATCTAAAAGTATTGTGCAATATTTCGCGCAGTCAGCAACACCGACGGGAACACATCATTAGTCGCGACTAAATTGACCACAGGCAACTTGTTAAAACCTTTTTCAACACATCTGCTCGCTAGGATAATGGGTTAAATCACCACGCCATACATTGACTGATGTTTTCTAACTTTTTGAATATGAAGATAATGCTTGACTTGTATAATGTGGTTACTTATCAAGTACGTAGGCATCCATAATATGTCTTTAAGTTGTTGCAATATTTGTTTCTGAAAAACAGTGCAGTAGGGAAGAAGGCTTTATGTCTCTCGTTAGGACTTGGCATACTGAACAGAAATCGTCCCGCTTTAAATCAGAAATTCTATTTCTTTGCGGTGCTTATTTATTATTGTTTTTTCCAAAGTATATAAGGGATTATTCGTCGCTAAATCAAGGCAAATTCCAATTGAAATTGGTATTAACGTCTTCGGCTATGATACGTTGATGGCCTACCAAACGGAACTTTTGTTCTTTCCCCACCCCCTCTCTTCCCCTCTCTCGAATGCTTTAGCTAGCAACTCGATTAATAATTGTTCGTTTACTTCCTGCGATTTGTTTGCTCACCTGTTGTTGTGTTGAAAGTCCGTTGCAAAAATGCTTCAATTTACACCGAGTGATTTAATGGGGCTAATGCTCTTTTTGTATCAATCCTCTCGCGCAACTTTGCAGTAGCCTAATAACCACCTCGATGCATTGCATCTAAACTGACAGTGATCGGTATTCTGACTGTTCTGCTCTAACCTTATCGATTTTTCTGTTTCTGTGTTTGAAAGTCTCCGCTCATCCAATTGCGTGCATTGCCTTTTCCAACAATGACGCCCCATAACTTACCCGAATTTGTTGTGTGCATACTTTTCAATTTGGATAATTGAACGGATATCTTCGCACTTGAAAGCCCTAACTAATTCGATTTTTTCGGAGCGTCACTTTACCCACTCCAGGATCTTTTTTAATGCGAGATGTTTCTATCAAATCATCTTATTGTCTGCGTAATAACGCAAAACAGTTTGGTTTTTCTCTTCTGATAGCGACTTTAGCCACAAATTTGAAAATAGAGCAACGCCTGCTGACCGGTAAGTCCGTCTCTTCAATAGGTACGTGTTGCAATACTTCAGCGATGATATGTGGCGCCTGCGCTCAAACAAATTTCGCTTTCGGTACATCTAAAAGTAATGCTTCATCCTAATTGGAAAGGGCCAATTTCGTCAGTTATATGCGTAATATATCTGCTTTTTATTTGCTCAGACCCATCACAATGTCGTCATTGTCGCTCCTTTTCCTTAGTACAAGGTTTGGACAGAGTTCATTAGGCCGTTGCCTGTAACCGCCATAGCTGAACGCAACACCAAATTTCGTGCGGATAGTTACAGGTAATCGCGATTACGCCTGCTGCGATCGGCGCTGCCGTCCACATAGCTATCGTTATGCCTGTAACGTTGGGCTCATCTCGCATCTTCCGACAAGCACATAGTAAGCAGTCCATATCAATATAAATAACTTACGCATTGAATATACGTGGCATCAGCAATTTTATGAACCCTCATCAACTAGCATTTTTATAAAACACTGTAAAAAAACGTTTAAAACAATAGTGATATTTGCCAATCAATCGTCGTTTTTCTCTGTTCGTGCACTCTCTGATGCCACAGTTTACTGCGTCGCCTAAAATTATTTTTTCGCAGTTAGTTTAAATCAAATAATATTGCTGGTATGTACCACTAGGTCGTGTGCGCCAGCCGCTAACTCATTTTGTTCAAAGCTTGTTTTGCGGGGAGTTTTTTTTACACGCCGAGTAATCTAATTGGCATCACATGCTTGGTGTTAAATGGCAAGTATGTGATTTTGTGTACGATTGGCATGCTGAGTATCTTGCAATAAGCCCTACGCTTTGTTTTTATTTTTTCGGTATCTGAAATGCCTCTCCCCCTAAAGTTAACGTTAATCAATTAGGGAAGTGACGATTCCTAATTCAGTTCGCGGCGAGTGCTTGAAAGATCTTGCTGTACGAGACTTTGGGTTGCTTGCATTATAATTTCAGCTAGCATTCACGGCAGAAGAGCGGCGCATAGTTGATGTTATATAAGGCGACTTGATGTTCCAATATAAACGTAGAGACTCAATAAGGCTTCTTAGTTCTTGGCTTTGCTTTTACTTGTTTTTGCATCAAAGTAAAGTCTTGTTATTGTTTGCCATGGGCTAATATTGCATTTGCTGCCAACTCAGACCGGAATAGGCGACGTTTTTGCCTGTAAATATTTCAATTATAGCTTGGAAAACGTTTTCGTGTTGGAAAGGCTCTCCATATTTTTTGGAAACCATAATAAAAGTGGCCTACACCAAACGCCGCAGAGTGTGCCTGCGCAATTGTTCCCAACAATTAAATACTCAGATTACTGCCGGTTTCATTTTGATACATTTTGCAACGACCGATTGCAGTTGCCCTCTTGCAACTCAGGGATGTGTTTGCGAATGCTAATGGCATGGTTTACTGCCGACACATGCAACAAGTGAAATAGAGGCTGTTTGATACGGTCATATTCGACGGCGTGTTGGTTGATTACGATAGGTTTGATCTTCAACTTTGTGTTGGTGGCCATGTAGCAGAGATGGTCGGAAGATAGGATTATCTTCATTGGTAACGGTCTTCATCACCACGCTATGTTTAGCCCCTGAGGAAAAATCGAGTTTTTTTTATCCTACAAATTTCTTCAAACCCAATGATTCCAGCAATAATTTCTAGCACAATTAATTGGGTTTAATACGACATTAAACTTACTGTTTCAAAGCTCGTAAGCATTGGCATCGAGATATATACTGGTTTGGCCCAGAAAAAAGAACTATCCAACGAGCACTGATCATCGGCAACTTATCGCCGACGTTGGCCTCGATAATTTCTAGCATTGTACCGTGTTGTTGCTATGCAACATCATCATTAGCTGAAATCATTTATGCAAAAGAGAGTTAAACGCTACAACTAAAATCAAAACTACCTGATTTATCTA
>Ga0163217_1042787_pt1 | contig 10896 bp, 5 predicted proteins | sample SynspAceP_FD_185933 | JGI IMG/M metagenome (GOLD analysis project Ga0163217, IMG submission 185933) | Saline lake microbial communities from Ace Lake in Antarctica - Synechococcus sp. Ace-P (PacBio error correction) | ecosystem: Environmental > Aquatic > Non-marine Saline and Alkaline > Saline ...
GAGAGAAGAGATGATTTGAAATTATGATATATAACCTATAAGGGTTTACTAATTTTTAAAAATTAATTTTTTTTTTTTTTGGACCTAGAAAAATTCTGGAAGTGCTACCTGGGAGGAGGGTTTTTTTTGTTCCCCCCCCCGTTCCCCCAGGTGGCTTTGAACTCCCAATTGGAAATGGAAATTTAAACTGTTGCCCAAAAAACTTTTAGTGTCCCCCGGCCTGTGAAAACTAACTGCGCTTCCTTTGGCATTTGCTGGAATACAAAGCAACTATCAATAGCAAAGAACTCCTTTTATCTTCGGACCAATGTTTTATTTCCTCCAGACCTAAATGTTTAAAAATTTCCAAAACAACGAATACAAGGCTAATGCTATTACAAATATAGCGCACCACGAAAGTAAGTTTAATATTGGAGTTAATATACTCATAAATTATTAAATTTTCGGTTGAATGCTTCTTGCTCATTTTCAATTATAGTAAAACTGCTCGGCATGTTTTAGTTGTAATTCGATTATCCTTGGTTTGCCAATTAAAAAAGAATAAAGTATTAACAGACTATAGATAACAAAAAGAACTCCCCAAAGGATAAATTTTCAAAACTAAGAGGTACTTGCTTTCCTCTAAAGGTTATGACAAATCTAATAACAGGCTAAGGACATAGGCCTTAAACCTGCACTTGATAAGCGATAAAATAGCCTTAATCAAAGATTTCATATTGGATATTGTTCCTTTGTATAGGCTCGTCTCTGAAAGAATCAACAAATTTCAGTAGATCGTTTTTTCTTCTTCAGGAGAGCGTCGTAGTCAACCTGCTGATTATTTGGCATGTTCTACTACTCCCTATTCAAAAAATTGGACAAGTATTTATTCAGTTCTGACAAAAACTGATTTCTATATCGCTTTTTCACGAGGCACAGCATGCCAGCAAATACCACTCTGCACCCAGCAATGGCTGTCTCAAACGGGTAGCTTACATTACCCCATAGACTTGATCGAACTAGGACGAGCAATAGCCTTCGCGACAACTGATATTCAATATGAAACCCTGCCGTTCTAGTTGTAACCAATAGTGGATCTCCTCTTCCCGTAACGAGAACTGCCTTTTTTTCCCCTAAGAGTACTCGATGAACACGGTGTCTTTGGTTTATGTTGGGGTTATAGGTCGAAGTCCAATCGAAGTCTGAAATCCATCTAAACTATTGTCAGTTGTCCTACTAGGTAAAGAACTATTTCCGGCTTCTTGTGGTGCAAACCTGTACTTATCCGCTACCAAACCAAGCATTGAATCCACAGGTATAGGATTGTGGCTTACGTAGAAAAAACTCTCAAGCCAACGGCTTGCATGCGCACATCTGGTGATATATTCAACGTATCTGACCTAATATTGTGAGCATTAAGACCGACATCGATCCGTCTTTGAATAGTAAGTAACCCATTCTTTTTCCTGCTCAGGCGGCTTCAAACAAAAATTATCTCCATCTCTCTTTGCACTCAGCGGCATGGCGCCATTTTTCTGGATCATCTTACCTGATGCCATACAGATTTATCCGCCTGCTGTGTGCCAGTAAGAGTGAAGGGCTTCCATCAGCGACAATCAGCTTGATGATCTTCGCGTTACCTTCCATCAAGTACGTTCAGCAAGCCAAAACTACAGGCGAAACCCACATAAAAACGCACGCGCTCTAAACGTTCACTGAGGCAACCGGTGAGATAAAGCGCCTTTTTAGCTTAGGGCATAGAAATGTTCATATCGCCTTTTCCTGGGATTAGGAATTAACCCTCCCCAGAGTGTTGTAGATACTTCACCATTTTCAATGAGGCGATCGTGTATTTAGAAACACTATCGAGCACGTTTGGTAAATTCTTCATTGGTGGACAGAAATTCGTCAAAGATTTTGGTCGGATGCGTTGACGATGTTACCGGAAATAATATGCAGTGTAAGAGCGGCTGTGAATAGTTTTTCACTAAACGACCAATGTTTTCGATCCAATGTTTCCAATTCAGGCAGAGATAACGATGGGCAATAAATGCAACGTTTGTGACGGCCCTTGTACACTGTCCAGCAAAAGTTGATATTTTAAGTTATCATTAAATAAAAGTGTTGTTCGTGTTCTTCCAGTCTTTGAAAGTCTTTGGCGATCTGTTGAATCGCATAGAGCTCTGCACTTCTTCAGGCGGCTCAAGAGAAAAGAGAGTTGGTTTTCTATTAGCTTTTTCAAAAATAGGGTTGCTTTTGCCTGATCAAAAGCGAGCCAAACGTTGAACCATTTTCACCACAAGAACAAAGTTCTTTTGTAACTATCGGAAAAGTGCTTACGGTTGAATCGTCGAAGAGTAAATCTCACATAGTCTCCAGGGTATTCCTCCAAAAGCGTAAGACTTTTCTGTGCTGAAGATGTCTTAGTTTAATTAATAGATTTTAGTATCCATTTAGCGCGTAAACAAAGCAAAAGCCTCATTGGGTTGAGGCTTTGCTACGTTGACTATTGGCTTACTAAAATTTTACAAGCGCCCGCCAGCGCAGTCGTCAATGTCTTCTTGTTTATCTCCGCACCATCCGGTATTGTGATAAGTAGAGTGTTTTTTTACGCCAAGTTATAAGCGTTAGATAAGTCTTTTCAAATTCAACCTTTCACCACTAGGAACTTTTTGTGACTCAAATTTTTGTGGGTCGTAGTTGGTGTGTTGCCGAGATAGCTTGGTCACAAACTCTGCAATAATACCAACCAAATTGAAGATAACCCATCCGTTTGATGGAATGGTCACAACAAGCTCATTACATCTTCTTTAGGGCGTTCAAAACTCAGGAACGACTGCTTCAATGATGACCATCGTTCTGCTGGTTTCACGGAGACGAGAGAGCCGCGTGGTGGCTCGTATCCGTTGGTAGCATTGGCTAAATCTGAAGAAGTATTGTTTTCGAGAACGCATTAATGCTTGAGTTAGAGTTACGTAAAGGCCCATGTTCAACATTTCACTACGCCAGAGGCTTTCCCAGTCATGTAACCAAGCCTCAAAGCAAATCATTATCGGATGTTCTTTTTGTAGCTTATCGATTGGTAAAATACCTTTCGACGTAGGTCGTCTTCGTTAAAGGCCAATGCATGACCAAACTCCTTTTTGACAGCTTGTATTTGATGCTTTTAATAAGAAGTTATGAATGGCTTCAAACGTTTTAGTGTGTCAAACACCGCAGAGCCATCAGAGTATTTCACAAACCGTTCTTCGCTAAGTAGTAGAGGCGAGAGTCACGCCTACACCTAAGGTACGCGTAGCTCAGTGGCACGCTGCGCTGCGCTGGAATGGGGTAATTTGTAATCTAGTAAGAGCTGTCTAGAAGCTCGTACAATAAGCTCGGCTAGCTCTCTAATTCTCTTAGGCTTTCAAGTGTTCCTAATTGAAAGCAGATAAGGTACAAGTGCGAATTTCGCCTTCTGGATCGTCAATGTGTTTAACTGCTTGTTGTAGCCGCATTCCAAAGCACAAGTTACTTTGGCTTAACAGGCGCTACTTTTGAGATCGAATGGGCTGTGATATTTCTATGTGTGAATCCCATTCTGTAGGGTAAATACGGAGCGTACTTGGGCACGCTCAGGAAGCAAAACAAGGTAAGCAACTCAGTCGCCTTGGATGGTTTGCTTGCGAAATCGATGGGTCCTTGCTCATACAGCGTTGTATACGGCGTCAATTCTTCTTGTGTCTGGCCGAAGAACGCGTCGTATAAAACCAGGTAACCATCGGATTGGGCTGATACACGTGATGTTTTGCCGGGCCTTTAATCAAGCCGTCTGGTACATCAGGCGTTAAACTGCACATCCGTAGTCCTAGGTGGCGCACACGGTTCTCTCAACGAGTCCGCGGTTGTTTTTCTAGCACCAATACAGGCTTTCTCAACTTCTAAGTGCCCAAAATTGGGTAGAACACAATCGCTGCCCGCCACGAAACACCCCCACTTGAGAGCACTGTTTTACTCCGCTGTTGGAAGTTTGTAAAAATGGGATGCAACACCGTATCGGAAAGCTTCCGCCGTCTCACGAATTACGGGCTAACCAAGCGCTCTGAATTGCAACCCGGCGTTCAACGAACCTGATTCTCTGCGCGTTGGCTAACGTAATTTTTACGAAAGCGCTTGAGTTCATTGATTGAATCTAGAAGTCGCCACATTCAATCAATACACAGCTGCTGAATTTGCGAGTTCGGGTGTACGGCATGCCAGACATAATAGGCGTTGGCAACAGAAAATTTTGAACTTTAGAAACTGCATCGTAAAAACGACGGATTCAAAGTTCAAACGCGTCATTTTTAATGCGTTAACCAGCAAATAAACAAGCGCCGACAAGGATGTATATGACTGAGGGCTCTCGTAATACTTTTACCGTGACGCGAATTATTTGTACTAAATAATTTTGCCCTTCGAGCTGTTTTTACGGCCGCATAAGAAAAGTCCATATCACGTGAGTGAATCATGAATGCGTTGCAGTTGGTCGGAAGTCTCTTCGGTAATCTTCTAAGTAACATGCGGAATCATAACGTTTTTGCTGTCATCTAGATTTTTTTACGTGTGTGATAAAGGTGTGGTGGCTCAAAGTCACCAAAGGCCTTTTTACGTAAAATGGAAGTGCTAAGCGCGCCGCTAGATACTGATAGTCCAGGTCGTGTTTTCCAGAAATCTAGAATCTGCAGCACTGACTTGATTAATGTTTCGCTTGGACTATCTGCTTGTCAATTCCCTGTCAAAAAACTGAATTCTGTGCTTTTAAAGTCTTCCCTTGGGAAACGGAGACGTTGTCTAATCCTTCGCGGCCCCACGTTATTGACTTTAATGAAGTCTTTTCTAGATTGATTTTTTCCGGTCGTCCCGTTAACGCTTAGTAACTGTGAGAAGTGCTCAATGCTTAATTCCCATTAGTTGCATTATAAAAAAGAAGTGATTTCTCTATATAGTGTTGTGTGTTTTCGATAAAATCCTATATGTATGTACTTCATTGATAATTCTGTAAGACCAATTAGTGCCATTTAATTGTAAAAATCAAGGCTTGAAAAATGCGCTAAAATAATAAACAAAGAAATGCCTAAAGTGGTCAACTTACTTTGCCTTGCCAGAAAGAAGCGTAAAACTTGGCGATGTGGCAAATATTAAACATTATTGTTCAGTCTATTTTTTCCATGAGGAAAAGACTCACCTAATCGAACGCAAACGAAAAAGCGATTCACTTAAGCGTCAGCACCAGTTTTAACCCGAAGCGAACTAAGCTAAATAAAAACACCTTGATGCAGATTAGATAGTAGGTTAAAGCGTAGCGGCCCATAAAGGTCCAGAACAGTGGGTGATAGCGTGTTTCTGGTGTGGGGCAACTTATGCCAATTCAGATAACCTAAAAGAGGGCCGATTAAAACGACGCCAATCCATGGAAACGTGGAAGACTATATCAAGTGTTCTTTGTGGCAGTGCGATGTAATTGAGTTATGTTGAAAAAGCATGGGGAAAAGCACGCCGAGCTTGTTGAATGGTAAATAACGTAATTATGGCACCAAGAGGGCGCAATGGATTGGGCCCATCGAGCAATAGGTCTGATTGTAATGAAGCCACAAGATTAAAAGCAGAATGCCCAAGTAAATTCCAATTGCGGTTTGCAGGCAAAATAGGTTGCCAGCGAAAATGGCTCCAGCAGAATAAATAAAGCCAGTTTTTTTTGAGATCGCGTTTCCAAACAATGATGGACGCTTGTTTGGGTTAGTGTGATGTAAGTAGAACCAACCTAATCGCGGTCAAGAAATATATTGAGTATCAGCTGCGGAAAAATGAACCAAAAAGATCATAAACTGAAAACTCGATGAAACCTAAATTTTTGCAAATCCCAGAAGAAATGAAAAATGATCTATTAACAATACGGCTGAGCCGCGGTAAAACCGTCCTAACACGCAACTTGGCGTTTTTGGCTTAGAGAACGAAAGGGGTTTGCATTGAAGTCGCAAGGTGAAATAATGTAATGGTAATTTCGGCCATCATACCGATACCTCATTTTCTGCTAGCTCAAGCCTGCAGCTTAAGTGTGCCGTTGCTTAACGTTGAATTTGCCCATGGGAACGAGAAAGCCTAAATATGTTTGGGCGCGATGTATGTGCCAAGGCAGGTCCGCATTTTATTGCTCGACGAGGGCGTATTGTTATCGCTATTCCAGGTAAGGATCATCAATGGAGAGTTGGCCTGATTGGCTTATGCTTGCAAAAAAGAGAAGCCGAGAACTGGCTGATCAATCTTTTTATACTCTGTACTACTGAACTTGGTATAACATGGCGAAGAATATATGGGGTGGCAATTTCAGATGAATGAGAAACCAGCTAGGCCCCAGCGCCAGTTGTGGCTATTGTTAAGTTTTGGTGTGAAGCACCCCTTTGTATTTTCGTTAAAAAGGAAACATTACATCAGGTTTATAACACAGTGTGGAGGTAGAAAGCAACGGGAAGCCTGGCTAAATCTGTCCTCTTCTACGCAAGGTACTATGGGCACACACTCGTTGCCTGTAAAGAAACGAAAAATTTTAAAAAAAGGAGGAGAAAAGGCCCCCGAAAATCCCCCAAAAAAGTTTTAACGTTTTCGCCTCCTACTTTTAATGATGCCACTGGGATATTTCATTGTATGCGGTGCGTTTAATTAAGAAGCGCTTTGCGGACTCTAATCCATTGATCGCTGTCCGTAGTAAATAAATACAAAATGCGAATCATGAAGGCGGCTTGGTCGGCCTTGGCCAAAACTCAAAAATTTAAACCTTGGCTTCAGTACTATAGCCCCCCCAATTTTCATGGGACAAAGGTACGTCTTGCTCGTTGATAGGCTTGTCTTGCTGCATTAAACGCTTTTTGTAACACGGTCCCGATTTTTCGATGAACCGGCGCTTTGTTTTGAAGGTTTCGAGCGCGAGTTGCTGCCGCGCGACGCACCTGGCAAAATATGCGTTTCAGATATTCTCCCAGAGACTGTTTTCTAATGGTGCCTTCGACATCGTCAAATTTGCGCGAGAGAGTGCTGGCCAGAAAAAAAGTCATTCAGCAGGCTTTGTTGTTGTGGGCCAGCTGTTGTGCTTTTTATACGTCGTAGTTAGTGAAAAAAAGATAAAAGCCTGAATGTCGTTTCTTTGTTTAATAAAACCACAACAGAAGTGAGGCGACCGCATCGGCATCGGACTGAGCTAAACACCATCCGCGGTAGGGTCCCGTCGACAAACCCAATGCTTTTTCGAGCCAAGTATCAAAAGAGCAAAGTGGATCGAGTTGCATAGATTGCTCTTCTAGAAGATCGTCCCGAATTGGATCAGTCACGACGAAAGAGTGAAAGGTCTCTGTTCATTCGTGATTAAACTGGTAAGTTGTTTGTGCGTCCAATGACTTGTTCTGGAATACTTGGGTCATGATGCTCATAATCGGTCTTGGAAACCGTAACCGGCACAGCCTCTAGTGCCATGGCTTTATGCTTTAGCTCTGTCAATCGACGTGCATGGTTGGTGTCAAATATTGCTTTTGCTTTTTTCAAATGCCATGAAGGCAGTGTCGCCATTGTTGTTGAAAGGTGAAATGCAGACACTTGATCTTCAGTGGCAGCAACAAAGCTAAAACTTAATTTATCACTAAATGAGTCCAGCCCGCAGCCTCCAATCACATAATGACGCCCCATAAAATAAAGGGTTTGAAAAACTACTTGTTTTGCTACCAAAAGCTCATACACGCGTTGTTCACACCAAACAAGGTGATCGTATTTCTTCGTCAGCCGCATGTTTCAATTTCTTTTGGCGCACTGCTAAGTTTTGCGTGGGTGGCTTGTCCCTCAATAGAGTGCTGAGCACAACACTTTCACCGTATGGTTAATTCGCATTAGCCCAGATGAATGCTTACGTTCATCCTGTTCAAGTGTCCGCTTCATTCAACGTGATTAGCCAGGAGAAGGTCTGTCTCGCTCCTCGTGCTGCGTGTGGCAACCAGTGTTTTGCACTGCGCGGTCAAAATGTAAATACGTGCTGTTGTCTAGAAAAGAGATCAATTTCACTTCCTCTTAATTTAACCTGGAGGCACATGTCCATTCGAGTACCGGCCACCCTAATACATGGCATGTGAATATGGTAGACAGTTTGTCCGCCCATTTTCGTTGCAGTTATCACAACACGAAATAGCCGGCGTCACTGATGCCTTTTTGTTTCGCATTTTTGCTGCGCGGTAATCTGTAGCTTACCAAACTTACAGGCGCATGCGTCGCCCACTGTTAAATCGTTAGCGTACTAAATAATGATCCGCTTAGAATGAACCAAAAATAGAGGCTTGGTGCTTGCGGCAATAATATCTTTCGAAGGCATGACATCCAATCGTCCTTCGTATAAAATGCTTGCTGGAATGTCGCCACTCACTATTTTGCAAAAAATAAACAGTCCCAATACCGTCTCCTTTCGTTTTTGTATTATTCAAGGCTGTAGTAGTTTCGCTTCAAGGTGTTTTCGGCGCAGAGGCTGATCGAGACAATGAGCGTTTTCTTTAAACCTATCCCCTTTCCCTGTAATTAAGCGCAAAAGCTTTGTTCAAGCCTGGCTTTTCTAATTCAGAGCAAAGCTAGGTAATTCATTAAAGCCAAGTTTTTTGCATAATCGAGCGACATTTTAACAGTTGTTGCTGATCAGTAGGCACTGATCTTCATGGCGGCATTAAAAGGATAAGTCCTTTGTTGGGTGATATGGGGAATGTGACCACCGGAAGGAACCAGCTTCTCTTTTTCCAAGGTATGCCCAAGTTGCTCTAATTAAAACTTTTCTAGGGTAAGAAAATGCGTCTGATTCGGTTCGGCGGTGGCTGTCTGTAGAAGCGTAATAGGGCTTTTGTAGGTCATTGTCTTCTTGACCATAGTTAGTGATATGAAGTTGATTATTTGTTGAAAATGAAAATGGTTGTGTTAAGGGGCCGAATGTGCACGCGAATAGGTAATTGAAATGTTTTTATGCTGCGCGTAAGGTCTCCCTTCAGATAAATGCAATTCTCTCTTAAATGCGTAAATTAGGTGTGTGAGTGTAGTTGATTACCCCAAAGATCGAAGCTTCTGTGGTGTTTTCGTGTACACTCCGCCGCAGGATGAACGGGTAGCAACCCTGAGTTTCTATAAAGTAACTGACCCTCTCATTTATCGCGAGTCCGTGACGTGTGATGTTGAATGGTGAGGGTTTTGGTCTGTGAATGATTTGAATTCCTTGTGCGAGGCTTCAATGTAGGTGCTGCAGAAAGGGGCGTTGTTGTAAAATTTTCAAACTTAGATCTTCTTGTATGTATTTCTAGGATCCTATTAGACGTGTTAGTGTCTTGGTCTAATCGTTGAAACATTGTCTTTAGAGTATAGCAATTGTCCCTATTAACCTGACTTTAGGTAATGAATGGCATAGCGGCTTGCTCGGGTGGGAGTAACTTTCTTTTATATCATTTAATACTCAATTCGTTCTATCAGATTTTTTTAGGTTGTTTAGTTCTGGCGGTCATGCTGCTGTTAAGAAAAATCTTGTGGGTCGTTAAGGCAATGTGCGCTGCTTGTTCGAAAGGATGAGAAAGCCCGCCTCCAACATAATATTGGTTGTGACGGCGTAGCGAGACTAGAAAGATTCCGACACAATGAGGTCTGTCCACATTTGCTGGTTTGTGAAGTGTTTTTGTTCTTTTTGCGCGTGTCCGCACCACCTCCCCGCCCACCCCGCTCCCACTTTTGTAGTGATGGTGGCTTGTTTGACGCAATCATAACCGGTGAAAAATGAATCCATGGCTTTCGATAAGTGATGGTACACGGCTTAAAAGCCGCCATTGAATAATAATGTCTGTCGCTTGGAAATGCAGTGCCTAAGACTGACCATGAGCCAAGCAAAATGAGCCTGTTAAATCTGTCAGTCGAGCCACCAGATAATACCTGTCAGAAAAAATGGGACGCTTCTTTTGATTGAACGGCAACAATCGGCGTGTATCGGTTCAGCATTGATAAGTGTGCTTATCGATCAATTAAAGAGGAAGGCGCCATGACATTTAGTTTTTCTGGTGAATTAGTGAAAAAAATAATGGCGAATAAAGCCGCTATAGCAACCGATTAGCGATTAAATCACCGTTATCCATTTTGGTAGATGTTTCTTTTGGTGTCGAAATAAGTCTGGACAAAGACAAGCAATCGCGCATAAGCATGAGCGAGCGTGGGCTAGAGTGTAAACGGATAAGCAGGCATCGTCGATCAGGCGAGCAGTGGGAGTGACTATATGAAACTTTGAGGGTTATAACAGTTTGTGACACTTGATCGTGAGTAGGTTAGGTTGTAAAGTAGCGATACCAAAATCAAAAACACACGATATATAGATAATCATAAGAGCGTGATGTTTTTCAAGAAAAAGAAAACACAATTTGCAAACAGTATAAACCGTAATATTTCCATTAAAGATTTCCCAGTGAAAGGTAGAAATTTTTTTTGATCTATCTCAGACCTTCATAATTCGGAGAGTTTTTAATTCTATTTCAGGCGATTAATGGCAAATGGGAGTGATAGCCTTGAGATCAAGGTGAAAACTGGCGGTGTGTCATGTATGGAATAGGAAAACATCAATTATGGTGTTTGATTCTTCTATTCCGTATAAGGTCGTGCGCCCACCCTGAGTCTCGGGCCTTGCGCGACCATTGACTTATTCGGCGTATAGAATTTAGGTCCGATAAAAATGTCTGTATATTGTAAGCGCGCGGAGAATTTACATTCAGTAATGTACCGGTGGTAATAAGAGAGTTGTACTGGTAGGTCGTATCGTATGCGCAACTAGTCTGTGTGAAGCGAATCCAAATAAAACGTTTACCAATTCCAAACTGCAATAAGGTGCTACGATTGTAATTGGACGTAAAAAAT
>Ga0163217_1048460_pt1 | contig 10896 bp, 11 predicted proteins | sample SynspAceP_FD_185933 | JGI IMG/M metagenome (GOLD analysis project Ga0163217, IMG submission 185933) | Saline lake microbial communities from Ace Lake in Antarctica - Synechococcus sp. Ace-P (PacBio error correction) | ecosystem: Environmental > Aquatic > Non-marine Saline and Alkaline > Saline ...
CAATCCCAAGAAAGAAAAAGAAAAAAGAAAAATGGGCCACCGGCCGCCCTAAGGTTTAGCGCCGAACTTGTGCTTTGAAGGGAAGGGGAACGGGAATCCCTTAGCCCCCCCCTCGTTCATTTGGCGGCGCGCAGGCACCGAATTGGTCTTGGTAAGGGGGCCCGCTGACGATTCTCAGAAGGTTTGCCATCCAGCCCCGTCCAATCAAAAATTGAAGCGCGTAATCCAGGTCGACGCCCACGCATCCAGCCGTCAACCTTGGCATTGTGAACCTCCCAAGCCGCCCAAAGCCCTTGTTCGGCTCCCATCACGCGGCGGTTAAAAATTGAAGTCCGTAAACCTCGTTCAACATTGGGCCCCAAGCACGCGGGCTACTGCGTCCAACGTCCCGTTCCACGTGGGGCCCCAATAGGTCGGCGGCTGGAACTTCAACGTCCCTCGGCCATCAAGGGCGGGGAAACGCCTGCCTGTGGTCCGAATGCGCCAGCAAACGGAGTCGTGGAATTTTTGTATTGTCGGATGCATCTTCGTCCCTCCCGTTTTCACGCGAGCCTGGCCACGCGGCGGTTGAAAAAACCTACCCTGCACGTGGGACGAAAGACGCTATGGACGCAAACGTACTCCCCCGATGGGGACACGCCTCGATGTCCTTGCACCTCGATCACGAAAGTCATTTTTGGTCGACAACCTGCTGGCTTGCTGTCTTGGCCCGGGGAAGGGGTTCCCGCAATCTTGGCGATTGCTTTGCTGACCCGGGTAACAACGGCCTTTCCCGACGCCTTGCTGGTCCCCATGGTTAGACCGCGACACCTCGGCGTGATGATTTCGGCCATGACGCCCTACGCGCCAAACGCATTCTGGGCCTGCAATTCCCGAAAAGCGGAAATGACCAAAAAGACCTACGTGGCGCGTGTATGGGGAGTGCTGCCGAGAAGTCCGTAACCATGATCGCTGCCGCTCATCGTTGACTGGCCCAACCGTCCGCTCCAGCATGGTGTGCCAGCGGAAACAGGCCCCCCCCCCCCCAAAAAAAACCCCGCCCCAAACCGACTGGCGCGTGATCAAGGATGAAGCCCACTCCGGCCCGTGTCCGTTTTGACCCCGCACACGGGCCGCAGCCATCAGCTGCGCGTCCACATGCGTCAGTCGTCGGTCACCCGATCCTTCGGCCGATCCCTTTTATGCCAAGGGTGAGGCGCTGGAATTCCCCCCGCGCCCTCATGCTGCATTCCGAGGAGCTAACGCTTTAAACATCCTGACGGCGGACAGTCGACAAAGGGCGGAAGCAAGGTTGCGTTTAGCGTTATTGTTGGTGTGTGCCGAGGGGCCAGGGCATCCGAGTTAAAGGCACAAATAAAGAAGCCTTAACCGGCTTTATTAATCTTGTGACTATCGTTCAAGGTGCGCGACAGCTGGGAAGAGCGACCCCCGCGTGCACAGTGGAAAGAAGCTCCGCTCCGTCCAGCGCTTATGGACGGAGTATTCGCGCCAACCCCCGCTTCTATTATGTGCTTTAAACCAATCCTGCCGTCTTCACCCATCGTAGCGGGTTGTAATGAATGCTTCCGACGGCAACCCGAGTCTCTTGTGCTATCGTAGTTCTATCAGTTCAGCCGAAGGCGGCCCTTAACGTCAAGGAAATCTTCCCAGACCAAAGGACGCCGCCTTCCCGTCATTTCCGGATTTCTTGTAGCCTCGAATGCGAGTTGGGAGCGAAGCTTGATTATTCGGTCTACCATCACGACCCGACGCAGACGGGCGGGCACGTCTCTAAGTTCGGAGCTTTGGATATAGTTTTGTTTCGGCCGTAGGGGTGTGTCCGTTGGCTATGGCCTCCTCTTCGGTTTCGAGTGACTACTCCCCATTAGCTGGACAGGATCTGGCGGTAAATTAGGCTAGCTGTTTTTGCACTGCTTGATCAAGGTTGGGTCGTTTTTAAGTTTGCTGCGTAGAATCACAGCGGGTGGTTTGCCGCCAAGGCAGAATAGGGGCCGTTGTTGTGCGTCGTAGAAACGATCCATTTTCCGACGCCAGCCTTTGCTTCCGTGACCCGGTCTCCAAAACATCAGGTAAACCACATTCGTATTTCGAGGACGCCAGGAGCCGTTCAACGAAGAATTGTTGATCCCTTGGGCCCGGCAGGGCATCGTGGGGCGATATCCCCGAGAGCGGGAGAACCGGCCTTGCCATCCCATTGAAGTACAGCCGACGTTTGAGCCGTCGGGCAGTCTGTCGGTCAAGCAAACGATGTGAACTGAGACCTCGGGTCGTTGTTCACATTATGTCCGGTCGCCAAAACTTGTGGAAAGTGCCTCATTTAAAGCATCAACGCGAGCCCGCCTCCACGTGTTCGAAGGATGCGCCAAGCCAGCACCTTGCGTGTGTGCAGTCCATGATCGGCGACCAGATACAAAAAGCCCGTTGCATGGGCCCGATCTACCCGCAACCCACGCAGCAAATAGGGGTAAATCTGTGACCGTTTGGCGGCTCTGCTCGTGTTTGGGCTTCTGTAGATGACAACTATGGCTCATCAGCCCGCCATCAGGCCGTCTGATCCGCTTCTCATAGACATGTGATTAGTTCCGTTTGCGCAGATGCTCATGTTAAATCCCACTGGCCGTCAGAGTAATTGCGTAGAATGTCCCGATAGGTTGACGCAAGCTGCAAAAACGCGGTCCGCAGGAACTGCTTAACCCCGTCATCGAGAAACTGCGGGTTTAGACTGCCGGGCATGGATCCAGCCGCAATAAGATCCGAGGTTCATCTCGGTCTCACGCCCTCGCTTCGTATAAAACGACGACTCGTGAGATTGAAAGCAACCACCTGCGTGCTGACTGGACAAAGATTCGCACAACATCATCCCTGCGCCCACCTTGCCGGTCCAGGGTTGAGGCGTCTGGCAGCAAGGGACCGTGGCCCACGTGGGCCACGTAGCCCCGTACGTGCGCGGCAAACTCCCCGCATCTTACTCTCATACATGTAACATGTGTTGCCGGTCAGTGGGAACATATAGGTCTGTGACCTGCTCCTCCTTGGATTACTTCCACTGCTTTCCGGCCACGCGCGTTGAAGACGCATGACGCGCCTTCCAGCAAAGCACGCTTCATTGAAATGGATCATCGTGGATGCCACCCCGAACCGGCTGGCAAGCTCGCTCACCGTTCCCTCTCCACCCAGACTTCTAACGCCAACCGTGGCCTTGAACTCTTGGGTGATGAATGCTTCCCGTTCGACATATCTGAAAACAGAGACCTTCCGCTGTTGAGCATCAGCAGACCCTAACAAATCTCAAGCTACCTCGCGTCTTTCTGATTTTCGGCGAGCTGATTGCGATCTCCCGTGCCGATTGACTTGGGCTAGCATGAGGGTGATCTGGTATGCCGGCTCCGTTGTATATCGCACAGACGCCAATAGCTCCCAGTGTTCTCGTATCGGTACGGGCGATCGTTATACGAGGATAAATCCACGATGCTCGCAGGAAGCCTGTAGTGCCAGGTGCCACCACCGCTTTGTTGACGTTGTTCGATCAGCGAGGCGCGCCCATCTCGCAATGGACATGGCCTTGAGCCATTTCTTCATGAATTTGTCCATCCGACACTCGGCCTCGGTTTCTTGATCAGGGTGTTTGCCGTTCTTCTTTGACGCTTGCGACCAGCGGTCGAAGCGGCTTCGCCACCGTAGCACGGCTGGCTCGCGTATTCCGCTGTTGCCACCACGCAGGAAATCCACTGGCGCATTGGCTCTTCGGGTGACGGTATCATGTGGACGGCGAAAATCAATGGCGGACGACGGGGCTAATCATAGCGCCATTTAACTAGCGGTTACGGTATCCCATAACTTTGTGAGCTCCCTCTCTGAGGTTTGTCGTGCTGTTTTACCGCGATGGGCCGCGAACGGCTCTGGTAAGTCGGGACACGAATGATAAGTAGAATCGTAACGTAACATTTCCAAGGAGACTCTCCGAAATGAGCTTGCGTATCAAACGACACGATTTCCAGACCTGGACCGTAACCAGGATCGGGCACGATGAACCCCCACGATTTGTCGGCGACCATTGGGCCATCCTTTTCTCCCATCCAAGATTTCAACACACCCTGTCTGTACGACTGATCTGGTGCTGTTGCACGTTGGCTGATGAGTGGGCACCCGCCGATACGAAAGTGCCTCGAGGCCCCCCAAAATTTTCCCCCCGTGGACGGGGTCGAGGACTCATAAGAAATGGAAAGGCGTATCGAGAAAGTCCGCCCAACGCCAAAGCCGTGCTTTCCGATGTGGCCGTACCGATCTGGCCTTTCCGAGGATTTCGATATGCTGCCCGCCGAAGCATATCTCCCCGATGCAGGCGCACCCCTGCGGAATAGTGCGACAGTCCGCTCTGGTTTTTCATCATCGGGGCCAGAATAAAAAGCTTAATGCGGTCGATGACTTATCCGTACTGTCGTCGCCACTTTTGCAGAGGTATGGCGCGCTCGACGCTTGTCAATTCTGCGCGTCAGAGGCGTGGCGATCCGGCAAAATTGAATGTTTGCGACGATGTTTTCTTCGACTTTCGTGTCGACGAAGAGGCTAAGGCGAACTACGGCGAATTCCAGCTGCGCTCTCGCGGGACGACTTAGGGCTAAGAAACGCTCGGTGGGCAAATTCAAACGGCCTTACCTAAACGTAAATGCATTCCTCATTTAAGGATATTGACGCGAACAGGTTGCCGAATAGCTTTCGGCAACCCTTTTGTTTGGCGCGGTAATAGAGCTCGATTGCATGGCGATCACAGAGATTTTCTCTCGTAGGGCGAAAGCTGCGCAATAAGTCATTTTAGAATTTTTGCGGACCCGTAGCAATTTCGTGAAGACGTCAGCCACGCAATATTGTCTTTTTGTCGTTCGCGGCTTTTGTTATGGGCCATTGAGCAAGAGTATTCAGAAGTTTTCATTGGCGCAAAGTGCCCGGGAGCTCTGAGCTGAACTCCTGGTGTTTGGGCGGTTTGGCAAGGTTGCCGCGGTATCTGGTTTGATTGTTGTGGCGAGACAGCAGCCCAACCAAAAGGAGATACGCCACCATGGAAAGACTAACAGTGTTGATTTTGCGCGTCGGACGGTGGGCGCCTGCGGATTTGTTGAGCGGCCCGCTTGTCGCAACAGCAGTCGAGGCAGAGCTTGCCAGTTATCGCGACGCAAGTTTGCCGCGACTTGCGCACTGAGGCACGGTCGCGCGGACTGTGGTACGCAATGGGCATCATACCGGCTCGACAGTGCAGACTGGCATTGGCCCTGTGAGCGTGCGCATTCCAAAGGTTTCGGTCCAAGGACGGCAACAACCAGGTGGACATTCGGTCCTGGCCCTGATGCCGCCCATGTTGCGCAGAACAAGACGTTGGAAAAGGCCTTGCCATGGCTTCTACTCAAAGGTGATTTCCAGTGGCGCAATGGGCGCGGCCCTTCAAGGTTTCTTTCCTGGTCCTGAATGCCGCTGTGCTTGTCAGCAAATAACGGTCTCGCGGGCTTAAGCGTGATTGGCCAAAGAATAACGACGGCTGGAGAGAAAGCAAGCTGGACGATGAACCTTTGTCTACATCTGGGCCCGACGGCGTCCACAACGGCCTTCGAGGCGAAAGATGACAAGCTCCTACGCCCTTGTAATTGGTTGGCCGTGCCAGCCCCGTGGGCAAGAAAGCGGTTTTCTTGCGCATGTTGAAGACCGGGGTGCGCGGTCCACGCAGAGTTTGGCCGCGAAGTTCTTGCTATCAGCCTCAAAAGCCGGAATGAAATGCCCCCAAGCTGGCCCATCGGCCCCTTCTCATCGATACTCCGTAATCGACTGCTCGGGCAGTGGACGGTGGCCATGGGGTTTTTCTGGGCCGCGCTGGACGAAGTGTGATCCCCCTGGAGACCCGTCAGCAAGCGTGCTGGCAACACTAAAACGATTGAACGCGCTCATTTGTTTTACCCAAGCTGTCACAGCCAAAGGCCAACGGTGGCGATCCACAACATCTGCAGCTGAGACCGAAAGAATAATGCCGGCAAACGGCGTTCGATAAAAAATTGTTCATTCAAAACTACGAGCCCAAATATCCGCAAGGCGGCGCTGTGCCTGCAAAAAGACCGTGAAGAACCATGGCATTCTTCGATTTCCCCGCCCAACATTGGCAGAGTATTCCGCACCAGCAACCCAATTGAATCGGCCTTCCGCCACGGATTTTTCCCCCCGACAATCGCACCAAGCGCTCAAGGTGCTGCCTATCGCGCGATGGCAAATGCTGCACATGATGGTTCAAGCTGGGGACAATGCGCTGAGCAAAACTGGAGGAAAGCACGCGCCTTTGATTACTCTGCCAAAGGTCATCACAGGCGTCACGTCAAAGATCGGAATTGAAACCACTCAACTCGACTCAGATCGCCGCCTGACCCGACAACCCTCAAACACCAGATTTTGACAAATAACTCAGTGGGCCCAGCGCCCAGTAACAAGGAGACCCAACTTTTCAACGTAGTCTAAAGATCCGGATGCTGCAATTATGGTGCCGCACCGGATGTACACTGCGCAACGTTCGAGGCGGAATGCCCGCGCAAAAACAGCTGTCGCATCCCTAAAAACTCAGTCATCAGCTTCGGCCATGTGCCGCTACTGACTTCCAGTAGTCCAGTGACAATAACGCAGCAAAAGCCTAGCTTTACGCTCGTAGTATTCTTATGGCCACTCACTAGCGGGTGATGAGCGCTCGATGAGATATCAGCAACATCTATTGCAATTCGGTGTGCGTTATTCGAGTCCCCGTCAATGAACATTTTGATCACGAAACTGCAAAGGAATTTTTGCTTCAATTATGACTCCTGACCAGGACCAAGCTGGTGGAGTTGAACTGATCTGTAAATCCTGCGATTTTTTCTTCAATGGCGCTAGCCGGCAAAAGCCATAGGGCAACGGTAGGACGATAAGAGGTATTCGCCTTTTCATATCCCTGCAGGAGATGTGCGAGGCGCGAGTTCACGGTTCCTCTTAAACTATGCAAGGCAAGCAAATCGGCTAGGAGAATACTAACACGCTCAAGCATCTTGTTAATGGATGCAGCGTTAAGGCGGTCTCTAATAGAGTTTTTTTTGCTAGAACAAACCTTGTTGGCTATGGGGGAAGTAACTCGCGCATGGACGCCGAAATAAACCAAAACACCAACACAACTGAAACAGGTTTGAATAGCTTAGGCGATATAGTTCTTGGTACAAGCTGGGAAAATTTATTGAATATATGGTGATAAGCTGGTGGTGGCATTGAGCATGACTAATGCCATTGACTCTAAAGATCAGGAACCAATCGTACTATCTATGAATAGCGTTCAAGTGCCGTGGCTCGCCTGACGTCCGCTGCTTGGCAAGCTATCACGCCAGTGATTGGTCTGAAATGGATGAGGTGCTGGTTGGAGGGCGCTGTTGCGGACTACCTCGGTTCCCTCGAGATCACTGGCTTTGTCAGCCTCGACTGGCGGTGCCCGACGCAGCACGCTGTCGTGCCGTCAGAGGACACTGGCTGCGAATATCCGGCATCGTGGGTCGAAAAGGCCGCTGGCAGTTTGTCGATCCGTGCCGGGCAATGGACGGCCGCCAAAAATCACGCGTCTGGCGCAAGATCCATCCTCGGGATTGACTCGGGAAAAAATGAAGGTTTTCGCCCTGTTGAAACTGGTGGGAGCTGCGTGAGATGAATCATCCCGAGCATTTCAGCGCGGTCCCTGTCCGCAGTGGATGCATAGTGTGAAAACTGTTAGGCCAGCGGCTTCAATGGCTCGTTCAAAAAGCCAAAGTCGCCGAGCTTCAATTTTGCATCGCAGTCCTAAACCGCCGTCGGCGTTCCCGACACAGACGGTCGTGGGGAAGTCTCTTAGGGGAAAGGGGAACCGAGACCAGCCATTTGTACATCAGAGCCTACACAAAAAGTTGTGATCTCGACTTGCAAGCAGAGATCTCGTATCGATCTGCTCCCTAATTTCGAAACGGCGATATGGAAATGTAATGCCTTCGGAGTTCCCTAGCTTATTTAAATTTTCCTACCTAGAGGGCCACGACGCTGCACTTCAATCCTCTAACTCCGAAGGATTACTTCGCGGGTTGTAAAACCCGGTGTTTACATCCTGAAACGGGGCCTTCCAAAAATTTCTGGTGGCCAGCTATGTCCTAGTAGATGAGAATGCGTCACCTTAAACGGTACGCATTTTGGGTTAGAACAACCGAAAGAATTCTTTTTCTTCGCGGGCGGAGGGGCCCTGTTCATGATCTCCAGATAGCGCTGCCAATTGTGGCGCCCGATACAACGCCTTCCGCAAACAGCACAAAACCGGTCGTTTGGGTGCGGCGCGAATTCGAAACAGATGAAAAATGCCGTTTGAGAGAGAGAGAGAGACCGCCACACACACCCATGATCCGTATGTGTAGCGAGCAAAACGAGAATGAACGATAGATGAGTTGCACTCGACACCTGCTTTGATCGCGCGCGATTCCGTCAGGATTTTGGGCGAGCATCGCCGGTTTTGCTAGAGCCATGGAGTGGGGCGCACCAAGATCATTATAGACCTGCGTTGCACCGCCATAAACATTGGCGCTGCACTAAACGCGGTTCGAGTCCTTGTGGTTGGCAAGTTTGCGCAGTCCTGCCAAAAGCGCCTTTTTCAAGCTTGCGCTATACCAGCATGTCAAGATCCCGTCGTGCAACGGAAAGCATCAATGTCCAGCGATGGACTGCAAGCGGTCCCAGACCTCATCACTGCGCATGATCATGTTGATCCAGTCGTAGTGGGTACTGTTATCGTCTTGCCATTGCTTAAAGCGGGAAATATTTCCGGTGGGCAAAAGAGACTCCTTGCCTGTGACTCCACCAAACGCCGGGGATATTGGACTGATAACACCGAGTGGAACTGTCGGGGTGGTCCATGATTACTTACTCCGGGACGAAGGGTCAAGCGGATCTTGTGGCCGCAGCGCGCGGCAGCTTGTCACCGTACATTGCGGCGTATCTTTTTAAACGACCGCAAAAAACCAGCACGGTTCTGCTTGGCCCGCGTTTTCCTGCGTAGTGCGAGAAGTGTCAATAATCGCTCTGCGCCCCCGTTGTTTGTGAAACAACGCTGTGTGGGTTGTGATACCTTTGGTCGATGGTTGTCAGCCAGCGGCGGGCGAAAATTATCCACCGGGCAAGTCATTGGTAAACTAACTTTTAAGAAACTCCTCAGCGCCACTGTCGCGTCCTACAAGCAGCGCGGTAGTGCGCATCGGAAAAATAATGCCTCTGCAGACAGTAGCCTGCAATTTTCGGCAGCTATGTTGCGTAACGTCGGTCGTTATCATTAGCCTGTGGCGCAGCCAGATTGGCCAAATAACCAATCGGGTGTGCCTACGCTGTTTCTGGGCCAGTCGATCAATGCTTGAGTAAAGTTCGCAAAGCCCTGTGAATTCGGTTTGCATATCATCTTCAAAGCACAAGGCAAAAGGCGCACACTGTCCTCCAAAAAGCTTTACCGCGGCCGATATGGCTTGTAGTAACAACCGAATCTCCCGCCATTTCAAATCACGGCCCATATCCCGCGAGCGCCCATTAGGCATCGTAGTCATGCAACCGTCCATGGGATCAAGCTTGACGCCCGTCATAGACGCAGAAATTCGCGTGTACATTTCGCCCGTGTGCTTCAATGCTTTTTCTGCCGCATGAAGCCGCGCAGACGAGGCCATCGAGATTGATTCAAAATATGGGATATGTCTTCATCTCGAGTTTGTTATACGAAAAAGCTCGGAACCTTCTAGTACCACGCTTAATGGAGGCGCTCGTCGATTTCAGTGGCCAGTACGACACGCCGTAAACCGGTGGGCGACGCGGTTTATACAGATCAATGACGTGCTCGTTGATCATCCGCACACAGCCGTTGGACACGCGTGCCGCAACGGTTTGGCGGTTTGGGGCCGTGCCCGTGGATGCTGCCACATAGTATGCACGGTCACCGGTTACAGGTTAAAGTGCACGTGCGCCGACGGGGTTTCAATCCCGCACCTTTCATGCCCGAGGCGGTGTTTGGCATAAATCTGTGGCTCACGGGGATCATCGCGGGAGTTGGAGTTCCAGCTCCACCTCAGCCTTGTGCGGCGAATGCGGAAGGTGCCGGAGTGGTAGCGACCCTCGGTGCCCGATGCCTACCGGCATAGCGGGAAATCGCCCTTGCCGTCTGGCGAGCGTCCAGTAGAGCGCGAACTTGAACCCCGGATCAACGTGAATTTCATTCGACGGAAACGTTTTTGATGTCGACGAATACGGGGCCTGCAACTGGTTCGGGCACCTGAAACGTCCCGGTCGCGGCAATGTGGGGCCAGCGGCCCCCCCCCCCCGGAAAGGGCGCGGCGCTGTCAGCAGTAACGTTGCGGGCGGTCAAACACGACATGCAGTGTCCTCCCGGCAAACTTATGTGATTCTTATTAAATAACGATTAAGTTACGGGAAAAGTTTCCCAATTAGTGAGTCTGGTTTCGACTACACTGTGCGGCTTCGCGATGGCCTTCCGTTGTAAAAGTAGCTTAAGGAATTGTAATAAATAATTTTTTTTCTTCCTCCATACAACGAGGGTCTACATAGCTGAAGGTAGCCATGCCCGTGCGCCGATGTCTTAAATAGTTGGTCAATACAACTAACGGGTCGGAAAATGCAAAAAGGCCCCTGTATCGCTACAGAGGCCCTTCCCGTTTTCCCGAAGTCGCAACGGGTTTATTCTCTGCGGCTTCTCCTTCTTTGACCTCTTCGCCGGTTTCCTGATCGACCACTTCATCGGACAGGCGCCCCTTGCCGCGATCGTCAAAGCCAAAAGCTTCTCACTTCCACTCCTGGCCTTCTTTTCCAGACATCGGATCGGATGGTTTCAGGCGGCGTTTT
>Ga0163217_1092687_pt1 | contig 10896 bp, 17 predicted proteins | sample SynspAceP_FD_185933 | JGI IMG/M metagenome (GOLD analysis project Ga0163217, IMG submission 185933) | Saline lake microbial communities from Ace Lake in Antarctica - Synechococcus sp. Ace-P (PacBio error correction) | ecosystem: Environmental > Aquatic > Non-marine Saline and Alkaline > Saline ...
GGGGTTTTTTGATTCAACCGCGCAGACATTGGTGTGGTCGAAAAATGAACTTGGCCGCCCCCCTAACCCATTTTTGCGCATATGCGGAACTGTCGCGCGGGCCTGTGCCCCATCGATTTTAGAGTTGGATGCTCCGAAACCCTCGGTCCCAGACATCAATATCCATGTCCGGAGCAGTGAACTGCATCGCAGTTCAAACCAAAGAACACTCGTCCACGTTGCAAGTAATCGATATGCCGAAACACGTTTTAACACCGCTGGCAAATCGCGGTGTCCCACGAAAACGTGGGTCCGTTAACGTCGCCTGAACGGTAGAGAAGGAACGAACAGTGCCGCCCAGTCGTTCAGGTTCGAGGTTTCAGCGTCGATCATAATGACTGATCCGACCAGCATTAAGGATCATGTTGGCCGAATCTGTTGCCGCATCCGCCTCCAGCACCAGTACGAACGGCCACACGGCATTGGAAAATCAAATGTAATCATGTGTTTGTCGAGCCCTTAAAAAATCAAACCATCCAAAAAACCATGCCCCGTCGTGCCCTATCAATTCCCACCCGAATGATTTAGTGGAACCACAAGATACACCAAGTGCAAAAAATTGGTGAAGTCATTTATTCAATACGAACCGAAGCGACACGAATGTCCTGCTTTGACGGTGAACCGGAGCGCCCAATAGGGCCATTATAACCGCAGCGTAGCATCGGTCCAATATTGGGCTTCCTTGCAGCCCTTCGCTCCCTTCACCGAACGACTGGTTTGGGCCGTGTTTTGCTGCACGTCTCAAATCGTGGAGGCTGCGTCGCTCGGGTGATCAACTTCGGGCGTTACCGCTTTCCCGTACATCATATACAGCCCTGCGCGTATAATGATGGCGATGCCGGTCAATTTGGTCCAAAGCGTTTAGGAAAATCGTGAACACCAAAAATAGCGAAAGGGTGCCACTGGCAATTCCAGAATCTGCCAATGGGGCCAACGTGGCCGGAGGGCCAACGACCCAGCGCATTAAGTCACATCATATGGCTCAACGGTGGCGATAAAACCCAATCTTCCCAAACAAGCCATTAACCACGCGATGCTGTACGGCCTAAACCAGGATCAAGCCAGCTCAAGCCCCCCGAGCCTTGGCTCATTATCATCACTGCATGGCAAAGAGGGCTAAGCCGAATAAAGGCCCTTTGTAGAATGCAGGCGTCACAGGATAACCCGGCGCGACAGCCCGCGGGTCCAGATAATATCGAAACGCGAACCCCACTGCCCGTACCAAGCGGAAACAGCGCTACAAGTACCAAAGGCTAAAAACTGGGTTGGATCACGAACATTGACTACAAATCCAACGATTGCTGCCCCCACGCGGCGCGGGCCAACATCTTCACCAATCAGGTAGAAACTTGCCTACAAGCACACACAATGAATCGGGGCTACGAACACAACGCTAGTGCATCTCTAGGGGCATCACGCGGGATTCGCGCGCGATAAACAAAACGTCGCGACAAATAAAAGCGCCGCGCGAACGCAACCAGCGCCAACCATGTCCTTTGCGCGGACCGCAACGACAACCCCATGATCAGAATAAACGGCCTCCATCAACAGCGCACTGCCACGACAAAGCGTGCGGTCGTTATCTGCCCCACTGCGCACGGTACTGACGCACTGGCCGCCACAAGTCCAAAAAAAAAAATGGGGCGGTCCAAGCAAAACCCTAGCATCAGCGCGACACCGCTAACAATGTGGTCCTGGAAGAGGTGGCGTTGTTCATGATCCCCATCGTAAATTTTATCACCCGAACACAGCACCAATTCTCTTGCGACGTCCTAGGCGGTGAAATAAGGAGCGCCTGCATGAATGCTGCTTTAACTAAAGTTCGGTTTGATGAAGAGGAATGGCAGCTTGGGTCCGAAATGGATATCCTATCAATCCACCCAACCTGAATACCACATCCCCTTGCAAAAACGGCCAACAAAATGTGGTGCAGACGCCTCATCATTTGAAAACGCCAACAAAAGAACAAAACCCCTGAAAAATCAGCGGTAATGAAATTCGTCCCGGCAATGTGATTGAGCAACCAGAATACGATCTGGCTGCGTCAAGGTTCAACATGGTCAAACCCGCAAGGGTTGGGCGCGTTTTGCGCAGGTGAACGAAAGAACCTGCTGGAATGCCGCAAGCTGAATGAGCGTTTCCCGCTCGGCAGCACGTAAAAGGCGATACGCCTGGAGCAAGAAGGACTTTCAGTTCCTTTATGTCTTGAAGGCGACATGCCTGGTTTGTTCCATCTGGTACACCACTAGCATACGAGGCAGCTTGGAATTGCAGGCCGAATTTTGTGGGTGACCGCGCCCGTGTTCCCTGCAGGACGGCTATGCAGGTCACGTGAAATGTAATGAAGAGCGCCCCATTGGTGTGGCATTGGCCCGTATCGAGTACGGCTGGAAGTTTCCAGAAACCGACCCGCACTCTAAGGTCAGACCATCTCATCCTCCTACAAGGCCAGCTATCATGGATAATGGCGCACGCGTTATGGTGCCCTGCCTTTCATCAACGTCGTGAGCGCAAAATTGTTGGTGATACCAATGAGCTGATCATCGCGACGCGCGAGTAGGGTTCAAGCATGGCACGTAGTGGCACTTTAAACGTCATGGTTCAGGCCGCCACCAAGCCAGCGCAGCCTCAACCGCGATTTTGGCGTAGGGCCGAAGACAGCTTCAGTTTCCGTCAAGGGACCGTGAGATTTTGTCTCCGCAAGCGATACAAGGCTGAAGAGATCACGTTGAATCCTGACAGAAATTCCCTCCATTTGGGGTTTCTTCCTGCGAAGAAAGGCGGCGAGATCAAAGCCAGTGATCCGCTGCATTCGCTGGATCTGTCGAATGCCCGTGGATCGCACCACCAATTTTCCTCCATTCACTGCCATTGTCTTGCAAGTCTCCATTGGCCTGGAGCGACAGGGCAGCTGGTGGCCGGTGTGATCTATAACCCGATTCAACCGAAGAATTGTTCACCGCCGTAAAAAGGCAGCGGCGCCTTTCATGGAATGATCGACGCATGCGCTCGCCGCGCGCCGCAAATTGCCCGACGCTGCGTTTGCAACCGGCATTCCATATGGGCGCAAGCCTTGCCGCTATCTGGAAGAAGCAAAAGTCGCCAGCGCCAACGCATCAGCCGTGCGCGCTTCGCTCGCAGCAATGACCTTGGCCTATGTGGCAGGCGGGTGTCCTGGGATGGCTATGAACATATCGCTCAAGCCATGGGATTATGGGGCACAAGGCATCGTGCTGATTCCGCGTAAGCAGTGCTTTTCATAAGTGATATTTTCGGCGCGAGCGCATGGATGGAACTCTCGGCGCATCATTGTGGCCATGAAACCATCCCGCGAATTCCATCCGCAAAAAACTATTGAGCGAAACTAGGGCATTTTATAGCTCATCTCGCAGTTTAAGCCTCAACCCAGCTAATGGACCCTCGGAACAAGTCCATGGTGACGTTGGAGGGTTGTGGCAAACTCACGGTTACGAAGCTGCGCTGCCTGGATCACTTACCGGACCTCTCACGCCATCAATTGAGAATCATTCTTCATACCACCACTTGTCCGTCATCTCGGACTTGTTTTCCGAGAATCCAAGGCAACTGTCAACCATTCGCAATTTTGACCAATGCCGCGCAAAGCTGAGCGCGGGTTCATGGTGCTTGTGGAAACCTGCAATTACAAGCCTTCTGTCGGGGTAAAGCCCCGCGCGCATATGTGAAAGAAAAATGGCACCTGCCTCCGCCCGCTGCGCGGATGGATATCTGGTCCAACACCACATACCACCATTATATAATTGATCATACCGCCACGAGCGGCCTCAATGACTGCCCTCGCAAAGGGCAGCGGTTAATGAGTTGATTGTAGCGCGCATGCAAATGTGCGTCATCACAATTGCAGCCATCCAGCTCCAGCATGGCCGCAAATCGGCAACTGGCGTAACGGGCTGCCAGCGGTCCGCCCGGTAGAACCCCGCAATAGCAGGGCGTGTAGGCCCCTGGCAGGGGCGGCGCCATCGCCCTTCGCGCTTTTGGGTAGTGATGCACTTGCGCCCAGTGCACAAAGTCAAAACTGCGCCGCCTCAAAATGCAACTGTCCTGTTGTGGCAGCCCGGTCAATAACATCGCACCTGATAAATCATGCTGCTTCATCAGGAATCAGGATTGGAACGACATAAAAAACCCTTTCCATCCTTCACGCAACCCCTCAACAGTGATTTTGACAAATGTCAGCGCATCCACAGGGCACGCTTGCTTTTGCGCCATATTTCAAACAAGTTCTAGAACTGTTAAGCTTTAACTCAAATCGAACGTTTAAAATTCCAAACGACGCCCTCTGCTAGTTTCTCTCCAGTCGTGATGATCCCTGTGAATGACGTAAAATTCTGATCGTCGATGATGACCACAGATCGCGCAAGCCCTTGTAACCAGAGCAACTTGCCGCTGTATGAAGAGTTGAGATTGCCGATGCCTCGACACGCCGCCACCGGCTGCCGCCGCCAATCGCGATGGCCGGGTCGATCTGAATGGTGATGATGTGGGCTTCCCGATCATGGATGGCGCGAGCGGTGGAAACTGCTGCGCAAAAACGGCTTTCCGCGCTCCCATCATTATGCTGACGCCATGATACCGATGCCGGACACGTGCTGGGTCTGGAAGCTGGGTTGCCAATGATTTATGTGACAAACCTTTGCGTTTTTTGCCGTGCTGCTGGCACCAATGTCGCGCCCAGTTGGCCTCCAGCATGAACACAGCGAAGACGCACATTCTCCATCGGCCCTTATAATTCCAGTCCAACGCAAAAGCTGCTGACCACCGAAGGCGGTGAAAAAGGTGCGCCTGAGGAAAAGGTAAACGGCCATTTGAAAGTTTTCTGCATCCGGGCGTGGTGACAAGGGTTGTCCACAGCGCGATGTCTTGCTTCATTCACGAGGTCTGGGGCTATAAGCTGGGTAACGAACTCATACGCTTGAGACCTCATATTTATCGCCTCCGCCAGAAGATCGAGGATGAACCCGTCAAATGCGGATAAATCCTTGTCACTTCACGGATGGTGGCTATAAGTGGTTCCTTGCGGTCCTGAAATCGGATTATTTGGGTACGACTGTAATGTAACACGCAATTAAGGCACCCACATTGGGAAAGACATGTTGTGACAATCGGAGCGCGACATTGAGGCAACTGCGTCAGGTAATGAGTTTTCAGAGCGAACCAGGAGCAGTTGCGTCCTGCTTGCCTTCAGCGGCGTGAAGTCCCGTAAAACTGGCCTCCCAAGGAATCTGTTTTCAGGAAGGCGATGTGGCCGGCTCGGCCTTGTTGTTCCCTGAATGCGAGATTTCAGCTCTCCGCGCAGTGATGTGGCGTTCCCGTTTTCTGTGGCCGCCTTGGTCAAGGCTCGGATGGTCACGACCTGGCTCTGATCAGCGAAACATTGCGCCGCAGACAGCCATTTGCCTACCCAGGCCAACAGCGACGTCATCAAAATTCGCGACGCCGCTTGTTTGGCCCGCTTATCAATGAATCATCCCGATATTGCCGTGGCGGCTGAACAAAGCCCTGCCGCGGAACGGCTGCAGGAAAAACCAATCCGGCCCCAGTTGAATACGCGCCAGCGGCTCGCCTGAAATACTGAAAACCCAAATTTAACCGTTGCTCCAATGTCCAGCCCTGATATCAGCGCACTTGATGCCCAATATCCCCCAGAGCCTGCAGTAAAATCCGCCTTCGAATTTTCTGGCTTCCTCCAATCAGCGCTGCGTAAACGCCCAAGCCCTTGTTTTTCGTCAGGCCAGATTTGCCTCGAGCGCCGGTCAGCCCCTCGCTGTTCGAACCAAGCCATCCCGCGGCTGCTCCAGCGAAAAGCCACCGCACGCTGACCTTGGTTTATGGCATCGAGGAGGTGCTGCCGATAAAGGTGCTGTCACCGTGCCAAAATTGGCCAACCGTCCGCGAAACGCGCCGCCATTCCGGCCGGGTCATCCGGTTATGTTCTTGTAAATATCGGCAAATTCACGGCTCAAATGATTTCTGCGCCGCGCCAGACGATAAGGGGCAGAAATTCTCCAGCTTCAGAACAACTTCATTTCAGGTCAGATGCCTGTTTTCGCATTTGACCAGTTCTTCTCCCTCGGCGCCGTTGATAGTTACATTTCAAAATTGGTTTTACATACAAAATGAAACTAATAAAAATCAATTTGGGCGGCGCCTGGGCGCGTCAACCCAAAATGCGGATGAAAATGTCGGACCCAGAACACGTGCAAAAAACCTGCCCGCTGCATCTTAACGCCGTCAGCTATATGCCGGCGTTTGGCAAATGATTTTGAAACGAAAGCCTGCCCGTCCTGCCCCAGGGCCAGAACAGGCCCCAGAAATGGCGCTTATCGTGCCTGATGCCGAGCAATTGAAATCCGTTCGACCACCTTCCGACCGCACCACGGCGCAGACCAAATGAGCGCATAGCTCTATCGCATCCGCCCAGCGTGCGCCACAACCAAGGAATTTTGCGGCGTTGAAGCGCCCGAACTGGAAAACACTGCGCCGCATCCTCGATAAAGCTCCACCCCTTGCCAATATCGCTGGACCGGTGCTAATCCGGGACCACCCGTCACTTCTGATGCCTTCAACCGTTACATACAGCCGGGCGATGCGCAGGGCCATCCGGCCATGGCGTTCTCACATTTGTCTGCAAGCCCCCATGGTGGATAGCTTAACTATTCTTCAATCGCCGCATGGGAATTGCTCAGAGTGGCCAGGAAATGTGCTTTGCGCCATCTTCACTGAAATGGCATCATGGATTGGCCCTCCGGCGAAATTGCCCTTTTGCCACTGGGCATGTTCTTCAAGGTGAACCACTAACAAAGAGTTGCCGCGCTATGGTCTGGCGAGATTTACGGGCGCCAAATTTCCACCCTACCGGATCGCGGCCACCTTGTGCAAACTGCTTCGCCCAATCCGCGTGATTTAAAACTCTGTCGCCGCCTATGAAGACCAGGAAGACCCCCTGCCAGGCGTTCCACAATCAAAATGGTGCGGCTATTTCTATCAGACCGAGATCGCCATTCACCGCTGGATGTGGTGGCTGGCACGGCAATTATAAAAAAAAATACAATTAGAAAGAAAACAAAATTAAGAAACAGATAAAAAAAAAAATTTTCGTGTATATACATCAAAAAAGATATGATAAAAAACATAAATAAAAAAAAAAAAAAAAAAGACTCAAAAAAAATCGACGCCCCTTACAAATATGATCGGCCACCTCTCACCGGTTGGAGCAATCCTGTCGATCATCGGACCATCCATGCTTTACCGCCTCACAGCGCCCTCGGCGAAGAGGGCACAGCCACAATCGATTTCGTGATTTTCCCGCCGCGCGGTTGTGGCCGAACAATCCTGGTCCCCCCCTGTATCACCTGCAACATCAGAGCGAATTCATGGGCTTAATCTGCGCCAGTAAATGCCAAGGAAGAGGCTTTGTACCCGGTGGCTTCACCTACACAATCTGATCTGCCTCCAACGAACCGGATCTGGATGCCTTAGAAAAACCTCCAAGTGGAATTGAAGCCGGTCAACGCTGAACAACACCCCAATGGCCTTCATGTCGCAACCCTACCCGCAACAAGTCACCGATCGGCCATGCCAGATGCCAACACTGCAAAAGGACTACATTTGATCTGGCGGCCCTGAAAAACATTTCAACGGCAACCAAAGAGGGGTGCTGATCGTCCCGTGATGTTTGGTGCATACCCTTACTGGGGCGAAACGAGGTCACAGCACGCCTCATTTGCCGGTTTTTACGCTTCAACCGGCCTACAGCAGCATCAAGCACATCAGCGCCACCCGTCGCGGATAATCCACCATGGTCACCAGCTTCAAAACACAGCAACCATACCACCGTGGCGCAAACGGGCAAGCCCAGCCGCGGCCAAATTAAAACCCCAGCCAGCATGGCAAAAATGTCAGAGACGAAATTCAGCAACGAATCGCCAAATAATCCAACGAAATGTCACTTCCCGATACGCGCTGAATGACGTAATTCGCTGTTCTGCTCGGCAATCTCCCAGCCGCCTCCAGCGCAATCGCAATCAGCAGCATTGTTCCCACAGAGCCCTTGCGCCAGACCAGCCACAGCACGAAATAGAGAACAATCATGCGTGATCATGTGGACGGCGTGTACCATCGCTGATGTCTGGAGCTTTCGAACTCACAGCCATCCGCATGCCACATTTTGATGGTGCGCAACTGCAGAATGGCCTTCCGCGCCCCATCAACAGCGAAAATGAGCAAAGTACCGACAATCAGCCCAAAGACCAACGCAGAATGTTAAGAACGCATCCATAAATCCCATCTGGCTCTATTGCCACCAACTGCCACGCGCGCACCGCATCCATCGGCCAGATCACTATCAATTCTGATACCAAGGCATCCGATCAACAGCATCATGCCATGCCTTCCCAGCGCAATTGCAAGCACCAGTGTCGCATAGATCGGCAGATACGCGCCAGCACAAAGCCGCCATCATTGCGAACAGGTGTCAAACACGGAATTGATGATGCTGTTCGCCCAGATAATGCTGCGACACGGTGACAATGCGAACCGCTCAATGACCAAAATTCGTGTTCTCGATAATCTCCCACGCGACCGCCGTCGCGTGCCAATGCAAAACCGCGTCCAATGCCATAATCAGGCAAAACGAGCCAGCAAGCGCATAGCCAGAATGCCGTGCAACATGTTGGGAAAACGTATAGGAAATCGTCCACATCTGAGAATTCCTCGTAGCTGAAAAACCTCAACTGCAAAGCTTCACATGCCGCAAAAACCAAATCCCCAGTCGCCCATCCACAACAAGCACAAAGCGTGCCCAAGTAACGACGACGCACCGACAAATAGGACCCACAGCCAATTCATGTTTTGAGAGAAGGCGTCGACAAATGCACAAAAGTCCCGAAATCACCCCAAGAATTCCTTGCAACCATGCAAGACAATCAAAAGGAAAAATGGCGATGAAATTGCCTCACTCAAAAATGACCGCGAGACGGCATTGGTGTGGTCCCTCAAAAAGACTGACCGAATGTCTGACCCACGGTCAGTCACATAGCCGACACACTCAGGAGGCACTCGAACAATTGGCCCTGCTGGCCACCCAAGCCTGGTCAAACGCGTTGCCGATGGCTTGGAACACCGTGCCCCACCAACACAGGCAAGCGCTTCGTGAGCATGATCGACTTCACCCGCCCCTTCGCGCCTATCAATGCTACGTCGCCTATGTAACCAGTGGATACTGTGCGCAAAGCGCGCGGCGCAAACATGCCTCCCTCTTCTGGAAGATTCCGCTGATGTATCAGGGCGGTTCGGATTCCTTCATCGCACCCCGCGACCATAATCAGAGCGGCCGATGAGGCCTACGAGCAATTGATATGGAAGGTGGCTTGCCTATTGTTGAGATGTGCCATGGGCTGCGCTTGCACATCGCCACAGCCAGCGCCGCCCATCCCCTCTCATTGCGGGCAAGAATGTTGTCTCTGCGGCCTGATCTCCGCGTGATTGACAAGGGATTTTGGCTTCTTCCCAATCCAAACCCTCCAGCGCCCTCTTGCCTCTCCAGTTTGCTGTCACACCCGATGAATTGGCGACGCTCGGGATGGCTAGCAGCTTCATCTGCTTGGATGTTTGGATTCTAATGAGACGCTTTGTCGCGCCAATGCCAGGCATCGACATGACCTTCGATTTCGGCCACCCACATCGCCCATGCCGCAAACAGCCCCTGGGCGCCCGGGACCATCATCATTCAGGCACCGTCTCCCAACAAAGCTAATGACGGGCCGGGCAAACCCGTTGCGAAGGCGGCGTCGCTATTCCTGCATTGCCGAAATCCGCCATCGATGAGACCGATTGAAGACGGCCACACCGGCCACCGCCCTCATGCAGTCGGCGATAGTGTGCGCCTCGAAATGAAAAGACAAGGATGGCCACCCATTTTTGGTCCATTGAAACAAAGCGTGAGAAAGCCATAATGGCCAAGGGCAATTCGCATCTGCCGGAGACATGGCAGACAAGAAAATCTCCTTTTCCGAAATCGGTGAAGTCGTGGGCTTCACCGCCGAGTGATCCGAACACACGGCGTCATTCAATCGGCCGATGACAGTGTCCATGATTGTTCGCCGCACAGCCAACCGCGCAAATGGCCGCACAAGTCATTGAGAAAATTCGCACGGTCACATGACAAACCCATCAAGCCAGTGTCCTGAACGCCACTACATGCAGTGCGCGTGTTGGGCGCGTCAGGCTACAATGCCACAGAACCATCAATCCAATGTCGAAAAGCCCGGTCCAATGGTAGTGACCGGTCCGGAAGCCTGGATTCAGAATTGCCCGCTTTCCGACGCCTGTTTCAGGGTCCATGAAAGCATTCCCGCTCACAATGGCCGACACTCACCTTCATGAACGCATGACGGCCTATCTGGGCAAGCGCCGGGTTGATCTCAATGTTATGCCGGCCATTAACGCAGGCGATATTGTGGCCCTATGTGCCTGATCAGAATGTCAGTTCACTGCGTGACCATCGTGATACACTCCGCCTGCTATTTGCCGAGGCCATTTCCATGACTGTCCGGCACATTGCCCAAGAAAATCCGCAATTGGGAATCTAGGACCCATTGCTCCGGCCGTGGAGATGTCGCTGGTGGCACAAAAATGGTCAGCCGCTCCTGCGATTCCACCGCCTGATTTTGTCACTCGACCTATCCGCAGTGTCGGCGCATTGCCCTGGGCCTAGGTGGCTGCTGAATAGAATTAAAGCATTCGAAGCTTGCGTGCGCCCAGCCTGCGGACAGTCGAGAGATTGGCTAAGCAATCTATAACATTGCCTGCGTTCCTAGG
>Ga0163217_1094941_pt1 | contig 10896 bp, 12 predicted proteins | sample SynspAceP_FD_185933 | JGI IMG/M metagenome (GOLD analysis project Ga0163217, IMG submission 185933) | Saline lake microbial communities from Ace Lake in Antarctica - Synechococcus sp. Ace-P (PacBio error correction) | ecosystem: Environmental > Aquatic > Non-marine Saline and Alkaline > Saline ...
GCACCGGCCGTCAGGGCAAACCGCCCACGCCGACCAGCGCGATCACATTCCCGCGGTCCGCGGACCGTGTTTCTGCTGTGGAAAGCCCGCGATGATGCGTCACCAACGACAACCGTGAACCGATGGCTCGGGGGCCCCGAAAGCCACTTGATCACGCGATCAGCTGAAAGGCATCGGACAAGCACCGACCTTCTTGCCCGCCTACGCAAACATAATTGCGCAGGCACCTCAAACCCGCCGGAAGTCCGCGTCACAAAGAACCGCAATCCCCCACGTCAAGTCCTGCGCCTGTGGTATTCGCAGGCGCTGATCGTGTAGGGCGCTATGTTCACACCAGAAGTACGGCCTGCTGTGTGCAAAACCTATGCCATAGCTCATACGGCCATCCTCCTGTTTCTCTCAAATGGGGAAGTAGGGCACCGGGTGCAGGAGAACAGATACCTTAGCCCTTTGCGTCTTGTTCGGTTGGCCCAGCGCAGACTTAGGGATCTGGATAGAACCCTCTCCGCGCGCAACCTCCACGCGAAACGCTGCTGGGGCAAGGGGCGGGGCCGGATCGGCCCACAGGGGCAATGAACTGCGTCCGTCACCACATAAACCCCCTACCGCGACTGACCCGCGATACCGCCGCTTGCCGCAAGGTCGCCGCCCACGCCGGTGTGCCTGTGACATGTCCGCCCACAGTTCACGCCACCCGCACGCGTCATGTCCGGTACTCACAATCTCCGCCCGCCCCCGTCCCGGCTGTGCGCACCTGGCCCTTGGCAGCACCAAAGCCCGCGACGGTCAGAAGAGCAGCCGGGCCTCTCAGATGACGCGTGAGTGTTCTCCTGTAACACTAGCGGACTGTCTCGATTCGTTTGTCAAGGAGGCACGTTAGCCCTCACAGCTATGTGTTTACCCATTTTGTCCCTTGGGACTGCACACTGAGATCTCGAGCTGCTAGTTCTAACGTAAATTCAAAGAGTAAGCGAGCAAACGAACTTATCTTAATAGGCCGGCTTACAATGTTTCCAAACAAAACCCAATTTTAGGCTTGCGAACGCCTGAACCAAGGGCAAGAGCAGGCGGGAAAGCATTATTCCTTGCCTATCATTTCATTCAGCAATGAGAATGCCTCCAAGAGAAAATGGCTGACATGGTGGACCGCACCACAGCAAAGTAGAGTATCCAATGAATCAGTAAGTGTTCTCAATAGCATCTAAAGCTCAATATTGCGACGAACGATCCATGGAGCAAGATAGAACAGCAATTATCTTCCATGGCTGAGTTTTTGCTTGTCGGTGTGTATTTGCCAGCAAAGGCAGACGAGGCATGGTATGTCTTAGGTGGTGCACACGCTTTAAGAGGTCAAAGACTCAAACTAAAGGAAGCCGAATAGATTAGAAACCAGCCGGTGCATGTGCCAGGCCCCAGATGCGCGATATATACGTAAATGGATTTCGCGTTGAGTCGACCGACCAATCTTGGACGCGGCAAAAAGCTATGCTCGGGATAGGTGAGCGGAGCCTTGAACTGGGAATGCAGGTTGCCAACGAGGAGGGCGTTGGGGGAGTTGGCTTGAGACCAGTGCGCATATGGGTTAGTAGAAGGCCTCCAACGGAAGCCCTCCAGCAGAGGGGAGACGCTGGTCAGCCTCTAGCATGCTAGCCTTGAGTGATGTTATCCTTAGAGCAGACTCTCAGAGAGCCCACTTTAGCATAAGATCCAGACCCTGCGGGCCTAAACAGCTGTTGTGTAAATGCGGGTAGTGATTGTCGTCCAGCCACTGTCTTGAACGTTAATGCGAATCCAGTTCTCAATATCCCCTTCTTCCCCCAATTCACCCAGGCACTACAAGGGACGAGACTCCTCACACATGCACGCCTCACCGCCTTGGAATCAGAATGCCAATTCGTGCATGAAGAAGACGCCGTCCCGGGCAGCCTCGCTGCAGGCGGGAGTTCAAGAGCCCCGAAAAAGCGGGTACTCCAAAAGAGCTCGCTGAGTCGTGGCGTCCTGGGCGCTCAGCTGCCTCCCTTCTGCTTAGCTTCAACAGCTTCCACCAGAACGGCGTTTCAACTCCGGCTGGTGCAGGCGCTCAGGGAGTTGGGCACATGCCGCCCGCGGGACGACAGGCTGTGCCCCCTCGCTCACGGGATAGGCATCGGCGGTTATAGCGATGTGTCAAGCTCGTTCGTGAATGCGAGCAACAAGCGCATGCTGCGTCAGAGACCTCGCACTCGCCTACCCCGTCGGCGCAGAACACGCAATCCAGCGTTCACGCTCTCGGCGTCCGTCTGGGCCTGCACACCGCGGAAAGCAGATGTCCCTGCAGGTTGTGAGTATGGCGTCGGAACCCACCCCAGGGTTCCGAACGCTTGCCCATAACCAGGGTCAAGGTGTGGCGTGGATTGATAATGTGGCCAGTGCGGCATCATTCCGGCGTATAACAAAAGCGGAGAAAGATGGTATTCAAAAGCGTCTCGAGAAATGGCTACCGACTAGGTCAAGGAGAGGAAAGTTGCGAGAAACCAGGTGGCAGAACCTACTTCGCCATGCGTTGCTGCTTGAAGGCGCTCTCGCGGGGTGTCCTTACAATAAAGCGAGCTCTACCCGGCGTGCGCGCTGATTAAGCGTCTTCATGGTCGTTCGAGCAGTGCGTTATTGAGTTCAAACAGTGCGAAATTCAGTGCGCGCCCGTGCTTGATTTGACCTGGGATTTCCCCGGTTATAATTACTGGTTACAAGCCTCGATCCAAACTATCAAAGGCCTGCTGGTCAATGACAATTGTTTCCGATGAGAGGAGGAGACTTGTATCTGATAGGCCAGACTCCCTGAATGTTGCGGCGCCGCAAGAACGCGTGACCACGGGTCGATCGTGTGTTGTGCCGGAAGTCTTGGAGAGAACATTCTTAGAGTGCTCACACCGTCGGGAGGTAGACGACATGCGGTAAGCATGAACCGCAAGCCATTTACAGAGCCCAACGGAAGACCAAGGAAGTGAACCTAAGTAGAGAAAGCCTTCAGGCAACCGAGGACAATGTAATCTCAGTCAACTACTTGGAGAGAGAAGGCGCGTACTTCGCTCGCTATGGTACTTGCCTGGTGAGCCTGCTTGTGTCTTGAAACTTTGAAGCGTGCAAGGCTGATCAACCTTGGCAAAGAGAAGGCTTGCCGAGAAAAAGTACGAGCACACATCGCAAGAAGCGGGGGGATGAGTCAGGGGACCGGGTGGAGATTCCTCGTCGGTATTGAGGGACTGGCGGCCGGATAAGGCTCATTGAAAGTAGAAAAACAACAAAAATATGGGCGAGAAACTCCCGTTCTTTCCGTTAATCCCCAGAACTGAAACTTTTGCGGTGTCTGAATCAGAAAGCATCGAACCGGTTTGTTTTGGATCAATGTGCAGGGACCTCGTCTTATTTTCTATCTCGGCTTGCTGGTGCCTTCTCGGAATATGCAAGCTTTCTCCTTCAAGCTATCTTGCACCGTTATCCTGAGTCTCTTGATGCTGGTCTACAGAAGCGCGACAATCTCCATAGGCTCTGATGCTCCGCAATCACACCCCGAACGGCCCACCGCCCGTGCAGGCTGGCTCCAAATCCCCCTTCTCGGGCCCGCGGGATCCAGATGCCAATGGGCATGAACACGGCTGGTCTGCGCACGGCCGCCTGCTACGAACCTGACTTGCAGCCCAGCACATGGTGTCCAGCGCTGATCTCGGGCGATCATGCGCGCCGCTGAGCTGCTCCCGACGGCGCTTTGAAGCAGCTCCAGCCACCGCGATTTCAGCATTCCGGCTGGTGCAACTGCCAGCCCGTCGGCCACATGGCCTGGGGATCACCAGCTGTGGCCTCCCTCGGAAGTTATCGACAACGCGGCGCGCTACCGAGGTGGGAAGACGCACCGGGCGATAGTCCACGGACCATGCGGCGATGCAGAGGCGCCAGTTCGGTGAACGCTCTCGCAGCAGCACCGCGATTCTGGTCTGCCTGCCTGTGTTGGCGTTAGCTGGCCGAGGAGTCCGCGAAAGTCGGTGCGAGTAGCTGTCGCGCTTGCCGGCATATAAGCATGGTGCATGTTCTGGGGATGATGTGATCCCACCTCATGGGCGCACGGCCGGGATGGCCGGGTGAGCACGCGGCTAACTGTGTGATCGAGCCTACTGAATCTGGCGTGCGGTGGCGGCTGCGGCCGCCCAAACTAGGGGGCGTGTCGTACGTCCAAATGGCGTAGCGTGGATCAACTGTCCGTTCGAAGGGTGTAAAGTCGTGGCGATCTGGGTCCGTCTTCTTCGCCCGACGATCGCGAGGTCGGCACCCCGTGAAGGGACCGTGCTTGGCCCAGGCGGGAGCCGTGCTGATTGGACACCGGTGGTAACTGGCGAATTACAGGAGCCTCCCAACCCCTTGGTGCAACGGCTGGCAGCGCCGTCCTTCTCTTTCACCGGCTGTGTCCGGCGACCCTGAAGCTGCCAGGCTGGCGTGCGTTTTACCTCCATTGCGGTACGAAAACGGCTTACTCACCCACCGGTAGCCGGCCTGGCGCCGCTTTGCAGAAGCCCTGCGTGAAGCCGCAGACGCCTCCGGGTTCCGTTGTGCCGTGATTCCTGAGAGAACCAGCAAAGGCTATAGCGGGAACCCCTTGGCTCAGCCCCGAGCAGTGCCGCCGATCCGATGTATCGCTACGCCGGCGGCTGGCGTTTCCCCCCCGGCACCGAATAGCCCACCTTGAGGTGCAAGTGATTGGCGTCGGATATCCTGGTAGCAGCAGCTGGAAGTCCCCGCTGCGGTCCCATGCGGCGGCTGCCTTCATCAAGCGGTTTCTTTGCCGCGGTGATCAGCCTTTTTGACCCGGCCCAGCGCCATTGCGACACCCTGGGCAAGCGCGACCTGCGATTTTTCTTGGATGCCGAGAGCGTGTTCAACGGGCCGCATGATCGAGATCCACCCGATCGAAGGAGGACACTATGGGTGAAATCAGAACTCTCTGCGGTTGGATTGCGGCATCAAGGCACATCATCTCCATGCGAAAGGCCATGAAGAGAAGAGCAAAAAATCAGGTTTTCTCCCCCACCATCTAACTAAAGGCGAGGATACACTTCTGATTCTTTCAGCGTGTGGATGCCCATGTCATTCCCAACCGAAGAAAATAGCGGAAGAAAAGATCCCTGAATCACGGAGGAAAGATCTCATTAACGCGGCCGTGATCAAGACGCCCTGGCCCAGCCAGAATCAACCTTAGTAGGGCCAAAGCTCAACACGCAAGCCTCATTGACCCCATCGGCGCTCGTGCCCTCACGGGCATCCCGATGGGAGCATGCAAGAAACGTGCTCCTGCTCCGCGGCTGAACGGGCGGGATCAGGATTGGCACCATCGGAAATGGCCCGTCAAGCAGTCGCAACGCCAGCACGCGGGGCCGCCTCAATGCTCACTAAGAGCAGGTGCACCCCCGGATCGAGCGTCGATCCGTGACGGTCAAGCAGCTTGTCCACAATGGGGGGTCAAAGTACACAGGCCGTATCGGGCACCGGTGGCTACGAAGGAGAGGTCCGCAGATCAGCGGTTTTGTCGCACAAGTCAGTCCGGCGGCTCCCGAGGGTTGAGCTTGTGGCTCGCCCACTCAGAAGAACTGGTTTTGTCGCGTAAGATGCGCCCGGTGACCTCGGCAGGCCGGCCTCCAGTTTCGACAACGCCGAGTGCTGAACAACCGCCTAGCCCCGAGTGTCGCCGACGCCTTGTGAGCGCATCGCCGCTCGTGCCTGCTACAGGACGATCAAACTGACGACCGCAGACAGGGAGCGGCGAGTTACGAGCCTACGGACCAGCCCAACAGACGGTAAGTGGTGCGGTTGGCGTACGCCTGGTCGACGGGCCGTTGAAGGGTGAGCCATATCGTCTGGGTCACGGTCCTTTTGCGCGGCCCAGGAAATCCGCGGACGGGCGATGATTACTGTCGCCCGGGGCGGGGGCTGCAGGGCGGGCCCGCAGTTCAGTTCCAGAACCCTGCTGCGCCGGAGAGCCTTCGGCTAAGAAGATTGAGCGGGAGAGGGTACCGAGGGCTGGAGAGGCTTTCGTCATGCAGCGATTCGGGATTCGCGCTGAGGCACGCGGCTCCGGCGGTCCCCTCCCCTCCAAAAAAACCGGCCTTGGCATTGTCGTCGCGCAGGACGTTCGTAGGTGGGGGAGGGGGCAGTGGCGGCGTATGCGAGCGATTGGTGTGCGGGTGGCGCGGGGGCTGCCGGCACAGGTCCGGCCTTTGGGCCGGCCCGGCATCAGGCTGGCGGTTGTCGTAAGTCAGTATATCCGGTCCGGAGTAACTCTGCTGCGTGGGTGAATCCTCTTGCGTGTGCGATGGGCGCAGGTGGCGGCCTGCAGCACCAGGCTCCGGGGTGGTAGGGTTTATGTCCGTCCCCCATCCCTTCTATCGCTACAGAACCTAATGGGCAAGGCCACGGCAACGACTTTCGCGAGTGCCGAGTATGGGGCCTCATTCCAGCGGGGGAACGGAGCAAGAGCATGCCGCTCCAACCCTCCCACTCGCGCTGCCATCACGCTCACCACGGACGGAGTCCCACGCGAGATGCCACTGTCGGCCTGCCACCATGATCATCGTGGATAGTAGGACAACGTCTACCCTGAAAGGGCTTAGGGTTGCTTAACGCCTCGCCTGTTGAAATCCGTGGGGCTGCACTCCTCGACTCAGCTGGAACTTGCAGGGTCACGCCCGAACGATCAGAGCGCTGATCGATCGCGCGGCTCCTACTTTTCTGGGCCTACGACCGACACGACCTTCGCTTCTGCAGGCGGGCCCGCAAATGGCCGCCGTGAGCTGGCTGGTGCGCCGCTAGGACCTGGGCCAGGCGGCCATTATCGCTGAAACAGTGTCGCGGACTTGTTGTCTTCGCGCAGCTCGGACGCTCCGCCCACACGCCAAATGCGATCGTCTTACCAAGCAGGACCAGGCTCGTGGACGGCAAGCCGGCGAAGGAAGCCCTGGCGGCGCTGATGGATCTGCCGCCAGGCGCCGCAGCCCGCTGCGCAGCAATCAACAGCACTGGTCGGCTTTTGACTGTGGCGATTCCCAGGCCTTGACCACTGGCTTCAGCACAGCGTGCCAACTGACGCAAAGTCCCAGAAGGGCGGTGGCGACGCGCAACTGCGTGGCGCAAATGGGCGACGACCATCGTCAAGGCGCTAGTGGCGTAGCGCCTGGCCTCTCGTGGGCGGCTACGCCTTCCCACGGCTCAGGTGGCCGTGGCCCATCAGCCCCTGGGCGTTTCAGGCGCAGAAGGTCAATGGCCCGTACCCATTACCAGTGGTTGGTTAGTTGGCGCGTGTTGGGTCGGTTCGCTGGCCGGCAGTGTCCAGTGACGAGGCATCGCTCGCGCACTGCTCGCGGCGAGATGCCGTTTGAGCGGGTGCTGGTCAGCCAGCACAACAGATCGGGCAGTGCGCGGTCACGTGGTTCATCGGCAGCGTCCACGGAAGCCCGCTAAGCTTCCTATCTCCACAATGGTTTTGATCCTCACTCCATACGACCCCGACAGCCCGCTGCTGATCCCGGTCCTGCGGATGTGGCGGCCACCTTGCCGTTCTGATCTGACGGCGGGCGCACGGGTTCGCTCGGCCTGCAGGTTGTGCTGAGGTCTGTCGGAGCGCCGCTCATGGCGTCCTGGCACGATGTGGTCCACCTCCAGGGCGCAGGCTGGGTGAGGGAATTTGCTGAGCAAACAGCCCGCGGCCGCAGCCATTCGCGAGCGGCGCACGGGCGCGGAATAGTGTTGAGAGAAGTCTGGCTGGGCGGCAGAGCTGCCAGGCAAGCTCAATCGTGGGAGCGCTCGGCCAGGCCAGCTCAGCTCTACCTGCTACGCAGAAAGCCACTACGGCTCACGCCGCCCAACAGGCGGTAGTGTCGTTGCGTAGCTGGTACACAGCCGTCTGACGGTGAGATTCGTGTCGATCTGGGTCACGTCTTCGGCCCAGGGATCCGCCGGCGATGATCCCGGCTGGGGCGGGTGCTGCCGGCGGCCCAGCAGTTCCATTGAGCATCAGCGGTTGATCGATGGGGCTTCCATGCGCATGCCGCCGGCGTCCGTCGTCGCGCAGCGCGTTCCGTAGGTGGGGGAGGGGGAGGGGCATGGAGCGTGCTGGGTGGCGGCTGCCGGCGCTTGGGGCCATGGATCTGGTTTTGGCGGCCCGTCAGGCCGGAGCCCTGCCGGGATCCCTTCTGGCGCGGGCGCGTGGCGCTGACAGGCAACAGTCCCCTCCATAACCCAATACCGATGGGAAGGGCCTGGCAAAACGTGCTGCGGGGCCTGGAGCCGGGCGCGGGCCCGGGTATCGGGGCCGGTATCTGGCGAGGGGCAGCAGAATGGGCATCATGGACCGCCAGCCAAACCCCAACGCTCCAGCAGTCTGTCCGCAGTTGGCGCCGAAGCCTCAGGCGGCTCATCGCTGCCCACGGTGGGTCGGGATTCTGCGGTGGTTTTGCTCTGTGCTCCAACGGCACGGCACGCGAACGCAGGAGCGATGTGGTGGACCTTGCTTGTGGATTATCCCAGGCAGCCCCAAGCTTTGAGCAGTACAGTGGATCTCAGAGAGCTGGGCCCTGGAGAGATCTGCATCAACGTCAGCTTCGGGTGGAATCTGGTCATCCGGCCGCGGACTTCGGCGCCGGAATGAACGGCCAACAGCAGGTGAGCAGCTTGCCGAGGCCCCTTGTACCCGGTCTTGCCTGACAGCAGCACCAGGGTCGCGACCGTGGAACCTCTTTGTTTCCTTTCAGGACATTCGAGTGCTGCACCAAGGTTGCTCTCCGCTACAAGAGTGGCCTGCACCAAGCATAACAGTTTATTTCCTCGATGAATTGAGCTGACCTTATTGATGCCGTGCTGAAGGAATCTTGGAGGGTGCTGGGCATAACGCGGCTAAGCCAGATCCCTGCGGAGAATCCGGGGGAGACGCCCATTTGCAGGTTCCTTGGCCGGCAATTGCTGGTCTCCGTATGTTCTGGCCCATGGCCTTACTGTCTTTGGCCTGGAAGACGACACCATCTGGCAGATAGTTTCCGAGAGCCTGCAGGACAGCCCCTTGGCCGCACAGTTGGTAAACCAGGTGGCTGTAGGCTGGGCATGTGACGAGGCGGACAGCCATGCGGCTGCAGCCGAAGACTTCTGCTGCCGCGGCAAGGACCACATCTCGCCGCGCTGCTCGCGGAAGCGCAGCAGAGGGCCAGGGTTGGCTATTGGGCGGCCGCGCAAGGCGTCATCGCCCCTGCTGGGATCCCTTCTGGATGGGGGGCGCGGTATGGCGCTGCCCAGTCAGCAGCAGATCCCTTCCCCACATGCAAGAGTAGAATGACCACTGGAGGCGGCCAGCAGTAAAATCCTTTCGTGGTGGAGGAAGCGGAGGATGGCTCCTTCACGGCCAGTGCCTGCAGGCAGCGATCCACACCGAGGCAGGCACCTCGAGGAGCTCCAGCCGGGAAGATCCCGATGCCGTGGTCATTTGCCATTTCGACGCCGGCGAGGCCGCCACCTAATTCCTGATCCGTCTTCATCACGTGAGGCAGGAACTGCCGGCCCTGTGAGGGATTGCCGCGGAGAGCGTCCACGGCCACTACCTTGCTGGCGCCTGCAACGCATGGCCCTAAACGCGGTGACCCGACAGACAGGCAGCACCACCTCACAATTCCCGGCCCACAAGCCCGTGAAGGTGGCCGCCCCGCGCTGCGCACAGATCCTCAAGGACGTGGCCCCGCTCAGCTGGGACTGCTCGATCGAAGAGCTGACGCGGCAGCACAACCCATCATGGACCTAGTGAAGGGCTGGCTTTGGGGCCGCAGCTCTTGTTTCGCTGGGGATCCTAGGGTCGCTGACGCTCGATAGCCAACTGATCGGCCGGGTGTCTCGCCCATTCCTTACATGCAGTTCCAGGTGCATGGGCGCATCCGTCGCGGGGTGTGGACGGGGGTGGCACTTGTAAGGGGAAAGAACAGCAGGGCAAGGCCAGGCCGCCATGTCAGCTCGTGATCGCCGTGCCCCTGTACCACCTTGACGTGGCCTACGCTGCGGTGGTTAAGGTAAGCGGTGTGTCAGTGTCGTTTCGTTGCCGAAACACCGCGCATTGCCACCGCCGACGTGACCACGCAACCGCGTAAGTCACTTACGGCCGCCAGGTCCTTGTTCGGGAAAGCCGGTGCGGGCGCTTTGGGGAGCAGGTCAGGCTCCGCAGTGGCCGTTCCGCAAGGCTTCTCCTTGCGCAAGCTCGCACATTCTTGATGCGCGCCGCAGGCCTCAAACGATCTGCAGATTTCCACCAGGCAAGAAGACCGCCTGGAGCCGCTCCGGGAGGACCAGCCAATGGCCAGAAAGCACAGCATGCCCGCATCAACGACCATGTTCCGGCTCTGCTTTCACCTGGCGAGCCGGGCCAGAGGATGTGAAATCGTGACTATCACGTGACGCGATGGCTGTTCAACCCCGGCGAGGTTGCTGCTGGATGGACGTTCTTGCGGCCGATTGGGAATCAGCCCAGTACCAGGTTGGCGCAGGCGAATCGATGTTGCCCGAGAGTCCGCATCAACGCCACGGTGAGAAGGCGGCGGGCGATCACTTGCCGACACGACCGGGCCGATGCTGCGCCTGTTGCCGGTCTTTTGGTCTGAGCGAGGGGCTTTCTGGCTTAGCGGATGCAAGGGAGCCATGGAGCTGAAGGCTGGCCGAATGCTAGGCTCTGGAAAGTGTGAGCTGCCGTGCGATACAGAGCCAAATCCAGCCAATGGCGTGAGCAGTCCCTGTCGCCCGTTCGGCGTCGCTTCAGGTTCGTGCGCCACCCAACAGGACGGTAGTCGGTCGTTGGCGTAGCTGGTCAACGCCATGACGTGATAGTCCGATACTGGGTTCCACGTC
>Ga0163217_1041772_pt1 | contig 10895 bp, 8 predicted proteins | sample SynspAceP_FD_185933 | JGI IMG/M metagenome (GOLD analysis project Ga0163217, IMG submission 185933) | Saline lake microbial communities from Ace Lake in Antarctica - Synechococcus sp. Ace-P (PacBio error correction) | ecosystem: Environmental > Aquatic > Non-marine Saline and Alkaline > Saline ...
ACAAGGAAAAGAGAAAAACCAGGATTTTTTTTTTTTTTTACCCGAGTTGGGATGAATCAAGAAACGTTGAAAGGTTGGAATCCGGCGAAACCTTTTTTCCCCCGCGCTGCAATAGCGGCCCTGGAAAAGTCCATGGGCGTCAGCACCCGACAACGCGCCCTGCCTCCCTTGCTGTACTGGGGGTGGGGGCGCCGCGCTTTTGAGCTGGCAATTGGCGCTGCGCGCCAGCCCTGCCCGGATGCCCGAAGCTTGCGTTTGATCCTGCTCCGCTGCGCTGCTTGGGCAGCCCATTTCCGCCAGCCGGCTGGCAAGACGAAGCCCAGCGCCTGCCTTGGCGCAGCGACATACACTGATCGAACAACAGTCGGTTACCCGTGTGGCGACAGGGCACCTATACAATGGCGACCAAGCGTTGATCGCCTGCGAGGCGCTGGGTAGCCGCGAACTGGCGAAGCGCCCGCGATTGGTGCGCTTTCTAGTGCTTGGTAAAGTGGATACGGGCGGATTCGCTCATATCGGTCCTGCTCTGGTTCAGCACACCAGCCACACGATGGTGTTTTTTTTGCCACAGCGACTGTGCAAGCCTGTCTGGCGGTACGCTCAAGGCGTTTACGCGGTGCGCCCAGGCTTCCAGTACTGGCAGATAATCTGCAGCCAAGCTAGCCAGGCAATCTTACAGGATTACCGGCACTCAGCAGCATGGCGCTGGCGTTGCTGGCGAAGCTGACAAGTGGGTGCACTAATGAAGCTACGGCCGTGGGGCGCTCAAGGGCGCTTTTTGGCTGGTGGAAGATCGGCTTTGGATATCGGGATTTATCGCCCGGCAATCGGCTGTAATTTTTCGGAACGCTTGAAGCAGGCGCGCCAAAAGGTTAAACCGACCCAGACGCACACCACCTGAATAATCTCTTGTCTGCCTCGTCTATCGACCTGAAAAGGGCACCATGGCGCTAGACAAAGGCGAATTGGCGGGGACGCCGATTAAAGTCCATAATCAGACTTTCAAGCATCAAATGATCTCGCGCGCCACCAATGGAACCCCGGTTTCTTTGGCTGAGCAATCCTTCGGCAACAATCAATTGTCTTTGAACCATCAGGCTGGTGCAAGCAAATGAATGAATGGCAAGGAAAAGAGCCATGCCAAGCATTCCATATAAAATGCTTTGCCTGAATCGCCCAAGTTGTTGATTGTCCCGTGCCGTCTTCTATCTGGGTTTGCACAGTTTCTGGTTCGGTCTGCTCTGTCAGCTTTGCCCTTGGTTGATGCTGCTGCGTTCTGCAGGCCCGCCCACAGAGACGGAACCAGCGATAGCCTGGCAGAACTCGCGCGCAACTGTCCAGTCCACTTGCAGCAATGCATCGCCGCGCTGAAGTATCCTATTCGTCGAGCAGTTGGCCGGGCGTAAATTTCCTCGAGCTCGAACGCACTACCCAGGCAGCAACGCGGTGCATCGCGCTGCAGGTTGAACAAGCGGCAGCTTTGGCGGCCAATGGCTGACCAGCGCCGAAGCGCTCTGGCCAGCAGCGCGTCGGGCAAACAGGCGCTAGACCATAACCACGGCTTGATGCAGCAGTTGGCGAGCAAGCTGGACGACAGTCTGGCCAATGCTCGCGCAGTTGAAACGAGCGAGCGGCGAAGATGTGCAAGTGACTCAGGTTGAATTAGCATGCAGCCCAGACCAAATCATTGCATGACGCCGCTATTGAAAGCGGCGCGCGCGCGAGATGGGCCGGGGCTTTGCGGTAGTGGCGAGAGGTTCGCGCCTGGCAGGGCGTACAGCCAATCCAACTTCCGAGTATACCATACATGACGAGAGAGCATCAGCAGGCGGGCCTGTAACCATACACATCACGATCTGGCGGTGCAGATACAAGCCAGGCGTCGAGCTGATCGAACTGGCTGACGAGCAGCTTGCAGCAAATATGAACAGGCGATGCGGTCCAAACAGGCCACAGCACGGATGCACACGCAAGCGGCTGCCAACCGCGATCAGCTCGACAGCCTTTCAAGCTGCAGTGAACGGTTGCGTCCGACTGCCGGAAAGTGATGAAAGACGCGCCTGCCCTTGGCAATGAAGCCAATCAGTTGGTGGAGATTTGCGAGCAGGTCAAGCGAGATTGTCGCCGAAGTCGCGCTGGATCCGTACCATCAGCGCTGTTACGAGGCAGCACAAGCGGCGGCAAAAGCCATAGAAGAAGCGGCTTTGAGGCGGACATCCAGACGGTGACCTCAAGGCCTGGAGGGCTGTCAATACCAGCTCAAGACCATCGAGGTACCCGGCCAAGCAGTACAGCACCAATTTGACCGCTATACCGACGAAGTAACTGCAGGCATTCAGGAGCCCCTGCTGAGGGACACCGCGCTGGTCTATTGCATTTGCCACTACCAAATCGCCGGCTACGGTGCCCACCACAACAGCGCCTTCTGTGCGCGGCCCGAATGGCAATCTTTCACACGACACCCAGATATTGCCGACCAAACGCACTGTTTAATGGATCGCACTGTGCACGCTGCGGCAGCCATGAAAAAACCTGTTTTGCAGAACCTACAAGCGCGGACACCGGCGAGATCAATAGACCCATTCTGTCAGTACCCATTAGCGTGCGTGGGCGGCATTGGGTGGATACGGTTGGGGTACAGCGGAGGTGGTGGTTTATGAGGTGGGCCGTGAAAGTAGCTGAGATACCGCTGGATTCCCGCTTGCGGGAAGCCGGGTTGGGGGCGGGAATCCCAAGCATATCCGACAACCAGCTATTCGGTCATCAGGGCAATGCACGCACTAGCTGCTAAAACCCAAAATGGATCCCGCGTTTCGCGAGGATGACGGTCCCGCTATACGCACTCCGTAGCCTCCCGTCATTCCGCACACTGCGTATTCCGCGAAGGCGGGAATCAAGCACATCCCGTCCAGCAGCCATCGGTCATCAGAGCATGCACCACTAGCTGCTAAACCAAAATGGATCCCCCGTTCGCGAGGATGACGGTCTGCTAGGCGCAACAGCAAAGCCCTCCATCATTCCCGCCAGCACACCGTCATTCCCGCAAACGCGGGAAATCCATCTTGACCTGGTTTTTAGAGGGAAAATAAATGGTCAATGCCAGCGCAGCGACGCCCTAAGCAGCTCGCTGAGACCCGCCAGTTCGAACATGCTTTCAATCAATCGCCCTGCACTTCCGGCCGCAGTTTGGCGAACAGCTCGGCGGCTTCCCGGATATTGCCTGGTCACAAGGTAAGCACTGCTTAATTCCGCCTGGCGAATGGCGGTCGATCATGCGGGCTCGGGTCTGGGGTGAAGAACTCGGGCAATCCACGGAATAGTGCTGCCAGTCAAAGGCTCAAGCATCTGTCGCTGCGTTGGAAGACTGGGATGCGCAAGCGCCAGATCGGGCTGCACCACAAACCACGCCGATCATCACGATTCGCACCTTCAGCTTCGGTGATCCGCTGATGATCGCCATATCCCACTAACCTCGCCATTGGCGATCACCGGCAAATCTAAAACCTCACGAATGCGCGCAATCATTCCCAGTGGCGCCGGGCTTGTCAGCTTCCATCTTGGTGCGGGCGTGCACGGCGATTTCCGCCGCGGCCGGACTCGGCAATGCACGTGCGCAATCAGCGTCAGGCTTGTGTCGTATAGCCCAATCGATCTTGGCAGTCACGGCACGCAGAGGGCGTTGCGCACGACTGCAGTGATGAATCGCGCAGTTGCTCTGGCCTCACGCAGCAGCGTGGGCCGAAACGCCCGTGGCGGTTAACGGTTTTGGCCGGGCAGCCAAAGTTCAGATCACTGCGGGGCGCCCATGGCAAGTTGCGCGGCATTCAGCAAGCAATGGGGGTCCGACCAGCAGTTGCGGGTGTACGCACGCCGGCGCGGTTTTTCCAGCCTTGGTGCATCTCAAGGTATGAAAGCTCGGACGTTGCTCAGATTCAAAGGCGGTATCGGTCACTGCGCAAATGAATTCACTGACGCAGCGATCTATACGCAATTCCGAGTCAGATGTCGCGCATAGGGCGGATCGACCAGCCCCTCATACGGCGCCAGCACAATTCGCGGCATAGCCTGGTCTAGTGATTTGCTCAATCGGCACCCTAACGCTGAGAATGCATGGCTTTTCAGCAGCGCCAACAGGCCTGATCATCAGCACTTGCACACCAGTTGCCTTCTGCCTTGGCAAGTTTGCTGCCGCCCCGCCCGCACCACAAATGGGTCTTGGCCGATACGCTGCCAGCGACCTTGGCGCCAGGCTTTCCAGGGTAATCCTTGGCCACATCAGCGAGAAGCTTCCGACCGCCGGTCAAACCCAGGTCTGGCCACTCAGCGGCATGCCTCGCTTTAGCTTGCTGGGGCTATCCGCATGCTGCCAAAGGTTTTCAGTTGTTGCTCAACCTGATCACCCGCACGACGCCTGTTATCTGTGAAGTAATCGCGCAACACCGATCTGCGCTTTTTCTGTAAAGCGCTCGACCGCTTAGCTCCACCATCCCGCCTGCATGATGGCGTCCAGGCTTGCCCCAAGTGGTGGGCCAGGCGCCTCGGCCCAGTCTTGGCCCACGGGTATTTCCAGCCCGCGGATAACTCGGCAAGGCTTAGCTGGCAGCCAATTCGGGTTGTAGATCGCTCCTCCTGCATTCGAGACCGTCGCTCGAGGCAACTGCTAATCATGTGCGTATGCCTCATCGGGCGAAGACGAATGAATCTCGTGGGCGATTCCTGCGCCCACATCCGGCAGGTACACCAGCACCTCGGCAATGCCTGGCTGATACGCTCAGTGAACCAGCGGCGTGCCAGCGTTGGCAGTCTCTTCGGCCCACGTCGGTATCCCAAGGCTAGATAAAGCGCGCCAGCGTAGCTTCTTGCTGTCCTGTATGGCGCGAGCAGATTCTTTGGGTGGATATCTCGGCGAAGCCTTCCAGCGCTAGGACTGCTTCGTAAGTCAGCAATTACAAGTCGGCGGGTGAACTGACAGCCCGATATCGACCAGTTTTGCTCGACAATCTTTTCACACCAGCCCATCGATATCAGCGCACTGCCGTGAGACAAAATGAATGATCGCCTGCTTGAGCTGCGCCTGACAGGTCAAACGGCAACGCAAGCGATATACAGCGCCTCCTGATGGTTTCCCCGCCACGACCACGCTTGATCAACTGGTGCGCTCGACATCCGAGCCGCATACGGGCAATGCCTCGGGAATCTCGACTGGTCGGGCATCGGCGTCGCTCGGTAATTACCTGCATTGAAACTGCGGGATTACATTCGCCGGCACGGCGAAATGATCACCTATCGCCGATCATCAGGCAAGGCGGCGACCTCTCATATTGTGCAGCGTCGCGTTGGAGACCGTCACACCGGCAACAAGCACCGGCCGCAGCGAGCTACGGGGTTACGGCACCGGTGCGGCCGACCTGGAACTCGAGTCTAGCAACTCCAAGTGACTTCTTCCATGCGGGAATATTATGTGCAATGGCCCAGCGCGGCTCCCGGGCGCGGAAGCCCAGTTTCGCGTTTGGTACGCTTAGGCAATTGACCCTTGAACACCACACGTCATTCGTAGCCCAGTGTGCGCGTCGCGCGCGATATCTGATAGTAGGCAAGGCATTCGTCACGACGCGGCAGCCAGTTTTCAGCTCGCGACTGAAGCCTTCAAACCCATTCACAGTAGCTGGTGCAGAATGCCGACCTGGTATCTGGCAGATCCCATCCAACCCGCCCGATGCCATAGCAGCAGATCCAGGGGGGGCACGGGTGATTCGGGTCAGTTGGCGTAATGAGCCGGCGGTCGGCGTTCGGGGATTGGCAACGGTCTTGCTGCCCGCCTCGCGGGCCCGTTGTTGAAGCGTCTAGAAGCCGGATTTGTTGATAAGGACTTCACCGGCAACTCCAGCACGCGGCCAGCCTTCGCCAGCAGCTTCAGCGCACAATTTGCGGATGTCCGCACGTTGCTGGAGATATCCTCGCCGTATGCGTCCGCCCCGCGTACGCCGCGCTACCAGTTGACCGTTCCTCATAGAGCAGGCTTACTGCGAGGCATCAGTTTGGGACTCGCCAGCAAATACTCACCTCGCTCCCCCAGCAAAACAGATCGGCCGGCGGGCAGTCCAGACCGCTCGGCGCAGCGCTTTATTCAAAATCGCCATCGATTTGTTCATGCGAAGGCATTACCAAGCCTGAAGCATCGGAACTTCGTGCTTGACCGTGCCGAACGCAGACAAAGCCGAACCGCCACCGCGCTTGGGTGGGGTGAAATCCGGGTAATCAGGTCTGGCTGGGCGTCTTCAATGGCCCTGAGCTCGTTTGGAACACCGATCGTATTCCGCAATCCGAATTTGAGGGTTCATAGCACGTAATAAGATGATTATGCAGGTCAATCTGCCATCACGCAGTTTCATCGCGCGGCAGCCGGATCCGGAGTCTGGGTCATGGGATATCGTCGGGGGATCGAAAGCGCGATTGTACCAAAGGCCGCCGGACTAGTCAGCCGAGCTGGTAAACGTTGCGTGTTTGTCTGGTAACCTTCGCGGCGGGGGCCGCCGCTCCCACGAAAAACCGGGCACCGCAATTCTGGTAGGAGCGGCGCCTTCGCGCGATAAGGAGGCGGTGAAAGACAAAGCCTCAATGCACACAGCAGCGCTGCTCTTGGAGGGGGTTTGTTTGGCTGTTAGTAGCGCTTTCGCGCGGGGACGCGCTCCTACAAAAACGGCCACCGCACTCTGGTAGGAGCGGCGCCTCGCCGCGAAAGGTGTGCGCTTGATGCACAGATCCAGCATCCCAACTTCTTTCCCCATGGCAAGCGGTTTAAGGTTCTGAGAAAAGATCAAGGATGATAACCCATGGATATGGATCGCAGCAAAGCCACCGCCTGAGGCTTGGCCGCACTTCAGATCGGGCAGATTCTCACCTGCTCACAACTGTTCCTCAGAACCGGGCCCTGTTTTTTTTCCGATCTGCAGCTGCCGCAAATGATCCAGATTTCGCCGGCAAGGAGCTGGTCGTGGTAGCGTTTCAGCCATGGGCGCCTTCTATCATGGCCGTATCCACTGCAATGGCTGGTGCAAGCTTCAGACGATCAGCTGGGATTCGCTGATGCAGCGACATCAAATCTCGTGCAATCAGATAAGCCATTGCGATGGCAGGCGGGCTTTCATGATCATGCATTGCGACGGGAGGAGGATTTGAAGAAAGTCGCCTCGCTATTCATCGCACCCGTTAAGCCGGTTGGTGGAGAACGTAGGGGATTATCGCATTGGATGCTGTTTTGGGTGTAGGCCCTTCGCGGCGGGGCGCCGCCCTACGGCAAAATCCGGGCACCGCAACCTCTGGGTAGGGCGGCGGCCTCGCTGGTGAAAAGAGGTGACGAAGCCCAAGCTCAAGTACACGGCAGCGCTGCCTCTTAGGGGTTCCTGTTTGACTGGTGAAGCGCGGTTTCGCGCGGGACGCCGCTCCTACCAAAAACGCAGTGCGTGCCCAAGAGGTAGGAGCGGCGGCCTTCGCCGCGAAGCGGCTACTGCCACTCAGCGGCGGGCCGCGTAGTGTTTTGCGTTCGAACTCGGCCAATGCGCAGGCGGTATGTTCGATAGTCCTGTGCGGTCAGGACGCTGCGCTTTTCATCTTTCAGTCGCACCCAGCTCGTGGGCCAGTTTTGCGTGCAGCAGCAATCATAGGTCCAGCGCTGCTTGGATTGACGCGGGCCAGGCGGCCATGCAAAAAGCTGACGGCAGCACATGGGTATTGTCCCATACTCGTCCAGGTCAAGACACCGGGCTTGATCGCGGTTGGCCATGAGAACGGATATCGCATTAGTCATGCTTTCATGCCGATGAAAGAATATTCAATCTCGCCCAGGCGCAAGGCGCTTTCAAAATGCTCTGAAGCAGGGCGAGGCCGGCGAAGCCTCTTCGTCACGAGCGGACACGTTGATTACCAGGACTTCCTCAACGGGCGGTGCTTCTTGGCTGGCTCGGGATCGTTTTTCCTTGATCGGGGCCTTTGGCTAGCACCTTTGGTATTGGCGGGCTGTCGGTCACACCGTGGCGCGCCAGCGGGTCCGCCAGCACCTGGCCGCAGGACGGTTTCTTCAGATCAACCAACCTGCCTCAGGTGCGCGCTTTCTGCGGGCATTTGCAGTATTGGTCCGGGTCAAAATCTTCCTCCGTCAAAGGACGGTCTTCGCGGTCGAAACGCTCGCTTCGCTGCTGCCGATCCTGTTTTTCCGGGCGATCAGGGCGCTCGCGCGCCACCAACGCGGCGGGCCCGAGGCAGGTCGGCGCGGTCCCTCGGATCTGGCAGTCCTTGGCGCTGGCGGTCAGCTTGAAACGGACTTCTTCGAACGGCGCCCTACCGCCAGCCATCAAAAAGAATGCCGGCGATCACCGTAGGCGATAATAAAATGAGCCACTCACGCAACAAACCGAAACCAATGAATATCCTGACCTTGTTCTTCTGAATTCTGTTCTGGCTCAAGCCCTTGGGCTCGAAACCTTAAAGTAAGTTTAAATGCTGCGACATTAACATGCCCCGCCGGCACTTTAGCACTGCCGCTAGCAGCTGCGCCTTTCCACGTCTACTGTGGACCCGGCCCGGGAAAGCCTGGTTTCATTGCATGGTCGCGAGTAATTGATCGCCATTTCCATCGCAATCTTTGTTATGCGTAATGTAACTGAATTGCCTTCGCTCGGAAATCTCTTTAACAATTCGCGCGTACGCCCGACGTAGCGTCGTCAGAACGGTGCGTCACTTCGTCCAGCATGCAGAAGGGAGACGGGGTTGAGCTGGAAATGGAAAAACACAAACGGATAGCGGTCAGCGCCCTTTTCCCCACGGAACAGCAGGTGAATGGTGCTTGTCTTCTGCCGGGCGGGCGAGCATGATGGTTCACGCCGGTCGACAATATCTCCGGTGAGCTCCAGATACGCATCCCCCGCAAACACCTTGGGGCAACCAATGCCTGCAGGCCATGGTTGTTGTCGAAGGTCTCCCTTGAACGGTTACGCCGGTTTCCTTGTCGATCTTGCGGATACTGTTTCAGGGTGTTTGAGCGCCTCTCCGGTAGCGTTTCTGCGCATCCAGATAAGCGTTTACGCTTCGATTTGCTGCTGATATTCGTCGATCGCTGCAGTTGATCGCGCGGGCGTTTTGAATGCGGGCATCAAGCTGGCCCAGTTGGTGGTCCAGTCCGCTTCGGTTGCGCCCTCGGGCAAAACAGCTCCATACGGCTTTTGGGTCATAGCCTGATTCCGCAATTTGTTCCTGCAGGCCTGGCGTCGGTTTTGCAGATCACGGGCGAATCAGAACGCTGTTCAATCAGTTGGCCACGCAACCGCTGGGCCTGCTGCTCGCTTGCGTGCCGCGGCCCGATCCTGCTGCGCATTACTGCTGATCGACGGCTTCGGACAGCCTGACGCGCCAAACAGGTCCCTTTTCGACCTGATGCGCTGCTCAAGCAAGGGCTTTCTCCAGTTCGATTCGCTGATTCTTCCTCAGGGGCTGGCTCTCTCGATGGTCATTTTCAGCTGTTTCGTCCGCTCGCCAATTACGCTCGCTGGCAACTGAGTCGCTTCAGGCCCTGGGTTGGTTCGAATGCCTGCTGGGCCCGCGTGGGACTGCACGCGGAGCGCATACTGGTGGGCCTTGTCCTTGTGCCTGGCGAGCATGCTGGCGGGATGGTCGAGTGCTTCACGCACTGTGGCTGGGCGAAGCAGTTTTTCAACGCTTGGCCAGCATCGGCGACCAATGTGATCGCGCGGCCTGCAATGTCCATCCGCGCTTGCGATCTGCTCCTGCTCATCGCTGCGCTGCGCTTGAATGTCTTTCCAGGTCATCAGTGATCCGCTGGCGCCGGCGTTGGACCTGCTCCAGGCGAACCTGACGCGCCGACCACACTTGGCTTTCAGGTCAGCCCTGCTCGACGGCTCTGGCTGGCAAGCCCTGTTGCAAGGCATCGCGCTGCTTGCTCAGTTTTGTCGAATGCGTTCGCGCCAGTGGCATGACCGCGGCGATTGTTTCTCCAGCCGCGGCCTCGCTGCTCGGCGGTGCGCGCCTCCAGCGTTTTTCGATTTCCCTGGCTGGCGTTGAGCACGCCGGCTTCGTTTGCCTTCGGCCGCGCTGTACGTAGCCAGTATGCCCAAGCAATGCCCTCCGGGTAATGCGATTCAATGCGCGGCCAGTTTCGTGGTAGCGCCAGGGCCTGCTGCAGAATTTTCTGCAGTGCGCACCGCGCCGAGCCAGGCGCGCAGATCAAAACGCCGCGATGCGTACCTTGCGAGCAGGCTACTCGCTGGCGCTGGGGAAATCCGGGCTGCTGCTTTTATCCAGCATGCCGCAAGCTGCCCCTGATCAAAAGCACCGAGCTGATACCGCAGACTATCCAGATCGTCCAGACTGACCGCTTGCAGATCGTCACCACCGCAACCGTTTCTAACGGCGTTCCACCCAGCATCGACTGCAGTTTGCGCGGCCAGATTGCGGCAATCCTTGCAAACCTGCTCCGCAGCCACTGTTTGCCACGCCCTGGCGATGATCCAGGGCTGCTTGCTGCAAGCGCCTCGAGGGAGCAAGACGACCGCTGCAGCGCTGGATCTGACGCGACGGATGTCGCGCTTCCTGATGCCGGGCATTGAGGGTTTCGCTCCTGCTGCGGGCGCTCGGAAAGGTCTTCCAGCCTGTTGTGCTTCGCTTTCGCTGCAGCAGTTCCATTTCCGCCAGCTGTTCGCCAAGCACTCGGCCCGCTCCCTCGTCCAGAGGGGCCGGCCGACAAGCCGCTGCGCTCATCTTCGGAGAGCGCTGAATACGTTCGCCTGAGCGCTCTATTGCCTGGCTCCAGATGCGTATACGCGACATTGTTTCCACTCGGCCCTGCCGGCGCGGGGCGGCGGCTTGCTGGTTGAACTGATCCC
>Ga0163217_1048899_pt1 | contig 10895 bp, 10 predicted proteins | sample SynspAceP_FD_185933 | JGI IMG/M metagenome (GOLD analysis project Ga0163217, IMG submission 185933) | Saline lake microbial communities from Ace Lake in Antarctica - Synechococcus sp. Ace-P (PacBio error correction) | ecosystem: Environmental > Aquatic > Non-marine Saline and Alkaline > Saline ...
CTGCGCGGAAAAAACAGTTCGTTTGGCCGCGAGAAACGTCACCTGAAATGTGAGCTTGCAATCCAGGCGCTGAGTGCGCGCAACATGTGTCTCTGAACTTTCTGCCAAGCTGGTAGCACGGTCTGGAAACCCCCGTAACGGCGCGCGGGCTCTGCGCCTGTCACGGGCAAACCGGTCAGCAGCGGTCGTGTCGCAAGGCAGGCGGCCTGGCTGCGCAACAACGCCGACTTGCTGCTGGACGAAAGCGACCAGCGCGCTGGACGCGCAGTCTGAAAAGGTTGTGCACAAGCCGCTGGACCGGTCTGTCACAAGGGGCGGACAACGCTTTGTCATTGCGTCACAAACACACCACAGAGTTTGTACGAGCGCGGGATCAACGAGAGGAGAAAGAGAGAGGAGTCGAGAGGACAAAATCGTAGTCATGGGATAACCGTGGTCGGTGATGGACGAAGGCAAAACACGAGACCTGCTGGCGCGTGGCGGCATCTTATATGCCGATCTCTAACCGGCTTGGCAATTCGAGGAACGGCAAAAAACCGTTACCAAGACGGGCGCAACTGGCAGCAGATGCGGCGTAATCAAGGCGCGGCCTCTAAAACCATTGAAACCGAACCTGCTGAGTACGCATGACGGGAATCGGCCTGGTTTGGCACACGAATTGACTAGCCTGGGCGCGGCGAAGCTGAAGCTACTTAGGATTATGAACCCTCGGCATCTCGTGAGACAGAGAGAACGACCCCTCAAGGCGAAATAAACGGATCAAACTCCAAAGGTTCCGCCGACCACGCTGACCGATCGCCAACCTTGGCGCAATTATATTTATACCGCCGACCGTCACCGAACTGTGGACCTCAAGCCCCACCAGCTGCCGACGCTAAGCCGCGCACAAGGGCCACATTCCTCGCATCAGCGGCTGATCGGGATATTGCAACACAACCAAAACACAGAGAACTAATAACAAACAACACACAACGCGGCAGCAACACCCCTGACTCCGTAGGGCAGCCCCAGAACGGCTGCGCAAGGTTGGAACCCAAGCCCGCCCGCCTTGCCCGCAAGCCCGTCCTGATCGAACTGAACCTGGAACCAAGCCTGGCCTTTTCACGCACGCGGAATGGTGCATGACTGGCCCCCGTCCCCCCGGTTGCAAGCCGGTATCACCGCGTGGAGCACCAAACAACCAATCCGCTTCGCCTTGCACAGGCCGCGCTGCAATTGCCGCGCCGCGTGACGGCGTACCAGCTTTGAACGAATCTAATGCGCCCCAAGCTTTCGCGACAATGAACAAGAGAGGTCATAGTAATGCCGAAGCCCGAGTACGCTGATATCATGAACAATACAGAGAGAGACAGAGGGAGAGAGGGAAACACGACAGAGAACAAACAACCTCATCCAGGGGCGGTGAGGCAAATCGTATACAGGGCGCTGTCGGCACTTCCAAGGTTGGGAAATGACAACAGGATATAGGCGCGGGCGACTATGGTGGCCCCTTTCAGCTTCGAATGCGCTGTTAATGTCATGTTAATGCATTCTGAATAGGACAAGCGTATGAAACAGCACGACCGCCGCATCCTGAGACTAATCAGGCCCCGACATCCGCGACTTTCTGCAAGGCCTCGTACCAAAGGACGATATGCCACGCAGAGCTGGATCAGGGCCCGATACACGCCGCGGATTCTCTGACGCCACAGGGCAAATTCATCACCGATTTGCTTTCTTTCGGCTGGACGGCGATGCTGGAAAGGAGATGACAAACACTAAAAGAGGACACGAAGAGAGACCAAGGAGAAAAAGCCGAGTGCCAGACGGCGCTTGGTGCAGCGTCTGACGCTGTAGGCAACTGCGGCGCCGCGTCAACGCAATCGACGCGAACCCGGCCTGTATCTGCACCAGTGGCCCTAAAGACGCGCCCGAGGGTACTATACCTGACCCTCGCGACGCCCCGCATGGGCTTGCGCGCCTACCGCGACATGCCGTCGAGAAAGAAATAGAGATAAACAAAAACGTACTGGGATCCCTGCGCGTCCACCTATATGATCCCGAAGTGCGGCGCAGAGCTTGACCCCGGACAGAGCTTTATCCTCGAAGATGGGGTTCGAGCGACCTGAAATGGCGTCGATTTCCGCAAGGGCTGCTTGGAAGAAATAATCGAAACCGAAGAGATCAAAACACAATGCAAACAAGCATGAAAAAAGAAACACAAAACCAGAGATTAGAGAGAACGCACAAAGGGCTGGCCAATCGAGATTAGCGCCCCGTTGAAAAATGTGCAACTGAAAAACAAAATCAACTAGAGAGAGAGAGACGGAGCAAGCCCGCGGGACGATCCTTTACCCGACCGGCATGGCACGCACGCACTGGCGTACCTAACGTATGACCGTGCCACAGTCTCTCTGGATGCCAGGCCGGCGAACGCCACCGTGGACGATGTGACCGCGGCTAGGGCCGGCGGATGCCACACCGGCCGACCGCTTTGTCGAAAAATATATAATCAGAGAAGACAGATACAAACTAAAGCAAGGGCGTAGGCACACCTCCGTCTTTTGGTTGCAAATTTGGCAACAAACACCCGCTTTTCGCGGAGGTTGCCCGCATGATCGGTCGGCTTTTACACCGCTTGCAAACGCAAAGAGCCCCGCAATCCCGGCTCTGCATGTGCGACGAAGCTATGGAGTAGCGTCACATCTAAGGCTTAGGCCGCAGTTCGGAATATCCATCGATTTCGGTGTTCACAGATATCGATAGTCTTCGGTCCTGACCGACAAGGGCGGGACATCACTTTGACGCTCGGTTATCCACAGGAGACGCTGTGCTTAAAAAGGAATTCGCCGCAGTCTGGGCCCTTTGACGACCGGCTCTCGTCTCCTCGCACATTTTGCAGGTCACTTTTCTGGGGCAAAGGAAGCGTTAAGCGCTCATTCCCTCGTGCATACTCCCACGACACCAATCATAACCGTCTTGAAGGAAAGGGACGGCGTTCGCCCAAAAGCTCTGCAGAAAGCTGCAACCTTTGCTCATAATGTATAAGAGTGTCCATGACAGAACCAGGCATACCTGCGTCTTCATAAAGGAAATTGTTGGTCACACGGCGACCTATTTTCAAACCTTGTCAGCGCTGCGAAGCGTTCAGTTCAATTTCGACTCCGTCCCGAAAGGGTTGCGCATTTCGACCTGAACAAAGCACCACCCTTGCTCTGGTTTGACGTGATCGACCTTGACCGCGCCCAACAGACCTACCAGTTATGGCTCAAGGCACATTTCCTGGCCTGAATATTTCCTTCCCGTTAATTCTTTGGCATGTCTATCAGCACCGTAGCTTAAAGTTGAAAGAGAGAGAATTGGCCCGGACCATTATACTATATCAACGTCGACCACCCGCGAAGACAGCGCACCCCGATGCTGCAACCAGCGAAAAGGTATGGCGAAGGCGCATATGCGTGCTATGCCAATAAAAGGTGTATCCGAAATCGAGCTCTTTCGTCAAAAGGAGGCCTACCCTCAAAATGACAAGAGCAAGAATAACTAGAGAATAGGACGAACGAGAATGAAGATTCGTTGATGGCAGCTGCCTTTAACAATGAAAAATCGAGGAGAGAGACACAGAGAAAGACAAAAAAAAGACACAAACTTTTTCGCAGCGAGTGGTACTGGCTGCAATTGGACGAACGCATGCCGATGACAAGAACGGCAGAACGGTTATCCTATGAACAGATTGCCTGGAACGAATATAAAGACCACAGAACTCGACACAAGACAGATGAGAGAGAACGAGACAAAAGATAAAATTGAGCTGGCCCGGCAATTGAGAGACCCAACGCAGCGTTGTATTGTCCGAAAGGTCTGTATTGGATCGTTATAGATGAGAAAAAGAGAATAAAATTCGGACATCCGTTTGCCCTGTCCCGCGAAGAGTCAGAGCGCTCGCACGCGCGCAACAGGACCGAGTGCCTGGAAGAACTGCTAAAGTTTTGGAACAAAAAGACGCGGCCCACGGGCGCGTTTTTTTATGTCTGCTCAATTTATATCGACGGATTGAGTAAGCACCGACCTCCCTGTCCCACAAAAACGAAAAAGGGCAAAGGCGCACTGCCCTGACCATTCTGACAGCCCAAGCGCTGTGAGGCGCGCGTGCAGAGTTGTTACTTTCAATGGTCCTAGCGAGGTCAGCAGCCCGGTGAATCTCGTCGAAAAAACAGAGAGAGAGAGAGAAGAATATACAACAAACACGACACAGTAGCGCGTGATTCCCCGTTACCCCAAAGCAACGCCTGAAAGCTCAGCTGCGCACGATTTCTGAACACCAAAGTCGCGCAAGCAAATCTTCTTTCGTTCCAGAAGTATTCATCTGCGGAAAAACCAGATGTCCGCAATCAATCGTCCTGCGCCTGCAGCGCCGGTCTCAGATCAGTGGTACCTCGAACAGAAAAAAAAACAGCCGCCGTGAAAACAAACGCGCGGCAAATAGGCTATCGAACGCTCGTCGGGTTCGGTGGACAGCGTGGCTGTATCCGCCTCCAGCCGATGCTGCTCGCTGCACGCTAAGATATTCGATAGATAGACCAAAGACAGCACCGCGTCTTTGCTTCGTCAACTCCGTATAGCTCGGTACACCACGTGCCAAGCGCCAGTTTTTGCGCGGCGGAAGACTTCCCACTATGGTCCGCGAGTGGCTTCCCAAGGTCACATGCCGCGCTCTGTAGCCCTCGCGCGCCTTGTACAGCCTCGCCCAAGTTAATCACCGTGCGCTCATATGCTGGCCCGCCTGCAGTTGCACCGACTCTTCAACCGCAGAGTCTCTGCGCGGCGATCTCGTCTGGAGTAACTCGAACTCTGGTCTACCGCGGGCTGGAGGATCACGTCTTGGCGCACGAGCGAGAGTACGGACGTCACCGGCAGGAGCGTGGGAGGATACCAATGTCCGGCGTCACTGCACCACACAGCGTCCAGCGGCGAGCGAGCGTCTGCGCGCGAGCGATAGACAGCATAAAATATGGCCCGAGGGCACAGAATCGTCGAGCGGACCGCGATGTTCGCGACCGGTATGGCCCGCGCAAAGACTAGAGCCCAGCTTTCACGCGTCGGGAGAGTCGCGTTCACAGAGGAATCAAAACTGCGCCCACGAGAGAGAGACGAGAGCGAGCCCGCGCCGTTGGCGCGGGTCCGAGTGAGAAATACAATAAGCGTCCAAATCTTGAACGCCGAGAGCGGACTCGCTGTGCCGAGGACAATAAACAAAAATAGAGAAACACAGAAGAGAGCTAGTCCATACATAGAATTAGCAGACACATCCATGCAGCTGGGAAGGCCTTCTTTCTTCGCATTCTAACTCCTGCCATTGGCGAGCCTCTCGTATTCTGCATAGGTAGGCAGACTGCGCGATGGTCGCTCTGGTATTGACACCTGCAAAGAAAACCCTTAGAGGATCAAGGGACCAAGCGCCCTTGCTCCTGAGGGGGGAGCCACTTTCGCCGGCCTTGTTCTCATGGCCTGCGAATAGGCTGATGGGGGGCCGCCGGGCCCTCCCACAATCTGTCGTGATTCGAGCGTTCCCGCCTCCACCGAGACGCGCGAGACTGGTAAACGGTCAGTTCGGAGACACCAGAGTCAATGTACTCGGCGTTGAGGACACCAAATTTTCTCTTGGCATACGCTTATGAGCTTTTGGAGGGCGCTTTTACCATGCGCACGGCCTTGGCCAGATCCTCGGAGAACCAGACGGGGATCGAAGACAGGGATACGCTGACCCAGGGGCGGCTCAATCGGCCGCAGTTAACGTCCTACTTAGGACGATACGACGACTGATAGCAAGAACTCGGTTCGTGCCGCATCGATGCGCCGAGCCCATCACTAGTGCTGGGGCGACTAGCAGAGGATTAATCTTAATCAACAAGATACGAGGGGAAAATGTGGGCCCGTTAGCTACGAGCAGTCGCCCTACAAAGGAGAATAAAGAGACCGAAGCCGAGCTTATAAAACCGATACAGCGGGTCGAATCGACGAAATACACGGCATGGACAGCCATCTATCACTAAAATTAGCTAATCCGTCACAGCTCCGTTATGAAGAAGCCATAGAGTATAACGAGAAAGGCAAAAAATTATGAGATAATTCTCCGACGCTTAAAAAATACGGGATTAATTATTACAAGCAGACGACTGGAACTGCGCCGCCGAGAGAAGCATTGAGGGCGCGGTGTTGGCGTGGCGCGGTCAGGGAGCAGTCGACAAGCGCGCTCTCAGAGTGTCGGGTCAGCGATATCTGCACGTATATGCGACATGGAGCGAGCGCGCGAGCGCGTGTATATCCGGTAGCCACTGACACCGATCGGGCAAGAGCGAGAAGCCAGCCAGTCTGGCGTGTGAATCTGAATGCGCCCAGAGGGATCACAGGAACGCCCCAACGCGGCCATTCATACCTGCCGCCCCGTGACAAACGGAGTAGGCCAAGGATCCAGTAGGCACGGCCCAACGCGGCCGCAAGCCAGGCTTAACAATTCGTAAAATTAAAGGTCGTTCCATGAATCAGCGCTGGCGTCTGCTCGCTTCGTCTGGCTGCTGCCCAGCTGGCCGTAGCGGCTGTTTCTGGCCTGGCCAGGGCTCGGCAACGGAGCCGTGGAGGGTGGTGGCGGCGATCGTTTCCGGCTCCCCCCAGGGGCAGGCACGGCTTGGCCCCGCAACACCGCCGTCGCACGCAGCAGCTATGGCCGCTTCCTGCGATTACGTCGCAAGCGGGCGGGTCACAGCCGTGGACAATCTTGACCGGCGGCCGCACGCCGTGATCGAAGCTGTCACCCTGAACTCGATAACGCGTCCAGCGCCTGCGGGTTTGACACTGCCCGGGCCCCTGGCACCCGAGCTGATCAACACCCTCAAAACAACAAGGGATCAGCTTCGACCATCCAATCCCCCCAAGAACAACCCTCCGCTTTGGGCATCCTGTGACCTGCTCTTCCACTTGCTGTTGATCGGGTCGTTAACGATCCTTTCGGCCGCCCGCTCCTCCTCACAGCCGCGGTCCTGGCCAGCCATGCAGTTCGGTAAAACCAAGGCCCGTTTTTGCCCATGGAGGCCGAAACCGGCGTCAAAATTCCGATGACGTCGCCGGCGGTGGAAGAAGCCAAGGAAGACCTCGAAGAAGTGTCACCTTTTTGAAAACAGCCGAGCGGTTCAAACCTCGGTGGAGCAAAAATCCCCCGTGGCCTGTTCCTGTTGTGGGGCCGCCAGGAACTCCGGCAAGACGGCTTTTGGCCAAGGCAATCCGCACCATGAGCGCGGGTGAATGTCTCGCGTAAGTATCTCTGAGGCTCTCAGGGTGTGGCGAGAGTGTTGAAGTGAAGCGTTGAACGCGAGCTCGCGAGAGCTCTTGGTGGACCGCGAGCGCGAGAAGACGCGCCAAGAGAACGAAGTCGCCGCTGCCTGATCTTCATCGGACGAAATCGATTGGTGCGGTGGAACGCGAGAGGGCGATGTCCGGCATATCTCGCGAGAGCGGATGAGAGGCGAGGAAGCCGTACACCTAGAGGAGACAGCAGAGCGTGCTGTCTATCTGTATATATGAGCTTTTGAAGGAGAGCCATTAGAGGAGCGCAGCATGCATCGGAGCGGCCACACAACCACGCCCCGATGGCATCCGATTTCTGTGCGCTGCTGCGCCCCGGACCGTTTCGAAAACCGCCGGTGTCGTAGAGCTCCCGACAATCAAGGCGACGCCTGGTCGATCCTGAAGGTAACACGCGGTACGGTCGCACCGGTGGTACGAGTAGATACAGCTGTTGACCTCCGACGAACCAAGCTCGCCTGTAGTGACTCGCGACGCGCGGAGCCATAAGAGAGAGACGACCGTCACAAGCGTTTATCAACCGCAGCGGATGCACTCGCCAACCTGCTCAAGAGGGCACACGCCATCCTCAACGGCCAGGCGCCGACAAGAAGGCCGACCACCTCGCTCGTGCCGAGATAGACGATGGTGAGCTGCGGGATAGAACGATACCGGGTCATGCACGTCGACGGTCGAGGCGAGCTCGGGAAGGCTATGGAGGCGAGAGCGCGCGCGCGAGCGCGCGAGATGAGACGGCAGTAAGCGATTGATCCGCTAATTCACGAGGTTGGCCAGGCGCCTGTGGGCACCCCTGGTCAACAAAAGCCATCACCGTCCAGAAAGTACAAACCCTGATTCCCCGCGGGCCCACGAACGCCAGGGCGCTCAGAGCGTATATGCGCCAACGCCTGGACGAGGACCAGATAGCTGCAGGCGCGGCCCAGCTGCGCTCAGGCGCATGCATGGGAGCCGCGCTAGGCGCGGGCGAGCTGCAAGAAGCCGCTGTATGGTTGCGTCTACGGCGCGATAGGCGCGAGGGCTGACTTACACTTGCCTGCCGGTGGTGTACAGTCCTATCAGGCTGGCCGGCATGGCCCGCCATGAAAATGGCACTCCGTTTCGCATTAGTGATCTTGGCCGGTGTCCTTGGAAAGGGTGGCAAATCAGGAGCGTGTTCCTGGGCCGCGATCCTGATGACCCGCAGTGACATCTCCGAGTCCCCGATTCAAAGCGGATCGATGAGCAGATCAGGCTGATTGTCGACAGCTGCTACCGGCGACAACCGTCGTTCTGGTGGATAAGCAACAGAGCTGCATGGATCGCCTAGTCCGAAAATGTTGATCGGAGAAGGAAACACTCGATGGGGATGAATCTGCGCAGCAGTTGTTGCCGAATTCACCCGTGATTCCTCGAGAAGGAGCGCTATCTCCTCCCCTGCTTCCAAGCCAGCTAAGGCCAAGCCCAGCAAAGGTGGTGTCGTGGGGCGGAAACGCAAGGCTTTCCGCTTGCTTGGAATTTATTTTTCTTGTAAACTCTATGTTCATCAAGCTCAGTATCTTTGCAAACCCTTTTTTTAAGTGGGATACATCGCCTATCCCACCTTTTGGGGAGCAATACTCACCGCCAATGGAGTCGTTCAGCCAATACCGCGCGATGGACTGAACCTCCAGAACGGGATGGCCGTTCCACAGCATCCGTGAGATGTTTGCCTGAGAGGGTGGGGCCTGATTGTCGGACTCCAAAGTAATGGCAAGGTCAGCCAAGACAAATGCCTATGCAGAGATCAGAACGCTCTGAAGAGACTCAAAGGCAGCAAAGGGCCACCTGATAGACAATAAAACCTCGCAAGAAAACAAAAGGAGAGGCAAAACTGACTGGACCCACCAGCTAAAACAATTTGAAATCAATCCAGTCCAGATCAATTCAATGCCAGACCAGAGCTAATACTGGATTAATTTATCTTGATGATACTGCCCAGATGACAACAGCCCAGCGCAAAGTTATAGGATAATCCTTGTAATTTCGATATCGTTCAACCTGACTGGCCGGATCGGGCGACGCTCAATCCCCTTGTTTCGATCAAGTCGTAGGATCGACGGCCTCCTTTCCGGTGACGATGAAGAAGTCACGGTCCGTGTCTGCTCGAGCGCGTGCAAGCGGTACGCTTAGGCCGGTAGCGAGCCTGCCAGCTCCCGTTCAGCCTTGTCTTTGAGGAAACGAGATTCATCGGCGATATGCGGATGTCGCTGGCTTGGCCCGCGGGCACCACCGAGGGGCTGGTGGATCATGATCCAGGGAGTGGTGCAGGCTGCTGCCGCCTTGCCGCGGCGCCAGCATTGAGCAGAAAAGAGCCCCCCATGCGGCCACGCCAAATCGACACATACAGCAGTCTGAATCATCAGGCTTGATGTGCCTGCATGGTGGTCAAAACATACCCCGAGACCCCGTCGTAGACAGATCCAACCCGGTGAATTGACGGTAGAGGTAGATGTCTTGTCGGGATCTCGGCTTCAAGAAACAGCAGCTGGGCCACGACCCGATTCGCTGACTCCGAGGTGAACGGGCTCTCCGAGGCAAAAGTGACCGCTCTTCCGAAGCAGACGGGAAAGATATCAAAGGCGCGCTTTCGCCCTGCCCGAATCCTCATCACGATACCGGGATCATCGGCAACCATCAACACAGTGGTCTCGATCTTTACCGGGAGGCCGATCGCCGACTCGGTGTGCCCGCGCTATGGTCCAGATAATCATGGGAAACCAAGTGGGGTGCCAGCTCACCGTCGCTGACAGCAAACGCGCTTTCATCAGCCTTTTCCCTATGTGATGCTACCCTCTATCGCGCCCGGTGGAATGAGCTGCTTGTCGACTCCCCACCTGCTCAGCCGCCAGAAGGGTTTGCCCCGTGATGCGCTCTTTCGCCACCGGCCTAACCAGTGTTCGACAGCTTCGCCAAGGGGCTACCGCCCCCGAATCGGGCAGCAAAAAGCCACTGTTTGTGCTCTGTGCGCCTCGCTGATTTCGCATCCTGCCGAGTTGTCCGACCCGCGGCGGAGGCCGCGGCCGTTCAAATGTGGCAAGCACAGCCTGGAGGAGGTCCGAGGCTGGCTCTCAGCGAACAGGGCGAGGAGCACTACCCATCGCTGGGGTTCTCGAGCAGTCAAAACGCCTGATATTCCACTACTTCCGCCTGTCGCGGGTTGGCGCTGCATCAGCCTGCTGCAAACAAGCCCAGTGGGCAGGCAGCCTGAGCCCCAAGCGCTTGCAGGCGTCGCCCACGAGATCAGCGCCACGATGGCCTGCCCCAAAGAGCGCGTTGATAAGGCCTCAGCTCTACGGCGGGCCGGCATCCTCGAAAGAAATGGCCCCAAGCCGTTGAGTTGATGGAGGAAACCGTGCTGCTTGATCGGCGGCGACGCCAGCGCCAGGCTTTGACGGAACTGAGCGGCGCGGCAAGAGGTCAGCGCCAAAGCGGCCACTGAGGAACCCACTGCACTCAGCGGCGAAGGAGCACGACAGCGAAGGCCAAGTGAGAACCGAGACCACCGAGGCAGCGGAACCTGCCGCCCCCAGCGCAGCCGC